>Ga0105044_10003141_pt1 | contig 22615 bp, 17 predicted proteins | sample MAT01_FD_78092 | JGI IMG/M metagenome (GOLD analysis project Ga0105044, IMG submission 78092) | Freshwater microbial communities from Lake Fryxell liftoff mats and glacier meltwater in Antarctica - MAT-01 | ecosystem: Environmental > Aquatic > Freshwater > Ice > Liftoff microbial mat | place...
AAAAAGGTAAATGGAGACAAGTATGAAATCGTAGTCCCTTCGCTCAGCATCCTCGCCGAACCCACTGTCGCTCTGGTGGACAAGAACGTGGATAAGAATGGAACTCGTAAAGTGGCAGAAGCCTATCTCAAGTTTCTCTACTCGGACATCGGACAGGATCTCGCCGGCAAGCACTTCTTCCGCCCCAGCAATCCCGAGACTCTCGCAAAATACAAGGACCAGTATCCCGAGGTGAAACTCTTCACCATCGACGATGTCTTCGGTGGATGGGCCAAAGCCACTGAGAAACACTTCGCGGATGGCGGCATCTTCGACCAGATCTATTTGAAATAGAAGCAGCGCGAACAACCTCCCCCGGCATTCGTCCGGTCGCCCTCGTTTTTCTCCCTTTTCGACTTCGCAAATCGAGGAGGAAAAAGCCGCTGGGCGACATTGGGAAAGTCTTGCGTAAATTTCTAACCCGGTTTCCGGTAACCTATGATCAGCGACACTGTGATGGCACTCGAAACGAAATTTTCCCGACTCGCTCGGCAACAGCATCTGGTGCCTGAGACGATCTGGGAGACAGGTCCTGATGCGATTCGAGTTTGGACGCGCGATTCGGATTCAGGGAACGCATTGCGAATCTTTATCTCCGCTGGCATTCATGGCGACGAACCCTGCGGACCGGAGGCATTGCTGCAGTTTCTGGAGACCCACGAGTTGTCACGTGCATGTCATTGGGCCATCGCTCCGATTCTGAACCCTTGGGGACTGAAGAACGGAAAGCGGGAGAATGCGAGTGGCATCGACCTCAACCGGGATTTCCTTCAGAAGCAGAGCGAAGAGATCCGTGCAATCACCCAGTGGTGGGAGAACCAAAATCAAGGATGTGACCTCCATCTTTCTCTCCACGAAGACTGGGAAACGGATGGACTCTATCTCTATGAAATCAATACAGGAAAACTCCTGCCGTTGGGAGAACGCATCCTGCACAACCTTCCGGACTTCATTCCTCGACAGATCAAAGGTCCCGTGGACGGACATGACTTGAGCGCTCCGGGATTGATTCTTCATGAGCCGGAACCTGACGAAGCGTTTGGCTGGCCCGAGGCGATCTGGCTTGCCAAACGGTCTCCCATCCTGTCAATCACGCTCGAAGCACCTGGTCAGATTTCCCGACACGAGCGAACTGCCTGCCTGCTGGCTTCTTTGACGGCGGCAGTCAGTGAAGCGGAGTCGATTCCCCGCTCTGATTGACGAGTGATCTCGCCCCGAGGGGCCAATCAAATTTCAAAGAACTATCCCGCAGTATAACCTTGAGTATTTTTATATAGAATTAGTGATAGTTCAATCTCAATTTCCCACCGGGAAACCCAATTCAAATCCCAAGCACGTCGATGAAAACAACTGAATCACCTCAATTGCCTGCCTCATTTCAATCCAGCAGGAAACGGGTCAACCGCCGCGTCATACCCGGATTCGGTCTGTCCATGGGGATCACCCTCAGCTATCTCGGCCTGGTTGTTCTGGTGCCCCTTTCGGCCATTTTCATCAGGACGAGCGGCCTCAGCTGGGGCGAGTTCTGGGAAATCGCCACGTCCCGACAAGTTGTGGCGGCCTATAAAGTTACCTTTGGCATCTCTCTCGCCGCAGCCGTTACCAACGCTTTCTTCGGCCTTATCGTCGCATGGGTGATCACCCGCTACCGGTTCCCGGGACGCAAGCTAATCGACGGACTGGTCGATTTGCCCTTCGCCCTCCCCACTGCCGTTGCGGGGATCGCTCTCGCGGCACTCTACGGCCCCAATGGCTGGCTCGGACAACTCTTCTACCCCCTGGGAATCGAGACGGCCTATTCGAAGACCGGGATCTATATCGCCCTGACTTTTATCGGACTTCCGTTTGTCGTCCGCACCGTCCAACCCGTGATCGAGGATCTCGACACCGAAGTGGAAGAGGCCGCTACCTCCCTCGGAGCAGGGCGGCTCCGCGTCCTCACCCGGATCATCCTCCCAGCCCTCTTCCCCGCTCTGCTCACAGGGTTCGCGCTCTCTCTGGCAAGGGCCATCGGTGAATACGGCTCGGTTGTTTTCATCTCGGGCAACATTCCCCTCAAAACTGAAATCATGCCGCTCATCATCGTCAAGTTCCTTGAGCAATACCAATATCCCCAGGCCACCGCCGTGGGATGCATCATGCTCGTCATCTCTTTCGCCTTACTTCTCGTGGTGAATCTCCTCCAGCGCTGGAGCGAATCGATCGGCCAGTCACGTTCCTGACCAATCCCGACCGCTACACTAAGCAACACCAATCATTCACTCAGACAATCTCATGGCCGGCATCGTTTCCCGCACCCGCATCGACCTCTTGCGCACCAGCCACAGCGCGATCACCGAACCCTTCTGGGTCCGCTGGCTCCTCATCGGGGTCAGCCTCGTCTTTCTCGCCTTCTTTCTCTTCATCCCTCTCGTCGCCGTTTTCGTAGAAGCGTTCAAACAAGGGGTGGGAGTGTATCGTTCGACTTTTGAGGATTCCGACGCCATTCACTCGATCAAGTTGACCCTCTTGATCGCGGCGATCACCGTGCCCATCAACACCATCTTCGGACTCGCCGCCGCGTGGGCCATCACCAAATATTCATTCCGGGGGAAAAGTATCCTCACCACCGTGCTTGATCTGCCCTTCGCTGTCTCGCCGGTGATCGCAGGATTGATCTTCATCCTCATGTTCAGCACCACCCACGGATGGTTTGCTCCCGTCCTCAACCGCTTTGATCTACAGATCATTTTCGCGGTCCCTGGAATCGTCCTGGCGACACTTTTCATTACACTGCCATTTGTCGCTCGAGAACTCTTACCCATCATGCAAGCCCAAGGGCGCGACGAGGAGTATGCCGCACTGACTCTAGGCGCGAGCGGGTGGCGCACTTTCTGGTCAGTCACCCTGCCGAATGTCAAGTGGGGACTTTTCTACGGAATCATTCTCTGCAACGCCAGAGCCATGGGCGAGTTCGGAGCCGTTGCGGTTGTATCAGGGAACATCAAGGGGATGACAAGCACCATGCCGCTCTACATCGAAACCTTATACATGGACTACAAAGCCGTTCCGGCATTCGCCCTTGCGTCGATCCTGACGGCGCTCGCGCTCATCACCCTTGTTCTGAAAAACTTCATCGAGTGGCGCATGGCGCGACAGCACGCCGATTGAGTCCTCCCCATTACATCTTCCAATCCCAACCAAAGTTTCCCATGAGCCTTACTGCAACTAACATTACCAAAACATTCGGAACATACCGGGCCCTGGAGGACGTAAATCTCGAGGTGCCTGACGGTCGTCTCGTATCGCTCCTCGGACCGTCCGGGTCGGGCAAAACGACCCTCCTGCGCATTCTCGCCGGACTCGAGTTTCCCGATCCTCACTCAGCCGGAAAAATCCTGTTTCACGGAACCGATGTCACTGCCGAACCCGCCGGGAAACGGGGAGTTGGGTTTGTGTTTCAGCATTATGCTCTCTTCAAGCACATGACCATCGAACGGAACGTCGCCTTCGGATTGCGGGCGCGTCCCAAGCAAACCCGACCCAGCGAAGAGACCATCAACGCAAAGGTAAAGGAACTGCTTGAATTGGTCCAACTCGAAGGTCTCCAAAAGCGATATCCGAGCGAACTCTCCGGCGGTCAACGCCAGCGTATCGCACTCGCACGCGCGCTTGCCGTAGAACCCAAGGTCCTCCTTCTCGACGAACCCTTCGGCGCGCTCGATGCCAAGGTGCGCAAGGACCTGCGTCGCTGGCTGCGCCTCTTTCAAGAGGAGATCAAACTCACCACCGTATTTGTGACCCACGACCAGGAAGAGGCGCTTGAGCTGGCCGATGAAGTCATTGTCATGAACAATGCCAAAATCGCGCAGGTGGGCCAACCTCAGGATGTGTATGATCACCCCAGTTCGCCCTTTGTGATCGAGTTTCTCGGGAACGTCAATCGCTTCCGAGCTGGCGTTGGTGAGGCTAAGGGACGCCCTGTCGAGGATGGGAACGTCATCTATGTTCGTCCGCACGACGTTTCCATCGAACCGGAGAGTGACAACACGCATCAGTATGCGATCAAAGCACGGGTCCAGCATATCTTCTCCGCCGGCAACCACGCCCGGGTCACTTTGGATCGAATCGGCTACAACGAACCGTTCGAGGCGGAGATCTCGCGGCAAGAGCTTCGTGAACTGAATCTCATCCCCGGCTCCATCGTTTCCGTCGTCTTTCGGCACGTCCGACTTTTCTCCAAAGGGAAGTTTCAAGAGAACGACGTGAAGGACGGCAAGCTCGTGGCGTCGTCGCGCTAGATACTTTCGGCCGACGTCTTCAGACGATTCGACTGATCGCGGAACCAAGTTCTGCTACCCGATTGTTCGGTGACGCGATCATAGACTCCGCCGTCGGAGAAATGCGCCATCGGAGAAATGCGCCGTCTCAACGTGCTTCCAATATCCAAATACCTCATCGAAGGTGAATCATCGGGTCTTTGTCTTTGAAGAGGCAAGCACCCAAAAATGCTCAAGCAGCTCGGAATTCCGGATTGGAAGATCCCGGAGTTTCCGCTACAAAGGCGGCAAGACGCGAGTTCCCCCTTTTTATCTGATGATCCGCGATGCACTCCCGCCCCCCCGCATGAAAGAGCAACTAACCCGCTGGCTTTCCGTCAGGGACGAAAGCTATGCCCGGTCCCGTAGATTCTACCTGCGCGGTTTGGGGGCCGTCTATCTCGTGGCGATCTTGTCGTGGTGGATCCAGATCGATGAACTGGTCGGTAGCAGAGGGCTGCTGCCCATGGCGAAGTATCTCCCGCTCGCGGGTGAGTCCCTCCAAACGCAGGGCTATCGCCCTTTCACTACGATCCCAACCATTTTTTGGCTGAATCAGAGTGACCTGTTCCTTCACATTGCCTGCGCGGTCGGAGTCCTCCTCGCTCTGGCAGTGCTGGCGGGTTATGCGACCGGGCCATGCCTGGCAGGTCTCTGGTTCATCTATCTGTCCTTCGTCGGAACGGGCCAGGTCTTCATGCAGTTCCAGTGGGACATCCTGCTGGTCGAGGCCGGCTTTCTTGCCATCTTTTTCGCGCCGTGGAGCACCCTGCGACTGAGGCCCTTGCCTCTGGGGTGGGGAGAGCGAATCGCGCTGTGGCTCCAGTGGTTTCTTATCGCCAAGCTAATGTTCGAAAGTGGCTGGGTGAAGCTGGCTTGGGCCACGCCGGACCAGCCCGAATGGTGGCCCGCAGGCACCGCGATGACCTTTCACTATTTTACCCAACCGCTCCCGACATGGATCGCATGGTGGGCTCACCAATTACCGGACTGGATGCAAAAGGCCTCGCTGTGGCCGATGTATTTCGTGGAGCTTTTGCTGCCGATATTCGTATGCTTCGGCGCACGCGGTCGGCTCATCGCAGCGCTCGGTTTCGTCGGCCTGATGCTGCTGATTCTTTCGACTGGCAACTACACCTATTTTAATTGGCTCACGATCGTGCTCTGCCTGCCACTCGTGGCGGACCGGTATTGGCGGTTGCCGCGGCGCAGGAAACAGCTGCCTACTGCGGATTCAACAGGGTTTAACCCGACATCCGACCCTGTTGACTCCGAGTCGCCCATCGCGGTCGTCTCGCCCCTTCCCGCCCGGCATCAGCGGGAATACGCGAGCCTGGCTTTTCGGATGGTTCCTTTAGGTGTGGTAGCGCTGCTGAATGCCGCAACAGTCCTGGGGGATCTTCACAGCGCATCCGCCCTACCTGGAGCAACGCTACGGTCCGTCAGTCTGAAAGCCGACCTCGTCCCGGGCTTTCTAAACCGACTGCGCCAGGAACTTGCTCCGTGGCATCTGGTGAATGGCTACGGACTCTTCCGGACCATCACAACCGAACGCCCGGAAATCGTCCTGCAGGGCTCAACCAATGGAGTCACCTGGCGTGACTATGACGTGGCTCACAAGCCGGGCCCACTCGCCCGACGTCCCGACTTTATAGCACCCCACCAGCCTCGCGTCGCATGGCAGTTTTGGTTTGCGGCTCTGGAGCGCCAGTATCATCCTCGCAGCAGCAATGCCGCCTGGATGAGTTCGCTGGTCCTGAAGCTCCTGGAGAACGACCCTATCGCATTGAGGCTGTTCGAGAAAAATCCTTTCCCGGAAGGGCCGCCCACCATGATCCGGGCCAAGCTCTTTCTCTATGAGTTCACCACGCTTGAGGAGCGACGGGAGACGGGAAATTGGTGGAAGCGGCGTGAGGTCGGTCTCTACCTGCCGCAAGTGGGGCGAAATGCGGCGGGGTAGGCGAGGTATTTTTCTACGGCATGTTTCCCTTTCGGAATCTGCGCTGGAGCAATGCATGACGCAAAATGCGCGGAACACATCGAAATCCAAGCGCGGCCGCTGCGACTCTTTTGCCGGGAAAGTGGCGATACTTACCACCTTCAGCAGCGCGAATCGCTTCGCAAACAACGCGCTCCGGCGGGATCTCCAGAAAATTCTGGCCCGTGCGGTCAATATCGGAAGCTCCCTTGCGGCGTGCGGTATTCCCGAAATTTGTCGGAGTGGGACCCGGGCAAACGGCAAGCACACGAACCTTCGTACCCGCTAGTTCGATGGCTAGCGCTTCACTGAGGCTGGTGACGTAAGCTTTCGATGCTGCATAGACGGCAAGGTCGGGCAGAGGAGTTTCCCCGGCGATCGAGCTGACATTGAGGACGACCGCAGGTCTCCCGGCACTGCCCGCCTGAATAGAGTTAAGGAACCGGTGCGTCAGCAAGGTCAGAGCGGTGATATTCACATCGATCTGTTGGCTAATGCGGCTTGCCTCCGACGTGGCGAAAAGCCCGTAGTCACCGAGTCCCGCATTGTTGATCAGCGCGTTGGGGGCAAGTTTTTCCTGGCTTATCCTATCCCAAAGTCTTGACCGGCCCTCTTCACTGGCAAGATCTGCGGTTACGGTGAACACGTTCAGTTCCGGCGAGGTGTCGCGTAGTTCTTGAGCCAAGGTTTCAAGAGCCTCCCCACTTCTGGCAACAAGGATGAGAGTCTCGGCTCGTGGAGCCAGCGTTCGGGCAAAAATAGCCCCCAAGCCCGAAGAAGCCCCCGAGACGATGGTAGTGCTACCGGTAAAAGAAAAGGCTCGGGACATCGCTTTCATGATACTTCACCGTGATCACGATCTCGTCTTGGCCTTCTGCTTCACACTCGGCTTCGGGCTAGGCTTCGGCTTCGAGCTCGGCTTCGCTTTACGATCATCCACGTCTTTCAACAAGGACAGGAAGCTCTCCTTGTGACCATCCACGGGCGACTTACCTGCGAGCTTTAACGCCTCCCTGGCCTCCTCATACTCCTTCGAAAAGGGTAAGGGGAGTTTGTCCCGCTTCATTTTCCGGAGAGTGACTTCTACGACGTCAGCAAGGGTATATCGGTCGAGGATACCGGCGACAGCATTTCGAACGTCGATCATCAACATCCTAAGCCCGCAATGCGCTTCGTCATCGCACGTGCAAGGCTGATAAAATGACTCACTGGCGCAGGAGATCGGAGCCAGCATACCATCGAGAAGACGGACAACCTCGCCCATTTTGATCTCCTTCTGGTCTTTCTCCAAAAAGTATCCCCCATACTTGCCCCGTCGTGTCCCCACCAGGCCCGCATGACGGAAATCCGCGAGGATCTGCTCAACGAACTTCAACGGAAGATGCTCCATCTCAGCCAGTTCGGACACCGCCACAACCTCCCGCCCCGCCACCCGAGCCATCCCGAGCTTGATCAAGGTTCGGAGTCCGTATTCACCGCGCTTAGAGAGTTTCATATGTGATCGATACGAGCAAAGCAGGATTGCGAGGTAATTCAAGTCCCGCGCACGATTACCTCTGCTCACGCTTGATCGCGTTAAGGGGTGGCCGGTTTGGGACATCTCAGAGGATTAGGATGTAGGTGCGCATCTGGCGCAGATAAGTAAGGAAGACGAACTTCTTTGCCTTCCCTCGAAAGCGAGGCCCCTACGACTCAACCGAAAGCCAGACCCCTACGACTCAACCACGGTAACCAGCGAGACGCAGAAGGCCCCGAACGGTGATGAGCGGGCTCGCCCCCCAAAGTAAAGTTTGTCGCGAACCCAAGGCAAACGAGAGACGGGGAAAGCTTTCCGCCTTCCCGAAACATTCCTTCACGGCATCGGCGGAGGCGAGCGAACACCGTTTTCGACCTCCAGGGCTCCTAGTAACCCTGGAGACGAGGCGTTCGGCAACATGACGATTTCTCCTTTGCCATTGAGAATTTCTTGAGTCTCAAGAATCGCAAAGAGAGAGTCCACGACCTCGGGATCCTCGCCGATTTTCCGAAGCGCTTCACCGACGAGTCGGGGGCGCACGGCGTCGGCGCGGGCGAACTCAATGGAAGCTTCGCGGTCGGCTTTCGAGCGGATCACATCGACCTGGTTATCGCCCGCCTGCCGAATTGCGGAGGTGACTTGAGTCAGGCGATTGACCACTTTCTGCTCGATCTGGTGGATCATGGCGTGGTCGCGGAAGTGGACTTTACGAATATAGATCGAGCCCAGCGCGTAGCCCCAGTTCTCCGACTTGGGAGTGACTTCGGCGCGCACTTCGCGGCTCATCTTGTGCCGGTTTTGCATCATCGAATTGAGCGCCATGTTACTCAGGCAGCGCACCGTGGTGTTGGTGACGTTGGCTTCGAGAGAACCTTCTGGATCTGTATTTTCAAAAAGATACGCGACCGGGTCACTGACCCGCATCTCATACCAGACACCGATGCCTACGGGAGTCCCTTCCTCGGAATTCACCGCCCGGCTGCGCAGGTAGCGCTGGTCGAGTCGCATGTCGAGGGTGTGGACCTTCCCAAAAAAGGGCACCAAAAGCACGTGCGGTCCGATTGCGAACGGGACGAGGTGCAGACCGGGTTCATAGATGGTGCCGATGACTTTTCCAAACAGCACAAATACCTTGCAGCGGCTCTCCTGAACGGTGGTGAAGAAGCAGAGGAATTTGAGGATGCCGAGGAAGATCGGAAGACCGATCATCATGGCGAAAAAGGTGACAATGGCGGCGGTGAGGAAATTCATGAGGCAGCGGAGTTGTTTTCGCAAATGACGCGACGGGCGCGGCGGAAGAGTTGCAGTTTGACGTTGCGGAGGTAGGCGCGCAGCGCGGCTGAACCACCGTTGGCTTTGAGAGCGCGGATCTCATCGGCGACCCGCTCAAGCGGTTCCACTTCGGCCTGGACACGCATCGTTTGGATCTCGACGGCGCGTTTGGATTGTTCGATTTTTTGGTCGGCTCCGGCTTGGGCGAGACTGATGTCAGCGAGGACTTCGTTGTGCGCCGTATTAATGGCAGCGAGGGCGGACTCGATCTCCTGCGGCGGATCGATCCCGGTGATGAGTGAGGCGTCCAGCTCGATGCCGTAACGGGCGGCGGAACTGAGGCACTCGGTGTCCATCTGGATGTTGAGGTCGTTGAGGTTTTTCCGCAGGTCGTTGATCGAAATGCCTTCAAGAGTGGAGACCTCTCCCTCGCCGAGCACTTCATCGAGATCGCCGAGAGGAGACGACTCGCCTTTGGGGGCCTCGAAATTCGCGATCCGCTCCCGCAGGATGGAGACGAAATACCCCATAATGTGGGCGATGGGGTGTTTCACTCCAAAGATATAGGCATAGAGATTTCGCTCAGAAACCTTGAAGCGAAGCTGGCCTGTCACATTGATGTTGAGCTGATCTTTGGTGACCGCCTCAAGAATCTGACCGTTCTGATTGACCCGTGGATCATCCGGATCGTAAGCGATGCTGGCGGTCTCAATGGCCACGCTGACCTTATGGACCCGCTGCCAGGGCATCTTGACATAGGGACCACCAGGGCCAACGACGCGCATCTGGGGGTAACAATACCGTGCCTTGTGCTCATCGCTGAGATGATCGGCGATCGGCAAATCCAGGGTAGTTTTCCCCCGAATCCGCTGGACCCGCCCGAAGGTGGTGACGACAGCCCGCTGATTCTGTTCCACCGTGTAGAAACCGGTCAGCACGCAGCGGATGATAAACCAAGCGACTAGTCCGAAAAGCACTCCAAATATCCAGTCCATAGTGACAGGACTGTGTGACCGCCGGATCGGGATGGCAAGATCATTTTTGTGCCAAGCCGGTCAAGCGGGAAGAAATGACCGGAGAGAAGCCATCACCGTATCCGACCTCAACCCGCGACCACAGCGGATGCGAGGATCGCATCCGTCACCTGCGCGATTTCTTCGCTTTGCAAATATGGACTCATCGGCAGGCTGAGGCACTGATCGGCAACCTGTTCAGTCACGGGGAAATCGCCTCGCGCGTAGCCGAGGTGCTGGAAGACTCCTTGTTCGTGAAGCGACCTGGCGTAGTAAGGAACCGACGGAATATCGAGTTCCTTTAGCTGCGTTTGGAGGGCGTCGCGGTCTTCGCTCAAAATTGTGTATTGCGCATACACAGACGTATTCCCCTCGCCGATGAAGGGAAGAACCACCTCGGCTTCGCGAAGCTGCTCCCCATACTGTCGCGCGACTCCCTGCCGGAGGGCGATCTCCTCTTCGAAAATCTCCAACTTGGCGAGAACAATGGCGGCCTGAAGGGTGTCGAGCCGCCCGTTGAGTCCGAGGATGGGGTGGTGGTGGCGTCGCTCCTGGCCGTGATTGAGAATCCAGCGCATCCGCTCAGCGAGGGCGTCGTCGTCGGTGAAAAGCGCGCCTCCGTCACCGTATCCTCCAAGCGGTTTGGAGGGAAAAAAGGAGGTGCTCCCGATCAAGGCCAACCCACCGGATCGTTTTCCGTAATGGGTGGCGCCGAAACTCTGGGCGGCATCCTCGATGACAGGAAGATCGCCATGTTGTTTCGCAATCTCGTTGATCCGCACCATGTCGCTGGTCTGCCCATAAATCCCCACCGGCATGATGGCTTTGGTCCGCTCGGTGATGGCTCCGGCGAGGAGATCGGCGTCCATATTCCAGGTTCGCGGATCGATATCCACGAACACCGTCGTCGCACCAAGCAACTGAACGACTTCCGCCGTGGAAATCCAAGTGTATGGCACGGTAATCACTTCGTCGCCGGGACCGACTCCCAGAGCCATGAGGGCGATGAGCAGCGAATCGGTTCCCGACGATACTCCGATGGCGTGGCGGCAACCGAGGAACTCGCAAAGCGCGCCCTCCAGCTCGCGAACCTCCGGACCCATGATATACTGGCCGTGATCAAGCACCGTGGCGATGCGCTGGTCGAGTTGGGCGCGAATCCTGGCTTGCTGGCTCTTTAAGTCGATGAATTCCATAGCGGGGGCAAAAGCCAAGCTACGCATGGCACCGGGGCCCTGCCAGTGGTTTTTGCGCCGAGAGTTGGCGGGGGATTCCCCGCGCGAGCAGGCGATTGGACGCCCCGGCGGTGCGTCCCCGCCCTTGGTCGAGGCACTCTAGCAAAGGCTCCGTCGCCCGGAGGCCTCAGTTGGCTCCCCAATTGGTGATGTAGCGTGCCGCCTCTTCCTCATTTTCAGGATCAGCATCGACGACAGACCACAAATCGTAGGTGGGATTGTACGTTTTGCGATCCGCTGTCGGAATCCCGGGAGGCTGGGCCAGATAACGAAGCGGGCTACCGAAAGCATCAACGATCCGGTAGTCGCCTCCGAGAAGCTCGGTGCGGGGATCCTTGGCATTTTTTTGCGACTCAAAGTCGAGCTTAGGCACATAGACCTTTTCATTCTGATCGTAGTCGATCTTGCCATCCTCGTTGTAGTCACCGGACAAGTGTTTGTAAAGCACGGCAGAGCCTTCCAGTCCAGAGGTGTCGCGATCATCTCCAGCCGGTGGATTCTGGGGGAAAATCCCGTGATCGAGCTGGTAACGAGACAGGCCGCCTTCGATTTCCGCGATGAGGGCTTCGACCCGGTTACGGCTCAGTTTCGTCTGAATGCCAGGAAGGGCGGCGATCAGCAAGCCGGATAGCAGGATGATGATGCCGATGACCACCATAAGCTCGATGAGGCTAAAGCCGCGGGCGCGGGAAATGCGTGTGGGAGTTTTCATGGTAGGGATGGCGGAGATGGATTAACCCGCCGCATTGTTCATCTCAGTGATGATCGTGATCATGGGCATGAAGAGAGCGATAACGATCGTTCCCACGACGAGGGCTAGGAACACGATCATGATGGGCTCGATCATCGAAGTCATCGCATCGACCGCGTTGTCCACCTCGTCGTCATACACGTCGGCGATTTTCAAAAGCATGTCGGGAAGCTGGCCGGTCTCTTCGCCCACATCGACCATACTAATCACCATGGGTGGGAAGATGCGGCTCGCCTCAAGCGGGGCGACGACGGATTCCCCTTCGCGGACGGCTTCATGCACTTTCTCGATGGCATTCGAGACGACAACGTTGCCGGCGGTGTCGCGAGTGATGTTCAGCGCCTGCAAGATGGGAACCCCGCTGGTCACAAGGGTCCCGAGGGTGCGGGTGAATCGAGAAATCCCGCTCTTCAACTGCACGGGGCCGAAGACCGGAATAAAGAGTTTCCAGCGATCAATCACGACCCGACCACCTTTGGTCATGCTGAAAACTTTCCAGCCGCCGTAGAAAACCGCTGAACCGACGAGAATAAGGAGCAAATTACCCTGCACGAATCGGCTGATCCCGATCACGAATTGGGTGATGGGCGGAAGGGGTTTGTCACCGAGCATCTCGGCGAAAATCTTTTCAAAGCGAGGCACGATGACCGCCATCAGGAACACCAGGATCGCCACCGCGATCACGATCACGATGATGGGATAGACCATCGCCGCGACGATGCGGTTTTTCAGCTTTTCGGCTTTCTCCTGGTACTCGGCGAGACGGATGAGAACGAGTTCGAGCACCCCGCCGAGCTCTCCGGCCTTGACCATGTTGACATAGAGTTTGTCAAAAATCCGGGGATGTTGTCCGAGGCTTTCGGAAAAGGTGGAACCACCGGCCACGGAATCGGCGAGGTGATTGATAGTTCCAGCCATGACGCGGTTTTTTTCCTGTTTGGCGAGCACGGAGAGTCCGCGCAGGAGGGGAAGTCCGGCGTCCACCAGCGTGGCGAGCTGACGGGTGAAAATCATGAGCACCTTGCCCTTGACCCGGCCTCCGAGGGCCGACTTGCCGCCTTTGCCTTTCTGGCCCTTTTTGACTTTGCGCTTGGCGGTGCTGGAGACGCCTCCTTTGCCGGCGGCGGCAACTTGAGTGGGGTAAAGTCCGCTTTTGCGAAGCTGGCTGATGGCATCCGCCTCATCGTTGGCTTTGATCGAGCCGGTGGTTTCCGACCCTTTGGCGTCGAGGGCGATGTATTCAAAATTGGCCATGGTGTTTGCAGGAGTGAGAAAATAAGAGGAGGCTTAAGGTGGCCTGGACTTTTTGTAGATTTTAGTGATTGAGCGAGGCGCTTGTCGATCAAAAAGAGGCGGATCAGGTGTATTTCAGGACTTCTTCGATGGTGGTGATCCCGGAGAAGATGTTGCGGAGACCATCCTCCCGCAGGGTTTTCATGCCGAGCTCCATGGCCTTTTGTTTCAGGACCACGGTAGCGGCTTTTTGCGCGACGAGATCCCGGATCGGATCGGTCATGTCCAGCAACTCGAAGAGCCCTTGGCGGCCACGGTAGCCGGTGTCGTTGCAGGAGTCACAGCCCTGCCCGGTGAAGAACTCTCGGCCACCGGTGTCGGATTCACTCAGTCCGAGTTGGGCGAGCACGGCGGCGCTGGGACGATAGGCAACGCGGCAATCGGGGCAAATGCGGCGGAGGAGGCGCTGGCCGAGCACTCCCTCGAGAGTTGCCGAAACAAGGAAAGGCTCGCAACCCATGTCAATGAGACGGGTCACGGCTCCGGGAGAGTCGTTGGTGTGAAGCGTGGATAGCACCAAGTGACCGGTCAGAGAAGCCTGGATCGCGATCTGGGCGGTCTCGAGGTCGCGCATTTCTCCGACGAGGATGCGGTCGGGATCTTGACGCAGGAAGGCCCGCAGCACCCGGCCAAAGGTCATCCCGATGGCCTCATTGATGGGCACCTGGATGATCCCGTCGATGTCATACTCGACCGGATCCTCGGCGGTAAGCAGCTTGGAATCCTCCGTATTGATCTTGCGGAGACAGGCGTAAAGAGTGGTCGTCTTGCCAGCTCCGGTGGGTCCAGTGCAGATAAAAATGCCGTTGGGCTTCTGGATCGTATCCGTGATGTATTCGTAGATGCTGGCGGGGAGATTGAGCATCTCGAGGTCGAGGTTCACGTTGGATCGATCAAGCACCCGGAGCACGACACTCTCGCCGAAAATCGTCGGCAGGGTCGAGACCCGCATGTCGATGTGCTGGCCGTTGATTTCCTTGGTGATCCGTCCATCCTGCGGCAAGCGGGTTTCGGCGATGTTCAGCGCCGACATGACCTTGATCCGGGAGATGATGGCCTGCTTCAAATGCTGGGGCGGCGGGGCCATCTCGTAGAGAGCTCCATCCACCCGGTAGCGGATCTTGAAGTCGTCTTCGAAAGGCTCGAAATGAACGTCGGAAGCCTTCTCTTTGATGGCCTGATAGAGCACCAGATCAACGTAACGAATGATGGGAGCGGAATTCGACTCTTCCTCCAGGTCGGCTTCAGAGATCGCAGCGATCTCCGCGCGCAGTTTGCCTAACATGTCAGACTCGCCGGCGGTCGCGCCGGCTTTGGCGGCAGCTCCACCGCCGTAATAGCAGCGTTGGATCAAGGCCGCGATCTGCTCGGGCGGGGCGACCGCAGGAACGATGACTGAATTGAGCGAAAAGCCAAGCTCCTCCAGATTTTGCGGATCGAGGGGATTGGCGATGGCGACCTGGAGTCCGGCGTCGAGGAACTGGATCGGGATCGCTCCATAGAGCTTGGCGGTTCCGGCCGGGATCGCCTTGAGCACCTGGGGGTCCGGCTCAAAGTCACTCAAGTCATAATACTCGCCGCCGATATCCTGGGCGATGAGTTGAAACAATTGATCCCGTCCGATGATTTCCATTGCCTCGACGGCGTGGGTCACGTCGGTGCCGCTCGCCCGCACGGAGGAGAGAGTCTCGGACCGCTGGGTGTCGTCGAGCAGACCTCGGGAAATGAGAAGATCGATGACGCTTTCGGCGGTCATACCTGCGATTTTGAAAGGAGCTTCGATAGCCATGGGTAATTAATCGTTGTCCGCCATGGTGACGCGGATCACCTCGGACGGAGTGGTGGACCCGGCCAGAACCTTGCGAATGCCGTCTTCTCTCAGGGTCCGCATCCCCAACTCACGAGCCCGTTTGCGCAGGCCACTGGTGGATTCGTCGTTGTTGATGAGGAGGCGGACCTCCTCGATGATATTGAAAATCTCGAAGGCCCCCATCCGGCCCTTGAATCCCGTCATGCGGCAGGTGCGGCAGCCGGCTCCTTGTTTGATGGAAGCTTTGGTCAGCTGCTCCTGAGTCAACCGCAGGGCACGCACCTCTTTCTCGGAGATTTTTCCCTCCTCGGTGCAATCCTTGCAAATCTTCCGCAAGAGTCGCTGGGCGATGATGGAACGAACCGCACTGGCGATGAGGAACTTTTTCACCCCGATATCAGCGAGACGAGCGACGGCGGAAGGCGCGTCATTGGTGTGCAATGTGCTGAAAACCAGGTGGCCGGTGAGACTCGCATTGATCGCGATGGAGGCGGTCTCGATGTCCCGGATCTCCCCGATCATGATGATGTTCGGCGCTTGTCGAAGGATGGCCCGCAGGGCCGCCGCGAAGGTCATACCGATGGCCTCTTTCACCTGCACCTGATTGATCCCTGAAAGCAGATACTCGACCGGGTCCTCGACCGTGATGATCTTGCGGTCGGGTTTGTTGATCGTATTGAGACAGGCGTAGAGGGTGGTCGTTTTCCCCGAACCGGTCGGACCGGTCACCAACAAGATCCCGTCGGGTAGGCGGATCAATTCCTCGAAGTTTGCCTGGTCATCACTGAAGAAGCCGAGCTGCGGCAGACCGATCGAGAGTGAGCTTTTGTCCAGAATCCGCATGACAATGCTCTCACCGTTGCTTGTCGGAATGGTTGAGACCCGGAGATCGAGGTCGCCCGCTCCGAATTTCGCCTGAATCCGGCCATCCTGCGGCAAGCGCTTTTCGGCGATGGCCATGGTCCCGGTCATGATCTTGATCCGGCTCACGACCGAAGGAAGCAGGCGGAGGGGGTGGCTCTGCACTTTGTGGAGCGATCCATCGATCCGGTAGCGGACCCGCATCTCGTTCTCCAGCGGTTCGATATGGATGTCCGAAGCGCGATTCTGGTAGGCTTCCTGGAGAATTTGATACACCATCTTGATGATGGGGGCCTCGCCGGTGCCTCCCTCGGCGGTCTCGGCCACTGTGATGGCGGCGGCGTCGAGCTTCTTGATCTGATCCGCGTCCAACTGGCTCGCATAGAAGTCGAGCTGGCGCTGCTTGATGGCCGAATCCGATGCCACCACGAATTCCGGCTCGACCGAGAGCACGTGCCGCACGGAGTCGAGCGAATCGAAGTCGAGCGGATCGGTCACTGCGATGACAAGCCCGCCGTTGCTCTCAGCAATGGGCAAGATGCGGAAACGCACCGCCACGTCAGCCGCAACTTGAGTCGCGACCGACGGATCGATGTCGAACTTGCGTAGTTCCACATACTCCATGCCAGCATTCGAGGCGAGCACTTGGGCGATGCCTTCGTCGTTGAGATAGTTCTGGGAAATAAGAGCCTCAAGAGTGGACTCCTGAGACTTCTTTTTATGCCTGACGTCCTCAAGTGCAGCGGCGTCAATGAGGCCGGCTTCCTGGAGCAACCCGATGAGATACGGTTCGTTGGTATACAAAATTCCGATAAGGTAACAAGTGAATCAAGGGGGGGAGGATTCCACCCGAACGAACAGGATAGCTTCGCCACCACAGCCCGTCGGGAAGGCGAGCGTAGCGGAATGCTGTTGGATCGGGAAGCAAAAAAACGCTCCGCCGCACCGTTTTTTTCCTCACGGAACGCTAAAATGATACCCGGCTGGGTCGGAGGTGACGTTGGGAGGAAACCCGGCGTTTTCGAAAAAGTCGTAACCTTCTTTCAAATTCATCCAAAAATCCGCTGTTTTGCTCGACTCCTTCCATTCGCGGTTCATCGCCTCGTCACTCATCCGGAACGGGAAAAGGTGCATCCGCAGTATCATCTGACCACTGGAGAAGGCGGCCCCGATCATTGTTTTCACATCTGCCATGTCCGACTCCGAGAGCAGACAGGCACTTTCCCGCGACGCGCCCACCGCCAGCACGGCGGCACCGCTTACGCCAGGGTCAAGCCGATCCCAGTCGTTGGGATAGCCGAGGTCAATCTCCTCCCGTCCTGTGTTGGAAGCCTCCCGCTCCCGGTATTGCGCGACGGTTTGGTAATAAAAGCCCTCGGGAATGAGCCGGTCACCATCCCGGCGCTTCGGTCCGGGGGAAACGGATGACGCATGGAGCCGATAGACGCGATACAAAGTAAAGTCCCGTTCCCCTTCGGCCTGCATCCAAAGCTCCAACTCCTGCTCCTTTTTAAAGAGGCGGAGGAAAACAGAATCGCCGACGGTGAGCCCTAGGGCCTGCAGTTCGGAAGGGATGGCCCCAACAGCACTTTCCGGCGATGCCCCGGACGCCGCGGCCAGACCCGTGTCCCGGGAGGTCGGCAACGGTTCCGCCGGGGTAGCGGCCCGATTGGCCGAATCAGTCGGGGGCGGGGTAGTCATCACCGCGTCCGCCTTCGCCCCCCGCGACAACACGGACTGCATGATCCGATGGGTGGCCCGCGCGAGAGGATAGGGAGGCAAAGCATCCTCTGATTTCATCCCTGAAGATCCTTCCGAAGGACTTGACGCCGGTCCGCCGTTGGATTTGGGGCCAGATAAAGTCTCCAAAGTCTGTTCTAGATCAGCCTTGAGGTCGCCCCGCAGCCAATCGCGCACCAGCCATGGAGAGGCCCCACCGATGACGACCATCACCGTTAAGAGAATCGAGCGGAGTAACATTTCCATAATAAAATTCTATTTTTCATAAAATCAACGATTATTAAGCTCCTCTAGGATCTTGAATCATCCTTCGCCGCCCTTTTTGCCACTTGGATTGCGCGAAATTCACTCCTAGATTGCGCGGGTATGCGCGAGCAGGAGACAGAGCCGACGGCGATCGGCGTGATCGGGGGTTCCGGCCTTTATGAGCTGGAGGGACTGACCGATATCGCGGAGGTGAGCGTGAGCACACCTTTCGGCCCTCCGTCCGATGCGATCATCTCCGGGAAGCTGGGCGGACGGCGGGTGTGCTTCCTCCCGCGCCACGGGCGGGGCCACCGCATCCTACCCTCCGAGCTGAATCACCGGGCCAATATCTGGGCGCTGCGCTCCCTGAACGTTCGCTGGATTATCGCCGTGACCGCCGTCGGATCGCTGCGTGAAGAGTATCGACCCCAGGATATCGTCCTGCCCGACCAATTCTTCGACCGGACCAGCCAGCGCCGGGACCACACCTTTTTCGGCCAAGGCATCGTCGCCCATGTCTCCTTCGGCGACCCCATCGCGACCGGCCTGCGCGAACTTCTTTTCCACACCGCCACTTCCCAGGGCCGACGGGTCCACAATGGCGGCACTTACGTCAATATGGACGGACCCGCCTTTTCCACCCGTGCCGAGTCGGAGGCGAACCGCAAGATGGGCTTCGACCTCATCGGCATGACGAATCTCCCCGAAGCCAAGCTGGCCAGGGAGGCGGAGATCGCTTTAGCCACCATGGCGATGATCACTGACTACGACTGCTGGAGGGTCGAGGCGGAGTCGGTCAATGCCCACGCGGTGATCGAGCACGTCACCGCGAATGCCACAACGGCCAAAGCGGTCCTCGAGGACGTCATTCCAAACATTCCGATGGTGGCCGACTGGCCCGAGCATCGTTCACTCGACCACGCCCTTTTTACCGACCAAAGCCTCTGGCCAGCCGAAACCACTCAAAATCTGCGTCCCATTTTGGAAAGATTTATAAAATAACGCGAGTTTTTGCAATAATGAGTTGCATATATTTAAAACTTTCTTATTATTGAATCTCGCTGATTATCTTTATTAAGCCACCGATTCCCGTGATGATCCGTTTCTTTCCCTCCCCACAGCTCCTTCTCGCAATTGCTCTTGCTAGTGGCCTCGTCTCCGTCTCCTGCAAGACTCCTGCCACCACGGGCAGGGGAAAAGCCGCCAACGCTGCGGCCACGGGCAAGCGAAACGAAGCCGGTCTGGCGGCTCCATCCTGGAACCAGCCCGGGCAAGGAGGCCTGCCCACTTCGGTCGGAACCCGCGAGAGCTATTCAAAGATTTCCACCAATCTCCCGTTCATCGCCCTGACCTTCGATGACGGTCCGCATCCGGTGAATACGCCCCGCTTGCTCGACATGCTGCGGGAGCGCAACGTCAAAGCCACCTTCTATGTGGTCGGCACCAATGCCAGAGCCTATCCCGAGATTCTGCGGCGGATCATCACCGAAGGTCATGAGATCGGGAGCCACACCATCACCCACGGGAATATAACCAAGATGTCGGATAACCAGATCCGCGAAGAGATGCGCGGTGGAATTGAAATCATCACGTCCGCCACCGGGGTTCCGCCCCGAACCTTCCGCCCTCCGTATGGCGCGATCACCTCCGCCCAGAAATCCTGGATCCGCGCGGAATTCGGCACTCCGTCGATCCTTTGGTCGGTCGATCCTGAAGATTGGAAAAAGCCCGGCAGTTCAGTGGTGGCTTCGCGCCTTGTCGCCGGAGCCGCACCCGGTGGAATCCTTCTGGTTCACGACATCCATGCTCCTTCGATCGACGCGATGCCTTCTGCCCTCGATCAGTTGCTGGCGAAAGGGTTCCAATTCATCACCGTTACCCAGTTGATCGCGATGGAGGGCAAAGGCTGAAGAAAAGCAGGGAGCCGGAGAGGAGCCCTTCGGCTCCGGGCGAGCACCCCACCCCGGTCCCAGTCAACGTCGTTTGGCCTGCTCTATAAAAGTGAGTTTTGGTTTCAGCCGAAGTGTTCCTCATGCCGTCCGGGTGAGCCCGCATCTACCGTTTCCTTCCAAATGAAACAGCAAGAAATCGACGCGACTCAATAGGGTGTGGTCATTGACCTGACCCTGTTGAGTCACTCGACTGCGCGTCTCACGACGATCAGCCAATCTTCGCCCGGATCGCCCGGAGCCTCGCCGAGGACGACTTTCGCTCCGCCCTTGACCAATTTCACCGATCCATCTTGCAAGGCACCGCCCGCACGAGGATCGAACCACGCGACGGAGCAGCCCCCCTCTACTCCGCCGAGGTCTAGTTCAGTGGTTCCTCCTTTTGGCAAATAGACGAGATAGATTTCGCCCGCCTTTGCAAGGCAGTATTGACTGTTGTCGTTCTTCTCATTTCCGACCAAAGCATCGGCATTGGCCATCTCTTGAAAGGGAATTTTCTCGTCGCGGAAAAAGTTCAGAGCGATGCGGCAGTAATCCCAGCTCCGGTCGCGGCTGCGGAAGTCTTCGCAGGTCAGGTCGTTCTCCGGCAAGGCGTAGCCGAAGTAATACTCGACCCCGGCTCCCCCGGCCATGAGATTGCCCCAGAGCGTAAGCTTGCGAACGTCGTGCATCGTGTAGGCCCCTGACTTCACGTCGCCGGTAGTCGCGTTTTCGGCCTTCTTGTTTTTCTCGTAAGCGAGGCCGTCGGTGCCACGATAGCCAATGTCTTGCGGGACGCCGAGGCCGGCGGGATTTTGCTCGTCAAGCGCGACGACCCAGGGTTTTCCCGCTTTGTCCGAGACCTCGATCCAGTGGAGAGTGCGCTGATGGCTGGTATTCCACCCGTTCTGCAGGGAGACCCCGGTAAGCTCCGATGCGTCGCCGAGGAGGGGGAGATACTGCTTCTCCTGTTGATTCGGGAAGGTGTGGAGAACGCGCAGATGCTGGTAAGGGTCGATCTGCTTCAGATACCCTAACATCGCGACGATCTCCTCGGTGCTCTGAGTATTCTCCTCACCAAGGTTCCAGTTCAGGGCGAGAGCATGGCCGAATCGGGCGACCAGTTCGCGGCAATAGAGTTTCCGCTCGGGCCCAAGCTTGCCACCATCGAGCGACTCGGGGACACGACCGGGCTTGCTCTCGTGACCGCGACGGTCGTCATCCATTTCGTTTTCCTGCAACTTGAAGTGCAGGTAAAGTCCACTGTTGGTCCCATGATCGAAGACGATGCCCCATTGATCGAGCTTCGAGCAATCGTAATGGAGCTTGGCCTCGCGGCTGGTGAAGGGCCACACATTGTCGCCGTCTCCTCCCGCATTGTAGGGGAGGAAGGAGAAGGAGTTGAGACCCTTCCCGGAGAGGTAGTTCAGTGCGCCGATGAGGCCCTTGCCTTTGCTGACCTGCCACGTCGGATCGCCCTCTTTCCAATCAGCGAGGTGAGGAGACCAGCTCTTGAGAGGTGCTTTATCAGGCTTGCCGACAGCGGTGTTGTCGAAGTCAGCAAAACCGAGCAAAGTCTCCGGCGCATCGGGGCCGGCTTTCAGGAAATACTCCTTCGATCCGGCAAATTGGAGATGATGTTTGCCGACATAACCAAGACGTCCCTTCGCCCGGAAATCGGGGGCGGTTTTGTCCGAGGCGGCGATGGCAAAGGTGCCGCGCTGTCCGTCGAAGGGCACGAAAGATTCACCTCCGCCGTCGAGGGCGGCCAATTTTCCTTGGGTGAAGCTCACCACGTAAGTCCACTCGCCGATCAGGTCAGGCGAGAGATGCGCCCGCCATTTGGTTCCCGACTCCGCGCTGCTCTCGTCAGCCTCGCCATCGGCGGCGAAGTATCCGGGGACGACATAGCTCGGCGATCCACTCTCGTGGGTGAAGGTGACGTTCAACGCGAGGTCGGTGAAGGGGTTCGGCTCGTTGTCCTGCTCGTGAGCGAAAGGGCCGTCGAGGGTGAGGGTGACTTTGTGCCATTGTTTTAACTCACCAGTGATTGTGATGGAGCCGGTTCCATCGGTCCCTCGGGGGAGGACTAAAGGAGCGGATGAGGCCGAAGGAACGGATGTCACTTCCGGCTTCGCGCCCGGCGGGCGGAAGTCGGCGGACGCGGCGAGGATCATTTGATCGACCTCGGCCCCGTCTTCACGCATGGCCATCAGTAGCTCGTGCTCGCCCGCCGTGTCGATGTCGAGCCAGAGTTGCATCGTCTCGCCGTTGTGGTTCGCCTCGGTGCGTTGGGCGCAGTCCCAGTGCCAGTCGTTCTTCTGCACGGTCTGCCAGCGAGCCCCGCTCTCGGGCCACTGACCATCGAGGCCGAAGTGGAGGCCATTGTCCTCGCTGTTGGTCGAGTAGGCCCTCACCCATACATAAAATCGACCGGGGTTGGTGACCTGGATCGGGTAGCTCAGCACCGCCATCTCGCCTCCTTTGTTCGCGAAGTTTTCTCCGTTGATGAGCTTGTCCTTATTGGATCGACGGGTGTCGGGCAGGATCTCGAGATAGGCTCCGCCACTCGCGCCGTCGAGATGGGTCGGGTCACCGTCGGGCTCGATTGCAGGGTTGGTCTCGGCGGAAGTGA
>Ga0105044_10003142_pt1 | contig 22614 bp, 17 predicted proteins | sample MAT01_FD_78092 | JGI IMG/M metagenome (GOLD analysis project Ga0105044, IMG submission 78092) | Freshwater microbial communities from Lake Fryxell liftoff mats and glacier meltwater in Antarctica - MAT-01 | ecosystem: Environmental > Aquatic > Freshwater > Ice > Liftoff microbial mat | place...
ATAAATCACGCCCGAATTTCCCCCTCGCTGCAGACTCAGAATCTGATTCCGGGCGACTGCGAATGTACCGAACCGCAGACTTTCAAACGACATCGTGGTTTCAGTGATTGATTTCAGCCGACCGTTCAACACATCTCCGTTGCGCATTTGAATCCGGGATTCCGCTTCATCGGACGCAGTCGCTTCGGCTGCTGGAAAGTTGATACTTGCCAGATGTGACAATTCGATCTGCAGCGGGTCGGTGAACATCGGCGACTGCCACGTCAACGACGTTGCATCCGCCTTCAGCAGCGTACCGGACAGACTGTCCCCGTTGTTCCAGTGAAGCGCCGCGTCGTCCGCTGCAGCAGTCAGCACCGCACAAAGCATCAGGATTGCGGCAATGCAGGATTTGATCATTCAAAGCTCCGAATCATCGTTCATAGATCGGAAGAAACCGATAGTTCAATGCCATTGCCAGCAGTGACATGGACGTCCCGTACGCTGTCCCGTGACCACTTTGAAAACTTCCATCGTCGCTTTGCAGATCTTTCAGCTGGCGAGCAGTCTTCAGATTCCATTTGTTCCACGATTCGAAGTCGCCCTGGAACAAGGCCTGAGCCGTATAGTAGCGATAGTATTCCGGATAACTGTATTCATCGACTTCCAGATTGCCGGTCACTCGTTCCAGCACGGCTTTGTATTCTGAAAGGTTCTTGCGTTTGCCGATCGCAAAAACCAAAGCTGCGATGGACTTCAGGTTGTTAGAACCGCCGCCGCCGACTCCGGAATACCCAACTTCGCCGCGATTCGTTGTCATCGACCGAAAATACTCCAGGGCGTTATCAATGCCATCATCGGGCACTTTGATGCCGGCATTCCGAGCTGCCAGGAGCCCCATCAGGACTGCTCCGGAAACAGACGTGTCCGCATCGGTGGCCTCGGGCGAATATCGCCATGCGTTCCACTGATTATTTTTCTGCGATGTGATCGTGGCACGGACAGCCAACTCAAGCGATTCTCCGATGCTGCGTCGGCCCTCTGTGTTGGTGTCGCCGTCCCACAAAGAATCCTCATCAAGGACTCCGTACACTTCCGACATACCCAGCATCGCGAAGCCATGATGGTACATGCTGCCATGACCGCCACCGCCAAAGAAACCTGTGGCTTCGCTCTGAGTCCGAATCATGTGGCGGACGGCACGGCGGATGTTGTCGCTGTACGGCCCGAAGTTTGGGTCCTCGCCACTTGCCAGAAATGCCATCACGCACATGCCCGTGACACCGGGTCCACCGTCACCGTCAGTCCAGCCACCCTCGGGACTCTGATTACTGGCCAGCCATTCCAGTCCCCGATCGTAGATCAGTTGCACGTCCTGTGGAACGTCCGTGCCGAACCGCACTTGTGTATCCTGAGCAAAGCATGACTGAGAGAGTACGAGTGTTGCCGCGACGCACGCAGGTAGACAGTAGCAGTTTTTCATGATGGACGGCTGGCCGCTCTGATGTAGGATGGACATTCATGTCCGTCGGATTTCCAAAACACGTTATCTTTGCAGAGGTCATTGCCAGCGAGCAAACCCTCACCATCGGATCACTCTCTGGTCAGGACTCGGACAAGAATGTCCAAGGTACAGGAATCGCAATTCGACTCAGTGATACAAGCTATTTCTTGTGCTCCAATGCATTGAAGAACGCATCAATTCCGTCCCGGAATTCCGCGGGAACCTGATCATTCGTCGTACCGGTTGATTGTTGCACGCCTCGGGCTTCAATCTGAGCAAGCGGATCAGCGCCCGGCCCGTAGAGTTCCAGCGCGACCCGATCGGTATCACCCGTGCCCCCACCACCCGGATTTGATCCGCCACCGCCTCCACCGCTCTTAGGATTCGCGCGCTTGGCCTGCAACAACAACTCGATCGCTTCGGTTTCCGCTGCGATCGCTTCGCGACCGGTATCCGGACGACCCAGAATATCAGTCGCATCGTTCATCGCTGCTCCAGCGGCCGTGATCAACTGCATTTCTTTGCCGAATTTCTGCTCACCCAGCGGCAACGCGCTGATGTCCATCACAACATTCACTGCGCGGTTGTATAGTTTTCGCTGTGTTTCCGCCTGGAGTTCCGCCTTGTCCATATAGGCCACGGCTTTGAGGTTTTCACGCACTTGCTCCAGCGACCGCGTTTCTTCCCGCAGATCCATTTCCCCTTCCAGAATCCGCATGACCTCGAGCACAATCGATGGTGGCAGGCTGTCACCCTTGCAGCCCTTGCACTGGCCGCATTTCGAAGCGGAGACCAACTCTTCAGCCCAGCGGTCGAGCGTATCGCCATAGTACTCTGCCCGAGCGATAGAATCGCCACTGCGGTTAATACGCACCCGGTCGCCCAGTTGATCCAGTTTCTTAACGACCTGAAACTCCTGCATCTCCTGCAGGATTCGCATGAATTTTTCTTCCTTGCGACGATCATAGTACGCCTCCAGATCGTCCTGGATATCCCGCACTTTCTGACTTTGGGCCACTTCGCGATCCGCAATGCGGTTTGTTTGGTCCTTCTGGCCCTGATCCAGTGATTCCTCAGTCACACCAAAGCCGTCAAACAACGTTCGATTGAGGGCCGTAGCGACTTCGAGTTGTTCTCGCGAAGCGGCCTTGAAACGCTTGACGAAAGTGCTGTTTTCCAGGTCGTCCATAATCTTCTGCAGGTCTTCGCGAACCTTTTCGAACTCGGCCAGCAGATCGGTTTGTTCCTGCACGGCCTCTTCCATCTTTTCTTCGGCAGGTGTTTCAGGTTTCTTCTTATCATCCGCTGGCGGCCCGCCTTGCAACACGGTTGCCGGCAAACCAAACTTGCCTTTGCCAGCTTTTGTTTGTTTCTTTTCGCCAGCGACCGCATTCTGTTTGTTGAATCCGGATTCGGTATCGGTCAACTTCGGCACAGCGGGTTGCGGCGGCTGATCATTCTTTTTTGCTTCGCCTGGCTCGCCGGTTTGAGTCCCCTTGTTGTTACCTGCCTGCGGGCCGGTTTTTGATTTCGCCTGAGCATTCGCAGGGGGTTTCCTGCCCGGAGCTTTCGCTCCCTGACGCAGGAGGTCGGCCACCGACGGCATCCGCTTGTCAGCGATATCACGCAGCCGCTGCAGTCCATCGGCCCATGTTTCCAGATGACCAACCATCATCTCCTTGTTTCGCAGGGCCTGCTTGAGCAATTGATCACCCTGATCAGTCACTGCCGTCAGTCGCTGGCCGTTGGCCTTTTCGGCATCTGCCTGTTGTTCAATCTGACGCCTTGTTTCCGGGGCGTTCAACTGATCCGAATCCATCTGGCGAATCTGGCGATTGGCATCATGGAGTCGCATTTCTTCTTCGTACACATCGTCTGCCAGGCTGGCCCAGCGCCGCAGTTGGCTCATCATCCACACCGCGTGTTGATCCGGCGTCATGACATGCAGCACATACGCCGGAGAATAAATGCGTCCACGTTCTGGTTTGTAATCTTCGACATACGATCGCAGTTCAAGCGTTTGAGCACGAATGTTGTCGGTGTCGGCGCAGAACGTCGCTGTGGCTGTCAGGCGAGCCTGTTCCGGAGTACCGCCTTTCACCAGTTTTTCGCCAGAATCCGGACTTGGGTTCTGCACGGGATGCTGTAATCCCTTCCATTCAAGTCCCACATTCTTCACACCGAAGTCATCACGTGATTGAAGATCAAACGTAATCGTGTCGGTCGAAAGGACCACCTGCTGCGGATCCTGTTGTTGGAAACTGATCTCGGGTGCGGCATCATCGACAGCGTTGATTTTCAGCCGGAACGCATCCCGTGCCGTCAGACCCAATTCATCGCGCCAACGAAAATCCAGGACATCGGATTCGGACACTGTCACCGGAGCCGGGCGAATACGATTGCCTTCCACAGTGGCCGGAACATTCTTCACGGTTGCTTCCACAAGATTGCGCCCTACTTCTGCTTCGAATTCTGCTGTGGCACCTTTCAATACGGAAATCACGCCACCTCGAACATCGGCCTTCACGGGACGACTGTATTCAAGATAGTCCGGCAGTGTGATCAATGCTGAGAGCGAATTCAGTTCCGGACGGTTCGCGACTCCCACGGCGACTTCCTTCGTCAGGTCACCGACGCGAACGTTCAGCGTGCCGTTGGTTGTCTGAGCCGGCAACTGAAACTGATATGCCTGGTCTTGCTTCCCGGCATTCACCACTGCCTGACCGTCGAATTTTGCTGAGGCCGAATCCGGAGACCAGCGTGTGGCATCCGACAGTGAAGCACCGAGGCCAAATTGTTCGCCGTGTGGCACGACCATTTGATTCGGCAGGTTTTCAACCTGAGCAAACGTGTAGCGATCAACATCTCGCCACGGCATCAGCCAGCGCGCCATCGCATTGAATCCTGCCGCTGGCACGATGGTACAAGCGAGCAATGCCAACACTGCAGGCACCGCGACAAGGGCAGCCCACATTTTGTGTCGTGCGAAAGGAACTGCGTCGGAAAAATCACGTTCGCGGACGGCAGCATCGACTTGTTGAATCGCCGCCTGCGCCAAACGCATACTACTTCCCAGATCTTTTTCGCTGTGAGCAAGTTCCACGATCCCAAGCAGTTGATCGCCAAGCGCAGGAAATCTGTGCTTGAGCAGGATCGCGACCTGTTCCATCCGTCGAGTACCCCAAACCCAGCGATGGCACTTGAGCGGAAACAATACGGCCATGCCGATCGATCCGGTCGCCAGCAACACACTTCGGAAAATTGCCGGCGTGTTGATGAAACGATCGATCACAAACACAGCCAGGTACGACAGCACGAGGCCAAAGATTCCCGCCAGAATGCCTTCTGCAATTTTGACGACGCGAACACGCTGTTGAAACTGAATCAACCGGACGCGCGTGGATTCCGGCAACTGCAATCCGTTATCACTCATGAGCTGTCTCTCTGCATTATAAGGAGTGTGCCCTCGAACAGGCTCGCTGCAGTATATCCATCGCGACTTGCGTTCGGCATCACCAAACTCACGACTACTTCAGGAAAATATCAGACAAATGTTTTGTCAGGCTTAAAAAAAGGGGGCGGGAACCTATAGCCAAATGGCCCAGAGAGTGCTCCGCACTCTTGGTTCCTGACCCCTTTTTTAGATGGCAACATTTTGTCTGCAGAAATCTTTCGGCGGAGCGACCAACCCCGATTTCAACTGGATTTGCGAACAGTGGCCCTGCACAAAATTCCACGATCCGCTTGCCAGAGGCGGGTTTCGTCAGCACAATCTGAGACTCATGCTTTGTCAGGTTTTAAAAAAAAGGTCAGGAACCAATAGCCAAATGGCCCAGAGGGTGCTCCGCACTATTGGTCCCTGACCCTTTTTTTAAAGCTGAAGCCCTGACCGGCATCGATCGGTTCAATTCAAACAATTGGCACCTCCATGAGTCCATTCTTTCTTCTGTACATCCTGCAACGCATCGTCCTGTGCTGCTGTGCGCTTACTGCACCAACGTCGATGATGCAGGACGGCAAGCTGATTTCAGAGATCGGCAGGCTCTTTGGCGACGCGCTCCGCGAGCTTTCGGAAGAGGAACCCGAACCTGCACCCGCACAGCCGGCAGCCGTGATGCAAGCCATCGGAGCTCCACAACAGAAACTAACGCCTGGCGAAGCCGATCGAAAAAAACACGCCGATCGCACTCAGGCACTTGCAGAAGTGATTCAGTCGTGGGTCACCCAGACGTGTCAACTTGATGCGGCCCAGCAGGAACAACTGCAGACGGTTGTGATCGACAGCCTGAAAGTCGAAGGCGAGAGGTACGCGAAGAAAAACGATCCGAATCGGCAGAACCAGCAGTTTGGACCGACGACGCCCCTTTTATTTGTATACCCTGACACAGGAAATACAGCTCGCGTCAACGGTCAGCCAGCTGCACCCGTCTCCGTCGGCGGGATGTACAGCAGAGAGTTGCTTCAATTGATTCAAAACGACATCCTGAACGATACTCAGAAGGAACAACTCAACGCGGCCTTGACGGAACGCCTTGAATTCCAGAATGGGGCATTCCGGGAATACGTAGCGACATTGTTTGATCAGGAGTTGTTCCTGACAGAAGATCAACGCCAGAAGATGCTGGAGGAGTTTTCAGCAGGCTCAAAAAAGATCACGTCGCCATTTTATGCATTCATCGCTCAGCAGTACTACCTGCCTAACAAGTCACTGAGCGAAGTCCTCGCGGCGAATAAGGCATATTACCTGGACAGCAGACAGAAGAGACGACTGAAGGATCTGCTGGCCGGTGACGGCAATCAGAATTACATCATGTTCCAGTCGTCCGAAGGTGCCGACCAATGGGAAGAGACTGTAAAACAGGCTGTGCCAAAGCAGCGAACGCTCTACCTGAATGCCGCCGCCGTACGCATCGGGTATCTGGAACGATCTTTGAAACTCACACCGGAACAGGTCGAATATCTGACAGTCGCCAGCAAGGGCGCGACTCTGGATGCGTTGGGTGACTGGAAAGTGTCTACTCATCAAACCATCGACCAGATGAAGCAGCATATGGCGCAGGCGCAGGGCAACTTCGGGTTTTCAGCACAGAGTATTTCGGTCGACGGACTCGATCAGAATGAGATCTGGACGAGTGCAGTTCGCGAAATCCACGGCGACAAACCGTCGGGGGACCGGAATGCTGCCATACGACGTGCAAAAGCAATCACGGTCACCGCATTGCTGGATCAGGAAATGTGGTTGATGCCCCCACAACGCGCCGCTGTCCTGGAATTCGCGGAAGCCTCACTGCCTCGCAACTTCGTGAAATCCGATTACGATCAGTACATTCGCGAATTGATCCTCCTGGCCTATCCGTTGCACAAAGCTGCGGAGGCAAAAGTTAATGAAGTCCTGAGCGAACCCCAACTCGCGGTCTGGAAGCAGCTGAAAGGCTTCTTTCAGTTCAATCAGGGCAACGCAAATCTTGTCCAGATCCCGTTGGGGGATCAGGGCGGTGCTTTTCCGGTACAGCTCGCTGAATAGTCTTATTAGGCGAGTCGCAGATCAGGAACTACCATGCGGAACAACCGGACGCTAGCGCGTGGCGGCTGATTTTATCAGCCGCAGGGCGCTAGCCCCCGGTTTTCCACGGTAACCAGAAATCTGCCGCTCGCCTTAAAATCCTCACAAAACCTCAAACGACAGGACACAAATGTCTGCCACCACAACTGCGGCTCCTTCACTTCAGTCTGATGATGTCGCCGCGATCGATGAATTGCGGGACGTCTACCGGAGGCTCAAGGGTGAGCTGTCGAAGATCATTGTGGGACAGGAACAAGTTATTGAACAACTGGCGATCTGCCTGTTCGGACGTGGCCACGCCCTGCTGATGGGAGTTCCGGGGCTGGCGAAGACGCTGCTGGTCAGTCGCATTGCGGAAACCATGTCGCTCAGCTTCAGCCGCATTCAGTTCACGCCTGACCTCATGCCGATGGACATCACCGGCACAGACATCCTTCAGGAAACACAGGATCGTCGTCGCGAATTCGAATTCGTCAAAGGGCCTGTCTTCGCCAACATTGTCCTGGCCGATGAAATTAACCGTGCGCCGGCAAAGACTCAGGCCGCGATGCTGGAGGCCATGCAGGAGCATCGTGTCACTGTCGTCGGTCGACCGTACCCGCTCGAACCCCCGTTCTTTGTGCTGGCGACGCAGAACCCTGTCGAACAGGAAGGCACCTATCCGCTGCCCGAAGCACAGCTGGATCGGTTTATGTTCCTGATCAACGTCGATTATCCGTCGCGTGCAGAAGAACTGGAGATTGCACGCACGACGACCGGGGGCACCGTTCCACGGCTGGAACATATCCTCGACGCGGCTGCTGTGCAGAGGTTTCAGGAACTTGTGCGGCGTGTTCCCGTACCGCAGCATATCTACGAATTCGCCGTGGACCTTGTGCGAAGAACGCGTCCGAAAACGAAGGAATCGCCAGACTGGCTGAAGCCACTGGTGTCGTGGGGCGCGGGTCCACGAGCTGTCCAGTACATGATCCTTGGAGCAAAGTCCCGCGCGGCCCTGACCGGCAGTTACATGGTTCGTCTGGAAGATATCATGGCGGTTGCCGAACCGGTCTTGACTCACCGCGTCCTCACGACTTTCAACGCCGAATCCGAAGGCATCACGAGCAACGACATCATTGACCGCCTGGTCAAGGAACTGAATGCCGAACAAGTGAGATAGGTTTCGAAATACGAAATACGAAATACGAAATACGAAATACGAAATACGAAATACGAAATACGAAAACTCAGAATGCGAAACTTCGTTGATCCCAAAGTTGTGTCACGGCTGCGAGGTCTCGCACTGGATGCGAGAACGCCGATGATTGGCAGCGTGTCAGGGCGACATCGCAGCCCGACGCGAGGTTCCAGCCTGGAATTTTCCGAATATCGGAAATACGTCCCCGGCGACGACACGCGCCGCCTGGACTGGCGCGCCTGGGGACGCAGCGATCGGTTCTACATTAAGGAATATGAAGCGGACACCAACCTGCGACTGTGTCTGATCGTGGATGTCAGCGGTTCCATGAATTACGGCCCCGATGGCAGCACTGCAGAAGGCACGACGAAGCTCGACTATGCGCGGCGACTTGCTGGAACACTCGCGTATCTGGCTTCCGGGCAGGGTGACGCCGTCGGTTTATATTCGGCGGGAAAAACGTTCAACCGTGAAATTCGGCCGAAGCGCAGCGGCGCGCACCTGAAATTCGTGCTGGATGAACTTGGCGAAATGAAAGCCGAAGGGGAAACCGGCCTGCCTGAAGCACTCCATCAGGCTGCGGAACGAATTGCCCAGCGTGCTCTGGTGGTCGTGATCTCCGATCTTTTCATGGCACCTGAGACACTCAAAGATGCGTTTCAGCACCTGAGATTTCGCAAGCACGATGTCGCCGTGTTTCATCTGGTTGAACAGAACGAAATTGATTTTCAATTCGATCGCCCGATTCGTTTCGTAGACCTCGAAGGTGCCGGTCCGCTGCTCGTCGATCCCACAACCATTGCGAAACAATATCGACAGGCCGTTCAAACCTGGCTGGAACAACTGCGCATCGTCTTTCGGGATTCGGCGGTGGACTATCACCGCGTCAACATCGCAGAGAACTACTCAGATGTGCTGGCAAAGTTTCTGCTGGCAAGGAAGAGATAATTTCTGATATCTGGCATCTTGTTTGCATCACTTTGATTGCGTCTCCGTCTGCCGGCGCTGTATCCTGCACCCGGAATTCAATCGGCCCGGGTGTTGACGCAACCCCGGAAAAGCCGCCGCGAAGACCCGCGGGACTGTCGCCCACCAGGAATTCAATGTCTGATTCGGTCGTAGAACTTGCCCATCACGAAGAAGCGCGAGCCATGTTTGGGTTGCGCGACCAGCACCTGCGCCGTCTGTGCTCCGTGACCGGAGCCAAAGTGGTGCTTCGTGGCAATCAGGTGCGAATCACAGGCGAACCGGATCAAGTGGATCGATGTCTCGAAACACTATTGCAGTGGCGCAAAATCGTGCAGCGGAATTCAGAGCTTGTGCCGTCAGACATTATCAATTCACTCGGGGAAGATCCCGCAGAAAAGGGAAAAATGATTCATTCTGAAATGCAGCATTCCAGCCAGACTGAAAACGGCGGCTATTTTTCCGGGCGAGGATCTCAGGAACTACGACCGGGTAAAGATCGTGTGGGTCAGATTCGTGCAAAAACAGACGGACAGAAGACCTACATGGACGCGATGCGACGCAGCGAACTTGTGCTGTGCGACGGACCGGCGGGTTCCGGAAAAACTTACCTGGCCGTCGCGCTCGCCTTGGAAGCACTGCGTTCGGAACAGGTGCGAAAAATTGTGCTGGTGCGGCCGGCTGTGGAAGCCGGAGAGAAGCTGGGATTTCTGCCGGGCGACATGTTTGCAAAGGTCAATCCGTTTCTGCGACCACTTCTCGACGCAATTCATGACATGCTCGATACGGAACAAGTGCGTCGCTATCTGGCAAACGACGTCATCGAAATAGTGCCGCTGGCGTTTATGCGAGGCCGCACTTTGAACGACACCTTCATGATTCTGGATGAGGCCCAAAACACAACTTGTACCCAGATGAAGATGTTTTTGACCCGTATGGGGCTGAATTCCCGAATTGTGGTGACAGGCGATTCGACGCAGATTGACCTTGAAAAACGCGTGGAAAGCGGGCTCAAGGACGGGATCAGTCGGCTTTCTCACATACCTGGGGTTGCCATTGTTCGTCTGAATGGACAGGATATTGTCCGCCATCGACTGGTTCGGGAAATTGTTTCGGCGTACGAAACTGCGACGGATCGGGACCATTCAAAGTCCTGATTTGCGAGATTCTCCGATCACAGTCTGCGCGTCGGACGCTCATCCGTCGGCAGTTTTATCGCTATGTCGTTCTTTGGAACTCGACGGTCTCGACAGTCACAAGCGCGCGTCTTTCGCCCGACACCGTCACTTTGGGATCGGATGATTGCTGCCTTCCGCGATTATCGCGTGCTGTCGCAGGGCATGATTGGCCTTCTGGCGGTGCTGCTGCTGCTGTGTGCGCTCCAGGCCTGGAAACCTGGCTTTCATTATCGAGCGGGTCAATTTGCCGACGTTGGAATTCAGTCCCGCATCGACTTTGAAGTTGAAAACGTCGCGGAGACGCTGCGTATCCGCCGTGAGGCTGAAGCGGCTGCTCCGCTGGTCCTGATTCAGGAACCGGCCGTCATTGACCGCCTTGTTTCGCAGCTTCGAGCCCAACTGAGCGAAGTGTCAAATGCCGATTCCGTCGGTCAATTGTCGCCGGCGACACTCGATGCTTTTGGGTTTTCAGTGGTCGGAGTCAAAGAACGGGAACATGCCTTCAGCCTGCTGCGCAATCCCCTGCAGGATGCCGATGAATCTTCGGGCAAGCGTCTGGACGAACTCATGGCTGAAGTCGAAATACTCCTCGCAGACGCCCGCAACCTTGGACTGATCACCAGTCTCGAGGCACGCCGCTTGACCGGCGATCCACTCGACGACCCCACGCCTGTCAATCGAAATCGATCAATCAAAGTGGTGAGTCACGAGGGTCGACTGTTGATCAACGGCGTGCTGGCAGACGTGTTGCTGCAGGAACAACTTCGCGAGACCGGAAGACTTGGGAAATTGTGGCCGATCCTGGCAAAACTATCGATCATCAAGCCGGCTCTCGAAACATGGCTGCAGCAGAATCTGAAGAATCAGTTGCAGCTCGATTCCGCAGCCACCAAAGCTGAACTCAAGCTCGCGTCGGATGGCGCTCAGCAGAGATTCGATCGCTACCCCCGGAAAACAGTGCTCGTACCCGCGGGTGATCAGTTGGCTGAAACGGAAAAGGGACTGGGGATTCTGCGACTGGAGTACGACGCCTATGTGGAAAATGTGACTCCCTGGCAGCGGGTCTCGCAATTCAACGGAATTGCCACACTGGTGCTGCTGCTGGTTGTGCTGTTCGGCATGTTTCTAAGATATTTTTCCCCGGAAATGCTTGAGGACAATTCAAAGCTGCTGGTGTTCGTTGGGATGTGTTCGGCATCGGTCTTTCTAAGTTGTCTGATGAGTGCCGATCCGTGGCGCGCAGAAATTATTCCGTTGCTGGCTACGGTCATGATTACCGCAATTGCCTATAGCCAGGTCGTTGCCATCCTGACGGCGTTCCTGTTGTCACTCCTCGTCGCCATGTCCACGCTAGATGACATCGGCCATTTTCTGACGTTAATGACGATTTGCGTCACGTCGACGATTCCACTGCGTCGCATCAAGTCGCGGCTCGTCATGGTGAAGGCCGGATTTCTGGTGGCGACCGTATCGTTCTACGCCGTCTGGAGTACCAGTGTGATCCAGGCCGAAGGGAACAGCGAAGCCTGGCGAAATCTGGCGATCGTCGTCACGGGATTGAAGTTTGCCGGATGGGCGCTCGTCTGTTGCTATCTCGTCGCGGGCAGCCTGCCGTTTATTGAACAGGCTTTTGGAATCGTGACGGACATCAGTCTGTTGGAACTCACCGGTGTTTCGCATCCTCTGTTGCAGGAACTCGCGCGCCGCGCGCCGGGAACCTACAACCATTCAATGACGGTCGCGTCGCTGGCTGAAGCGGCGGCGGAAGCAATTGGTGCGAATGGTCTGCTGACGCGCGTCGGGGCCTATTTTCACGACATTGGTAAAATGCTGAAACCGGAATACTTCATCGAAAACATGACGGAAGGGTCCGAGAATCATCATAAATCCCTCGCGCCCGCAATGAGTACCCTCATTATCATCGGGCACGTTAAAGATGGTCTGGAACTGGCCGAAGAAAACAATCTGCCGGCACCACTGGTCAACTTTATCGAACAGCATCACGGCACAACACTTGTTGAGTATTTCTATCACGAAGCAACTCGTAAGGCCGACATCGATCATCGGACCGATGCGAGTGAGTCGACATTTCGTTATCCTGGCCCAAAACCGCAATCTCGTGAAACTGCCGTATTGATGCTGGCAGATGCTGTCGAGAGCGCGAGCCGCACTTTGAAGGAACCAACGCCAAAGCGGGTTCAATCGCTGGTCCACGAGATCACCATGAAACGACTTCTGGATGGACAGTTTGACGAATGTAATCTGCAACTGAATGAAATCCGGATCATCGAAGAGTCGTTGATCAAGTCACTCCTCGCAGCGCATCACGGTCGTGTCCGCTATCCAGGTCAGCGAACGGCGTAACGATGTCCTTCGAGATTGATATTTCCAGCCGCCAGAACATCCTTTCTATCGATGTCCGTGGTTTGACGCGTGCGATCGAACGCGCGCTGCAGATCGAGCAGGTTACCTCTGCGGTGTTGAGTGTTTCTGTTGTCGATAACAAGGCTATTCATGAGATCAACCGGGAACACCTGCAGCATGATTTTCCCACCGACGTTATCAGCTTTCAACTGGACTTTGCATTCGATCAGGAAGCCCCTGATGTCGCACCTGCTGGACTGCGTGCAGCCGGTGCAATGATCGAAGGCGAGATCATCGCGAGCGCCGAAATGGCAGCGGAAATGGCGTCATCCGGCCAGTGGACGCCGATGAATGAACTTACGCTCTACGTGATCCACGGCCTGCTCCACATCTGTGGATACGATGATCTGTCTGCTGAAGAGAAAGCAATCATGCGGATGCGGGAACGTGCGATCCTGAATTCTCTCGGATTGGATCTGGTGTACCCAAATGATGAGGCACCGTAGTCGATGCGGCGTACACAGCTGCGTAACAGGAATTCACCGGCCCAGCAGCGATGTCAACAGCAGGATCGAAAGCACGCCGCTGGGCATGACCAGCGCCGTACCCACCTTTTCAACGACGTTGCGATCCTGGGCCACACCCGGCACGATCAAGCCTACACCGATGACAGTGCAAAGCAAGAACACGATTCGAAGAAACGATGGTGGCTGTCGGTGCCTGGAAAACATCAGACATCAACCTGGGGCGGCGTTCATCCGCATTCGCGGATTCTCTTGCCCCAGGCTGATTTGCGCGAGCCTTTGAGGCTCAATCGCAGCTTGATCTGCGTCCATCAACGCCAACACACTTCATACACAAATTGTCGTCGCGCACTCCATTTGTCGATGAACCCGTTTTTCTGCACCTGCGTACGCCTGTCGGCTAACGGTTCAACACTAAAACTTATATGCCGGTGCTTATACTCCGCGCGGTCGAAAATGACACCTGTACGGGGTGGATTGTAACCCGAAGCGTCAGCGAGGGATTGGGATTTGCAGCCCTCGCTGACGCTTCGGGTGAATGTCACTTACGACCGCGCGAGGTATTATGTCACTCCACGGAATCGAGCAACTATGAAGTCTCGATCCGTACGCAGCTCTTCAGGATTTGCCCCAGGCGACGCGCCGCAGCCTGAGCCGACCAGTGTTGTGCCACATGTGTCTTTGCTTCTGCGGCCCGTTGTTGCGCTTGAGATGGATTCAATAGCATCGATGTGATTGCGTTACAAAGTTCATTTGCGCTGCCTGCCGGAACCAGGTTCCCGAAATGTCCGCCGTCCAGAATCTCAGCTGGCCCCGAACGACAGTCTGAAGAGATCACCGGAGTGCCACAGGCCATCGCTTCCAGCAATACGTTGGGCATCCCTTCAACCAGTGACGGCAACACAAACACATCCGCCGACCGGTACCAGGCGATTGCGTTTTCCTGAAATCCAGTCAGATGCACAGTTTCACTGAGGTTCAAATCGACAATCTGTTTCTCCAGATTGCTACGGTTTGGACCGTCGCCGAGAATTGCCAGTCGAAACTCGATCTCCTGAAATTCCTGACGTACATCGGCGATCGCATCAATCAGCAGATGAAACCCTTTTTGCTGATTCAACCGTCCCGCAGTCACGATTCGAAACACGCGCGACGCGGTTGTTACTTGCTTTTCCCCGGTCCACCAGACATCCTGAATGGCCTGCGTCGCCAATTGTTGAATCCAATCCACATCGACACCATTCTGCAGTGTTGCGATGCGATCCTGTCGGATCCCGTAAAAACGAATCGCCGCTTCCCGCGCTCCGTCCGACACCGCCAGGACCTGCGCTGAATTGTTGTACAGGCGATGCAGAATTTTGCGCTTGAACCATTGGAAGCGACCGGCAACCGGTGCGAAGCCTGTCTCTGGATCGGTGACAATTGTGGATACATTCGGCACGCCGGCTTTGTGAGCCCCGGCGGCAGAAATCAACGTCATCAGAAATGTCCGGTCGTAACTGACGTCTGCATTGACTTCGTGCAGGAACCGGGCGTAGTCCCACACACGGCGAGAATGCATCAGCCCTGGAAAGTAGATGCGGGAAGTTGTGACGCGTGTATCAAACGAAGTGACGGGCACGTCAGATGGCACCTGATCCAGCAGGGGGCCGGACTTGTGAACAAGATACATCAATGGTTCGAATTGCTGACGATCCAGATGCCGCAGCAACAGCAACATCTGCCGTTCTGAGCCGCCGCCGTGCATGGCTCCGATTGAAAACACGACACGGATACGGCGCATGGCAGGGGGTCGTTCTCAGAGGATACTTGACCACTCATTGCAATAATTGCAGCGGACTTTTCCGTCGGCGGAAAGTTCGGCTGTACTGTCCACAGTTGCTCCGCAATTCCCGCACTTCACCGCCGCCGCATGCGGCGGTCGTTGGGAAACAATTTCCAGAGCTCGGCGATTGCCATCAGCTCCTGATTCGCCTCGATACTGCCCCAGGCTACGAGACCCTCGCGTCAACTTCGTAATAACGCTGAAAAACACGAAGCCTGCAACGGCCAGGATGAATAGCGTCGCGATGATGAAAATGAGGGCGAAAGGAATACTGATGGACATAACCTGCGGTTCGAAGTGCGATACGGCAATCAGACTGCGACAAGTGCGTCACAACGAAAGCGGATTCTACCCTTCAGACCGCTTCAAGTCATGGCTGATTCTGCGACTCGCCAAATCCCCGATTTACGGAAGAAAGCATGGTTCGCGCTGAAATTGAACCACAACTGTCAGCTGGTTGAGGCATGACCGGGTGTTCGATAGACTAACGATTCGACCTCCGTTTTGTTTTTTCCCACCTGGAGAAATGTTCATGTCCGGTTCCCATTCTCGACCAGAGCACCGTCCTGATCGTCGACAGTTTCTGACCTCAGCAGCTTCGTTGGCCGCGACTGCAGCGGCAGCGGCGTATTTTCCGTGGACGAAAGCCACGTTCGCAAATCTGTCACCGAACGACCGACCGCGAATTGGTTGTATCGGCGTGGGAGGCATGGGGCGTGGTGATGCCCACGGACACAAAAACTTCGGCGATATTCTTGCAATTTGTGATGTGGACAAGGAACATGCTGACAAGGTCAATGCCGAAGAAGCGGTTGCATCCGGCAAGGCTGATGTCTATGGTGATTATCGCAAGGTTCTTGAGCGATCCGATATCGACGTTGTGAGCGTTGTGACTCCGGATCATTGGCATGTAAAAATTGCAATCGAAGCATTGCAGGCTGGCAAGCATGTGTTCTGTCAAAAGCCACTGACGCTCACACTGGAAGAAAATCAACTTATCCGCAATGCCTGTCGCAAATATGCAGATCGCGTTTTCTTCGTGGGGACGCAACAGCGCAGCGATGACGAACGATTCCTGCGTGCCGTGAATCTGGTTCGCAAAGGGCTGATTGGTGACGTACAAAAGATTACGGTCGGTATCAACGGGGGCGACGTCGGTGGTCCGTTCATGAAGTCCGATCCGCCAGCGAATCTGGACTGGAACATGTGGCTGGGGCAGGCACCGCTGGTGGATTATGTTGAGCAACGCTGTCACGGGACTTTTCGCTGGTGGTATGAATACTCCGGTGGCAAATTTACTGACTGGGGTGCACATCATGTTGATATCGCGCAGTGGGCAATCGGTGAAGATGTCGAAGGGTCCGGGCCGATCGAAATCGACGGCACCGATGCAAAACATCCTGTGCCATTCGAAAATGGTTATCCCACCAACGATGATTCCTTCAATTCGTCACACGATTTCAACGTCATTGCACGTTATGCCAGCGGCGTCGAAATGCACATTACCAGCCGCGGCGACAACGGAATTCTGTTCGAAGGTTCGAAGGGCCGATTCTTCGTCAATCGTGGAAAAATCTCAGGTCAGCCGATCGAAGAGAATTGGGACAAGGATCAGTACGGTCCGGAGCAACTGATGGAACTCTACAAAGGTAAGCCGTTCGAAGGCCATAAACAGAATTTCTACCGCTGTCTCTCTGAAGGTGGTTTGCCAGTGTCTGACGTCTATTCGCATGTGCAGACAATGAATACCTGCCACCTTGCCGCCATTGCCGCGCGCTTGAATCGGTCGATTCAGTGGGATCCCATCGCGGAAAGCATCGTAGGTGACGATGAGGCCTCAACATTCTTCGCGAGAACACCTCGGGAAGGATTCGAGATTCATCGGGTGTAGCCCCCGGTTTTCGACGGTAACCAGAAATCTGCCGCTCGCCTAAACGACCACAGGCTTTGGAATCGATGCCACACTCGAGAGTGCGACACTGATTTCAAAGCCTGTGGTTATGGAGAAAAATCCAGGACCACCGCCGGTATGGAGCAGTGATTCCTGGGCGAAGGAGCATGTCTGTCAGAAGACATCGAGGATGTAGTGTGAACCGCTGTGGTACGGCTTCTCAGTCGGGTAGAAATTGTACCAGTTTTTGTTGTAGACCGGGATTCGCATGGAAGGCTCGTAGCGGTAGTACATGTTGTCGTACTGCTGCGGCTTCTGGAACGAATGTGGATAGTAAACATACGGGTAGTGATAAAACCGCTGCCAGTCGGATGGCTGTCCCGGTGGGGCCGCCTCAACGCAACGGACGCCTGTCGCCGTGGCGACTGCGAGGATTGTAAACATGACGATTCGCTTCAGCATTCCGTGTTCCTCCTGCGACTCAACGGGTAAATTCGATCGCCGGTTTTGCTGGTTCCGACGATCGATGTCTCCATGCCGGGGTCGTGGTTGACACCGGCACGCGATTCTGGACGAAATCTCGGCAAGACGGACCGATCAGTTCGACAGTCGAAACTGTCTCAAATCGCCCCCGGAAACAGACTCATGTCCGCAATGCCGAGACTCGTCAGATGACTTCAGATTTGCCACTGACTGGGTTTTAGATCGGCGCGCAGGCCTCCTTCGGATCAACACTTTCGTTAGAATCGTTAAAATCGGCGCGTTGGACGGCGGTCAGACCAGTGCATTCGAGTGGTTTGCCGCGAGCAGGGAGCGGGGAGTTGATTTCATTGTTTAGCACCAATATTGTTCAATTATTCAAAGTAGCAGGCACATTCCATGTGCCGCAGCCGCAAGAAAAGCAACGTTTTTCGCAGCTTGCCGGACGGCACACGGAGTGTGCCTGCTACTTTTTGAACGGTATTGTGTTTAACACGGTACCGCACGCGACACCATGGCCCGGAAACCGTCGCCTGAGGATCGGGTTGAACGGCGGATCCTGCTGAAGCACGCCTGCCGCGCCTGCGTCAGACTTTCGATACGGGACAGAAAGGTGTTTCACATCTCACCTGTGGTTCCATAGCAATTTTGATTTCCTGACGGCATACTACAAACACTGCAATCGCGTCCCCGACGGAAGAATGCGAATCGGGTGCGCTCTCGAATTCCGATCACTTTTCAGGAGCACTTGCATGTCCACAATTGTCGAAGCACCCCATGTCGCAGCCCCGAAAATTCGTCAGACGGGCATCCTGATCGGCGACGAGTTCCGGTCGTCAGTCAGCGGAAAGACCTTCAAGACGGTCAATCCCGCCACAGAAGAAGTCATCTGCGAAGTGGCCGAAGGGGATGCCGCTGACGTGGATCTTGCCGTTCATGCGGCGCGAGCAGCATTTGAAACGGGGCCATGGTCACGCATGGATGCTCGCGATCGTGGTCGCTTACTGCACAAACTGGCCGATCTGGCTGAGCAACATCTGGACGAACTTGCCGCTCTGGAAACGCTCGACAACGGCAAGCCCATTAACGATTCACGTGCGGCAGATTTGCCGCTGGCCATCGATTGTCTGCGCTACTACGCGGGCTGGGCAGACAAGATTCACGGTGACACGATTCCGATTCGTGGCGATTATTTCTGTTATACACGGCGAGAGCCGATCGGAGTCTGCGGCCAGATCATACCGTGGAATTTCCCATTGCTCATGGTCGCGTGGAAGTGGGGTCCCGCGCTGGCGACCGGAAACACCATCGTCATGAAACCTGCTGAACAAACGCCGCTCAGCTGTCTGCGGCTCGCCGAACTGGCGTTGGAAGCAGGATTTCCGCCTGGCGTGATCAATGTTGTTCCGGGATACGGCCCCACCGCAGGTGCGGCGTTGGTGAAACATCCGCAAGTCGATAAGATTGCGTTCACAGGTGAAGGACTGACCGCAAAAATCATTATGCGTGACGCAGCCGACACGCTGAAGCGGCTCACGTTTGAACTCGGTGGTAAGAGCCCGAATATCGTATTCGCCGATGCCGATCTGGATGCTGCCGCAGCCGGAGCAGAGTTTGGTTTGTTCTTCAATCAGGGCCAATGCTGTTGTGCCGGCAGTCGATTGTTCGTTGAAGAATCTGTCCACGACAAGTTTGTCGAAACCATCGTCCAGCGCGCGCAACAACGCGTGCTGGGAAATCCGTTTGATGTGGAAACGAATCAAGGCCCACAAATCGATCAGGCTCAAGTCGATAAGATCATGAGCTACATCGATCGCGGTCAATCACAGGGGGCGAACTGTGTTACCGGAGGCCGACGATATGGCCAACGTGGATTCTTCGTGGAACCAACCGTGTTTACGGGCGTTTCCGACACGATGGATATTGCTCGTGAAGAAATCTTTGGCCCGGTCCTGAGTGTCCTGAAGTTCAAGAGTGCGGCAGAAGTGATTAAGCGTGCCAATGACACCTGCTACGGACTTGCCGCTGCCGTCTGGACGCGCGATGTGAAGAAAGCCCATCAGGTCGCGTCAAGTGTCAGAGCCGGTACGGTGTGGGTGAACTGCTACGACGTCTTCGATGCGGCTGCACCGTTTGGTGGTTTCAAAATGAGCGGCATCGGTCGGGAATTGGGTGCAGCAGGCCTGGCAAACTACACCGAACTGAAGACCGTGACGATGAGCATGGGGTGAACCCTGCGTTCCGTAGGATGGACATCCATGTCCGTCGTATCGCGTTGCAACACCGTCGAAGTGAATGTGGTTGTACGGCGAGAATCAGGTCCATGCGGGGCACATGGCATTTGGTCCCGGACATGATTTTACGGGTGAATTCGCGTTGAATGGCAACACCACGAATTGTCCAACGAATGAATCTCAGTCGGCGGAGCGACTGAGCTACTTAGGCGATTGGACGAGCCAGGCCAACCCATGCAGAGCCAGACTGTCGATGAATGTGGCGCCGGCAAGGTGGTGGACCAGTTGGCGACTACCACCTCCGGTGACCACAATCGCTGGGGACTCTGATGCCCCGAATCGATGGACTGCGGCGTGCGCAAGCCGATCGACAAGTTCCCGCACGGCTCCCAGTTGTCCGATGAACAGACCGGCCCGCATCGCATCTTCGGTGTTGCGCCCGGGTACAACGGGAAGTTCGGCGGGTTCGTCATCCACGTCAAGCAACGGCAGTCGCGCGGTGTAGTCGTGCATTGCGTATGCTGAAAGTCGCAGGCCCGGAAGAATACTGCCGCCGCGAAACGTCTGTTCTGCAGTCATCAGATCAACGGTTGTCGCAGTGCCGGAATCGACCACGATGACTGAGCGACCTTTCGCCAGCATCCGACCGGCAGCAAAAACATTCAACAATCTGTCAATGCCAACCTTCGCGGGGACGTCCACATCAACAGCGATCGGAATCTGTTGATAGCTGACGACAGCAGCAGGTCGGCATTCTGCGAATGGCCATGTATTGATCAATTCATCTCGGGTCTCAGGATCACTGCCGGCAACGATGGCCTCAATTGGCGCAGGCAGTTGCAGCGTCTGCCACCACGCGCCCAATGCGTTCGCGACACTCGGCATCTGATCCAGCACGCGCGCCGCGATCGTGATGGGCACAACCGAGTGATTCTGATTGACATGAAACACACCGAATTTCGCCCTCGTGTTGCCGATGTCAATCGCGAGGACGTTTGAAGGATGATTCATGGAAATCAGTTTTTTTCTGAGAGTCAGCCACTGATGATCTGCAGGCGCTCGCGATGCACGCAGGTCACGCCCTACTTTGGCACATCCTTTTTGGCGGCACGAGCGATCCAGGTTTCCGGGTCTTCTTCAAACGCCGCTTTGCAGCCCGTGCAGCAAACCCAATACGAGCGACCTTTCCAGGTGACTTCCATCGTGCCGAGTCCTTCGGAAATAATACAGGTTTTCTCTGCGTAGTCAGTATCATTCACGGCAAACGAAGTGCCTTCACGCTGCGTGGAGACGGTATCAAAACGCGCGAAATCTGCTTTGCCCCGACGCTTGCCGACTTCCAGCAGATAGCGATTATTTTCCTGTTGAGCGAACGCAAGCTGCCAGAGTTCGCTGCTTTCGCCGTTTTCATTCTGATTGAATTCCAGGCGGAAGACTCGGTGCAGTTTGTCGTCACTGCCGACAATTTCTTGGACGGGTTCTGTGAAGTCACCCGTGAACTGTCGTGTCGTGCCGTCAGGATCTGAAGCGGTCATCGCGAACTTCTTCTGTTCCGTGTCCCATGTCAAACGGCCCGTTCTGATGTAGGGACTCTTGTCAGACTGAATCGTCAAGGCGGGTTGCGCCGGATTGGAACGAAGGTCCCAAACCCATTCGTGAATGTCCACGGCTTTGAAGTTCTCGTAATCCCGTCGCGTGGTGCCACGCCATTGCCCGAGCAGGATCTGCAACGGCTGCAGTTGAGCTATGACAGTCCGAATCTGCTTCTCCGGGTCCGGTTTTGAACCAGTAATTCCGGAGTCCGTTGTTGTACCCTTGACGGCATTCAGTGCGAGCGGTTTGAACTCGAATTTTTTTTCCAATTTCGCTTCAGCAGCGGATCCCGAGCTATCTCGGGAAGTTGCCGCGTTTGATGTGGGTAGTTCGCTGGATGCAGATACGGCCGGCGTTACAGGCTTGGTCGTTGACGAGGTCGATGGTGCATCGCGACCGCACCCGGCAAGTGTCAGCAACATCCCGATTGCGACCGCGAAAGTGCGTAGCCGAGTTCGATTGTGAAATCGGGAGAGCGAGTTTTCTGCCGAGCCGTGTGTTTCTGGAGATGTTGTCGGCTCGGCAGGAGCTTCGCCCTCCCGAGAATCGACTACGTTCGTGCCAAAATCCATGACCTCACCCAGCGCGTAACGGATGCCGGAGCGTCCTTGTTTTGATGGATCAATGCTGTAGCTGTTCATGAATTTTCTCCAGATCGGATCAGGCACCGGGCGATGAATCCACTTCAAGCCCTGCTTCCTTCCAGCCACGAAATCCGCCGTCCATGGAGACGACATTGGTATATCCCATCTGCTGCAGATTCAGGGCGGCCAATGCTGACCGATACCCGCCGCCACAGTAAAGCACAATTGAAGCAGAAGTGTCGGGGATTTTTTCTTCGATATCGCGTTCAATCACGCCTTTGCCCATATGCACCGCCCCGGGAACCCGCGCGGCATTAAATTCACGATCCTCACGAACATCCACCAGTACAAATTGATCTCCGCGTTTTTGTCGAGCGACAACGTCTGCAATCGTACATTCCGTAATCTGCGGTCGGACGGCATCGACAAGCCTCTCAAACTGCACCCCATGATTCTTAGCCATTTTGTCTTCCCGATTCAGTCTTAGAACACTCGCGCTGCCTGGTTTCAGGCCTCAACGCGATGCCGCGCAGCATTCGCGTGCGGCGGATTGTAACCTGATCCCCAACGTGACACCAACGTTGACACCGAAAGAACCAATGTACGCCCTGCATGGCAACCCTCCGATCCCGAATGACGCCAGACTTCATACTGCCATCGGAAATTCAAAACTTGAAACATCTGTGACTTGTTTCGTGAAGTCTGAGGAGCGGCGCGGTATATTCTGCAACAGAGTGGCAAGGAAACCGATG
>Ga0105044_10003145_pt1 | contig 22608 bp, 21 predicted proteins | sample MAT01_FD_78092 | JGI IMG/M metagenome (GOLD analysis project Ga0105044, IMG submission 78092) | Freshwater microbial communities from Lake Fryxell liftoff mats and glacier meltwater in Antarctica - MAT-01 | ecosystem: Environmental > Aquatic > Freshwater > Ice > Liftoff microbial mat | place...
CCGTCGGATCGAGCCCCCCGGCACGGGCCGCCAGCAGCAGGGTGTGTGCTTCCTGCAGCAGCAGGAAGCCCGGCACTACGAGGTAGAGCGTCAGCAGATCCCAGTTGCGCAGCGACAGCAGCCGGTTGAATTTGAAGAACAGCGCAACTACCAGCAGCAGCGAGAAATAGAACCAGGTCGCCGCGTTGGGGAGGTTGAATTCAAGAAAGATCGAACCCAGCAAGGCCATCCTCCGAGTCGGTTGGTTGCCGGACGCCGACGAGGCCAGGGGCAGGAAGTACGAAATAATACGAGTCTCAACTCACAGTATCCGAGCGACGCGAAACAGGGTCAAGCGAAAACGATCCGAAGCAGAACCTACCGGTCGGGGAATCATGCCTGCGGGAAAATTGATGCGGATTAACGCCAATCTCTCTCGACAGCGGACCGATATCCCTCTAATGTGCCCATCGTGCCTTGCTTCAGGATTGTCAATGACAGGGACTCCATGACGTCAAAAATCGGCCGGATGGATCGTCTGTTCCACCGAATCGGCTGGCTGAATCCCGCGAGCAGCCTGCGGGTTCATCCCCGCATCATGTTCGGTATCATCAGCTATCATCTGATCGCATTGGCTGCATGCATCCCCTGGCTGTTTGCCTGGCCGAGCGTGATTGCCTGCATCGCGGGCATCTACGTGTTCGGCTCGCTGGGCATTAATATCGGTTTCCACCGGCTGCTGACGCACCGCGGCTTTTCCTGTCCCCGCTGGATGGAACGCAGCCTCGCCGTGCTGGGCTCCTGCTGCTGGCAGGGAACGCCGATGAACTGGGTCGCCATCCACCGGATGCACCACCAGCATTCCGATGACCCGGAAGACCCGCACAGCCCGAAGCAGGATGGCTTCTTCTGGAGCCACATGGGCTGGTTCATGGTCTACGATCCGAAGATCTGGAGCATGGAAACCTACGACCGCTACGCGCGTGACCTGTTCCGCGACCGCTTCCTGAAGTCGATCGAGCGGAAACGCGTGTGGCAACGGATCCACCTGATTCATTGGGCCGTGTTCTTCGTCGGTGGAGGGGTGGCCGGGGCGATCCTCACCGAGTCGTGGCTGGGGTCACTTCAGCTGGGGCTGAGCATGCTCGTCTGGGGCGTATTCGTGCGGACCGTTCTCGTCTGGCACATCACCTGGTCGGTCAATTCGATCACGCACCTTTGGGGTTACCGCAACTTCAAAACGAAGGACGACAGCCGTAACAACTGGCTCGTCGGTGTGTTCGGCGGCGGCGAAGGCTGGCACAACAACCATCATGCCCAACCGCGGAGTGCCGCGCACGGCATGCGCTGGTGGGAGTTCGACTGGTCGTGGACGACCATCTGGATGATGGAACGAGTGGGGCTGGTCTGGAATGTGGTCCGGCCTCGCAAGATCAGCGAGCCGCTTGTGGCCGATGGTGATTCCGCTACGCCGCAACCGCTGCCGGCTTCCGCTTCGGCACCTTCGGCTGATGCTTCCAGCGACGGTGGATCCAGAGATACTGTTCCGGATACTGCCGGATCAGCCGCTCCAGCCCTTCGGTGAACCGCGCGGTGATCGCCCTGCTTGCATCCGCATGTTTGCGGTATGCGAGCGGGTCGATAATGTCCTCCACCGTACAACGGTAATTAAATCCGCCGCCGATGCGGGCACAGCCCATCACCATGATCAGCGACTTGTGCTTCATTGCCAGCAGCGCGACCGCCTTGTGCGTCGATGCCGGTTGATGGAAGAACGGCACGAACAGGCCGCGCTGGCCGGCATCCTGGTCGCCGAGCGTCTGCAGGACGCGACCGCTGCGCAGCGTGGCTTCAATCAGTTGAAACTCGCCGTTCTTGGCAATCATCTTCTGGCCGGTCGATTCACGCCAGCGGCGCATCCAGCGATCAAGATGGGGGTTGTCGAGCGGTCGGGCGATGGCCGAGCCCGAAAAGCCGATCAGGCCGAAGACGTAGCCTGCCAGTTCCCAGTTTCCGAAATGCCCGGTCACGATCATTAACGGCCGATCGCCCAGCACGGCATCGCTGAATCGCTCGTACTGCTCGGGTGTGCCAAACTCGAAGTGTCGGCGCCAGTTGGTCAGTGTGAACAGCAGGTCGAGGTGAATGATCTCGACAACCACCATGCAGAAGTGGCGGTACATGGCCGCGACCACGCCATCGAGTTCCCCGGGAGTGTACTGCCCCGGGAAAGCCATGTGGAGGTTGTTGCGGGCAATCTGCTGCCGGCGTGGCGAAATCTTCATCAGAATCCAGGCGAGCACCCCGGCAAAGCGGATGGCCGTCGGGAACGGCAGGGCACGCAGAAATGCCGCGGCGAGACGGATCACTATGTAGACCGTGAAATCGACCGTCTTGTTGCGCTCTTTAGCCATCCCTGCCCCGCTGTACGGCACCCCCGGCCGGGCATTCCCTGCCCGGCAGCAGGCGAGATTATCGCCGAACAGGCGGAAGCCGCAAGGCCAATCGCTACAACAACATCATTGCGTCAACTGTTCGAGGAGCGTTGCCGATGCTGACTGCCGATCAACTGCTGGCCAAGCTGTACGCGATCCGCAAGGACTACGCCGACGACCAGGAAGACGAGACCTACCAGGCCCTGCACCACGCATTCATGTTCATCTCCTACCACATGAGCGAGTTCCGCGCGTACGTCGATCGGGAACGGGAGAAGCAGGAAACCGAAGAGTAAGCCCGTCGCTCAGTGACGAACCGGAGCGACAGGCGGTGGCGTACAGTCCCCGCTCACATCACCATTGGCCGGGATATCGTCGACCTCGTCGGGCCGGCATTGCGGGATCCCCAGGAAGTCAACGACCCGTTTCTCACACTGTTGTCCATGTCGCGTCACGCTCGAATCGATAGGCCTGTGCGTCCCGGGGATCGATCGCGACAAGCGTGACCCAGCCGTTGCCGAAGAGCGTCTGCAACACTTTTTGGCTTTGGATGATCGTTTCCAGAGTCGATCGCGGCGCGTAGACCACTGCCTGCAGGCGCAGTGGTTCATGGTACTGCCGGTCGTCGGCCGAGTTGACGGATTGCAGGGGCAGACCGTGCATCAGGTCGCTTGCGTTTCCCTGCATGACGCCGATCTTGCCCGTGACGTTCTGCGTCACTTTGCTGCCGCCCCCGTGGTTGACATTGTCCAATGTTGAAAACAGATACTGACTGTTGATCCATTGCGCCACGACCATCGGCGCAGTAAGGATCGTGGTAAGAAATTTGCCGGCCTCATCAGCTTTCCAGTCGTAGGAATGCAGAAAGCACCGTCCTTCCAGATTGACATCGCGGGTCAGTTCCCGCGGCCCCACGACGAATGCCGCGTTGCGCGCCAATCCCCATTCGGGTCTGACTTCCGCCCAGTCCACGCTGCGACGCTTCGTCATTCGGTTGGCCGAATCGCTACCGGGCCGCGCCGCGCCGAATGCCCGGCTGCGGTTGTGCGCGTTGCGCATCCCGGCTTCGCGCAGATCGGTGCGGAGTTGCACTATTCGATGCTGGTGCTCATCGCCTGCGCAAGGCGGCTGATACAACTCCATCTGGTCCGTTGTGGTGTTATGCTCGGCCGCGAGAAACAGAGTGTCCGCCGGGATGACAAGCCCCCGATCCGCGATGAGGGAGCGAACCTGTTCATCGTTCAGAATCGCGGCGAGAATGCGGGCGTTGCCGCCGCCTTGGTTACCACCGCACGCGCCACAGTCCAGGGCGGAGGCGTAGGCGTTATTGTTGGTGCTGCCGCCATGCCCGCACAGGACAACAAGCGGCGCCAGATGCTCGGTCAGGCCCATCATGCGAAGCGCGGCTTCCCCCTGGTCGGCACGCCGGGACAGTGGGATCGCATCCAGTTGCGGTTCCGTCTGTACCTGCGGCATCACTGCCGAACGTGTGGAATCAGCCAGACCGGACATCAACGAAGGAACGAACGTTTTCGCCAGCATCCGCAACCCCAGCCACGGACCGAGCATCTCGACCAGGGCGAATGGAGTCGTGCCGTTGTACTTGAGCCATTGGTAGAAGGACGCCGGCAATCGGAGCAGGGAACGTCCACGGTTGTGTCTCCTGACGCAGGCCGAGTCCGCGTTCACCGCATGCTCGCACACCTCGAGATCGGGCTTCAGCAGCACCGGACACGAGTCATGCGGTTGATCGTCGTCGAAGCCTTTCAATCGCACCGGCAGGCCGAAGAACCCGGCGAAGCCGAGCGTCTCGTAATTGCCTTGCCCCTCAATGGCCCGGCGAAACGGCTCGGAGCGGACGTCGATGCAGAAAACAAGCTGGGCCTCCGGCCGACTTCGCCGGGTCGATTCAATTGCCTTCGCCTGCGGAAGAAGCTGATTCAGCAGCGATTCGCGGTAGCGTTTCTCGGCGAGGGGCAACTCGGCGAGGTAAGCGGGATTCTTCACATCGCGTACTTCCGAACACGCCGCTGCGGGCCACAGGCAACAGGTCAGAACCAGACGCACCGCGACATAGTCAACCAGTGTTGCCGGTAGCTTTGCGCCCTCCGCGGTGTTTTGCCACTGCTCCTTCCATTTGAAGTGCCCCGCCCAGCCGGGCAGCGCCGCGAGCGATTGCCGTATGAACTCCTCACGATGATCCTGCGGGATGCGGAGTCGGTCGAGGCATTCCGCAATGGTGTCCTCCGGGCAATCGGGCAGGCACGCGAGAAGAGAATCGGCATGTTTGAAGCGGTTCAACCGATTGTCGTAAGCCGCGAGTTCGGCAAATGCCCGGTAAAAGCCAAGCTCCCGGTTCGGCATGGGGATCGTAGCCTGCCCTTCGTCCAGAAACACCGAGCACCACTTGATGAGTTCCCGGTTGACCGCCGCACGCTCCCCACTGTCGCCGCCATCGACATTCCGGTGACGTTCCGCTTCGAGCACGGCCTTCTCGAAAGACAGCGCTTCCAGGCCTTGAAGCGGGTTGACCGCGATGAACGTTTTCAGGGGCCAAACGGGGGAGACAACATCGGCCGCACTGGCGACGATCTCCTTGATCGTGCGTGTTTCCACCTGAGCGGGGCAGCCACCTTCGGTTAAGGTGTCAGCTTCGGTCTTCATGATTGGCTCCTTTCAATAGCGGTAACCGGTTCGGATGGCGGTGACAGTTCGCGGGTGCGGCTGGCTGCCGTTGAGGGCGGCCACATAGAGCCGCTTCCATGCGGCATGAGATTGAATCCTGGCCATGAAGTTCAGATTCATGGCGATCCAGACCATCAGGATGACGGCGAAACCGGTGCCGTAGACAACATCCAGCGGTTGCGGTTGAGTGACATTCGACGATCCAAGTGCAATGTCGACAAAGCGAACGCTGAATCCGTACAGGCTCCCGGCAATCAGGCCGACAACAGGCATGGCGAAAAGTCGCAGCGGGTTGTTCGGCGTTTGCATCAGGCGCAATGCAAGCTGAGCGGCAGCCATGAATGCCAGCCCGGCCATCAGACAGCCGGTATCTCTCAGGTCGAAGCGGATGTCGCTGGTGAGCGTAAACGCGGCTGCTCCCGCGACGCCCGCCAGTGCGGCAGCGAAACATTGAAGTAGAGTTGGGCATCCGGCCGATACGATGCTGCGTTTTTCGCGAACAACGGAAGCAGCGCCCAGAAACAGGTAGGCTTTGAATAGTCCGTGCCAGCAAAGATGCGAGACGGCCGGCCCGAACAACCCGATGCCGCACTGCATCAGCATGAACCCCATCTGCCCCATTGTCGAGCAAGCCAGCATCCGTTTGACATCCGGTTGCAACAGCTTCCAGAACGTGCCGACCACCGCGGTGATCAGGCCGGCGATGAACAGAACGTGCAGCAGGAATGGTTGACTCAGATACAGGGGAGCAAATCGCACCAGGATGAACCCGCCGCCATTGACGAGCCCCGCATGCATCAGTGCCGAGACAGGGGTTGGCGAGTTGAGCGAGGACAACAGCCAGCGATGGAAAGGCCATGCAGCCGATTGGGTCATCGCCGCGAGCGCGACCAGAAACAGTCCGGAAAACGCCATTGTCGGCTCAACGGCATGCGATGAATTGAGACGGTGAATCGAAGCGGTGCCCGCGCTCTGAGCCAGCAGCCAGAACCCGGCGACAAGCAGAAGAAAACCGATGGCGAACGCCTTCAGGGCGAGAAGGCCCGAGGTTCGGGCGGCGCCCCACTCGCTCTTGTGGATCATCAGTTTCACAAGAAGAAGGTTGCCGGCCGCCCAGCCCGCGAGCAACACGAGGAGATGGTCGGCGAAGACCATCAGCAGCACACATGCCCCAAGCAACATGACAGATCGTTGGTGCCGACGCAGATTTCGGTCGCCGGCCATGTAGCGGCTCGAAAAGGCGACTACATTGGCGATCACGAAGATGATCAATCCCGCCATGACAAACGAGAGGTTGTCCGGTCGGAAAAGGCCCGATTCTGAAAAACGAAACAACGGCATTTCGCCTCCTTGACGATGTTGGATGGGGCTACTTTACTCCGCTCACCTGCTTTAGTAAAATTGATTGTTCTCAACGGTACGATGATCTTTTCGAATAGGACGCCATGCCATTCTTTGTCGATACGCTGCAGCTCATGAGCTTTGTGGCCATTGTGGAGACCGGGACATTCAGCAAGGCCGCTGCCACGGTGAACCGGACCCAGTCGGCACTGAGCCTGCAAATGAAGAAGCTCGAAGAGCAACTCGGTTGCGCGCTGTTCGACCGAAGCGGCCGCAGGGTGGTGCTGACGCATCAGGGGGAGATTTTCCTGGGCTACGCGCGTCGCATGATCCAGCTTCAGTGGGAGGCGTACAGCCGCCTGCGCGAGCCCGACGTCGAGGGGGAGATCCGCTTCGGCACACCGGAGGATTTCGCGACGCACTATCTGCCCGAAGTGCTTGCCAGTTTTCGACAGCATCATCCGCGCGTTCAGTTGAAGGTGGCATGCGACCTGACACTCAACCTGATCGACGGTTTTCAGCGTGGCGATTACGATGTGATCCTGGTGAAACGGGACCCGCAACGGGTCAAAGGGGGCACGAAGGTTTGGCGCGAGCCGCTGATCTGGGCGGCCGGCAACGGCTATCGCTCCGATGAGCCGCTGTCGCTTGTACTTTCTCCGCAGCCTTGCATTTACCGTGCGCGGGCGCTGGCCGCCCTTGACCGGGCGAAACGGAGTTGGCGCATCAGCTATACCAGCCCGAGTCTCGCGGGAACACTCGCCGCTGTGAAGGCTGGCCTGGGAGTGACCGTCCTTCCGGCGAACATGGTCCCGTCAGGTGTGCATCCAGCCCGCGCGGAGTTGAAACTTCCCGAACTGGCGGATGCCGAAATCGCTTTGATGAAGAAAGACGAACTGTCCACAGCCGCCCTGGTGTTTGCCGACCACATCCTGCATTGCCTGGAGAACATAGAACCCTAGGCGGCCAGGCGATGTCGAATCGCTGGTTCAAGTTGGGACAACACTCATTCCTTCGGCACATAGTTGAGCATGTAAAACGCCTGCGGATGCAGCAGTTTCTCACCGTCGGCGGTCGTTACGCCGCCGGCGGTCAGTTCGTGGATGTGGCCTTCTTTCATCCCGTTCACGTAAAGCCGAACGCTTTTGCCGTCTTTGGCCACTTCCACTTTGGTGATGGTCGGCTTACCCTCGTCCACCACCGGGCTACCATAGGCGGCCTGGTAGATGTAACAGTAGTCGATCATCTGGTACGACTCCGGCTTGCCGGCCGTCGCGGGGTCGACCGGTTTCGTGAACGTCAGTTCAAAGCCGTCCGGCTTCGCGTGCATCTCGTGGATCTCGAACGGCAGCTTGCCGGTCCAGGCCAGTCGCTCGATCGCGAACGGCTTGGTACCGCGCGAGCCCCAGCCGCGGTTGGTTCCGCCGACAATCAGCGAGCCATCCTTGCCGAAGCGCACCGGCACATTGCCCGAGCCGAACCCTGAGCGGAACGGGAACACCGCCCCCTGCCAGCGATCGTTGACCTTCTCGAGGCAGACGCGCATGATGGTGCTATGTGTCTGGTCCGCGACGAACAACTGCTTTTCAAACGGGCCGAACTTGCCGCCCGATAGATCGACGTCCAGCCCGCTGGCGGATTGACCCATCTTGCCGTACGGGAAGATGATCGAGGGTGGCACGAGCTGCGGAATCTTCTTCGCTTCAGTCATGATCCGGCTGCCGCTGGTCGGCAGAGCCGGGGCATTGCCAAGGTACTTGGCGTCCGGCTCCTTGTACCATTTGAAGCCATCCGGATGCCCGACGAAGCCGCCGACGGTCAACTGCTTCAACCCGCATGATCCGTTCCAGGGGCCCTGATTGTCCGTGTAGAAGACGTTGCCTTCCGCATCGAAGCCGATGCCGCCGGGTGAGCGCACGCCGCTGGTGGTGGGCACCCATTTGCCTTCCGGCGTGATCTTGCCGCCCCAGCCGCGGTACTTGTTACTGCTGTTGAACGAACCGGTCAGGCAGAGCACGATCCAGATATTGCCGTCCTTGTCGAAGCGGCTGCCGAAGGCGTACTCGTGATAGTCGCCGTTGAGTTCCCAACCGTCGCTGACGACTTCAAAGATGTCGGCCTTGCCGTCGCCGTTGGAGTCCTTGATCCGGCTGATGTCGGGCCGCTGGGTGACGTACAGCCAGCCGTCCTTCTGCGCCAGGCCCAGGATCTCATGCATGCCGCGCGTGTAACGCGAGAACTTCGCTTCCTTCGGGTCGTCGGTGTAGGCGTTGTCGATCATCCAGATCTCGCCACGGCGCGTGCCGACCGCGATCTTACCATCGGGCATGATCTCGATCGCCCCCGCGTCCAGCACCTCGTTCGCGGGGATTTCGTACTGGAGAATCTTGTAGTAATCGCTTTCGTTGGGTGCCTTCGGCGTCGCCTTCTTCTGGGCGAAGACAGGGGCCGAGCCGCAGGTCAATACGAACAGTGCCAGAGTCAGTTTGCAGGAAGTGGTCATGGAATAGTTCCCGATCAGTTCAGCGGATCACCCGTCAGCGCCTCGAATATGAGGATAGAAGTTGCCGCCACACGTTCCAAGCCTGCTGCAACATGAACGCAATGCCTGGAATAGACGCGGATGAATCCGTAAGCCACCTCTCGTTCCGAGAAGCCTGTTGATCAATGGAGAACACACCATGAAATGCTGGGTCATTGACGGAGGTTTCGGCCTCGAACATCTCAAGCAGGTCGAACGACCTGAGCCGACGGCGGGGTTCGGGCAGGTGGTCGTCGGCGTGCGCGCGGTATCGCTGAACTTTCGCGATCTGCTGGTGACGCAGGGGACGTACAACCCGAAGATGCCGCTGCCGCGCATCCCGTGTTCCGATGGCGCGGGCGAAGTGCTGGCGGTGGGAGACGGCGTCACGACCGTGAAGCCGGGTGACCGCGTCGCGGGGATCTTTCATCAGAACTGGCTGGCCGGCCCCATCAGCGAGAAGCTGGCGCGCAGTACACTCGGCGGCGACCTGGACGGCATGATCGCCGAGAAGGTGACGCTGTCGGCCGATGGCGTGGTGCCGATCCCCGCGCACTTGAGCTATGCCGAAGCGGCCACGTTGCCCTGCGCGGCAGTGACGGCGTGGAACGCACTGGTCGAAAGCGGCCTGAAGGCGGGCGACAATGTGCTGGTGCAGGGGACCGGCGGCGTGTCGATCTTCGCGCTGCAGTTTGCCCGCATGATGGGGGCGAATGTATTCATCACCTCCAGCAGCGACGAGAAGTTGAAGCGAGCAATGGGACTCGGTGCGGCCGCGGGCCTGAACTACCGCACGACGCCGGAGTGGGACAAGTGGGCACGGGCACAGACCGGCGAAGGCGTGGATATCGTTGTGGAAGTGGGTGGCGCGGGCACGCTGGAACGATCGATCAAGGCGGTACGGGCCGGCGGGCAGATCGCGCTGATCGGCGTGCTGACCGGACAGGGGACGGTGAACCCGATGCCGCTGCTGATGCGCAGCATCCGCCTGCGGGGAATCTTTGTGGGCTCGCGGACGATGTTCACGGAGATGAATCGGGCGATCGAAACAGCGAAGATGCGGCCGGTGATCGACCGCACCTTCGCCTTTTCAGAGTTCCCCGATGCCCTGCGGCACATGCAGGCCGCCAGGCACTTCGGGAAGATTGTTGTCACTGTCTGATGAAACTCACTGCGGCGTTGCCTCTTCGGACATGCCGCCGTGCTCATCACTGATGTGCACCTGCTTGTACCCGCCGATCGCCTTAAAGTACAGGATCAGCAGCAAGTAGCCGATGGCCATCACCGCGGGAACGGCCGCGGTGTAGATCAGGGCCTGTCGACCGCCGAAGTCGCCTGCTTTGACAACGAGCGGTGCGTCGGTCGACTCGTGCGGCTTGCCTTCGGTGATCCACCAGTTGTCGAGTTTCCGCAGTGCAGCGTACTTCTTTTCACCGATCTTGTCGCCGACGGCCTGCACATCACCCTGCAGTGCTTCGCCCTTGTCTTTCGAAACAGCCACTTTCGATCCATCGAGACCCGTAATTGCGGGGAAGAACAGGAAACTGCTCTTGTCATCCTGCCCTTCCTTGTTGAGCGCCTTGAAGCGCTCATACGTGTCAGGTGAAAGTTCCTTGAGCTTGTCCGACGCGAAGTAGTCCTGCTCGTAGCCGATGCCCGGCCCGCCGAGCAGACCGGCCGAGAGCATGCCGACGCCACCGACGATGCCGAGTGCAAGAGCGCCGCCCTTGGGGAACTGCTCCGACACGACGCCGAGCATGGTCGGCCACAGGAACGTCTTGCCAACACCGTACACCGTGGCGGCAATGATGCACATCATCACGCCGTTCGCATTGCCCAGCAACAGCAGGCCGATCGAACCCAGGCAGGCGCTGAAGAACAGCAGGCCGAGCGGGTTGATGGCATGGACGATCGGCCCGGCGAAGAACCGCAGAACGAACATCAGGCCGGAAGTCCAGATGAACAGCATCAGGCCTTTGCTTTCATTCTCCATGATGGCACCGGTGATGTTGCCGATCCAACTGTCGGTGCCGAGTTCGACATAGCCGACCATCGCGTGCAGCAAGACGAGGAACAACAGGATCGGCGACAGGAACTGCAGCATCATCGTTCCGACTGAAATACCGGACTTGCTCGCTTCCGACCGGGGGAACGGCCGATTGAACATCAGGATGCCGTACATCAGTGTCGGCACCAGGAAAACCGCAATCTGAATCTCCCATTTGATGCCGCCGATGTTCTTGAACATCAGCCCCGTCAACGCGCCGAGAATCAAGCCACCCGGCCAACCGGCGTGCAGAATATTCAGCCAATGCGTCTTGTTGTTGGGATACAGCGTAGCCGTCAGCGGATTGATCACCGCCTCGCAGGTACCGTTGCCCAGCGCGAACAGGAACATGCCGATGAACAGGCAGTTGTAGGCCGCGTCCTTGCCGTACGCCTGAAACACGGGGGTGGCGGCAAGCGTCACGACCGCGGATGAGACGTGGAACAGGAACGCAATGAGCATCAGCTTGCCGTAGCCGACTTTGTCGGCGATGAAGCTGAAGAAGATGATCGTGATGCCGAAGCCGACCAGCCCGCCACCGGTGATCGTACCGAGCTCCGCTTTCGTGAAGCCGAACGCCTTGGCCCAGTCGTTCAGGATCGCCACGCGAATTGAGAAGCCCACCCCCGCCGCGATCAGCGTGAGGAAGCTGGCCCAGAAGAGGATTTTGTCGTTTCTGCCGTTTGCTGACATGTGGTTGCTGCGCCTTGGTTCGGAGAGTGAAACCGGGTTTCCGGTCTGAACAGTCGGGCGAATATAACAGCCTCGCGCGCACGCTGTCCAGCACAATCAACCACCGATTCACTTTCGCACGAATCGGCCCGGATGCAGACTACCGTGATTCGCGACCCATGACTCCCGCGTCCGGCACACCACTTGCATTACTTCACTTCGTCATTCCGAACGAGGGAGATCAATCGTGAAAATGCTCGCATGGATCCCGCTGGTGTCGCTGCTGCTCATCGGCTGCAAGCCCGGGCCGACGACCAACCCGACGCTGCAGAGCGCCAACAAGGAAGTCGCCGAGGCGGGCGACAAGCTCAATACCGCAAAGAATGCGTATCTCGCCAGCCTGCGAGACGAAATGCGAGATGCCGACATCGATCTCGACAAACTGCGTGCCCGCGCCCGCAACGCAACCGGGGACGCCAAAGTGAAGCTTGAGACCAATATCAAGGGTCTCGAGTCCCATCGCGGCACGGTGCAGCGTCAACTCGATGACGTCGCTTCCGACAGTAAACGCGGCTGGGACGAGTTGAAAATCGGCATGGATAAGTCATGGGCCGAGTTCAAAACGGCAGTGAAAAAGGCAAACGACGAGTTCAAGTAGACAATCACACTCATCAAGGAGATAGTCATGTTTTTCCGACGCGACGAACGAACCGGCAAGATCCGCTATGGCTTGGCCGCTTTGTTGCTGGGCCTGCCGATACCGATCATCATTCTGGCATTCCTGATGCCCGGCTGCAATTGACCCGAGCGACAGAAACACGGGGGGCGTCAGCCCCCTGTCTTTATCCTTGGAAGGCGAACCGTGAATTCGCTGCCTTTGCCTACTCCCTCACTTGCTGCCGTCACGTTGCCGCCGTGAAGTTCCACCAGCACATTGACAAGCGAAAGGCCGATGCCCAGCCCGCCCTGCGAACGGTCCTTCAGACGTTCCGACTGCGAGAACATTTCGAAAACTTGCGGCAGCGCCTCGGCATCAATGCCGACCCCTTCATCAATCACCCGGAATACGACTTCCCGTTCATCGGCAGCGGCGATGAGGCGGATCGTCTTTTCCGGGTCGGAGTACTTCGCGGCATTGTTGATCAGGTTGATCAGCACCTGCGTCAGCCGTGTGAAGTCGGCCTCGATGACGATCGGTTCATCGGGAACATCGACAACAAGATGATGCTTTCCGATTGCCACCAGCGGCTTGCTGCCTTCAATGGCACCATCAATGATCGAATTCAGTTCGACGGCGGCCAGGCGAAGTTCGATCTTGCCTCGCGTGATACGGGAAATGTCGAGAAGGTCGTCAATCAGGCGCACCATGTGCGCCACCTGGCGCTCCATGATCTCACGGCCGCGATCGACTGCTTGCGGCACCGCCTTGCCCAGGCGCATGATTTCAATGGCATTGCGGATAGGGGCCAGCGGGTTGCGCAACTCGTGGGCCAATGTGGCGAGGAACTCGTCCTTGCGGCGATCAGCCTGGCGCAGGGCCTCTTCCGCCTGCTTGCGGACGGTGATTTCGCTTTGCAGCAGATGGTTGGCCTCGGCCAGTTCGACCGTGCGCTCCTGCACCCGGCGTTCGAGTTCCAGTTCGCTGGCTTTGTTCTGGAGCGAGTAGCGGATTGCCCGTTCGAGCGTCGTCGGGTTGAGATTGCCCTTTTCGAGATAGTCGGCGGCACCCGCCTGCATGGCTTCAAAGACGATCTCACGCTGCCCCTGGCCGGTCAGCAGGATCATCGGTGCATGACAGACGCGCTTGTCCGCTTCCCGGATCAATTCCAGGCCGGTGCGACTCCCAAGTCGGTAGTCGATCAGGTAGACATCGTGGTTTCCCGCGCAGATGGATTCAAGCGCGGTGACGTACTCGGATTGCCAGTCCATGATGAACGGCTTGCCGGGAATCTCGTTAAGAACGTCACGTGTCAGAAACGCATCTTCTTCGTCGTCATCGACGAGCAGGACGCGGATGCTGCCTTCACTGGCTGTCGCTGGCCCGACCATTCGGCAACTCCACGATCTCGAGCCAGTAACGGCCCAGTACTTTCACGACATCCAGCAATCCGGAGAACGTCACCGGCTTGGTGATGAACGAAGCGACCGATAGTCCGTAGCCGCGTACGATGTCCTGTTCTGTCGTCGACGTCGTGAGGATCACGATTCGCAATGTCTTGAGGGCGGGATCGGCCTTGATCTCGCGGAGTGCTTCCCAACCGTCTTTGCGAGGCATGTTCAGGTCGAGAAGCAGCAGCCCGGGATGCGGCGACAAGGCCGGGTCGGCGTATTTTCCCTTACGCTGCAGGTACTCCATCAGTTCGACCCCGTCCTCGACGAAGCGCAGGTCGTTGACCAGCATGCTCTCTTCAAACGCTTCCTTGGCCATCTGCCGGTCGTCGGCATCGTCGTCGGCCATCAGGATCGTGATCGGACGGGGATTCTTCGGCATAATGCCACTCACTGATCAGGGAGGAATGCGAGCGAATGTTGATCCTCGCTTGTTGTATCGGGAGTTTCGGAGCTTCACGTGATGCAATTGTCATGCCGATGAAATAGGGGTCAGGGGTCAGGGGACTGGAGACTGAGTTGTTTGCGATTCGAGATTATGTGCAATGACATCGAAGAGATTGGCACGGCGGTTGCATCTGGTATTCTTGGCAAACCGATAACTTGAATCGCCCCTTACGGAGAATCAACCATGCTTCGCTTAGCACTTACATTTCTTGTCGTGGCACTCATCGCGGCTCTGTTCGGCTTCGGCGGCGTCGCCAGCCTTTCGTTCTCCGCCGCACGGATCCTGTTCTTCGTCTTCCTCGTGTTGGCCGTGCTGTTCTTCCTCGGCAACATGGTCCGCGGTTCCAAGCCTCGCGACCTGATGTAACACCCTCTCCCGAGGCGAGCGGGGGGCGCAAGCCCCCTGTTTTTTTGGTCCTCACCCTTCCCCGAACAAGCCCGGATTTTCCGCTGCTCTCTTCTTCCGTCTCGCTTTCTCAGGCGGCTGAACGGTACGCCGTTGCTGCGCTTCGGGAAGTTGATGGCGAGTTTCCAGTTCCCCCAGAATCAAATCGGCGCGCTCCAGCACTGTTTCCGGCACGCCCGCCAGCCGCGCCACATGAATTCCGTAACTGCGTTGCGCATTGCCCGGCGCGATCTTGTGAAGGAAGACGATTTCCCGGTCAAGCTCCTTTACCTGCACATGATAGTTACGCAGGCCGCTCAACGATTCCGCCAGTTGCGCCAACTCGTGGTAGTGCGTTGCGAACAGCGTGCGCGAGCCGACCGTGTCGTGCAGATACTCCGTGATCGCCCAGGCCAGCGAGACACCGTCGTACGTGCTGGTTCCCCGCCCGATCTCATCGAGAATCACAAGGCTTCTGCGTGTCGCATTGTTCAGGATGTTGGCCGCTTCGGTCATTTCCACCATGAACGTACTCAACCCCCGGCTCAACTCATCGCTGGCACCGACGCGCGTGAAGATCCTGTCGGTGAGTCCCACGCGTGCCGACCGTGCGGGAACAAAGCTGCCCAGATGCGCCAGCAGCGTCAACAGTGCGACCTGGCGGATGAATGTGCTTTTGCCGCTCATGTTCGGACCGGTGATCAGCCAGAACATCCCGGTTTCGGCCCCGAAGCACACATCATTGGGAACGAAGGTACCCGGCGGCAGTGTCTGATCGAGTACCGGGTGCCGGCCTTCACGCAGTTCCAGCACCGGTTCATCATCAAGGATCGGCCGGACGAATTGCCGCGATGCCGCCAACTCCGCCAGCGATGCCAGAAAGTCGATCATCGCCAGCACATCGGCCGTGGCCAGCAACCGATGTGTCTGCCCGGCCACCGTCTCACGCACTTTGTTGAACAGTTCCAGTTCCAGCGTCAGGCTGCGTTCTTCTGCGGAGAGGACTTTTTCCTCGTACTCCTTCAACTCCGGCGTGATGTAGCGCTCGGCATTCTTAAGCGTCTGCTTGCGGATGTAGTCGGGGGGAACCTTGCTGCCGTGCACGTGGGTGATTTCGATGTAGTAGCCGAACACCTGGTTGTAGCCGACCTTCAAGCTGGGGATGCCGGTGCGCATGCTTTCCTGCTGCTGATACCTCGCGATCCAGGACTTGCCTTCGCTGGCGAGCTTCTTCAGCTCATCCAGTTCCGCGTGGTACCCATCGCGAATCATGCCGCCTTCGCGCGCATTGGTCGGCGGATCGTCGACAAGAGCGTGGTCGAGCAATTCGCGCAGGTCGGGCAGCAGTTCGAGACTACCCTCCAGTTTTGACAACAGAGCTGACTTGCGGCCGGAGATGCGTGCCTTGAATTTCGGTAGTAGCCGCAGTGTCTGCCGCACGGCGGTCAGGTCGCGCGGCGAAGCGCGCGCGGTCGAGACACGCGTCGTCAGCCGCTGCAAGTCGTTCCCGGCCGCGAGCAGGTCGCGCAGGTCAGTCCGCAGTGAATGCTCGTTGAGAAGCTCACTGACCGCATCATGGCGGGCTTCGATCAAGCCGCGTTCCGCCAGCGGTGCCAGCAGCGAATCATGCAGCAACCGGGCACCCATCGGCGTGACGGTGCGGTCGATGACACTCAACAGCGAACCTTCTCGGTTGCCGTCGCGCAACGTGCGTGTCAGTTCCAGGCTGCGGCGTGTCACTTCATCGAGGATCAGGAACTTGTCCGCCTGAAAAGGCGTGAGTTTCCGCAGGTGGGCAAGGCTGGCCCGCAGTGTCTCCTGCAGATACTGCACCAGCGCCCCCGCCGCGGTCAGGCAGGGTTGGTCGTCGGCGAAGCCGAAGCCGGCCAGCGTCAGAATCTTGAACTGCTGATGCAGCGCCTGCCGGGCGGTCAGCGGGTCGAATGTCCAGTCGGCCCGCGCGGTCACGGTGCGTGGCAGCAGCGCACGCAACTCAGGGGACAGTGAAGACGCGAGCTTGTCCGAAATCAGACATTCAGATGCGTTGATGCGTGCCAGTTCATCCCCCAGGCGTTCGGCGGGAACGTCACCGGCGAAGAATTCGCCTGTCGACAGTTCCACCCAGGCGATACCGCAAACGTTGGTTCCCGGGATGATCGCCGCGAGATGATTGGGCGTGCGCGGATCGAGAAGATCATCTTCCGTTATTGTCCCGGGGGTGACCACGCGCGTCACCTCGCGCTTGACCAGTCCCTTGGCAAGGGCGGCGTCTTCCACCTGATCGCACACGGCCACGCGGTGCCCGCCTTGCAGCAGCCGGCGCAGATGGCCTTCCAGCGAATGATGCGGGAACCCGGCCATCGGCACGCCTTTGTCGCGGCTGGTGAGCGTCAGTCCCAGCACTCGCGACAGCAGTTCGGCATCAGCTTCAAACGTCTCGTAGAAGTCCCCCATGCGAAACAGCAGGATCATGCCGGGATGCCGGGCCTTGGCATCGCGGTACTGCTGCATCATGGGGGTGGACATGAAAGGGGTCAGGGGTCAGGGGTCAGGGGTCAGAAAACACGAGAGCACCCCGGGCAGGGATGCTCTATGCGGACATTTGGAATCTTATGGTTCGAAGCGTCAGTGGCCTTCTTCTACTGCCCCCTGACCCCTCTCCCCTGACCCCTATTTTCTGATCTTGAACATCGCGATAGTGCTGCCGCGATCAGCGAAGGTCACGTCAGTCATGTAGTAGCGCATGAGAAGCAGGCCGCGGCCGCAGGGGCGTTCCAGGTTTTCCGGTGCGGTAGGATCCGGGACATCGCTGGGGTCGAAACCGGGTCCCTGATCAGTGATGGAAACGTCGAAGCGGTCAGAGTGGACCTTGTAGCTGACCGTGACGGTCTTATCGGGATCCATCTGGTTGCCATGTTTGATGGCGTTGACCAGAGCTTCCTCGACCGCCATCTTAATGGCGAAGATTTCCTGATCATTGTAGTGGACCGCGTGCAGCGCTTCCTCGATCTCTCCCTGCAGGCGGCGTGCCTCGGAGAGATCGCTGGGAATGACGTGGTCGCGGGCCACGGGCTTACCGTTGGTAGTCGTGTGCATATCGCCCGATCCGCTCAGAACGCCTGCATGGCCGCCTGTTCTTCCGCGTGAATGGTAAAGAGCTTGTCGAGCTTCGTGATCTGGAAGACTTCCCGGATCTCGGCGGTGATGCTGCACAGGATCAGCTTGCCGCGCACGGCCTGCACCTTGCGGTTCAGCGTGATCAGTTTGCCGAGGGCGGCACTGGACAGGAACTCGACCTTCTTGAAGTTCAGCAGGATCTTGCGTCGGCCCAGCTCATCGACCAGCCGGAACAGATCATCGCCGATCATCTGGATGTTCTGCTCATCAAGAATCTTCTTGTCGATGAAATTGACGACAGCGACATCGCCCACATCTTCGACTTCGAGCCGCTGCCGACGTGGTTGTTGGGTCATCCCGCAACTCCCTGCTTGAACTTGTTCAAAACGCACGGCACGCCGCGCATGGTTGATTGTCAAGGGTAAGGCCGGCAGTGTCAAGCCGTCGTGAACGCTTTTGCGCCGGTCGCATCGCGATTCAGATGCGGATCTCCCGCATTCGCCGCGTGATCTCCTCGACCGGAATGAGCGAACCCCGGCCCGCGCCTGGGCAACGCCCTTCGGTTTCAGTCCACGTCTCTTCGCTTTCGAGATTGCTTTCCCAGAAGGGCCATGTCCGGCACTGTCGTGGCCGGGCCGTGTAGATGGTGCAGCCTGTCTCATCGCTGAAAAAGATGCAGTCGTCCTTCAACGTGTCGCGCAGCGACCGTCGGCCATGCACGGCTCGAGTGTACAGGCCGATCACTTCTTCAAGCGGTTCCTGCCGAAGCTCGGCAATCGCCTGCAACTCATCCTGATTGACCCAGACATACCCCGGGAAGCCGGAACAGCATTTCCCGCAGCGGGTGCACTCGAAGCGCAGGCCATCGGCATACCATGGTTCGTCCATGGGGGAATGATATCAACCCTTCGTGATGATCAAACCGATCGACGTGGTCGTGAAGTTCATCAGGCCCAGTTTCAGATGCGGGTCCTGACGATAGGGTGGCAGATCAACGGTCAGGTCGGCAGCCGTGTTGCCCGCCTGATAGACCAGATCGACGTGATGGCTCTGTCGGGTCAGACGCTGCGCCAACTCGTCAAAGTCGCGCTTGCGAAAAAGGACCGTCGGCTGATGGTCGACGGTGGCGTCATTCGAAAGCAGATTGAACTCGGTGGTGTGGACGCCGACGCCGCCCGGCCGCAACGTGTCGAGCATCCGTTCGAAGAAGCGCAGCCCCTGCCGGATGGAGCCCAGATGCTCGATCGCGCAGGCCGACCAGCAGAAGTCGAAGCCCTGCAGGTCGCCCGGCAGCGCGTTCATGTCGACAGGTCGAAACTTCACCAGACGCTGGAAGTCCTTCGGCGAACAGAGGCCGCGGTCATTGAGGGCCGCGAGCCCGGACGGATGCTGATTGTCGGGCGACCAGCCGAGCCGGACCGACTGCGCGGCATACAGATCGGTCGCAAGGATCGGGCAGCCCTGGCTGGCCATGTACGCCGGCAACGGGTCACGGCCGACGGCGAAGCCGAGGCCCATGCTGCCGGTGCGCAGCAGGTCACGCTCGTAGAGCGCCTGCACGATGAAACCGTATTCCCACAACTTGCGATGCAGGCGCACCTGGCCCGATTCGTCGAGCGCGTGCGGTTCAAGCCGCATGATCCAGCGAACGAACTCCGGGGATTCCAGTAATGCCTGCGTGCACAGGCATGATCGCAGTTTTCCGTTAGCGTCGTGTGCCGATTGATCGCCATCGCCCAGCCAGGTGAGATCACCGGCATGCAGACACGGCTTGAGGTCGGGCACCGGCGTGTCGCCGGTGACGAGTTTCGAAATGCGCGAGCGAAGGCGACTGACCTTGGGAAACATGCAATGATCCCTGCATCCTGCGATACGTTATCGATCCACCGAGCCGATGCTCGCGAGCGCGTCCGCCAATCGGTGCGGCGCATCGACGAAATAGAGCGGCTCTTCCACCATCGGCTTCAGCCGTGCCCATTGCCGGGCATCGAACACGGCCCTCGCGCGGAATCCATTCCCGTCGCGACGCCTGCCCGGAATACCATCAGGCGAGTCATCGATCAATAGCCCCGGCGCGTCCGCTGCCCATTCCGCCCAACGTGCGCCGGATGCCACACTCTCGCAGGAATACACATGATGCGCGTACGGAAGCATGCGCGCCCGCTCCCGGTACTGGCTGAGATGCAATTGCGGTGCCAGACACTGCATCCCCAACCGCAGACCCACATGGCCTTCCGGTACAACCACTTCAACGGTGAACCGTTCCCGCAGGGCAAGCAGGCACGTCTCCAGGCGTTCCATGCCCGAGGTGCCGGGAAGGGCGTCGCTGAACCAGGCGAGGCGTGGCCGGGCGCGCGTCGAGCGAACGGCCTCCAGGGCACGGGCCGTGCGTTCGGCGATCGCATCCCAGGTGAACGTGCCGGCGAACTCGACGCGTTCCCGCTGAAAAAGGTCACGCGGCTGTCGCAACGCCTTGGTTAGCGCTGTCGTCACCGCGCCGGGCAGGAGCGGGTCGGCCAGGAATGAGTGCGGCCCGGCAAACTCGGGCAGCGATGAGCAATCGGTCGTCACTACCGGGGCACCGCACTGCAGCGCCTCGACGATCGGCAGGCCGATCCCTTCGTAGAAACTGGGAAAGATGCAGACACGACAGCACTGGTACAACGCCCGCAGTTCATCGTCTTGCAGATAGCCGGTGAAGCGTACCGAATCGCGCAATCCATGCTCGTCGGCAAGGCGGCGGATCTCTTCTTCCTCGGCCCGGTTGATCTTGCAGGCGACGACGTATTCAAGTCCCCGGCGAAGCTCGGCCGGCAGCGCGATGAACGCCAGGAACGCCCCCCGGCTGTTCTTTCGCCAGCACTGGCCGGACGGGTTCAGAATGAACTCACCCGCCAGGTGAAGCCGCGCGCGTCCGGAGGCTTCAACCTCCGCCAGTCGCGCCGGCGACAGCGGCCGCAGATGCGGATCGGGGGCCCCGCCGATTGTCGTCACGGTGGCCGGCCCGGTCGGCTGCAGTTCGAGGAAGTCGCGGCGAGTCCAATCGGAGATGGCCAGCAGGTGATCGCATTCACGCGTTTGCTGCAGGCGATCGCTGTAGAAGTCGCGAAAGGGCGTTTCGTTCAGGTAGATCTCTTCAAACCGCTGCGGAATCAGGTCATACAGCACGGCCACATGCGGTCGACTCCGTGTCCCTCCCAACGGATGAACGCCGAGCTTTTCAAAGGTGTGCAGCGACAGGTAGACGTCGCCCGCCTGCGCGGTCAACCAGTCGGCATAGGCACGATCATTGAACCAGCGGTTCACGCGTACCGCGGGCGGCAGCACGGGCAACGGCAGCGTCAGATACTCGATGGTCGCCGGCAGCGGTTCGCGATCGATTGCGGGAAGGTGCTTCGCTTCGATCAGCGTCAAACGCCAATCGGGCCGGGCCGCAACGACGGCCTGCAGCAGGTTCGCGGCATAGCGGCCGACGCCCCGGCCGCGCGAATCGCTTTGCAGGGCCTGCCCGTCAACGAGAAGGTGCATTTCAGGCCTTCTCCACAACGCTCATGACGAGTGACGCCCGGGTTGCGTCGTCGGGCCGGGTGAAGGCCCAGTGGTTGGAATCGTGGTGCGCCCGCACTGTCTCGCGTACCGGCAGCGTGGTCAGCCACCGCGGGGTCGGTTCACCGGCCGCGAGCGGCATCGACAGGATCAGTCGGCCGCCGTTCCCGAGCAGGTTCAGCGAATCGCTTACTCGCGACTCCCGGGCGGACGGTTCGTTCAAGCGGCACAGGACGGCATCCCATTGAGGCCGGGCACTCGCATTACGGCCGATCTCGTAGCCCAGGCTCGCCAGGTCGATCACCTGATTGGCCAGCATGCCGTCGGCATCCAGAATACGGCCCGGCGGGGCAGGCAGCCGGGCATGCGCCAGCAGAAATTCGATGCCCGCCGTCGATGCGGAAGCCGCGGGCGCTTCGTGCGGATTGTTCTGCAGGCGTTCGATGCGGGTATCCTGCTGCATGATGCGGGTCTGCAGCGACGAGCGCAGTACCGCCAGCGATTGTTCGAGAATCGCCATGCGGTCCCACAGGGCAACCAGTCGGCGCAACCCCGGGGTCCGGCTCATCATCCGTTTTGTGAATGTCTTGGAATGCGATATCAGCCGAGTCGCCATCGGGCCTCTCCATCCATGGATCGAAAGACTGATACCCGATGCGCCGAATCCTGTAAACCCCGACCGCGCAGACGAGAGAAGATGGGCAAGTGCCAGCCCGCAGCACAAGGACGTGTGAAGACAACTCGCGCAAAGCCGCCAGGGCGTAAAGGACGTCAAGAGATGGCCGTTGTTCGACTTATTTCTTTGCGACTTTGCGCGGCAACGTCCTGGATTTACTCCCAACCCCTAACGCTTCCGGCTCGGACAGTGTTGACAGCGCTAGTTCATGTTCGGCGGGGCGGCTACTTCGACCGCTTCAGAGGTGCCCATCAGGTAGGCGCGCAGTTCGATGAACAGGTCGGTGCAACGTTCGCGCCAGACAGCATCGTTGAGTTGGCTGATGGATGACGGGCGGAAGACGACCTGCAGGAACAGGCGATTGCTCTTGGTTGGATCGATCTGGTGCAGGTGCAGTTCCATGGTGATCGGGCCGGCGCGCCGGCCGAAGCCAAACCAGGACAGCGACACCAGCGGCGAGCGCCGCACCTTGTGGGACGGAGAGCCGCCGATCCGCAAGCGGATCTTACCGGGTACGCTCTCGAGAATGTCGCCGCCCATGTCGTATGCGAAGCCGCGCATCTTCATGATGGCAATCGACTCGGGCATCCACGCTTCCATCTGGAACGTCAGTGTCGTCGGATCGACGTACAACGGCGGCATCGTGAC
>Ga0105044_10003148_pt1 | contig 22598 bp, 15 predicted proteins | sample MAT01_FD_78092 | JGI IMG/M metagenome (GOLD analysis project Ga0105044, IMG submission 78092) | Freshwater microbial communities from Lake Fryxell liftoff mats and glacier meltwater in Antarctica - MAT-01 | ecosystem: Environmental > Aquatic > Freshwater > Ice > Liftoff microbial mat | place...
CCCCAGCCGATGTAGAACATGGCCGAGAAATGCGCCGCCGAATGCAGCACGCCGCCGACCACGCGGTAGATGCGGCTGTGCGTGTCGGTGAAGGCCAGGAAGCCCAGCACGATGCCGCCGCACCACAGCGCCAGGGCCGGGTGCGAACTGAACGCGTCCACCGTGACGCGCAGCGCGCGCCACGGATTCGAGGGCGCCTCGCCGCCGGCCGCCGCGCCCACCTGCCACGCGGTCATCAGATAGATGGTCGCCGGCACAATCCCGAACCGGGGATTCTTGAAGAGGAAGAGCAGGTTGCGGTAGGCCAGCCGCGCCGACTGCGCCATGCCGGGATAGGTGGCCTTCACCTCGAACGTGCGCGCGCGCGCGTCCTCGGTCACCGCTTCCTCGCGCAGCACCGACACGTCTTCTTCGTGTGTGGGATGCAGGAACGCGCCGCCGCCCCCGGCCGTGATCTTCTGCACGGGCGACTCGCCCGCGGCCGAGTTCGCGGTCTCCTGATGGCGCCGGTAGTGGTGCAGATCGCCGGTGAGATAGACCTTCACGTCCACGCCGCGCTTGGCGAACACCTCTTCGCGCAGGTAGATGAGGTCGGTTTCATCGAACACCCGGCCCATGTTGCGGTACTTCTGGGCGTAGACCCACACCGGCAACGACAGACACAGAATCACCTTGTCGCCGGCCTGCATGTAGCGCTCGGCGATCTCGCGGAAGTGCTCCATCTGCGGCACGTCGAGGTCGCGCTGCAGTTGCCCGTCGCTGCCGACCAGCCACCAGCGATGCGGCAGCTTGAGCACGAAGTAGCTGCGGCGCTGGCGCGTCCACCAGCCGGCGAAGCGCCGTCCGCCGATGTCGGAGCAGAAGAGCCGCGTGAAGGCCGAGAGGCCGTCATACCAGTCGTGGTTGCCGGGGACGGCGTAGACGTGCGGACGTTCACCAGGCTCGTCGTCGCCGAACGCCGCCGCGAAAGGCGCGACCAGGCGGCGCTGATACTCCTCGCGGCTCGGCGCGGGATAGACCTCGTCGCCGCCGAATACGAGCACGTCGCCACGCGGCAGGTCGGCGTGGCCGCCGTCGTGAGGCACGCGCAGCGAGCGCTGCGCTGCGGCATAGGCCACCGCGTAGGTCGAGTTCCAGCCGTCGCCGGTGTCGCAGATGAAGTCGAGCCACAGCTCGTCGCGCAGCGCCGTTTTGCTCGGCTGCGGCCCGCGCGAGCCATCGCGGTAGTGGATGGCGTGGTCGTAGAACTCCTGGCGGCGCGAGGCCAGCGCCTGCACGATCCGCCGGTCGCTCTGCTCACCCACGGCCAGCGAGATCAGGCTCTTGATGCCGGTGGAGAGCAGCTGTGCGGGCTCGAACCAGCCCACCATCGGCATGCGCGCATCGGGCCCGACGCGGCCGCGTAGCCAGAGCGGGAAGAAGAAGGGGCTGGCGGCGATGCGCCGCGCGATCGGCAGCGCGTCGGCCTGGTGCCCCTCGGGCGGCGGGTCTGGCTCGGGCGCCGACTCACCCGGCCCGGGTTCAGGCGGGATCATCGAGGGACTCGACGTCGCCCAGGTCTTTCGTCCGTCCGGTGGCGCGCTTGTTCCTGATGAACGCCTCGCGGCCAATCACGTCGACCTCGACGGGCCCGAACGGCGCGCGCACGCGACCGGTCCACGCCTCGACGAATGACACACCGGTGATCGTCGTGAGCACGTCGATGCGAGCGGGCGGCAGACCCATCTGGAAGACGATGCCAGGCTGACCGAAGTCGGCCGCTGACACATCGGCCAGAGGCGCACCGAAATCCGCAAGTGCCCGCATGACCTTCGCCGCATTGTCGGCGGTGGCCTCGACCCACACGTCGAGGTCACCGGTGGCGCGTGGCCGGCCATGCACGCCGAGCGCATAGGCGCCAACGACCAGGAACCGCACGTCATGCGCGCCGAAGGCGCGCAACAGATCGACAAAGTCCTGGTTCATTGGCCCATTCGCCGCGGAGACGCCACTGCTCTTCGCTCAGTTTCCAGACCTGCAGCACGCGAACCGCCACGGGCAGGCCACGCCAATAGGCGGCGTCGTCGCGATCGTGGGCCGCCAGTGACGGATAGGTGCGTACCTGCATCCGCTGGCGCCGGTCGGCCGCGGCGCGACCGGTGAGGTCATCCACGCGTCGATTATCGCGCAAACGCCGGACCGCGGTGCACGATCCGCCCGCGCACGAACGTGAGCTCGGCGCGCAGATCCTTGAGCGCCGCCGTCGGCACCGTGTACATGTCCCGATCCCACACGGCCAGGTCGGCGTCCTTGCCCACCTCGATCGAGCCAACGCGGTCGTCCAGGAAGATCGTGTGCGCGGCCCAGATGGTGTACGACTTGAGCGCGGTGCGGATGTCCACCGCTTCGGCCAGGCCGAACGGGGTCTTGCCGTAGGTGCCGTTCAGCGTCTCGCGCGCCACCGAGGCCCACAGGCCGTAGCGCGCGGCAAATGGCGTGACCGAGAAATCCGACCCGCCGCCCCAGCGGATGCCCTTCTTCTGCCACGTCGCCAGCGGCTTCATGCGCGCATTGCGCACCGGGCCGAAATTCCCGGCGTAGGTGTCGCCGATCCACCACATGAACCCAGCCGAGGCCTCGGGGAACGCCGCGTCGTAGTCCCGCTGCAGCCGGGCCATCTCGTCGTTTGCGTGATCGGTCGGCGTGTTGGCGTGGATGAGGCCGTGGCGCAGGCCCTTGGTGGGCTTGGCCGCCAGCGCCTGTGCGTAGGTGTCGACCACCCAGTCGATGGCCTTGTCGCCGATCGCGTGCGTGCTCACGTGCACGCCGGCGTTGTGGAAGTTGGTGGCCATGGTGCGGTACTCGTCGGGAGGCGTCGCTGGGTAGCCGGGGTTGCCCTTGTCCTCATCGGTGAGGTTCTTGTTCCAGTCGTCGTGCATCCAGGCGGTGCGGGCGCCGCCGCTGCCGTCCATGTACATCTTCACGCCGCCCGAGAACAGCAGGCCGTCGCCGAGCGACTGCGGCGGTCGCGGATTGGCGTTCACGCGCGCCAGCACGGCGGCGGCCTGGTCGAGCCGGCGCGGTCCCGCCCACAGGGCGAACACGCGCACGTCGAGCTTCCCCTCCTTCAGCAGCTCGTTGTAGAGCGTCCACTTCAGCTCGCTGATGCCGGGGTCCTTGGCGGCGGTCATGCCCTCGGCGTTGAAGTCCTGGATTATCTTCACCAGCCCGGCCTTCTGCTGGTCGCGCGTGAACGGCGGCACATGGCGCGTAATCAGGTTCTGCGCCGACTCGAGCACCACGCCGTTGGGATCGCCGTCGGCCTCGTGCACGATGGTGCCCGCCGGTGGGTCGGGCGTGCCCTTGCGGATTTCGGCAATCTTCAGCGCGTAGGTGTTGCCCACGCCGTAGTGGCCGGTGGTGTTGCCGAGCCACACGGGGTTGTTGGGCGACACCGTGTCGAGATCGGCGGCGGTGATGTGCCGGCGCTCGGCCAGCTTGCCTTCGTCCCAGCCGTCGCCGAGCACCCACTCGCCGGGCTTGGTCCTGGCCACCTGCGCCGCCACCCGCGTCTGCACGTCCTTCATCGTCTTGATGCTCAAATCACTCAGGTCGATGCTAAAGAGCGCATCCACCTCGGTGAAGTGCACGTGCGTGTCGATGAGGCCCGGGGTCACGGTACGGCCACCCAGATCGACCACCTGCGTGGCGCTGCCAGCGCGCGCGCGGATCGCCTCGGTGGTGCCCACGGCGACGATGCGGCCAGCGGTGACGGCAACGGCCTGGGCGACCGTGTCGCTCGCGTCCACCGTGATCACTTTGCCGTTGACGAGCACGAGCTCGACCGGGGTCTGCGCGCCGGGCCGGCCGGCGTCGAGCCACAGACCGGCGCCCACCGCGGTAGCAACGATTACAACGAACACACCTCGGCGCAGCATCGGCGACCCTCCCGTGTGGACGGCATGTTAGCGCAGGAGCGCGCGTGACATGACGGTGAAACTGCCACGAAGTGACGGCCAATGCGGTTGCATCGGAGTCGAAGCGGACATCTCCGCGGACCATGACGTCAGGAGATGTCTCCGCCAGCGGCATCGTCTTTATTTCACGTTCAGAGGCGCAGCTTCGCTAGAATCCCGGACACGGGCCGGCGCGGGCCAGCCCCAACGGCAAACTCTCGTGATCGATACCCTGTCCCAACTGCTGCTTGGCGTTCGCTGGGTCGTCTTCGACCAGGGCGAACTGCGGTTCTCGCCTCCGGCCGGCGCCACCCTGGCGGCATTGCTCGCCGTGGCCGCGGTGGCGGCCACCGTCGTGCTCTACCGGCGCGCGCCGCGCCGCCTCACCACGCGCGACCGCTCGGTGCTCACGGCGCTGCGCACGGCCTTCATCGGCCTGCTGCTCGTGTGCCTGCTGCGGCCGATGCTCGTGCTGCGCGCGGCCGTGCCGCACCAGAACGTGGTGGGCGTGCTGCTCGACGACTCACGCAGCATGCGGATCGCTGACCTGAACGGCCAGCCGCGCAGCACCTACGTGCAGCAGGAGTTCGGCGCGGCCGACGCCGGCCTGCGCAAGGCGCTCGGCGAGAAGTTCACGGTGCGCACGATGCGGTTTGCCGGCTCCCTCGGGCCGGCCCCGACCGGTGAGGATCTCACCTTCACCGGCACCAACACCCGGCTGGCGGCGGCGCTCGACGAGGCGCGCCGGCAACTGGCAGGCGTGCCCCTGGCCGCTCTCGTGGTCGTGAGCGACGGCGCCGACACGAGCGGCACGGCTCTCGACCCGGCGCTGCTGGCGCTCAAGGCGTCGGGGGTGCCGGTGTTCGCCATTGGCGTGGGCCGCGACAGCGCCGAGCGCGACATCCAGGTCGGCCGCGTCACAGCGCCGCGCACGGTGCTCGCCGGCACGACCCTGCTGCTCGATGCGGTCGTGACCGCGCACGGCTACGCCGGCCAGACCCTTACGCTCGATGTGCTCGACGGCAGTCAGATCGTCGGTAGCCAGCCCGTCACGCTCGGCCCCGATGGACAGCCGACCACGGTGCGGGTGCGCTTCACCGCCTCCGAGGCCGGGCCCCGGGTGTTCACGTTCCGGGTGCCGGCGCAGGCCGGTGAACTGCTCGCCGAGAACAACTCGCGCGACGTGCTCGTCGACGTACGCGACCGACGCGAAAAGATCCTCTACTTCGAAGGCGAGCCGCGCTTCGAGATGAAGTTCCTGCGGCGCGCTCTCACCGACGACCAGCAGCTGCAGCTCGTCGTGCTGCAGCGCACCGCCGACAACAAGTACCTGCGCCTCGAGGTCGACGACCCCGAAGAACTCGTCGGCGGCTTTCCCAAGACGCGCGACGAGCTCTTCCAGTACCGCGGGCTCGTGCTCGGCAGCATCGAGGCGGCGGCCTTCACCGGCGACCAGCTCGCCATGCTGGCCGAGTTCGTCGACAAGCGCGGCGGCGGCCTGCTGATGATCGGTGGCCCGCGCGCGTTCAGCGAGGGGGGCTACGCCGGCACAGCGCTCGGCGAGGCGCTGCCGGTGGTGCTGCAGCGCCAGGCCCCCACCGCCGATCCGCCGCTCACGCGCCTGGCCGTGCGGCCCACGCGAGCCGGTGGCGGGCATGCGGTGTCGCAGATCGCCGCGACGGACGTGGCCTCGGCGGCGCGCTGGCCGGAACTGCCGGAACTCACTACCGTGAACAGCGTCGACGCCGTGAAGCCCGGCGCCACCACGCTGCTGAGCGCGGCCGACGCTTCGCGCCGCGAGCGGCCGGTGCTGGCCTTCCAGCGCTTCGGCCGGGGCAAGTCGGCGGCCTTCACGCCGCAGGATTCCTGGCTGTGGCAGATGCACGCCAGCATCAGCGTCGAGGATCAGACGCACGAGACCTTCACGCGGCAGCTGCTGCGCTGGCTGGTCGACGGCGTGCCCGAGCGGGTGGAACTCACGATTTCGGCCGACCGCGTGGAGCCGGGCGAAGGCGTGACCATCACCGCCGAGGTCGCCGACCCATCGTTCGTGCCGGCCAGCGATGCGGCGGTGACGGCCGTCGTCACGGCCCCCGACGGCACGGCCAGCACCGTGCCGCTCAACTGGAACGGCCAGCGCGACGGCACCTACACCGGCACGCTCGCCACCGGTGCCCCTGGCTGGTACGAGGTGCGCGTCGAGGCGATGCGCGCCGGCACGTCGCTCGGCGTCTCGACCGCCCACGTGAACGCCGGGCCGGGCGATGCCGAGTACCTCGAGACCACGCGCCAGATGCCGGCGTTGCAGCGCCTGGCCGACGACACCGGCGGACGCGCCTACACGCCCGAGACCGCCAGCGCGCTCATCGAAGACGTGCAGTACACCGGACGCGGCGTCACCACGGTGGAAGAGCGCGAGCTCTGGAACGCGCCGCTCATGCTGCTGCTCCTGCTCGGCCTGCTCAGCGCGGAATGGGGGTATCGGCGTGCCGTGGGCCTCTCGTAGCCCGCGCGCAACCGCCCGCGGGGCGGCGGCGGTGACGGCGCGCGTGGTCACGCTGGCGCTGGCGCTGGTCACGGCGGCCGGCGCACTGGCCCTGGCGGCGCAAGGCCCGTTCGCTGGCGAGCGCGAACGCCGGCGCAGCGCGCTGCCCGACTACGACGAGGCGCGCGTGCCCTACGACGGCCGCTTCGCCTTCGTGCGGCTGCGCTACAACCTGGCCGGTCAGCTCGCCAACTTCCGCGGCTTCCGACGCGAGCCGCCGTGGGCCCACGACTACCCGCGCGCAGACCTGCACCTCATGAAGATTCTGAGCGAGCTCACGCTGCTGCGTCCGCATCTCGAGCAGAGCGCCGTGCTCACGCTCGACGATCCCGAGCTGCACAACTTTCCCGTGGCCTACATGTCGGAGCCCGGCTACTGGACGCTGAACGATCAGGAGGTGGCCGGCCTGCGCGCCTATCTGGCCAAGGGCGGTTTCCTCATCTTCGACGACTTCCGACAGGAGCACTGGTACAACTTCGAGCAGCAGATGCGGCGCGTGCTGCCGGCGCAGGCGCTCGTGAAGCTCGACGCCGCGCATCCCATCTTCCATGCCTTCTTCGAGATCGACCCGGCGCGCTTCGTGTCGCCCTACGGCGGCCTCACGCCGGTCTTCTACGGCGTCTTCGAGAACGGCGATCCGGCCAAGCGGTTACAGGTCGTGGCCAACTACAACAACGACCTGGGCGAGTATTGGGAATTCTCGGACACCGGCTGGGTGCCGGTCGACCTGTCGAACGAGGCCTACAAGTTCGGCGTGAACTACATCGTCTACGGCATGACACATTAGGGCGGGACTCGGGACCCGGGACCCGGGACCCGGGGCTCGGGACTCGGGGCTCGGGGCGAACCAGGACGGAGGCATCTGCGTGAGCGAGACGGCGAAGATTCAAGTGGATTTGAGCGCACCCGACGACATCGCGCTCGCCGACCGGATGAAACACGGCCAGGATCGCATCCGCCAGGAGCTGCGCAAGCTCATCATCGGCCAGGACGCGGTGCTGAACGAGGTGCTGCTCACGCTGTTCGTGGGCGGCAACAGCCTCATCGTCGGCGTGCCCGGGCTGGCCAAGACGCTGCTCATCCACACCCTGGCGCGGGTCGTCGACCTGAAGTTCTCGCGCATCCAGTTCACGCCCGACCTGATGCCGTCGGATATCACCGGCACCGACATCATCCAGGAGGACCCGGCCACCGGCCGCCGCCAGATGGTGTTCGCGCCCGGCCCGATCTTCACCAACATCCTGCTGGCCGACGAGATCAACCGCACGCCGCCCAAGACCCAGTCGGCGCTGCTCGAAGCCATGCAGGAACACCGCGCGACCATTCAGGGCCGCACCTACACGCTCGAAGAGCCGTTCTACGTGTTTGCCACGCAGAACCCGATCGAGCTTGAAGGCACCTACCCGCTGCCCGAAGCGCAGCTCGACCGCTTCATGTTCCACATCGTCATCGAACATCCGCCCGAAGAGGAAGAGTTCGAGGTGGTGCGCACGACCACGGCCATTCTCGAGCCGCAGTTCGAGCGCACGGTGAACGGCGAGGACCTGATTGCCTTCAAGCGTCTGGTGCGCCGCGTGCCGGTGGCCGAGCCGATGATGCGCTATGCGCTCTCGCTCGTCCGCGCCAGCCGGCCGAAGTCGCCGGGCGCGTCGGACGCGGTGAAGAAGTGGGTGTCGTTTGGCGCCAGCGTGCGCGCGGCGCAGTACCTGGTGCTCGCCGCCAAGGCGCGCGCGCTCATGAGCGGCCGCTACCACGTCACCTTCGACGACATCCGCTCGCTCGCGCATCCGGTGCTGCGGCACCGCGTGCTCATCAACTTCCACGCCCAGTCCGAAGGCATGACCTCGGACATGATCGTGGATAAGCTGCTCGAGTCCGTGCCGGCACCGCGCTCGGGGATGTGATGCAGCTGGGTGGTGCCATTCCCGGCGCGCGGTTCGTCGATCCGTCGGTGCTCGCGCGCATCGGCAACCTCGACCTGGTGGCCCGGTCGGTCGTCGACGGCGTGATCAACGGCCTGCACCGGTCGCCCTACTTCGGTACCTCGGTGGACTTCGCCGAACACCGCGGCTACGTGGCGGGCGACGACATCCGGCGGGTGGACTGGCGCGTCTACGCGCGCACCGACAAGTACTTCGTGAAGGAATTCGAAGCCGATTCGAATGCCAACTTCACCGTGCTGCTCGACGTGTCGGCGTCGATGGCGTTTGGCGCGCGGCTGTCGAAGCTCGACTACGCCAAGACGCTCGCGGCCTGTCTCACCTACCTGGTGCACAAGCAGCGCGACCGCGTGGGGCTCGTGACCTTCGACGCCGAGGTCATCGATCACGTGCCGCCCTCCGCCAAGCACCTCGACGTGGTGCTGCACACGCTCGACCGCGCCAAGGCCACCCGGCCCGGGCATCTGTCAACGCCGCTCACGAAGCTGGCCGAGCACTTCGGCCGCCGCGGCATGGTGGTGCTGATTTCGGATCTCTACGACGAGCCCGAGGCGATCTTCGACGCGCTCGCGCCGATCCGCTTCCGCGGCAGCGACCTGGTGGTCTTCCACGTGCTCGATCCGGCGGAGCTCGAGTTTCCCTACACCGACCCGTCGGCCTTCGAGGATCTCGAGACCGGTGAGCAGATGCCGGTCGTGCCCGAGTCGTTCCGCGACAAGTACCAGGCGCTCATCCGCGGCCACATCGGCGCGCTCACGGCCAAGGCGGCCGAGCGCGGCGTGGATTACCGCCTGCTCGACACCTCGAGGCCACTCGACTTCGCGCTCTACGACTACCTGGCGTTCCGCGAACGCACGACCCGGGTGCGGTGATGGCGTTCCTACTGCCTTTCTTCCTGGCGGGTCTGGCGGCGCTGGCCGTGCCGGTGGCGATCCACCTGATCCAGCGCGAGAAGAACACGATCATCGCGTTTCCGTCGCTGATGTTCGTGCGCCGCGTGCCCTACGAGTCGGTACGGCGCCGCAAGATTCGCCACTGGGCGCTGCTCGCCATGCGGCTGTTGGCGCTGCTGCTGATCGTGGCGGCGTTTGCGCGGCCGTTCTTCCGCGGCGGCGGCGTGGCCGCCATGGCCGGCGGCGCGCGTGAGGTGGTGGTGCTCGTGGACCGCTCCTACAGCATGCGCTACGGCGATCGCTGGGCCCGGGCTCAGGCCGAAGCGCAAAAGGTGCTCGACGCGCTCGGCCCGGGGGATCGCGCCAGCCTCGTGTTCTTCGGCACCGGCGCGGAAGTGGCGCTGCAATCGGTCGACGACCGCGCCCGGCTCGCCGGCGCGCTTGCCGCCGCCACGCCCGGCACTGAGGCCACGCGCTTGTCGCCCGCGCTGAAGGTCGCCGCCACGATCGTGGCCGAGTCGACGCGACCGCGCAAGGACGTGGTGCTCATCAGCGACTTCCAGAAGAACGCCTGGACGCCGAACGACGAGGACCGGCTGCCGGCCGGCACGACCTTCACGCCGGTGGCGATTACCGACGTGGAGACGCGCAATCTGTCGGTGGCGCCGGTCGCCATCACGCGCAGCCGCTTCGAGAATCAGGAACGCGTCACCATCGCCTCGGGCGTGACCAACCGCGGCAGCCAGCCGGCGAGCGGCGTGGTGCTGTCGCTCGAGGTGAACGGCCGGGTCGTGGAAGCCGCCACCCTGGCGGTGGCGCCGCAGGCCTCGGCCGCGGCGGTGTTTGCGCCGATCACGTTGACGCCGGGCGCGATGCGCGGTGTGGTGCGGCTCGGCGCCGACGCACTCGACGCCGACAACGCCTATCACTTTCTACTGACGCCCTCGACGCCGGTGGCGGTGCTGGTGGCGTCGCCGGCCGCGCGTGGCGCCGACGACACCTATCTGCGGCGCGCCCTTGCCATTGGTCAGGCGCCGCGCTTCGACGTGGCCACGGCCACCATCGACGGTCTCACCGACGAGGTGCTGGCGCGCGCGCAGGTGCTGATCGTGCACGACGCGCCGCTGAACGACGCGGCCATCGCGCGGATTCTGCGCTTCGCCGAACGCGGCGGCGGCGTGCTGCTGATTGCCGGGCCGCGCGCCGGCTGGCCGCAGAATGCTGCCATGCCTGGGGTGCTGGCGGACCCGGTGGATCGCTCGCGCGGCGAGGCCGGACGCCTGGGCGGACTCGAATACGGCCACGCGATCTTCGCGCCGTTCCGGGCGCCGCGCAGTGGCGACTTCTCGAGCGTGCGCGTCTACGGTTACCGGCGGCTCGCCCCGGCCGAGGGCGCGCGCGTGCTGGCGCGCTACGACGACGGCCAGCCGGCGCTGGTCGACCGCGCCGTGGGCACCGGGCACATCGCCGTGTGGACCACCAGCGTGGACCTGTCGTGGAACGACGTGGCGCTGAAGCCGGTGTTCCTGCCGTTCGTGCACCAGCTCGTGCGCACGCTTGCGGCCTTCAGGGATCGCCCGCCCTCGCTCACCGTGGGTCAGGTGGCGGCCCCCGAAACCGCCGCCGACGCGGCGCGTCCGCGGGTGGCGGTGGATCCGTCGGGGCGGCCCGTGCCGCTCGACGCGGCCCGCGGTGATGCGTTCGAGGTCACCATGCCGGGCTTCTACGAGGTGCGGCAGGGCGGCACCGATGGCGGCGCCGCCACGCTGGTGGCGGCCAATGTCGATCTGGCGGAGTCTGACCTTATCGGCGTCGACCCGGCCACGATCGTGGCCGCCGTCACGGGCACGGGTGAGACCGGCGACCCCGGCGCGAGCGCCGCCACGACCCCTCGCGACGAGGTGACGGAACAGTCGCAACGGCTGTGGTGGTACCTGCTCCTTGCGGGTATGCTGCTTTTGATAGGGGAATCGGTGGTCGCCAGCCGCATGTCTGGCCGCCCCGCCTAGCGCACGTCCCGGGCTCTTCCGGCCACGAGGAGGATGGATGCTCCGCGAGCGATCGAATACGGCCCCTGGCGGCGTCGCCAGTGTCATTGGCGAAGTGCGCGCGCGCTGGCGCCGGAAACTGCTGGTGCGCGGCCTGTTCCGCGTGCTGGTGGGCGGCGCGGTAGTGCTCATCGGCGCCGGCGTGGCGCTCGAGGCGCTGCGCTTCACGCCGAGCGCCATCCTCTCGTTCCGCATCGCCACCCTGGCCGTGATTGCCGCGTTCGCCGCGTGGTGGATTGCGCGCCCGCTGCTGCGGCGCGTGACCGACGAGCAGGTGGCGCTCTATTTCGAAGAACACGAGCCGTCGCTCAACTCGCTGCTGCTGAGCGCGATGGACGCCGAACGCGGCGCCGACGGTCAGGCACAATCTCCTGTGCTCGTCGCCAAGCTGGTGGAAGAAGCCATCGAGCGCTGCCACGAGATCGAAGCTGGCCGGCGCATCGACCAGCCGCTGGTGCGGCGTTACAGCTTGATGGCGGCCGGCGCCGTGGCCCTCGCTCTGGCGGTGTTCGCGCTCGGCCCGGCCTACTTGCGCCATGGCCTGTCGGCGATGTTCGCGTGGACCTCGAGTCTTGAGGCAGCCGCGCCGTATCGCATTGCGCTCTCGCCCGGCACCGGCACGGTGCCGCGCGGCGCCGACCAGCTCTTCACCGCCACGCTGAGCGGCTTCACCGCCGACGACGCCGTGCTGCTCGTGCGCAAGGGCGACGCCACCGCGTTCGAGCGCGTGCCCATGATCAAGGGCGACAACGGCGCCTTCGAAGGCATGGTCTTCGACCTCGACGCCAGGCTCGAGTTCATGGCCGAGGCCGCCGGCGTGCGGTCTGGCACCTTCACGCTCGACGTAGTCGATCTGCCGTACGCGCAGCGCATCGATCTCGAATACCGCTTCCCCGCCTACACCGGCCTCGAACCGCGCGTCGTCGAAGATGCCGGCGACATCGCGGTGCTCACCGGCACCGAGGTGATCGTCACAATCACGCCCACCATGCCGGCGCCGGCCGGGCAGCTCACCCTGCACGAGTCGGTGCAGGTGCCGCTGGCCGTGGCCGCTGAGGGTACGCTCGTGGGCCGCTTCGTGGCCGACAAGGACGGCTTCTACCGCGTCGGCCTGCAGGGGCCAGACGGCACGATGGTCACGGCCTCGCCGCAGTACGTGATCGACGTGCTCTCCGACATGGCGCCCACCGTGTCGATTGCCAAGCCCGGACGCGACACCGCCGCAACGCCCGTGGAGGAGTTCGTGGTCCAGGCCCGCGCCGACGACGACTTCGGCGTGCGTGGCCTCGAACTCGTCTACTCGGTGAACGGCGGCCCCGAGAAGACCGTGTCGCTCTACCGCGGCGCCAAGCGCCTGGAAGAGGTCACCGCCGGTCACACCTTCTATCTCGAGGAACTCGGCGTGCAGGCGGGCGACGCGATGGCCTACTACGCGCGCGCCAACGACAACGACGCGGGCGGCGGCAAGCAGGCCACGAGCGACATGTACTTCCTGCGCGTGCGGCCGTTTGGCAAGGAGTTCAAGCCGGCGACGTCGCAAGCCGGCGGGGGCGGAGGCGGCGGGGGGGGCGGCGGCGCGGAGGTCGGCGCGCTCTCGGAACAGCAGCGCCAGATCATCGCCGGCACGTTCAACGTGCTGCGCGAGAAGAAGACGATGACCGCCGACAAGCTGCGCCAGAGCGCGGTCGTGCTGGCGCTGTCGCAGGGCCGCTTGCGCGAGCAGGTCGAGGGGCTCGTGAGTCGCATGAACTCGCGCCTGGTCGCACCCGACCCGGCCTTCAAGAAGATTGCCGACCTGCTGCCGCTCGCGGCGGCTGAGATGAAGGCGGCCGAGGCCAAGCTGCAGGTGCGGAGCGCCGAGGGCGCGATGCCGTCGGAGCAGAAGGCGCTGCAGTATCTGCAGCAGGCCGAAGAAGAGTACGAGATGCAGGTGCAGACCAGCCGCCAGTCGGGGGGCGGGGGCGGCGGCGGGCAGGCCGGATCGATCGCGGAAGACCTGGCGGACTTGTTCGAGCTCGAGATGGACAAGATGGCCAACCAGTACGAGACGGCGGCGCGGGCCGAGAGCAGCCAGGCCGAGCAGCAAGTCGATGCCCTGGCCGAGAAGCTGAAGGAACTGGCCCGGCGCCAGCAGCAGGAACTCGAGCGGCAGCGCAGGCGCGCGGCCGGTCAGTCGGCGAGCAGCGGCGGCGATCAGCAGCGCGCGCTGGCCGAACAGGCCGAGCAGGCGGCGCGGCAGCTCGAAAAGCTGTCGCGCGAGCAGAACCGGCCCGACCTCGCCGCGGCGGCGCGGCAGATGCAACAGGCCGCCGACGCGATGCGCCGGGCCGCCGCCGGCGGCAACGACCCGGGCGCGGCCGGACAGGCGGCCGCCGCGTCCGAGCGGCTCGAACAGGTGCAGCGCCAACTGCGCGGGGCCCAGACGGCGCGGGCCGAACGCGATGTGCAGGAAGCGGTGCGGCAGGCCGAAGAGATCGCGCGCGAACATGCGGATGTGGCTGGCGATGCCGAGAAGCTGGCCGGCGCCGGCGCCGACCGGATGCAGAAGGCGCAGCTCAACGCGCAGCGCCGCGATGGCCTGTCAGCCAAGCTGGGCGAGCTCGAGCAGCAACTCGACAAGACCGCCAACGAGATCGCCAAGGACGAGCGTGACGCGGCACGGCGGCTGCAGGAAGCCGCTGGCGAGATTCGCGACGACAAGATCAAAGAGAAGCTGCGCTACTCGCGCGGCCTGCTCGGCCGCGACGGGCAACCGAACCCCGCCGGCGACATGGACGCCGACATCGGCTCGAACCTGATGGACCTGCGGCGCAAGCTCGCCGAGGCCTCTTCCGCGCTCGGCAAGGGCGGCGCGGCGGGCGACAAGAGCGCCGACGCGCTGGAGCGCGCGCGCGACCTCGTGCGCGGCGTGGACTCGCTCGGGCGGCGGATGCAGGAACGTGCCGCGGGCGACCGCGGCCAGCAACAGGGGCAGCAAGCCGGCAACCAGCAGGGCCAGCAGGCGCAGTCCGGCCAGCAGGGACAGCAGGAACAGCAGGGAAAGCCCGGGCAGCCCTTGCAGCAAGGACAGGCTGGTCAGCAGGGCCAGGGTCAGCAAGGGCAGGGCGGCCAACAAGGTCAGGGCCAGCAAGGGCAGCAGGGCCAGGGCGGCATGGGCGGCATGGGCGGCGGCAACAATGCCGGCGGGTGGAACGACGACGGCGGATGGGGCAACGGCCGGCCGGGCAACTTCTCGCCCGATGACGTGCGCCAGTTCCGCGGCGAGGCGCGTCGCTTCGGCCAGGACCTGGAAGCGTTGCGGCGGGGCTTGCGAGCCGACGGCGTCGATACGCGCGATCTCGATGAGATCCTGAAGCGTCTGAAGGCGCTCGACGACGACCGCGCCTACCGCGACGTGCAGGAACTGGCGCGGCTGCAGGGCGCGGTGAGCGACGGGCTGCGGCGCTTCGAATTCGGGCTGCGACGCGCGGCCGATGGCGACGAGCGCGACGTGTTGCTCTCGGGCGGCGACGAGGTGCCGGCTGAATTCAAGACCATGGTCGAGGAGTACTACCGCAGCCTCGCCAAGCCGAAGGCGCCGCAGAAATGAGCGTGCGCCGCACCGCCATCGCCGCCGCGGCGATGGTGGTCGTGGTGGCGACGGCGGCCTCGGCGCAGTACGGGGGCTTCGGGCGCATGCGGCGGGTGCCGCCGCGCTTCCCCACGAGCGACGCCAGCTTCGACGGCGGCTTCAACTTCTGCCGCATGATGTACTCGAGCCAGTGGCGGGAAGCCGGCGGGCAGGGCTGGTCCACCGACTATCCCGATGCCGACATCAACTTCTCGATTCGCTTTGCCGAACTGACCAAGACACGGGTGAGCAAGCAGCCGTCGGGCGTGCCGAATCACTTCGTGACGCGCCTCACCGACCCGTGGCTCACCCGCTGCCCATTCCTGCTCGGGTCGGACGTGGGCACCATGTCGCTGCGCGACGACGAGGTGTCGGCTCTGCGTGACTATCTGCTCAAGGGCGGCTTCCTGTGGGTCGACGACTTCTGGGGCCCGCGCGCCTGGGACGTCTTCGAAGGCGAGATGGCGCGGGTACTGCCGCCGGGCGCGTATCCGTTCCGCGACATCGACCTCGACCACCCGATCTACCGCACGATGTTCCCGCTCACGGCGATCCCGCAGATTCCGTCGATTCAGTTCTGGCGTGGCAGCGGCGAGTCGTCCGAGCGCGGCATCGACAGCGCCAAGGTGCACCTGCGCGGCATCACCAACGCGAAGGGGGAACTGCTGGTGCTGGCCACCCACAATACCGACATCTCGGACGCGTGGGAGCGCGAGGGCGAAGACCCCGAGTACTTCTACACCTACTCGCCCAACGGCTACGCCACGGCCATCAACATCATGCTGTACGCGATGAGCCACTAGGACCAGGGCGCGCCCCGGGACCCGGGGCTCGGGGCGCGCGCACTATTCCTTCAGCTTGTGGTCTTCGCGCTTGGCCGCTTCCATGGCTTCGGGCTCGAGTTCCTCGGCGTAGCGGTTCATCCGCAGGAACACGCCCCAACCCGCCAGCAGCACGCCCACGGCCGACACCATCACCGCGGCATTCAGCAGCTGCGCCGGGTCTTCGTGGGCGGCGCGGAAGGTGGCCACGAGGCTCTCGATAGCCAGGGCCACCACCACCACCACAAGAAACCGCGACAAGAAGCGGCGCACCCGCGTGGGGCCGCTCACGTGCGCGCTGCGCACCACCTCTTCTTCGGTGATCGTCTGCGCGATCTGCAGGGCCACGACCGCGGCCGCCAGCAATCCCACCGACTCGATGACAGATTGCGCGGCCTCACGGGTGACGCCGTGCGCGAAGGCCGACCAGCCGACCTGGGCCGCAATGACCACCAGCATCAACGCCGCGAGGGCGAACAACACTGCCAACAGGCCGTGCGCGAGGGCGAGCGCCCGCAGCAGATATTTCATGGGGCATCGTGCCACAATCAGGTCGATGTCCAAGAAAATCTGCGACAACATCCTCGACACCATCGGCCACACGCCGATGGTGCGCCTGAACCGCATCCCCAGGGGCGTCGTCGCGGCCGAGGTGGTGGCCAAGATCGAAACGGTGAACCCGGGCAACTCGATCAAAGACCGCATGGCCGTGAAGATGATCGAGGACGCCGAAGCCGACGGCCGGCTCAAGCCCGGCGGCACGATCATCGAGGGCACGTCGGGCAACACCGGTATGGGCCTGGCCATCGCGGCCGTGGTCAAGGGCTATTCCTGCATCTTCACCACCACCGACAAGCAGTCGAAAGAGAAGGTAGACGCGTTGCGCGCCTTCGGCGCTGACGTGATCGTGTGCCCCACCGACGTGGAGCCCGAGGACCCGCGCTCCTACTACTCGGTGTCGTCACGCCTCGAACGCGACACCCCCAACGGGTGGAAGGCCAATCAGTACGACAACCCCTCGAACGCGCAGGCGCACTACGAGCAGACCGGCCCCGAGATCTGGGATCAGACCGACGGCCGCATCGATCACCTGGTGGTGGGCGTGGGCACCGGTGGCACCATCTGCGGCACCGGCAAGTACCTGAAGGAACAGAAGCCGGGCGTGAAGGTGTGGGGCATCGACACCTACGGGTCGGTCTTCAAGAAATACAAGGAGACCGGCGTCTTCGACAAGAACGAGATCTACCCCTACATCACCGAGGGCATCGGTGAAGACTTCCTGCCGCAGAACGTCGACTTCAGCGTGATCGACCACTTCGAGAAGGTGACCGATCGCGACGCCGCCATCATGACCAGCCGCATTGCGCGGGAGGAAGGCATCTTCGCCGGCAACTCGGCGGGTTCAGCCATGGCCGGCCTGCTGCAGCTGGCGCCCAACTTCAAGGCGGGCGAACTCGTCGTCGTGATCTTCCACGACCACGGCACCCGCTATCTCGGGAAGATGTACAACCCCGACTGGATGCGCGAGAAGGGCTTCCTCGACAAGAAGGGACTCACGGCGAAGGACCTCGTGGCGGATCGCCAGAAGGCGAAGCTCGTCACCATCGGGCGCAGCGAGTCGGTGGCGGCGGCCGCCAACATCATGACCACCCACGCCTACTCGCAGATCCCCGTGGTCGCCGATGGCCGCCTGGTGGGCGCGATCAACGAAGGGCATCTCTTCGCGGAGATCGTGAAGCACCCGGAGCTCTTGAAGGGGCCGGTCGAAGCCATCATGGAGCCGGCCTTCCCTTACGCCGACGTCTCCACCGGCATCGACGCCCTGGCCGGCATGATCACGCCCGACTCGCCGGCCGTGCTGGTGCGCGACTTCAAGAGCGACGAAACCTACATCATCACGCGCTGGGACGTGATTCGCGCCCTCAGCTAGCGCGCGTGGCCCGCGGGCGCCACGCCCGTGCGGTCGGCCTCGATGCGCGAGAAGTCGAGCACGTCGTTGACCACGGCCAGGAGCGAGACGGCCGAGCGGTGGGCAGGCAATAATGCGCACATGGCGACACGGCGAGACATCTCGCTCGGATCAACGGCCGTCGTGCTGACGCTGGCGTGCGCGGTGCCGGTCGCGCAGGCGCAGCCCCGAGCCGATCCGCGCGTGGTCGAGGCCATCGGGTGGTACACGGGCGTGGCTGGCCGGGTGGACGATCCGAAAGCACGCGCACTCATCGACGCGGCCGCCACAGGTGGCGACGTGCTGGCGCGCATGTGGGTGGCGCGGGCCTACTCGCGCGGGCGGCTTGGCTATCCGCGTGACGAGGCGAAGGCGCAAGCGATCGCGACACTGCTCGTGGACGCGGTGCGGCGCCAGGCCGGCCAGGGCTTGGTCGAGGCAGTCTTCCTCATGGGCACGGCGTTCGACGAGGGTTTGGGCGTGAACGAGCACCCGGCCACGGCCCTCGAGTGGTTCCAGAAGGCCGCGGCTGGCGGACACACCCTGGCCGAGCACAATCTCGGCAACGCCTACGCGGCGGGACGAGGCGTGGCGCCAGACGCCGCCGCCGCGGTGGTGTGGTGGACCAAGGCCGCCCTGAAAGGCGACGCGGTGCCGCTGCTACGCCTGGGTGAGGCGTATGAGCAGGGTAAGGGCGTGGCCGTCGACCTGACCGCCGCCAGGCGCTGGTACGGAAATGCGGCCGCCCGCGGCAATGCGGCGGCCGCCGCCGCCCTGCAACGGCTCGCCAGGCCCTGAGTCGACCGCCGTCACACCGGTGACGCGCGGCTGCCGAACTGCAGCCGCGGTAAGATCGCCCTCCCCTATTGATTTGCCTGGAGGCACACGCGCCATGGGACTGATGGACTACATCAAGACACAGCTCATCGACATCATCGAGTGGACCGACGACTCGCGTGACACGATCAGCTGGCGGTTTCCCGACGACGACAAGGAGATCAAGAACGGCGCGCAGCTCATCGTGCGCGAATCCCAGACCGCGCAGTTCGTCTACGTGGGCGAATTCGGGGATACCTTCGCGCCCGGCAAGCACACGCTCACCACCGACAACATCCCGGTGCTGTCGCACCTCAGAGGCTGGAAGTACGGTTTCGAGTCGCCGTTCAAGGCCGACGTCTACTTCGTCAACACACGGCTCTTCACCGGCAACAAATGGGGCACGTCCAATCCCATCATGATGCGCGATCAGGATTTCGGCGTCGTGCGCCTGCGCGCCTTCGGCACCTACGACTTCAAAGTCGTCGACGTGAAGCGCTTCCTGAAGGACGTGGCCGGCTCCGACCACAACTTCCGCCTCGACGAGTTCGCCGACACCATGCGCTCGCGCATCGTGAGCGTGTTCACCGATGCGATTGCCTCGGCCAAGGTGCCGGCGCTCGACCTCGCCACCCGCTATCAGGAAGTGGGCGAAGCGCTGCTGCCGCTCATCAACCCGCAGCTCGTCGAGAAGTACGGCATCGGGATTCCGAGCTTCATCCTCGAGAACTGCTCGGTGCCGCCCGAAGTGGAAGCCGCCATCGACAAGCGCTCCAGCATGAGCGCCATCGGCAACCTCAACGACTACGTGAAGTACCAGATGGCCCAGGGCATGGCACAACCCGGCGGGGGCGGCGGCGTGGCGGGATCCGCGGCCGAGATCGCGATGGGTTTCGCCATGGCGCAGCAGATGGCCAATCAGCCCGGCGGCATCCTGGGCGGCGGCCAGGCGGCGGCCGGCGCAGCGGCTGGGCCACCCCCGATTCCCGACGTGCTCACCCCGGCCGACGTGGCCAGGACGCTCGGCGTCACCGAAGCCGACGTGCTCGCCACGCTCGAACAAGGCGATCTGAAGGGCCGGAAGATCGGCTCGGCGTGGCGCGTGACCCGCGCGGCCCTCGACGAGTTCCTCAGGCACTAGTGGCCACCGGGCCGCCACCACTCCCGCCACGGCCGCCGATGCCGCCGATGCCGCCGGCTGCGCCGCCGGAGGTGTCGGCGCTCGACAAGCACCATTGTCCCGGGTGCGGCGCCGAGGCCCACTGGAACGCGGCCAAACATGCGCTCGTGTGTCCGTACTGCGGCACTGTGTCGCCGGCGCAGCTCGCAAGCGACGGGTCACTCGTGCAGGAGCACGACCTGGCCCTGGCGCTGCGCGCCATCCCCGACGGCAATCGCGGCTGGGAGCAGGACCGCACCTCGGTGCAGTGTCAGAGCTGCAAGGCGATCTCCCTTTTCGAGTCCACTCGCGTGGCGCAGCGCTGCGAGTTCTGCGGCTCGGCCTCGGTCGTGCCCTACACGAAGACCCGCAACGCCATCTATCCCGAAAGCCTGCTGCCGTTCACCTACACCGAATCCCAGGTGCGCGAGGCCATTCGCCAGTGGTATGCCAGCCGGTGGTTCGCGCCCAACCGTTTGAAGAAGGCCGCGCTGACCGACCGCGTGGGCGGCATCTACCTGCCCTACTGGACGTTCGATGCGCGGGTACACGCGCGCTGGCAGGCCGAGGCCGGGCACTACTACTACGTGTCGCGTACCGTCACCCGCAACGGTCGCAGCGAGACCGTGCAGGAACGCCGCGTGCGCTGGGAGCCGGCCGCCGGTGAGCTGTCGACCGCGTTCGACGACGAGCTGGTGTCGGCCACGCAGGGCATCCATGCGGCGCTGCTGAAGGCGGTGGAGCCCTTCCCCACCAAGGACCTCAAGCCCTACGACCGCGGCTACGTCTCGGGCTGGGTGGTGGAACAGTATCAGCTCGACCTCGTCGCCGCTGCCGGGCGCTCACGCGCCGAGATGGACGCGAAGCTACGGGCGCGCTGCGCCCAGGACGTTCCCGGCGATACCCACCGCAATCTGGAGGTGGCCGCCACCTACATCGACCAGACCTTCAAGCACACGCTGCTGCCGGTGTGGCTGCTGCACTACGACTACGGGCGGAAGGCCTACCAGGTCGTGGTCAACGGCGCTACCGGCGCCATCGCCGGCGAGCAGCCTTATAGCTGGGTGAAGATCTTCTTTGCGGTGCTGGCCCTGATCGTGGCCGCGCTGGTCGTCATCTCGCTCAACGACTGAGGCGGGCCAGACCACGCGCGACGTTGTTGCCGCGCCAACGAGCGTCGACGTTGAGCAGCGGTGGCGCGCGTCAGTCGAGCGGAATGCGGCGGGCGTTGGTGGCCAGCCACGCCTCGAACGACTGCAGGGCCGGGTTCAGCGAACGAGAGCGCGCGACGTTGCGGATGGCATTCACATCGGGCTCGAAGTCGCGATAGAACTGGAACATGTTGCCCAGGTCGTCGGCGCCGGGAAAGCCGAAGCCGCGATAGACGGCGGGCGTCACGGCGTTGTAGTGCACCGGCTGACCGATCGCGCTCGTCATGGCCGCCGCCATCTCGGCGCCCGTCAGATGCTCGCCCGCAACGCCCACGCGCGCGCCAAAGAACTCGCTGCCGCGCCGGAAGATGCCGTAGGCGCAGCGACCGATGTCCTCGGCAGCAATGCCCGCCATGGGCACGTCGCCGATCGGCAGCGTGAACTGAAGCACGCCGTCGGCATCCCGCTTGGGGCCCGCGCCGAAGCCAATCAGGTTGTCCCAGTAGGACGACGCCAGCAGGAACGTCGTGGGCACGCCAGCATCAGTGAAGTAGCGATCGCTCTCGCCCTTGGCGTCGAAATGCGGCACCTTGTACTTGCCCATCAACGTGGGCATGCGGTTGTCGCCCTTGGGCATCCAGTTGCGGGTATCTTCGAGCGTGGACCAGATCACGTGCTGCAGGCCGGCCGCCTTGGCCGCGTCGGCCATGTGCTTCGCCTGGGCCTGCTCGGTCTCGGGCGAGAAGTGCGCCCAGAAGAACGTCACGCAATAGGCGCTGTAGGCGCCGGCGAAGGCGCGCTCGAGGCTCGCCGCGTCGTCGACGTCGCCCGCCACCACCTCGGCGCCCGCCGCCGCCAGGGCTTGACTCGCCGCCGAATTCGGATCGCGCGTGATGGCGCGGACCGCGAAGCCGCCCGAGGGGTCGGCAAGGATGGCGCGGACGAGGCCGCCGCCCTGGGCGCCGGTGGCGCCGACTACTGCAATGACTTTCTTCTCTGCCATGTCGAATCCTCGTGGGTGATGAAACGCGCGTCCCTGCAAGCCTACTCGGTTGGGCGCCCTTCGTCTCAGGCCCGTGCCGGGCTCGTCCCAGGTCCGTCACATTCGGCTTGCCACGGGGTGCGGGCGGACGCTACGGTTTCGCATGGTCAGAGATCTCGCGGTTGCCGCGGTCATTGCCGGAACGGCGCTGTCTGCCAGCGGCTCGGACCAGACGCCGGCCCCTCCCACCACCCTTACTGGCACGGTTGTGGCCGTGAACCAGCAGTCCGATACGGTCACGCTCATCGACCTGACGACGATGACGGCCTATCGCCATGTGGCCGTCGTGGGCGGCCCGCACGAGGCGGCCGTGTCGCCCGACGGACGCCTGGTGCTCGTGACCAACTACAACAAGCAGGGCGTGGGCCAGCAGAAGACGCTGAGCTTGCTGGCGCTGCCGAGCGGCGACACCGTGAAGACCATCGACCTCGGTGAATACCGCGCCCCGCACGACGTGCGCTGGGTGGACGGCTCGCGAGTGGTCGTCACCGCCGAAGGCAGCCAGGCGCTGCTACTCGTGAACGTGACGAGCGGCGCCATCGAGCGCGTGTTCACAACCGGGCTGGCGGTGTCGCACATGCTGGCGCTCTCTGCCGATCGCACGCGGCTCTACTGCTCGAACATGCGCGACGGCAGCGTGAGCGCGTTCGACTTCACGACCGGCGCCAAGATCAAGGACGTGAAGACCGG
>Ga0105044_10003152_pt1 | contig 22586 bp, 18 predicted proteins | sample MAT01_FD_78092 | JGI IMG/M metagenome (GOLD analysis project Ga0105044, IMG submission 78092) | Freshwater microbial communities from Lake Fryxell liftoff mats and glacier meltwater in Antarctica - MAT-01 | ecosystem: Environmental > Aquatic > Freshwater > Ice > Liftoff microbial mat | place...
CTCGCGCGCGGCGCGCAGCAGGATGTGTTCGGGCTCGTGCTCTTTCAGCACGTCATAGATGAGGTCGGACGAGAAGGTGATCTGCCGCCCGGTTTTCTCCTTGCCGGGAAAGCGCGTCTCGATCAGCCCGCCGATGATGGCGCAGTTGCGGAACTGGCGCTTCAGCATGATGGATTCCGACAGCCATTCTTCCAGATCGTCGCCCAGCAGATCGGGCGCGAACAGCTTCGCCATATCCAGCCCCGCGAGATCGCGCAGGCCCCACACCGACAGCGCATACTCGCCTGCCACGAAGCCGAGCGGGCGCATCCCCATTCGTTCCAGCCGCCGTGTGAGCAACATGCCGAGCGTCTGGTGGGCGAGGCGACCGTCGAACGGATAGCAGGTGAGATAGAATTTCGAGCCGCGCGGGAAGGTCTCGATCAGCATCTCGTCGGCCTCGGGCAGCACCGAGCGCCAGGCCTGCAGCGCCAGCCACTGCGCCACCTGATCGGGCAGGTTCTCGATCGCTTCCGGATCGGCGATCATCTCGCGCACCCGTTCCGCGAGATAGGTGGTGAGCGGAAACTTGCCGCCCTGCCAGCTCGGCACCATCGGCTCGTCGGTGGTGCCCTTGGTCACCAGCGCGTCGTTTTCGACGATGGTTTCGAATTTCAGAATCTGCCCGGCAAACACAAACGTGTCGCCCGGCGTCATCTGCTCGAAGAACCATTCTTCCATCTTGCCGATGACCCGCCCGCCGGCCAACGCCTTGCCGGATTTCAGCGAGCGCACGAACCGCACGTTCAACATCTGCGCTTCCATAATGGTGCCGGCGTTGAGGCGATAGCGCTGCGCCACCATCGGGCTCGCGACACGCCAGCGCCCTTCTGGCGTCTGGCGCAGTTTCGCGAAGCGCTCATAGGATTTCAGCGCATAGCCGCCGGTCGCGACGAAGTTCAGCGCCTGATCGAATGTGTCGCGCGTCAGCTCGCGATACGGCTCGGCTGTGGCGATCTCGGCATAGAGCTCATCGGCATCGAACGGCTCGGCACAGGCCATGCCGAGAATATGCTGGGCCAGCACATCGAGCCCGCCGACCCGCCGCGTCTCGCCATCCTGCTTGCCGGCCGCGACCGCCTCACGCGCCGCAAGGCATTCCAGCACCTCAAAACGGTTGGACGGCACGAGCAAAGCCGTGGAGCTTTCATCCAGACGGTGATTGGCCCGGCCGATGCGCTGTTGCATCCGCGATACGCCCTTGGGCGCACCCATCTGCACCACCAGATCGACATCGCCCCAGTCGATGCCGAGATCGAGCGTCGAGGTCGCCACCACCGCGCGCAGTTTGCCCGCCGCCATCGCCGCTTCCACCTTGCGGCGCTGCCCGGCATCGAGCGAGCCGTGATGGAGCGCGATGGGGAGGTTGTCGTCGTTGATGCGCCAGAGCTCCTGGAACAACAGCTCGGCCTGACTGCGCGTATTGACGAAAAGAATCGCCATCCGCGCCGCCGCCACCCGCGCAATGACCTCCGGCACCGCATGGCGGCCCGAATGCCCGCTCCACGGAATATGCGCCTCCGATGCCAACACGCTGATCTGCGGCGGCGCCCCGGCCTTGCCGGTGACGAGACGCGCGAGACGTGGCTCCTGCGTCGTCTGCGGCACGAGATAGCGGCGCAGATGATCCGGGTCAGCCACGGTCGCCGACAGCCCCACCCGCCGCGCCTGCGGAGCCAGCCGCGACAGCCGCGCCAGATCGAGGCTCAACAGATCGCCGCGCTTGTTGGCGACCAGCGCATGCAGCTCGTCCAGCACGATGGTGTCGAGATCCTGAAACAGATTGGTCGCCTCGCGGCTGGCGAGCAGCAGCGCCACTTGCTCAGGCGTGGTGAGCAGGATGTCGGGCGGATCGATTTTTTGCCGCTGGCGCTTGTGTGCGCTGGTATCGCCGGTGCGCGTCTCGACCCGGATATCCAGCTTCATCTCGGCAACCGGCACTTCGAGATTGCGCGCGATATCCACCGCCAGCGCCTTAAGCGGGGAAATGTAGAGCGTGTGCACCGACCGCTTGCGATGCGGCCTCCAGCCCTCGATGCGCGGCGCGTTATGGCCGGCAGCGGACCGTGGATCACCCTGCGGGACCGGCTTTTCCCCCCGCGCCGCCAGCGACAACAGGCTCGGCAGGAACCCGGCCAGCGTTTTGCCGCCGCCGGTCGGGGCGGTGAGGAGCACGTGTTCCCCGTGCAGCGCCGCATCGACCATCTCAAGCTGATGCACCCGGGGCGCCCAGCCGCGCGCCGCAAACCACTCGGTAAAGCGGGGCGGCAGCGCCAGGGAGGTCTGGGCGTTGAAAAGGGGCTGATGCATCTCAAAAAGCGGCTCTAAGCGGACTATCTATAGGCCATGCGCGCTGAGCAAATCCTGCGAACCACACCGACCGGGCTTTATTGCCCGGCGGGAGATTTCTATGTGGACCCGGTCCGCCCCGTCGCAAGGGCCGTCATCACGCACGGCCATTCCGATCACGCCCGGGCGGGCCACGGCGCGGTGCTGGCGACGCGCGAGACGCTTGCCATCATGGCCAGCCGCTACGGCGAGGAGTTCACCTCAAGCCGCCAGGCTGCCGCCTATCGCGAGCGCAGCCACATCAACGGGGTCGATGTCACCCTCGTCCCCGCCGGACATGTTCTGGGCAGCGCCCAAGCCGTTATCGAGATCGGCGGCAAGCGTGTTGTCGTCTCGGGCGACTACAAGCGCCGCCGCGACCCGACCTGCGCGCCTTTCGAGGTCACGCCCTGCGATATCTTCATCACCGAGGCGACCTTCGGCCTTCCCGTTTTCCGCCATCCCCCGGCGGACGAGGAAATCGCCAAGCTGCTGCGCTCGCTGAAAACCTTCCCTGATCGCTGCCACCTCGTCGGCGCCTATTCGCTCGGCAAGGCCCAGCGCGTTATTGCCCTGTTGCGCGAAGCTGGGCACGACGCGCCGATCTATCTCCACGGCGCGATGCAGAAGCTCTGCGATCTCTACGAGGAACTGGGTGTTAAGCTCGGCGATCTCCGCCCCGCGATGGAGATGATGCAAACCCCGCTCACCCGCGAGGTCTTCAAGGGCGCCATCGTGCTGGCCCCACCCTCGGCCCTCAACGATATCTGGTCGCGCCGTCTCGGCGATGTGGTCACCTGTTTCGCGAGCGGCTGGATGCGGGTGCGCGCTCGCGCCCGCCAGCGCCTTGTCGAACTGCCGCTCATCATTTCCGATCACGCGGATTGGGATGAACTCACCCAAACCGTTCAGGACGTCGCGCCCAAAGCCTTGTGGGTCACCCATGGCGCGGAAGAGGCGCTGGTGCATTGGTCGAACGGCATCGGCATCCCTGCGATCGCCCTCAACCTCGTCGGCTATGACGAGGAAGGCGAGGGTGAACCCGCCGCACCGCAGCCCACCGAGGCATCGGTGTGAAGCGCTTCGCCGCTCTGCTCGACAGCCTCGCCTATCAGCCGCAGCGCAATGGCAAGCTGCGCCTGATCGAGGCGTACCTGCGCTACACACCCGATCCTGATCGCGGCTGGGCGCTGGCCGCGCTCACCGGCAAGCTGAGCTTCAAGAACGCCAAAGCGGGGTTGGTGCGCGGGCTCGCCGAAGCGCGCGTCGATCCGGTGCTGTTCCGCCTCTCCTATGATTATGTCGGCGATCTTGCCGAGACCGTGGCGCTGATCTGGCCGGCAAAGCCCGGTGCCAACCGCCCGGCGGATTTGAACGAGGTGGTCGAGGGCCTCGGCGCCATCGCGAAAGCCGACCTGCCGCACCTCGTCGAAGGTTGGCTCGATGCGCTCGATCCCGATGGCCGCTGGGCGCTCATCAAGCTGATGACCGGCGCGATGCGGATCGGCGTTTCCGCGCGTCTGGCAAAAACGGCCGTCGCAGCGCTGGGCGGCATCGACCCCGACGAGATCGAACTCGTCTGGCCGGGGCTTGAGCCGCCCTACGAAACCCTTTTCGCCTGGCTGGAGGGGAAGGGCGAGCGGCCTTCGGGCATCGCGCTGGCCCCGTTCCGCCCGGTGATGCTCTCGCACCCGATCGAGGATCGCGACCTCGCGCAATTGAACCCGCATGATTTTGCCGCCGAATGGAAATGGGATGGTATCCGCGTTCAGGCGGTGTCCGATCACGGCGAGAAGCGTCTCTATTCGCGCACCGGCGAGGACATCTCGGCAACCTTCCCCGATGTGATAGCGCTGCTGCCCGATGACGTCACACTCGACGGCGAGCTGCTGGTCTTTCGCGCGGGCGAGCCCGCCACCTTCAACGATCTCCAGCAACGGCTGAACCGCAAGAGCGTAACCAAGCCGATGCTGCGTGATTATCCCGCCGGCATCCGGGCTTACGATCTCCTGCAGCAGGGCGATGTCGATCTGCGCCCGCTCAGCTTCCGCGACCGGCGCGTGCGGCTGGAGGCCCTGCTCGACGAATACGGCCGCGACCGCCTCGATCTCTCGCCGCTCGTCCCGGTCACCACATGGGACGATCTGCAGGTCCTGCGCTCCAACCCGCCATCGCCCGCTGTCGAAGGACTGATGCTGAAGCGCTGGGAGAGCGCCTACCTGCCGGGCCGCGTGCGGGGCGAATGGTTCAAGTGGAAACGCGATCCCCATCTCGTCGACGCCGTGCTGATGTACGCCCAGCGCGGCCACGGCAAACGCTCGTCGTTCTATTCCGACTATACCTTCGGCGTCTGGAAGGCCGGCGAGCTGGTGCCCGTCGGCAAAGCATATTTCGGCTTCACCGATGAGGAGCTGAAAGAAATCGACCGCTTCGTCCGCAACAATACGGAAAACAAGTTCGGCCCGGTGCGTGAGGTTACGCACACCGCCGAAACAGGGCTGGTGCTCGAAGTCGCGTTCGAAGGTCTCGCCCGCTCCACCCGCCACAAGAGCGGCGTCGCTATGCGCTTCCCGCGCATCAACCGCCTGCGCTGGGACAAACCGCCCCGCGACGCCGACCGCATCGAAACGCTGGAGGCGATGCTCTGATTGCCCTCAGGCTTTCGGCGCGCCATGCTGTCATCCAACAAAATCAGGGAGAGACGCGGATGTTCCAGAAAGACCTGCTCAAGACCAAGAAGATCCTCATCACGGGCGGCGGCACCGGGCTCGGCAAGGAGATGGCGACAGCTTATGCGAAGCTTGGCGCCGAAACCGTCATCTGCGGTCGCCGCGAAAGTGTGCTGCAGGAAACCGCGAAGGAAATCGAAGGCGAGACCGGCGCGAAGTGCACGCCCATCGCCTGCGACATCCGCGTGGCGCAGGCCATTCAGGAGATGGTCGATGAGGTCTGGGCTGCCGGTCCGCTCACCGGCCTCGTCAACAATGCCGCCGGTAACTTTATTTCACGCACGAAAGATCTTTCCCCACGCGGTTTCGACGCCATCGCCAACATCGTCTTCCATGGCACGTTCTACATGACTCATGCGGTGGGCAAGAAGTGGATCGAGGGCGGCCACAAGGGCTCGATCATCAACATCCTCACCACCTGGGTCTGGAACGGCTCGCCCTATGTCGTGCCGTCCGCCATGTCGAAGGCCGCGGTCGGGATCATGGGCCAATCGCTCTCGGTTGAATGGGGCCCTCACGGCATCCGCATTAACTCGATCTGCCCCGGCGCGTTCCCCACTGAAGGCATGACCGCGCGCCTCAATCCCGGTCAGGGCGAGAAGGCGTATAGCGACATGAGCGGCAATCCGTGGGGCCGCGTCGGCGAGATGGTGGCACTCACCAACCTCGCGACGTTCCTGATGGCTGATGGCTGCGACTATCTCACCGGCCAGACCATCGCCATCGATGGCGCACAATATCAGGCGACCGGCGGAAATTTCTCCCGCATGGCGAGCCTGACGGATGCGGACTGGGACAGCATTCGCGGCCTCATCAAGGGTGCCAACGAGAAAGACAAGGCCAAGCGCGCGGTTTAGCCCGCGCGAGGGCGGCACCTAGGGATAGGTGTCGTCCTCAACCGGCAGCTCCATCTCCAGATAGAGTGATGAGTCCATGTAGCGCGCGATGGCGAAGCGGCAGAGCACCGCGATCATCGCCGCCAACGGTACCGCCAGCAGCAGCCCGACAAAGCCGAACAGATAGCCGAAGGCGAACAGGGCAAACATCAGCCAAACCGGGTGCACGCCCGTTGCCTCGCCGACGACTTTGGGGGCTATGACATAGCCTTCGACGATCTGCCCGAAAACGAAAACGCCGAGCGTCAGGCCGATCATCCACCATTCCGGCCAGAACTGCACGGTGGCCACGGCGCCCGAAACCATGAAGCCGGTCACCGCGCCGACCAGCGGCACGAAGGAGAGCAGGCCTGCGCCGATGCCGATCACCAGCGCCCAGTTGAGCCCGATCAGCGACAGCGCAATGGCGTAGAACGCCGCGAGCAGCAGGACGACGATGGTCTGCCCGCGCAGGAACCCGGCGATGGAATGATCCATCTCGCGCCACAACCGGCGCACCGTGTCGTCATGGCGGCGCGGCAGCCATGAATCGATCGTGCGTGTCATGCGCGGCCAGTCGATCAGCAGATAGAACGCGATAATCGGCGTTACGATCACCAGCATGAAGGCGTTCATTACCGCCTCGCCGCCCGACCAGATCGACCCGAGGATCTCGTTCAGCCAGCCGCCGGCCGATCGCACCATGTCGGCGATCGCCCGCTGCACTTCGCCGACCGCTTCCGGCCCGCCGATGCGCTCGATCACCGGCGCGCCCTGTTCGGCGGCGAATTTTTGCAAGGAGCGGATGATCTCCGGCAGGCTGGCGATCAGATTGGTGATCTCGTTGGCGAGGAATGGCACAAAGAAGCTAAGCGCCAGCGCAAAGACGAGAATGATGGCGCCGGAAACGACCAGCGCGCCGACCGCCCGCCGCACGCGGATGCGCTCGAGCCGCGAGACAAGCGGGTTGAGCAGATAGGCGAGGATGATGCCCAGCACGAATGGCAACAGCACTGGGCTCAGCAGGTAGAGCGTCAGGAAGATAACAGCGAGCGCGCCCAGCCAGAACAGGCCCTGCTGGCGCATGGACATGCCGCCACGCTCAAGGCGCGGCTCGGTTGAAGGCACGGGTGCCGGCGGCGGCGCCGCGCTCAAAGGGTCACCACCACCTTGCCGATCACCTTGCGCGTCTGCAGCATCGCCATCGCCTCCACAGCCTGGTCCAGCGGAAATGTCTGACAGACATAAGGCCGGATCACGCCAGCTTCCGCCAGAGCGTCGATAGCGTCCAGATTGTCGCGCCCCCGGTCGGGGAACTTGCGGCCATATTCGCCGGCGCGCACACCCACAACCGAAAATCCCTTGATCAGCGGCATATTCACCGAGATCTCGGGAATGCGTCCGGAGGTAAAGCCGATCACTAGCAACCGACCGTCAAAGCCGATGCAGCGCACGCTCTCGTCAAACACATCGCCGCCCACCGGATCGTAGATCACGTCCGCCCCTCGCCCATCGGTGAATGCCTTCACCTCCTCGCGAAAGCCATTGGAGGGCAGCACCAGATGCGCACCGCGCAGGCTGAGAAAATTGCGCTTCTCGTCGCTCGAGGCCGTGGCGATTACCTTCGCCCCGAAATGGAGGCCCAGATCGACCGCCGCGAGGCCGACGCCGCCCGCCGCGCCATGCACCAGCAGCGTCTCGCCCGCCTGCAGATTTCCCCGCCGCACCAGCGCGACATAGGCCGTAAGATAGGCGGCGGGGTAGGCGGCCGCCGCGACGAAATCCATGCCCTTGGGAATACGACGCACCGCACTCGCCTGCGCGATGGCCTCTTCGGCAAAGCCTCCGGTGCGAAGGCCTCCGACCACGCCGTCACCCACCGCGACGTTGGTAACGCCAGGGCCGATCTCGATCACCTCGCCGGCGCCTTCCATGCCCGGCGTGAACGGCAGTGGCGGCTTGTGCTGATACTTCCCCTGGATCATCAGTATGTCGGGAAAGTTCACCGACGCAGCGCGCATAGCGATGCGCACCTCGCCCTCGGTCAGTGCGCGGCGCGGCAGGTCTTCAATCTTTACCGTTCCGATGTCGTCGCTGAGGTCGCGGCAGATGAGCGCCCTCACGCCGCTGCGTCCAGCTTGGCCTTCACCTCCGCGGCGATTTCGTTCAGCGCCTTCTTCGCCGCAGGCACCACGCTCGAGAACGCCGTGAACGAATGCGACAGCGTCTCGTAGCAACGATAGGTGACGCTCACCCCGGCCTTACGCAGCAGCTCGGCATAAGCCGCACCCTGCGTCGTTAGCGGGTCGAACCCGGCGGTATAGATCAGCGCAGGCGCAAGTCCCTCGTGCTCCGGCAGCAGCGCCGGCGAAACCCGCCAGTCGGTGCGCTCGGCATCGTTGTTGAGATAGTGCGCGGCGAACCACTCCATCGTTTCGCGGCTCAGTGGATAGGCATTGGCCATAGTGACCATCGTGCCGCCTTCGCTCGTCCAGTCGGTGCACGGATAAATGAGAAGCTGCAGCGTCGGCTGCGGCTTGCCCGCCTTTTTGGCAGCCTGACAAATCACAGCAGAGAGATAACCGCCCGCCGAGTCGCCGCCCACCGCGATGCGCTTGCCGTCGGTGCCCAGCGATTTCGCATTCTCGAGCGCCCAGTCATAGGCCGCCAGCACATCATCCACGCTGGCGGGAAACTTGTTTTCCGGCGCGTGGCGATAATCGACGTTCAGCACCACCGCCTTCGTCTCGTCGGCGAGGATCGAGCACCACACATCGCAGGTCCACACGCCGCCCAGTACGCACCCGCCCTGGTGGAAATAGACGATCAGTGGCTCGGTGCCTGCCGCCCCTGACGGTGTATAGAGCCGCGCCGGCAATTGCGCGCCATCGCCGCCCGGTACGGTCATGTCTCTAATTGCAACGCCCGCGCGGCGCTTATTGTCGATCGTCCCGAACGCCGCCTGCATGCCCGCCCGCCCGATCTCGGGGGTGAGCGTGTTCATTTTCGGCCCCTTGCCGGCCTCCTTGGCCATCAGCGCGATGCGCGGGTCCAGCGTCTTGCCGTCCACCTGCACCTTCGGCCCGGCCATCGCCTGAATAATGCCGGAGGGCAGCGAAAAGATTATCCGGGTCATCACGGATTGCAGGCTCATCGGGCATGTCCTCGTTTGCTTTCTATTGTGCTAGCCTCGCCCCCAACAGCTTCCAAAACAAGAGACACTGGAAACGCCATGGCTGACTACGATCTCGTCGTCCGCAACGGGACGATCATCGACGGCACAGGCAACGCAGGCTTTGAAGGCGATGTCGCAGTCCTGAAGGGCCGCATCATGGCTATCGGCAAGGTGCCGGGCGCGGGCGCTGAGGAGATCGACGCAAAGGGCAAGCTGGTCACCCCCGGCTTCGTCGACATCCACACCCATTATGACGGCCAGGCGACGTGGGATAACCGCCTTGCTCCCTCGTCGATCCACGGCGTCACCACAGCCGTCTTCGGCAATTGCGGCATCGGCTTCGCGCCGGTGCGCACGGAAGATCACGACACGCTCATCAGCCTGATGGAGGGCGTGGAAGATATCCCGCACCCCGTGCTGAAAGAGGGCCTGAAGTGGAACTGGGAATCCTTCGGCGATTTCCTGAACGCGCTCGACGCCATCCCCCACGACATCGACTTCGCGGCGCAGCTCCCGCACGGCGCCTTGCGCGTCTATGTGATGGGCGAGCGCGGCGCGAAACAGGAAGCTGCGACTGAGCAGGACATCTTCAAGATGGCTGCCTTGGCGCGTGAGGCGATGCGCGACGGCGCGCTCGGCTTCACCACCTCGCGCACCCTCAATCACAAGACCGCCGACGGCCAGAACACGCCGACTTATGGGGCAGCGGAGCGCGAGCTGGTCGGCATTTCGATGGGGCTCAGGCAGGCCGGCCTCGGCGTGCTGCAGGCCGTAAGCGATTTTCCCGGCGGCGAAGCCGAGTTCAACATCTTCCGCCGCATGGTGGAGGCCTCGGGCCGCCCCTTGAGCATCAGCCTCGCGCAATCGCCGCTGGCGCCCAATCTCTACAAGGATGTGCTCGGCTGGCTGAAACAGGCCAATGATGACGGCCTGCCGATGAAGGCGCAGGTCGCGGGACGCGCCGTCGGCCTGCTGCTCGGTCTGCACCTCACGCTCAATCCCTTTATCGCGCATCCAGTCTACAAGGAGATCGTCGGCAAGCCGTTCGAGGAACGCCTCGCCGCACTGCGCGATCCTTGGTTCCGCGCCAAACTGCTGGCGGACAAGCCCAAGGCCGATCATCCTTTCGTCAAATCGGTGCTGCGCGGTTTCAGCTCGATGTTCGAGCTCGGCGATCCGCCGAACTACGAGCCGCTACCGGAAGACAGCGTTGCGGCCAAGGCGGCCGCCAAGGGCATCACGCCGGAAGAATACGCGCTCGACGTCATCACGGCGGGCGATGGCTCCGGCGCGCTCTACCTCACCTTCCTCAATTACGCGAACGGATCGCTCGATCCTTCCTATGAGATGATGAACGATCCCAACACGATCCTCGGCCTGTCAGATGGCGGCGCCCATGTCGGCACGATCTGCGACGGCTCGTTCCCCACATCCAACATCATTCACTGGACACGCGACCGCACGCGCGGCCCCAAGATGAAAGTCGAAACGGTGATCGCCAAGCAGACGCGCGAGACCGCGATGGCCGTTGGCCTCTCCGATCGCGGCTTGCTCAAGCCGGGTCACAAGGCCGACATCAATGTGATCGACTATGCAGGCCTCCGCCTGCATGCGCCCGTCATTCAATACGACCTGCCCTCGGGTGGCCGCCGCCTGATGCAATATGCCGACGGCTATGACGCGACCATCGTCAACGGCCAGGTCACATATCGCGAAGGCAAGCCGACCGGCGCTCTTCCGGGCCGTCTGGTGCGCGGCGCACGGGATATCGGCTAAGATGCCAAAGACGGATCGCAAGGCTGCCATCGCCGCCTACAAAGAGGTGAAACCGGTCGCCGGTATCTATATGCTGCTCTGTGCGGCGAGCGGCGAAGCCTGGGTCGGTGAGAGCCGCAATCTGGCGGCGCAGGAAACCAGCCTCCGCTTCAGCCTGCGCCAGCTCTCGCACCCCAATCGCACGTTGTTGGCAGCTGCGCAGGCCCATGGGCCGGACAGCCTCACCTTCGAGGTGCTGGAGGTTCTCGCCGACGATGACACGGGCGCCTTCCAGCGCAGCCTGCTCCGGCAAAGATCCACGGCCTGGATCGAGCAATTGGGCGCAACCCGCCTATAGCTACGCGCGAGGGCGCATTTTTATCTACCTCCGTCACAAGAACGGAGGTCAAGGGAGAGACATCATGACCCACGCCACAGATCTGACCGTAAGCCGCGCAAATCTGTCGGCCACGCACATCGGCAACACCGAACACCCGCCACTGCGCGAAGGCGAAGCGCGGCTCAAGGTGAACGCCTTCTCCGTCACCGCCAATAATCTCACCTACGCCGTCTTCGGCGACATGATGCAGTACTGGAATTTCTTTCCTGCAACCGAGGGGCAGGGCCGCGTGCCGGTCTGGGGTTTTGCTACGGTGAGCGAAAGCCGCGTGCCCGGCCTCGCTGAAGGCCGCCGTGTCTATGGCTATCTCCCGATGTCGACGTCCTTTATCGCCCAACCGGGCACTGTGAAGACGGTCGGCTTCAGCGACATGGCCGCGCATCGCCAGCCGATGTCGCCCTTCTATAACCAGTACGTCTTCACCGACACGGATCCGCTCTACACGGCCGATACCGAAGCCTTGCAGATGCTTTTCCGCCCGCTCTTCACGACAGCGTTCCTGATCGACGACTTCCTTGCTGACAATGATGTCTTCGGCGCGAAGCAGGTCATCTTCTCCAGCGCCTCAGCGAAAACAGCATGGGCGGCGGCGGGGCAGATCACATCGCGGGGCGTGCCGGTCGTCGGCCTCACCTCGAAGCGCAATGTCGCCTTCACCGAGAGTCTCGGCTGCTACGCGCGCGTCGTAGCGTATGAGGACATCGAAACACTCGATGCGTTAGTCCCTTCCGCCTTCGTCGATATTGCAGGAGATGCCGATGTCCGTGGCCGCGTGCACCGCCATTTCAACCCATCGCTAAAATATTCCTGCGCGGTCGGCGCGACCCATTGGCAAGAAGCCGGCGGCGGTGGCGACCTGCCGGGGCCGAAGCCAGAGCTATTCTTCGCGCCGGGACAGATCGGCAAGCGCATCGGCGAATGGGGCGGCCAGAGCTTCGGTGAAAAAGTCGGCGCCGCCTGGCGCACATTCCTCCCCATCGCCTCGCGCACCACGAAAATCGTCGAACGCGATGGCCTCGAAGGCGCAGCTAGCGCCTTCACCGCCTTCGTCGATGGCTCAGCCAAAGCCGACGAAGGCACGATCGTCCGCCTCGGCTGACAAAACTCTTCCTCATGGCCGCCGTTGAGACGGCCATCCAGTCTGGTGGCAGGCCTAAACGTTGGATGGCCAGGTTGAGCCATAGCCACCCCGTCGCAATCACCGCAAACGCCCGTCCAAAATCGGCGGGCGCGTGGGAATGGCGGGCATGGGAATGCCCAGCTTTGGAGTGCTCGTGCGACACGCGCCAGATATGGCGGCGTATGCTGAAGCCCGCAACTGTAATGGAGTTACCGTTACAGCATTACACGATGCGCGCATTCGCCCAGTTTGTCGCGCCGGCAATCGCTGCGCGCGCTTCGCCCATCATCGCCGCGAAGATCTGAAAGACATGCGGCTGTCCCGGCCATGTCTCCAGCGTCACCGCCACATTGGCAGCGCTCGCGCGCCCCGACAGGGTCACTGCATCGTCAAGCAGACGCTCCGCCGTTCCCACCTGGATGAGAAGCGGCGGCAGACCTTTGAGCGATGCATTCAAGACCGTCGCACGCGGGTCGTTCACATCGCCGCCCGGCGCATAGGCGGCGGCATACTCTTTCAACGAGTCCGCCGTAATCATCAGATCGTCCGCCGCCTTTGAGGTCATCGTGCCGCTGGTCGCCGTGAGATCGGCCCACGGCGAAAGCACCCATCCGCCCGCTGGCATCGCCAGTCCCGCATCTCGGATCGCCACCAGTGCTGCGATGGTCAATCCGCCACCCGCACTATCGCCGGCGATGATGATGTTGCCCGCCGGAATGCCCTCGTCATCGATCAGATAGCGATAGGCGCTCAGCGCATCCTCGATCGCTGCAGGGCAGGGATGCTCCGGCGCGAGCCGGTAGCCAAGCGACAGCACCCGCCCGTTAAACCCTGCCGCGATCTCGGTCGTCAGCGGACGATGCGTGGTGATCGACCCCACCGCATACCCGCCACCATGCAGATACAGCATCGCCGCATCTTCGCGCACGCCCTCCCGCGATTGCCACTCGGCATCGACGCCGTCGATCTTGAAGGCTTCCAGCTCAACGCCCGGGGCAAGCGGAAAAATCGACGTTGTCACCTCCATTGCCGCGCGCCGCTCGTCCCAGCTCCCGGGCCGCGTGCCCGCATCGGCCGCACGCAACAAATCGTTGATCGTCGTCAGTTCCTCGGCACTCATCGCGATACTCCCAAAATGATGTCAGGCGGCAGGCCGCACCCCAACGGGCAGCGCCTTAAAGCCGCCCATGAAGAGCGCCGTCGCGAAATCTGCGGCAGCGAGTGTATCCACCGGCTCGCGCGTCAGCATGTATTCGCCCACCTCGAACGCCACGCCCACCAGCGCCGCCATCAGATAATCGGCATCGACCGGCGGAAAAATCCCATCCTCGATCGCCTTGATGATGTCGAGCCGCAGCTCGTCGAACCCGGCGATGATCTCCGGCGTATCCATCCGCACCCGCATCGTATCGGCGTTGCGGCGGATGACGGCGAAGGTCTGCCGGTCGGTTGCGATGTAGTCGAAGAAGGTGCGGAACGAGCCGGAGATGAACGCCTCCACGCTACGTGCCCGGATGCGCTCGGCTCGCAAACGCGGGCGCACGCGCAAGGCACTCTCGTCCTGGATTGCCTGGAAGACCTCTTCCTTCGACTTGAAGTAATTATAAAACGTGCCGCTCGCGAGGTCGGTGGCCCGGATGATGTCGCGCACGGTGGTCGCGCCATAACCCAGCTTGGTGAACACATCGCGCGCCGCATCCAGGATTGCATCCCGGTTTGCCGCTTTGGTCCGCTCGCGTTTTCCAATCATACGCCATCTCGCTAGTTAAGAGACATGGCGTCAATTTCCGGATTGTCGCAGACATAAGATTTCCGCGACTTGCTGCACCGCACAACAAAATTGTTGCTCAGCTTACGTAAAGGTCAATCTTGACCCGTCATGGTTGCAGGTCATACGTCGCGCTGCCGAGGCTTTGAGCCGCCAAGCGAAACATCGCAGGCCGCCGCGCAAGGAGAGCATCCCCATGACCGAGTGTTTTGTCTACGACGCCATTCGCACGCCGCGCGGCAAAGGCCGCAAGGACGGCAAGCTGCACGAGATCACCGCGCTGTCGCTGGCGAGCCAGGCCCTTCAGGCCATCCGCGACCGCAACAATCTCGACACCTCGAAAGTCGACGACGTCATCCTCGGTTGCGTCTCGCCGGTGAACGAGCAGGGCTCCAACATCGCCCGCAGTGCCGTGCTGAATGCCGAGTTCGCCGAGAGTGTCGCAGGCGTGCAGGTCAACCGCTTCTGTGCCTCGGGCCTTGAGGCCTGCAACATGGCCGCCGCGCAGATTATGTCCGGCCAGTCCGATTTTGCGATCGGCGGCGGCATCGAATCCATGTCGCGCGTGCCGATGGGCTCTGACGGCGGCGCGCTCGCCTCCGATCCCGGCCTTGCCTTCAAAACCTATTTCGCGCCCCAGGGCATCAGCGCCGATCTCATCGCCACCGTCGAAGGTTTCAGCCGTGAAGACGTCGATGCCTATGCCGTCGAAAGCCAGAAGCGTGCCGCCAAGGCATGGGCCGAGGGCCGCTTCAAGAAATCCGTTGTGCCGGTGAAAGATCAGCTCGGCGCGATCCTCCTCGACCATGACGAGCACATGCGCCCCGAAACCAGCATGCAGTCGCTCGGCGCCCTGCAGCCCTCTTTCACCCAGCTTGGCGAATTCGCCTTCGACGGCGTCGTCCAGCAGCGCTACCCGCAAATCGAGCGCGTCAACCACGTCCACCACGCCGGCAACTCGTCGGGCATCGTCGACGGCGCCGCCGCCGTGCTGTTCGGCTCCAAGGGTGCGGGCGATGCGGCGGGCCTCAAGCCCCGCGCGAAAATCCTCGGCTTCGCCTCCATCGGCTCCGAGCCCTCGATCATGCTCACCGGCCCCAGCTACGTCACCGAGAAGCTGCTCAAGCGCCTCGGCATGAGCGTCTCCGACATCGATATCTACGAGCTGAACGAAGCCTTCGCCTCGGTCGTGCTGCGCATGATGAAGAAGCTCAACATCCCGCACGAGAAGATGAACGTGAACGGCGGTGCCATCGCGATGGGCCACCCGCTCGGCGCCACCGGCGCGATGCTGGTCTCCACCGTCATCGACGAGCTTGAGCGCTCGGATAAGGAGACCGCCCTCGTCACGCTGTGCGTCGGCGGCGGTATGGGCACCGCAGCCGTGATCCAGCGCGTCTAAGGAAAAGCAAGAACATGACCGATTTCACCACCTTCAAGTTCACCGTGGATGCCGACGGGATCGCGCTCGCCAGCTTCGACGTCCCCGGCCGTTCGATGAACACCCTCACCGCTGCGGCATTGAAAGACATCACTGCCATCGCCGAAAAGGTGAAGAGCGATGACGCTATCAAGGGCCTCGTCATCACTTCGGGCAAAACCACCGGCTTCTGCGCCGGCGCCGATATCGGCGAGATGGAAGGCAATGCCGGCCCCAAGGGCGAGCTCAGCGCCAACGACAAGCTGAATCGCCAGTTCGAAGGCGCCTTCGGTTTCAACCGCGTGCTGCGCGGCCTTGAAACCTGCGGCAAGCCAGTGGTCGCCGCGATCAATGGTCTGGCCCTCGGCGGCGGACTTGAGGTCACGCTCGCCTGCCACTACCGCGTGGTCGGTGATAATCCCAAAATCCAGCTCGGCCTGCCGGAAGCCAAGATCGGCCTGCTGCCCGGCGCCGGCGGCACCCAGCGTCTGCCGCGCCTCATCGGCGTGATGGGCGCGCTGCCGCTCATCCTTGAAGGCAAGCCATCGTCGCCCCAAGAGGCACTGAAGGCCGGCTTCGTCCACGCCGTCGTTGCGGCCGGCACCGAGGTCGCCGCGGCCAAGGAATGGATCAAGACCAAGGGCGACGCCGTTCAACCCTGGGACAAGAAGGATTTCAAAGTCCCCGGCGGCACCCCGCATCAGCCGGGCGGCGGCACAGCCTTCGTCATGGGCAATGCCATGCTGCGCAAGCAGTCCTACGGCAACTACCCGGCCCAGCTCTCGATCCTGAAATGCGTCTATGAAGGCATCCAGGTGCCGATCGACGCCGCCCTCCGGATCGAGTCGCGCTACTTCGCGGCGCTGTCGGCGCACCCGACTGCCAAGAATATGATGCGCTCGCTGTTCCTCTCGATGCAGGAGCTCGGCAAGGGCGCGCGCCGTCCCAAAGACGAAGCCCCCACCGATGCCAAGAAAGTCGGCGTCCTCGGTGCCGGCATGATGGGCGCAGGCATCGCCTATGTGCAGGCGCTCGCCGGCATCGAAACCGTGCTGATCGACCAGACCATCGAAGCCGCCGAAAAGGGCAAGACCTACTCAATCAATCTGCTGAATAAGCAGATCGAGCGCGGCAAGATGACCAAGGAAAAAGCCGACGGCATTCTCAGCCTCATCACGCCCACCACCGATTATGCGCTGCTCAAAGGTGCCGACCTCATCGTCGAGGCGGTCTTCGAAACGCGCGAGATCAAGGCCGGCGTCACCAAGGCGGCGGAAGCGGTCATCCCCGAAACGGCGGTGTTCGGCTCCAATACATCGACGCTGCCGATCAGCGGTCTGGCCGAAGCCAGCATCCGCCCGGAAAGCTTCGTCGGCATCCATTTCTTCTCGCCCGTCGACAAGATGGGCCTGGTTGAAATCATCCTGGGCAAGAAAACCAGCGCCCTCGCCGTCGCGGTCGCCGTCGACTATGTGAAGAAGATCCGCAAGACACCCATCGTCGTGAATGACAGCCGCGGCTTCTACACCTCGCGCTGCTTTGGCACCTATGTCGCCGAGGGGCAGGAGATGCTGGCCGAAGGCATCGCTCCCGCCATCGTCGACAATGTCGGCCGCATGACCGGCATGCCGCGAGGGCCCCTTGAACTGGCTGACGACGTCGCGCTCGACCTCGCCTACAAGGTGCGCGAGCAGACCAAGAAAGACCTCGGCACCGCTTACGTCGCCGGCCCGTCCGATGCGCTCATCGAGGCGCTGGTCATCAAGGAAGGCCGCCTCGGCCGCAAGAACGGCAAAGGCTTCTACGACTACCCGGCGAACAAAGGCCCCAAGACTTTGTGGCCCGGTCTCGCCGACCTCGTCACCGTCACAACGACCGAAGCTGAGCCCGCCGCCGTGGATGAACTCAAAAAGCGCTTCCTCTACCGCCAGGCGGTGGAAGCGGCGCGCTGCTATGCCGAAAACGTCGTCACCGATCCGCGCGACGCCGATGTCGGCGCCATCCTCGGCTGGGGCTTCGCGCCCTGGACCGGCGGCCCGATCAGCCTGATCGACACCGTCGGCCTGGCAAAGTTCGTCGAAGAAGCCGACCGCATGGCGCAAGCCTACGGCGCCCGCTTCGCGCCGCCGCAATTGCTCCGCGACATGGCCGCCAAAGGCGAGACCTTCTACGGCAACTACAAAGCCGCCCAACAAAAAGCGGCCTAAGCCGTTTGATCAGATCGACTACAAAAAGGCCGGGCCAACGCCCGGCCTTCTCCTTTATCCGTCTCCCGCCAATCGCCGCGCAAATGTCACAGGATTAAGGCCTTCCCCCATCGGGGGAAGGTGGCCGAAGGCCGGAAGGGGGACTGGTAGAAAGAAGCTCCGTCCCGCCCGGCTCACATTCCGTCCGCTTCAGACCCAGCGCTTGCCTCATCCGCATCGGTGCCACCCTTCGCCTGCCGCCTTACTCCGGCTTCTGCTTCCATACCATCACGATCACCTCGACCACCGCCCAGACCAGCGCGATGATCCCGATATAGAACAGGAAAAACGGGATGAGATTGGTGACCGGCTCGCCAAAGCGCAGGCCCCGGCTGTTTTCGAAAAATGCATCGAACAGCGAGGCGATGGGAAACGTCCAGGCGGTGACGATCAGCGCCACACTCACACGGCGCGCCGATGAGAGCGGCAGCTGCAGCGCCGGCAGCACGGCCGCGACCAGCCACAGCATGAAGCCGTTCAGCACGCCTTCCAGATGCGACATCCGCCAGGCCTTTTCGCTGCCCGGCAGTTGATAGTCGATCTTGCCCGGGATCGGCCAAAGCTCGATGCTGCCCAGCAGGAAGAACACAAAGCCGAAGCCGGCCGCAAAGCCGAGCAGTAGCACAAGCCCGCCATGAATGATCAGCAGGCGCTGCAGGGGTCGAAGGGTGGGGGATGTCATCGGGTTCAACCTCATCTCGCCTGTCAGAACGGCACGGGCATCGTGGCCGAGGCGGTATCGATCAGCGGCATCGGCTGCGCCTTGTCGCCGCTGTCGCGCCGCGCATAGCCCGCGATCCATTGATCGACCCAGAGGTGGTTTTTCATGCCGCGCGGATTGTGGCCGGGCACCAGCGCCCTCAGCATCGCCGGGCCTGCGCCGATCGCGAAGCGCACGACCCACATCCAAACCCGCATCCGGCTCCGCAGCGAGTTCCAGCGCCCGTCATGCTTGAGCAGGGCGATGTACGAGCGGCGCGACCAGCGCATCACGTCGAACGAACCGTGCAACACCCCCAGCGCCCGCCGCCAATAGCCCGGCGTCACCGCGCAATAGACGTCGTGGGCCACCAGCTTGTGCTCAGTCTCCTCAACCATGTGCCAAAGGATGAATGAGGTCACGCAGGGATCGGCACCCCGAAACAGCTTCAGCCGCTTCCCCACCAGCCACGCGGTAAGCCCCAGCGTCATGGCTTCGAAGCCTGCCGTATAGGCGAGCCTTTTGCCGAGCGGCTGCGTGGCGAGACGGGCATAGGACCGCGCCATGTCCGCCTCGACCTTCGCCAGCTCGCTATAGCCGTTGGCCAGCAGAATATCGTTGAAGCGGCGATGCGTGCGGTAGTGCTGGCCCTCCTGACGGCAGAAATCGCGCGCCTCCCGCTTCACATCTGGGTCGGCGATCGATCCGACAGCCTCGGCCACCGTCGCGACCAGAAAGGGCTCAAGATGCGGCATCACGAACGATGCCCCGTTGATCATCTGGGCGAGCTCGCACTTTCCAGGAATCCAGTGTGCTTTGGTGTCCGCGGCAAAGGCGAATGCGCCTGGCCGCACAATCAGGGTGTTCACCGGCTTTACCGCGCGCCCGGTGAACCGTCATGCACGCTCGCTTGGGACATCGCCTTCTCCTCCACGCCGTCTGTCACTGGATCACCGCCACAATATAACAGTGTTATTACTCCGATATATCAATGACAGTTAGGCTTCAAGCCCCTATTTTATCTCTCCATGAACGATCGTGACTCCGCCCAGCCGTCGGCCCCCGGAGAGGGCGCCCTGCGGGACCGCCTTTTGTCCATTGCCGGGCAACTGCTGCAGAAGCACGGGCCGGACAAATTCTCGATCCGCGAACTCGCCCGCGAAGGCGCAATCTCGACTATGGGCATCTACACCGTGTTCGGCGGCCGGGCCGGGGTGATGCAGGCGCTTTACGCCGAAGGCTTCGCCAAGCAGCACGCCCACGCTGCGGCGGCTGTGGATCGCGAGAATCCACGGCAATGGCTCATCGGCGAGCTCTATGCCTATCGCAATTTCGCCCTCGGCAATGTCGGGCTCTACCGGCTCATGTTCGGCGGCGAAAAGCGCTTCACGCCTGCCGGCCGCGACCGCCAGTTCCAGGGCATGGCCGTTCCCGATGCCGGTGCCTATCCGGTCTATAGTATTCTGGTCGACGCGATCGCCGCCTGCCTGGCGGAATCTCCGGCCGGGACGGCCAGGTCCGTCAGATCCGCCGAGACACTTGCCCACGTCGTCTGGGCCACCCTTCACGGCCTCGTCGGCCTCGAAATCGCCGGCTACGTTTATGCAGAGGCCTCCGAAGATCGCTTCAAGACCGGCGTCGCCTGCATCCTCGAATGGGTCATCGCCAATCGCCCCGCCGCCGGCCCGCTCAATCCAGCGTCCGCCTGAACCGCAGCAACGCCAGCGTCGTCAGCACGGCCAGGATAATCGCCAACGGCCAAAGATCGCCGGTGATGGCGGGGAAGTCGCCCTCCTTCAAAATCGTCTTGCGTACCATGCGCAGGAAATGGGTCAGCGGAATCCCCTCGCCGATGCCTTGTGCCCACCACGGCATCGCCGCGAACGGAAACATGAAGCCCGAGAGCAGCATCGAGGGCAGAAAGACGAAGAACGTCATCTGCATCGCCTGCATCTGTGTCGTGGCGACCGTCGAGATGAGATAGCCGAGCATCAGATTGGCGAGAACGAAAATGCTGATTCCGGCCAGCGTCGCCGCCATGCTGCCCGTAAACGGAATATCGAAAAGCCAGGCCCCCGCAAGCATCACCAGAACGGTCTGCGCCGCGCCGATGAAGATGTAGGGCGTCGTCTTGCCGATCATTACCTCGGTCGGTTTCACCGGGGTCGCCAACAGCGTCTCCATCGTGCCGCGCTCCAGCTCGCGGGTCAGCGCAATGGAAGTGATCATCACCAGCGTCATGGTGAGAATGACGCCCAGCAGGCCCGGCACGACGTTGAACGCGGTCAGCCCCGCCGGATTGTAGCGCCGGTGCGCGACAACCTCGTAAGGCGGCTGCCCGGCCGCGAGGCCCGAGAGCTGGCCCTCCAGGAACGGCGCGAAGGCGGCGTCGGCAATCCGGGGCAGGGCGCCCGTCGCGCCCGCCGCTGCGATGGGGTCGCTGGCGTCGGCGGCGATGAGAAGCTGCGCCCGCTCGCCGCGCACGAAGCGCCGTTCGAACCCCTCCGGCACGACGACGAGAAAGGTCGCCTCGCCAGCCCGCAACATCGCGTCGCCGTCGCCCGCTTTGGTCACCACGCCGACGATGTCGAAGTAGGTCGAGGCCTTCATCGAGGCGAGCAGCGCCCGCGTCATCGGCCCGTCTTCGCGGGCTTCCACAATGGCCGGCATGTGGCGCGGGTCGGTATTGATGGCATAGCCGAACAGAAGAAGCTGCATGATCGGCATTGCCAGCAGCACCGCGAAGGTCAGCCGGTCGCGGCGCATCTGCACCAGCTCCTTCAGGAAGACAGCCCCGACCCGGCCCCATGAAAATCGGACGACTTTGCTCATGCCATGTTGTCCGCGCTGCGCGACATCAGATGGATGAACGCTTCCTCCAGTCCCGCCTCGATGGGCGTGGCGGAAAATCCCGGCATCGCGGCGACCGCATGAATGGCGGTGGCAAGGCGGCTCTCGTCCTTGCCGCAGACATGCAGCACCGCCCCGAACCGCGCCACGAGTTCGACGCCCTCCTTCCCGCGCAGAATGGCCGCCGCAGCATCCAGATCGGCCGCCGTCACCTGAAAGGCTTTGAGGCCGACGGCCTTGGCGATATCGCGGGTCGGCGCGTCGATCAGCTTCCTGCCATAGGCGATATAGGCGATGGAATCGCACTGCACCGCCTCGTCCATGTAGTGCGTGGAGACCAGCGTTGTGACGCCGCGCGCCGCATAGCGCCGGATCTGGTCCCAGAAATCGCGCCGGGCCTTGGGGTCGACGCCGGCCGTCGGCTCGTCCAGCAGAAGTAGATCGGGGTCGTGGATCATGCAGGCGGCCAGCGCCACGCGCTGCTTCCACCCGCCGGACAGCGTTCCGGCCAGCTGCCCGGCACGCGCTGTAAGGCCCAGATCCTCGATCGCAGCGGCGACCCGCGTGGCCCGGTTCGTCACATCGAACAGCCGGGCGATGAAGCTCAGATTCTCGGCGATCGAGAGGTCTTCGTAGAGCGAAAAGCGCTGCGTCATATAGCCGGTGCGCGCCTTGATGTGCGCGCTGTCCTTAACGACGTCGAAGCCGAGAACTTCACCCGATCCGGCATCGGGCCGCAGCAGCCCGCACACCATGCGGATCGTCGTCGTTTTGCCCGATCCGTTCGGCCCGAGAAACCCGTAGATCGCCCCGCGCGGCACGGTGAGGTCCACATGATCGACCACCATCTTGCCGCCGAAAAGCTTGGTCATTCCGGTGACGTCGATCACCGCGCTCATGGAACAAGCGTCACATCCACCGGCAGCCCCGGGCGGATCGCGCCCGCAATTTCCGGCACCGCCTCCACCAGAAACACCAGCTTCTGCCGCTCCTCGAGCGAATAGATCACCGGCGGCGTAAACTGCGGCTCGCTCGCCACATAGGTGATGCGCGCCGTCAGTCCCGCCGCGCAGCCATCGCAGGCGATCTTCACCACGCCACCCGGCTTCACCGCCGCCAGCCGCGCCTCCGGCACGAAGAACCTGACCTTCATATTCTCAGGCGCCAGCAGCGCCATGATC
>Ga0105044_10003154_pt1 | contig 22581 bp, 24 predicted proteins | sample MAT01_FD_78092 | JGI IMG/M metagenome (GOLD analysis project Ga0105044, IMG submission 78092) | Freshwater microbial communities from Lake Fryxell liftoff mats and glacier meltwater in Antarctica - MAT-01 | ecosystem: Environmental > Aquatic > Freshwater > Ice > Liftoff microbial mat | place...
AAACCTGGCGCCTGCACGCGTTCAACCGAACCAACTTTGCAGCCCGGACGCGGGCCCGCGCTATGCTTGGGCGTTACATCTGCTGAAAGGGCGGCAGGGGCGATTTGGCGGCCGGTGCCCCGGTCGTGCTGCCACCCGCCAGATCGGAAAGGATCGGGCAATCCGGGCGGTCGTCGCCGTAGCAAGCATGGGCAAGATGTTCCAGGATGCGCGCCATATCCTCCATCTCGGCTATCTTTTTGCGCAGGTCTGCGACTTGCGCCAGCGCCAGGCGTTTGACGTCGCCACTTGCCCGCGACCGGTCATGCCACAGGGCCAGCAATTCGCCGATCCGTTGGACCGAAAAGCCAAGATCGCGCGCGCGGCGCAAAAACCGGAGCATTTGCACGTCTTTGGCCACAAAGGCGCGGTAGCCGGATGGCGTGCGTTCGGGCTGCGGGATCAGGTGGGTATCTTCGTAGTAGCGGATCATCTTGGCGGTGACGCCAGAGGCTTTGGCCGCTTCGCCAATGTTCATCTCAATTCTCCACTAGCGGGACAGCACAGCGACGGGGGCGGCAAAGCGGCGCAGACGCAGCGCGTTGCCAACGACAAAGACCGAAGACATCGCCATGGCGCCGGCTGCAAAGATCGGGGACAGCAGCACGCCCCAGATCGGAAACAGCGCCCCGGCGGCAACCGGGATCAACAGCGCGTTATAGGCAAAGGCCCAGAACAGGTTCTGGCGAATGTTGCGCATTGTGGCGGCCGACAGCGCAATCGCTTGCGGCACCGCCATCAGGTCGCCGCGCACCAGAACGACATCGGCCGCGGCGATGGCCACATCGGTGCCGGTGCCGACTGCAAGGCCGACATCGGCCTCGGTGAGGGCTGGCGCATCGTTGATGCCGTCGCCCACATAGGCCAGATGACCCATGCGTGTTTTCAGACTGCGCACGGCATCGACCTTGCCCGCTGGAAGCACCTCGGCGACGACGTGGTCGATGCCAAGCTGACCTGCGATATAGGCGGCGGTTCTGGCGTTGTCACCGGTGATCATCGCCACTTTCAGGCCAAGTGCGTGCAGGGCCTGAATCGCCGCCGCGGTGGTCGGCTTGATCGGATCCGAAACGGCGACGATGGCTGCAAGCGTGGTGTCAAAGGCGATATGCAGCAGGGTCTTTCCAGCCTCGGCCAGCGCCGCCGCCTGATCTGCCGCGCCAATTGCGATGCCCAGTCTGGACATGAAGCGGTCCGCGCCGATGTGAATGGCGCCGCGCGGACTGCGTGCGGACGGGCCAAATCCGGGTGACGCGTGAAAGTCGGTCATTGCGGGCAGGGTCAGGCCTTCGGCCATGGCGGCGGCAACGATGGCGCGGGCGATGGGATGTTCGGACTTTGCCTCGGCAGCGGCGGCTTCGGCCAGAACCATGTCACGCGGTTATGGGCCGGTCAGGATCAGGTCGGTCAGCAGCGGACGGCCTCCGGTCAGGGTGCCGGTCTTGTCAAAGGCCACGACCTGCACGTCACCCAGGCTTTGCAACGCCTCGCCGTTGCGGAACAGGACACCCAGTTCGGCTGCGCGCCCGGTGCCGACCATGATCGAAGTGGGGGTGGCAAGGCCCATGGCACAGGGGCAGGCGATGATCAGCACCGCCACCGCGTTGACCAGCGCCAGCCCGAGCGCCGGCGTCGGACCCCAGATCATCCAGACCGCAAAGGTCAGCACGGCCAGGCCCATGACAATCGGCACGAACCATAGCGTCACCCGGTCGACCACGGCCTGAATGGGCAACTTGCCTGCCTGTGCAGTTTCGACCATGCGGATGATCTGCGACAGCATGGTATCGCGGCCGACAGCTATGGCCTGATAGGCCAGCGCACCGTTTTGATTGATCGTGCCGCCGATCACGCGGTCACCCACGGTTTTGGAAACCGACAGCGGTTCGCCGGTGATCATCGATTCGTCGACCCAGCTGTCACCTTCGACAACCTTGCCGTCCACGGCAATCCGCTCGCCGGGGCGGGCCTCCAGGATGTCAGCGCGGTGCACGTGATCCAGCGCCACCTCGGCCACCTGTCCATCGCGGCGCACGCGGGCGACCTTGGATTGCAGGCCGGCCAGCATGCGGATCGCCTGACCTGTGCGGCCCTTGGCCCGCGCCTCGAGATAGCGGCCCAGCGAGGCCAGAGTGACGATGGTGACAGCGGCCTCGTAATACACATTCACCGTACCGGCGGGCAAAAGGCCGGGCAGGAAGGTGGCCACGACAGAATACAGATAGGCCGATGCGGTTCCCATGGCGACAAGGCTGTTCATGTCCGGCGCAAGGCGGATCAGGGCCGGAACGCCCTTGAGGCAGAACCGCCGGCCCGGCCCGGCAGGGTCAGGGTGGTGAGTGCGAACTGCAGCAGTCAACTGGTCTGCATGCCGATGGTCATCATCACCCAGTCATGCATGGCAGGGATCAGATGCGACCCCATTTCCAGCACAAAGACCGGGGGGGCCAATACGGCGGCAAGGATCAGATCCCGCCGCAAAAGCGCGGCTTCTTGCGACTTGCGGTCCGCCTCGGCCTGTTTGGCGGCAGTGTCGGCCATGGCGACACGGGCGTCGTAACCCGCTCGTTTTACGGCGGCGATCAGGGCGGCAGGGTCGGCCAGGCCCGCGACCAACGCATGTTCGGTGGCCAGATTGACGCTGGCCTGCGTGACACCGGGCACGGCCTGCAACGCCCGCTCGACCCGAGCGACGCAAGACGCGCAGGTCACGCCCTGAATTTGCAGACTGATGCCTGGATCGGGTGATGGCGTTCTGTCCAAAGCGTTCATCGCAGCAATCCTTGTCAATGGCATCGTATTACGGATGGGGCACCGTGTTACAGATGGGGGCATCGTGATACAGGTGAAGGTATCGTGTTACAGAAGGGGCTTCCCATCATGGCAGGGTAAGGGGCAGAGTAAATTTCTTGCAAGGCTTGACCTTGCCATGCTGGGAAGCCCCAAATCGGGTGCGATGAAACCCGAACCGAGGAACCTCCGATGCAGTTCCATATCGAGACCATGACCTGCGGCGGCTGTGTCCGCGGTGTGACAATGGCAATCCAGTCCGTCGATCCGGTCGCGCAGATCAGTGCAGACCCTGCAACACACAAGGTAGATGTCGTGACAACCGCAGCACGCGCCGATCTTGAAGCCGCCCTGACCGACGCCGGCTTTGCCACAAACTGAATCCGCAGACAGGAGATTTTCAATGACCAATCGTTCACTTGCCTTGATCGCCGCCGCCTTTGCCATGGCGGCCGGTATCGCCATTGCCGAGACCAAAACGGACGGCATGGATCATTCCAACATGGATATGCAAGCCATGGCTGGCATGGCTCACGCCACGCTGATCCCGCCTGTATTGGCCAAAGATCCGGCCACAGTGGCCTATGCCAAGGCGATGGACGACATGATGTCCGGCATGATGCCCTTTACCGGCGATCCGGATGTGGATTTCATGCAAGGCATGATCCCGCACCATCAGGCCGCTGTCGATATGGCAATCACCGTCCTGCAATACGGCAAAGACCCCGAGGTCCGCGCCCTTGCCGAGGCCGTCATCAAGGCACAAGAGGCTGAAATCGCACAGATGACCGCCTGGCTTGCAGCTTACGGCAAGTAAGGCCGCTGGATAGAGGCGTCAGGAGCCGGTCACCACCAGCGACCGGCACCCGGCGGCCAGTTAGCAGCCTGCGGTCACAAGCGGCCTGTCTTTACCAGCGGCCAGTTACCGCCAATGGCCAATTACCGGCCTGCGGTCACCAGCGGCCAGTCATCACACTCGTGCGGTCACTACCAGCGGCCAGTCACTACAATCGTGCGGTCAACACCAGCGGCCAGTCACTACAATCGTGCGGTCACGACCAGCGGCCGGTCACCACCAGCGGCCAGTCACTACGATCGTGCAGTCACCACCGGCCGCCTGTCACCGCCAGCGGTCGGTCACCACCGGCGGCCTGTCACCACCGGCGGCCGGTCAACGGCAGCGGCCGGTCAACGCCAGCGGCCTGTCAACGCCAATGGCCGGTCATCACCAGCGGCCGGTTACCAGCCCGCGGGCACCACAGGCCGCTGACGCCGGGTAGCCACCGGCCTGAAAGCGCAATTCATAACGGCCTGCAGGGCGGCACCGCGATCAGATGGCAGTCATGCCGCGACAAGTCGCAAGATCGTGTCGATGTTGAACCGCAAACGCTCGTCCAAGGCCGGTTGCGCCATCAGGTCGCGTTCAAACTGGAACGAACCGGTATAGCGGTTGGTCAGGTAATAGTAGCCTATCGCAGCGATGGTCAGGTTCAACTGCACTGGGTCGATGCCCGAGCGGAACACCCCATCCGCGACACCACGATCCAGGATCGTGGCAACCATCGACACGAACTTGCGGCTGTAAACCTTGACGACCTCGGACTTTTGCAAGTGCTTGGCGCGGTGCAGGTTTTCGCTGTTGACCAGCGTCAGGAACTCGGGGTTCCTGAGGTAATAGCCCCAGGTGAAACGCACCAGGCGTTCCAAGGCATCCTGCGGATCCAGGTGGTCGAGGTTCAGCTTTTGTTCGGCGGTGCGGATATCGATATAGGCATCCTCCAGCACCTTTTGAAACAAGCTCTCTTTGCTGGAAAAATAGTGATAGATCATACGCTTGTTGGCTTTGGCCTTTTCGGCGATCACGTCGACCCGCGCGCCGCCCAGCCCGCTTTTGGCGAACTCTTTCTTGGCTGCGGCCAGAATGCGCGCCTTGGTCGCTTCGGCATCGCGGACGCGCGGGCGGATGGCGGGCGTCTGGGGATCATCGGGGGCGTTCGTCACGGCGATGGCTCCACTTGCAGGGGTTGCGGTGGCGGCAGTTCTAAACACGGTTCGCACCCGGCGTCAAAGCGAAGAGCAATTCCCGACAAGGCAGGGTACAAAATTAACTTGACTCAACGCAAATTAAAAAAGTAACTATTTAGTGCGTTAAGCGGTCGTTGGCAGCCTTTGACCTTTGCAAGGCACCAAAAAAGCACCGGACGAGGCGACCTGCGGCGACCGTGCATGACGATGCCCGACGGGGGGCGGTTTTGAAGAGCAAGAGGGAGGATACCATGTCGACATTCATCAAAGACTTCATCGAACGCGAAAAGGTCAGTCGCCGGAATTTCATGTTGGCGACGGCGGCCGGTGTGACGACGGCGGCGATGCCAGGGCTGTTTGGCAGCGGCGTCGCCAATGCGGCCCTGACAGATCCGGCGCTGGCGTGGAGCTACCGCGACCGGGCGTCGGCCTATTGGAATGCGATCGTGTCGGGCGGCGAAACATTCGTCGAAAGCCTTGGCAAGACGAAAGCGGATATGACCAGCCTGATCAACGAAGGCTCGTCCGAGAAGTCGCTGTCGGACATCAAGTCGTTTCTGGCCAAGAACAGCGGCAACTGCGCCATTGCCTGCGACGCCAACGACAGCCCGAACGCCCGGCCCGTTGCCGAAGCCGTCAAGGCTGCCGGTGGGTATGTGTCGACGATCTGGAACAAGAGCGACGATCTGCACCCTTGGGACATCGGCAACAATTATGTGTGCCACCTGAGTTGGTCGGGGGTGAAACCGTCCGAAGAGGCGGCGCGCGCGCTGTTCAAGAAGATGGGGGGCAAAGGTGGTGTCGTGCATGTCGGCGGCATCCCGGCGAACATCCCGGCCATCGAGCGTCTGCAAGGCCTGATGAATGCGCTGAAGGATTTCCCGGAGATCGAACTGCTGGATGTGCAGCCAGCCGATTGGGACACCCAGAAGGCCGCGGCGCTGATGTCGTCGTTCATCACCCGGTTTGGCGACAAGATCACCGGGGTGCACTGCGCCAATGACAACATGGCTTACGGCGTGATCGAGGCGTTCAAGGCCGAGGGCATCACCGGCGTTCCGATCACCGCATTCGACGGCAACCCCGAAGCCGTCGAAATGGTCATCAATGGCGAATTGCTGGCGACCGTGTTCACCAATCCGATGTGGGGTGGCGGCATTGCCCTGGCGCTGGCGCATCATGCGGCCATCGGCACCTTCGTTCCCAGCGAAGAACCCAACGAGCACCGCGAATTCTACGGCCCGTCGGTCGTCATTTCGACCGATGACGTCAAGGAGTTCAAGGCCAGGTTCATGGATGCGACGCCGACCTATGACTGGAACGACTTTTGGGGTCAGTCGGCCGGCGCAATCGTCTATAACTGAACCGTGATCTGCGGGGGCCGGGCAGAGCCTTGCCCCCGCACCATTGCGCGGGCGATCCCCCGACCCCGCAGAGAGGCCAGTCGTGTCGCGCCACATTTCGCGTCAAACCATCACTCGCTGGGCGCCCTTGATGGTGCTGATGGTGCTTGTGGGCTTTTTCACAGTCATCAATCCCGACTTCTTTTCCTTGCGCAACTTTGCGCGCATTGCCATCGCCTCGGCGCCGGCGCTGATGGTGGCGGTGGGCGTGACCTTTATCATAGTCATGGGGTCGATCGACCTGTCGATGGAGGGGGCGGTGTCGCTGAATGCGGTGGTCTTTGCCTTTGCCTTTCTGCATTTCGGCGGGACGCTGAACAGTTGGGGATGGCTGGCGCTGCCCATCGTTCTGGCCTTTGGCGCGGGATTCGGCCTGGTCAATGGCCTGGTCCATGTCAAACTGCGCATCCCGTCGTTCATGGCCAGCCTTGCCATGGGCTTTATCGGGACGGGTGCCGCGATTCTGGTGACGGGTGGCAATATCGTGAAGGTCGATGACGATCTGTTTCGCGGCCTGCTGACCTACCGGTATCTGGGCTTTCCGCTGATGGTGTACATGGCGGGGGGTTTTTTGCTGCTGGCGGCGTTCATCCAGTCTTACACAAGGCTGGGCCGCAACTTTTATGCAATAGGCGGTGGTGAAGAACTGGCGCATGCCTCGGGTGTGAATGTGCAGCGGGTGCGGGTTGCGGGCTTTGCGCTGGCCGGGATGTTCTATGCCGTGGCGGCCGTTCTGGTGGTGGCCAGGATCGGTCAGGCAGAATCGGTGTCGGGTGCGAATTTCATGTTCATCTCGATCACCTCGGCGGTGGTGGGGGGTGTCGCGTTATGGGGCGGCGTCGGCGGGGTGTGGAATGCGCTGGTGGGTGTTCTGATCGTCGGTGTGATCAACAATGGCATGGTGGTGATCGGGCTGCCGGATTTCATTCAAAGCGGCATGTTGGGCGTTTTGGTCATCATTGCGGTGGTGCTGTCAACCGATCGCCGCGCTGTCGCCTTCGTCAAGTGAGCATCAGATGTACGAACTGAAATCCGTCGACAAGAAATTCCCCGGGGTCCATGCGCTGAAATCGGTCGATTTTCACGTCAATCGTGGCGAAATCGTCGGGTTGGTCGGCGAAAACGGTGCAGGAAAATCGACGCTGATGAAGGTGATTTACGGGGCCTATCAGCCGGACGCCGGAACCATCATGATCGGCGGCAAGGCCGTGCGGTTCGCAGGCCCCCGTCAGGCGATGGAACAGGGCATCGGCATGGTGTTTCAAGAACAGTCGCTGATCGCCAACCTGACCATCATGGAAAACATCTTTCTTGGATACGAGGCGCAGTTTCAGCGCTGGGGTGTCATCAACTGGATCGCGATGGCCGCCGCCGCCCGCAAGCAACTGGCCAAGGTCAAGCTGGATATCGACCCCGCGACCATCACGTCGCGCCTGTCATTCGCGCAGCGCCAGTTGGTGGAACTGGCCAAGGTGCTAGCACTGGAGGAACGCATCGACGGCGATCTGGTGATCTTGCTGGACGAGCCGACCTCGGTGCTGAGCAAGGACGAGGTGACGCTATTGTTCAAGCTGGTGCGCGAGTTGACGTCGCGGGCGTCGTTCATATTCGTCTCGCACCGGATGGACGAGGTGTTGGACCTGTCTGACCGGATTTATGTGATGAAGGACGGGGCCGTGGTGGATGTGGTCACCCGCGAGGCGGCACGGATTGGCACGATCCAGCAAAAGATGGTCGGGCGGTCGGTGGACAAGCAGTATTACCGCGAACAGCGGCAAAAGCCGTTCGATCCCGGCCGCGTGCTGGTCGAGTTTGACAAGGTGTCGCTGCCCGGGCGGGTCAGGGATATTTCGCTGAGGCTGCATGCCGGCGAGGTTCTGTGCCTGGTGGGTACCGAAGGGGCGGGTCGCGAATCCATTCTGCGGGCGACGTTCGGTATGCTGACGCCGGTGGCGGGGACCGTGACGATCAAGGGCAAATCCAGCGTTGGTCTGAACCAGCCGCGCGCCGTGGCGCGGGGCGTCGGCTATGTGCCGCGCGAACGCAAGGTCGAAGGCATCGTTGCGGGCATGACTGTCTATGAAAACATGACTTTGTCGCAGATGGGCCGCTATTCCAGCGGCGGCGTGCTGCGGGTGGGGCAAGAGCGCGCTTTGGCACGGGACTGGATCGCCCGGCTGTCGATCAAGGCCCATTCCGAATTTGCCGATTGCGGCAATCTGTCGGGCGGCAATCAGCAAAAGGTCGTGCTGGCCAAGTGGCGGTCAGGCGGGTCCGACATCATGTTGCTGGACCATCCGACGCGCGGTCTGGACATCGGCGCCAAGGAAGATGTGTACGAGATGATCCGCGACATGTCGGATGACGGCGTCGGCGTCGTTCTGGTTGCCGACACGCTGGAAGAGGCTATCGGCCTGTCACACACCATCATCGCGGTCAAGGACGGCCAAATCCGCAAACAGTTTGATAGCACGCCGGGCCACAAGCCCAGCCTGGTCGAATTGCTGCAGTACATGATCTGAGGGCCAGATGAACTTTCAACGCCTGAAACCGCATTTCCCGTGGATTACCCTGATGATCCTGACGTCCTGTGTGGGCGTGTACGATCCCAACTTTCTGAGGCCTGCCAATCTTTTGGCGCTGGCGGGCGATATCGTGCCTTTGTTCATCATGGCATTGGGTCTGACCTTTGCCATCTTTATCGGCGGTATCGACCTGTCGGCGCAGTCGATGGCCAATATGATCACGGTTGTCGCCTCGGTCTATCTGGCGTCGCTGGGGGTCGGGGTGGCGGTATTGTGCATCCTGGTCGGTGCATTGCTTGGGACTGTGTCGGGATATGTCACGACCAGGCTGAAAGTGCCGTCCTTCATCACGACGCTAGCTGTCGGCGGGGTGTGCCTGTCTGCTGCGCAATGGCTGTCGGGCAACAGGGCGGTGAACATGGATGCGACCCAACGCGATGCGGTATTCGGCTGGATGATCGGGCGCACCGGGATTGTGCCAAACGAGCTGTTCATCGCGGCAGGGCTGCTGGCGATCTGTCTGTTCGTGGAACGGCGCACCGTGCTGGGGCGCGCGTTGAAGGCGATCGGCGCGGGCGAGTTGGCTGCGGCGGCGTCTGGCGTGCGCGTGGCCCGCTACAAGATCGCGGCCTTTGCCATTTCGGGCGGGTTGGCGGCGGTGGCGGGGTTGCTGTTCGCGGTCAAACTGTCTGGCGGCGCGCCCAGCATCGCAAACGGCTTTCTGTTGCCCGCCATCGTGGCCGTATTGGTCGGCGGCACGCCCTTGACGGGCGGGGTGGGCGGCGTGTTGAACACTGCCATCGGCACCTTGATCGTCGCCGTCATCCGCGCTTCGATGCTGTATTACGGGATCGCGGCGACCCAGCAGCAAATGGTCTTTGGCGTGGTGCTGATCCTGGCCATCGCGCTGAGCATCGACCGGTCAAAACTGCGGACCGTCAAATGAAGCGCACCGGTTTGGATGGCGTGTTGAATGGCGTGCTGGCCAGCGTGTTGGCCGCTCCGCACGGGTTTGACCTGCGCGAGGTTTCAGCACCCGCCGCCGGCCCCCGGGATACGCCGATCCGCGTCACAAGAGCCGGGGCCCGGCGCGACGATGTCCGGGGTTTGAACGGCCATCACGCGGCCGGGGGGGGGCGATGCAGCCCGGTCGGACCCTGCCGCGCTGAAACCTTGCGGGCGTGACGTGACCGACGGACGCGGCGCCGATCCGGGCTTGAAAGCACAGTCGCTGCAAGGCCGGACAAAGCGGCGTTCGGCCCGATCCGCAAAGGCGCGCATACCCGTGTTCCATGGCCTGACCGGCGCAGGCTTTCCCTGGCGCGTGGCAGAACGACACAGCTTGGCGGCGGCGCGAATGGATCAGACCGGTTACCGACTTTCCCTGACCGCGGTGAACGACACCGGCTGGGGGCGTGCGGCAGGGGTTTACGGCGTCGTGGAATGTGGCCAGATTGAGCACGCCGGTCTTGCGACAGGCAACCCTTTGCATAGGACCCTGTGATGGCTGTTGGATTTGACTATGTCATCGTGGGCGGCGGGACGGCAGGCTGTGTTCTGGCGGCACGGTTGTCGCAGGATGCGGCAACCCGGGTCTGCATGATCGAGGCTGGCGGCAAGGATACCAATCTGCTGATCCATATGCCGGTCGGATTTGCCAGGATGACCACCGGCCCCTTGACCTGGGGTTTGGTGACGGCCCCGCAAAAACACGCGAACAACCGCGAAATCCCCTATGCTCAGGCGCGGGTTCTGGGCGGTGGATCGTCGATCAACGCCGAGGTCTTTACGCGGGGCCACCCGTCCGATTATGACCGCTGGGCAGCCGAGGAAGGTGCACAAGGCTGGGAATTTGCCGCCATCCAGAAGTATTTCCTGCGATCGGAAGACAACAGCATGCTGTCGGGCGCCTTGCATGGCACCGGCGGCCCGCTGGGCGTATCGAACATCCCCGACCCCAACCCGATGAGCCTGGCCTTTGTGAAAAGCTGTCAGGAACGCGGCATCCCCTTCAACCCCGATTTCAACGGGGCCGAACAGGCGGGGGCCGGCCTTTATCAGACGACGACCCGCAACAACCGGCGGTGTTCGGCTGCGGTGGGCTATCTGCGCCCTGCACTTGGCCGCAAGAACCTGACGGTGGTCACCGGGGCGCTGGTTTTGCGGATCGTGTTCAAGGGGCGGCGCGCGGTGGGTGTGGAATACCGGGTTGGCGGTGAAACGATCGTCGCCGCCGCCGAGGCCGAGGTCATCGTCACCTCTGGCGCCATCGGCAGCCCCAAGCTGATGATGCTGTCGGGCGTCGGCCCTGCGGCGCATCTGCAAAGCCACGGGATCGAGGTTGTCGAGGATGTTGCGGGCGTAGGGCAGAACCTGCACGACCATTTCGGCATTGATACGGTGGCCGAACTGAACGGCCACCAATCGCTGGACAAATATGGCAAGCCGCTGTGGATGGCCTGGGCCGGGCTGCAATACGCCTTGTTCAAGTCTGGCCCCGTGACCTCGAACGTGGTCGAGGGCGGGGCATTCTGGTATGCCGACGGGTCTGGTCCGAACCCGGATTTGCAGTTTCACTTTCTGTGCGGCGCCGGTGCCGAGGCCGGAGTGCCCTCGGTTCCCAAAGGGTCATCCGGGATCACGCTGAACAGTTATACCCTGCGACCAAAGGCGCGGGGGTCGGTCACCTTGCGGTCAGCCGATCCGCGCGACAATCCTGTGGTGGACCCCAATTACCTCGGCCATCCCGATGATCTGCGCGTCTCGGTCGAGGGGATCAGGATCAGCCTCGACATCCTGCATCAGCCCTCGTTGCAACAGCATGTCCGGCACATCCGCTTTCCCGACAACACTGTGCGCAGTCAGGCCGATTTCGAGGCCTATGCCCGGCAATATGGCCGCACGTCGTACCATCCGACCTGCACCTGCAAGATGGGCATGGATGAGATGTCGGTCGTGGACCCGCAACTGCGCGTGCGCGGTCTGGACGGTTTGCGCATCTGTGACAGTTCGGTGATGCCGTCGCTGGTTGGGTCGAACACCAATGCGCCGACCATCATGATCGCCGAAAAGGCCGCCGATCTGATCCGTGGCAATCACTGACGCCTGTTGCGGTCGTGTGGGTTCCGACATTCGCCTTGCAACCCGCGGCAGCGTCTGCCCTTGCAGGCGCGCTCGGGTTGCGACGTGAATTCGACTGAACGCGGGCACGCATCGGGACGGTCAACGCCCATGAGTGCAGCCCCTTGGCATGATCAGTCGAAATCCGGCACATAAGGCACCTTCGCGGCATCCACGACGCGAAAACCGGTGGTGGTCAGCGCCTCGATCCGTGCCATGTCGATCGACGACAGGGTGAAATCCATCACATCGAAATTCGCCCTGATGTTTTGGGCCCTGGTCGACATGGTCGTGATCGGCAGACCCTTTTGCAAAATCCAGCGCAGAACGATCTGCGCCGCTGTCTTGCCATAGCCGGCACCGATTTCGGCAAATACCGGGTATTTGAACACCTCGCCACGGGCGACCGAACAATAGGATGACAGTGCAATGCCAGTCTCTGCCGCCGCAGCCAGAAGCCTGTCCTGGTTCAGCAACGGGTGAAATTCGACCTGATTGACGACGATCGGGCCTTCGATGATCTGGCGCGCCTGGCGCATGAAGGCGGCGGTATGATTGGACAGACCGATATGGCGCGCCAGCCGCTTGTCGCGGGCGGCCTGCAACAGTTCCAGCGACTGCCGGATATCGCCACCCGGTGTCGGCCAATGCAGCAGCAGAATATCGACCTGATCCGTCTTGAGGTCGGCAAGCGATCGTTCGACCGAGGGCATGAAGGTCGCCGCCGTGATATTGTTGACCCCGACCTTGGTGGTGATGCACAAATCGCCCCGTGCGACGCCGCAACCGGCAAGGACTGCGCCGACATCGGCCTCGTTTCCATACATCTGCGCGGTGTCAAAGGCCCGGTAGCCGGTTTCGATTGCCGCCGTCATCGCATCGCGCAGCACGTCGCCCTTCAAGGGAAATGTGCCGAAACTGCGTTCGTGGGTGTTGCGGAACAGGATGTTCATCTTGCCTCCTTTTTGAACTCTGCTGCGCTGCGCGTTCGCGGATATTAGCCCTTGAAGCCTGACGCGCAGGGTGGTTATTATGTTAACCAGTTAGTTACTTGATGCCAGCACGATTATGGGGTGAACAGTGGCGAAAGTCAGAACAGCCGCCGAAGCCGTCGCCCAGATCAGGGACGGTGCCGTTGTTGCGGTAAATTCGTCTTCGGGGCTGTTGTGCCCGGATGCGGTGCTTGCCGCCCTGGGGGACCGCTTTGTCGCGCAAGGTGCGCCCAAGGGTATGACAGCGATCCACCCCATCGCGGCCGGCGACATGTTCGGGACCAAGGGCGTTGACCATCTGGCGCACAAGGGCATGATTTCACGGATCATCGGCGGGTCATACCCATCAGGCCCGACCAATGCCGAACCGCCGCTGATCTGGCAACGCATCCTGGCCGAGGATCTGGCGGCCTGGAACGTGCCGTCCGGCATCATGTTCGACATGCTGCGCGAGGGGGCTGCCAAGCGGCCCGGCGTTCTGACCAAAGTCGGCATGGATACGTTTGTCGACCCCGATCAGGATGGCTGCGCGATGAACGCCTCGGCCCGGGCGCAGCCATTGGTCAGGCGTATCAGTTTCGACGGCGACACCTGGCTGCATTTTCCGCCGATCCATCCCGATGTCGCCATCATCCGCGCCAGCACCGCAGACGAGAACGGCAATCTGACCTTTGAACAAGAGGGTGCCACCCTGGGTGCGATGGAGATGGCACTGGCCGCCCGCAACTCGGGCGGGATCGTCATTGCGCAGGTGCGGCGGGTGGCGGCTCAGGGTACATTGCGCCCGCATGACGTGCGGGTGCCGGGCATTCTGGTCGATATGATCGTCGAGGCGCCAGACCAGTTGCAGACCACCGCAACCCCCTATGACCCCGCCATTTCGGGCGAGTTGTTTCGCCCCCTGCACAGCTTTCATCTGACCGAATTCAACGTCAACAAGGTCATCGCCCGCCGTGTTGCGCGCGAATTGCAGCCCGGTTGGGCGGTCAATATCGGCTTTGGCATCTCGGCCAACGTGCCGCGCATCCTGATCGAGGAGGGTCATCACGGCAAGGTCACCTGGGTCATCGAACAGGGGGCCGTGGGTGGCGTGCCGCTGCTGGATTTCAAATTCGGCTGCGCCTCCAATGCCGAGGCGTTTGTCGCCTCGCCGCACCAGTTCATCTATTTTCAGGGCGGCGGCTTTGACTGTTCGCTGCTGTCGTTTCTGGAGATTGATGCCGAAGGCTCGGTCAATGTCAGCCGCCTTTCGGCCACGCCGCACCGGACCGCGGGGGCGGGTGGGTTTGTGGACATCACCGCCCGCGCCCGCAGAATCGTCTTTTCGGGCAATTTCAACGCCGGGGCAAAGATGCGTCTTGAGGATGGCCGTCTGGTCATCGACAAAGAGGGCAAGATCGCCAAATTCGTCCCCAAGGTCGATCAAGTCAGTTTTTCGGGGAAACGCGCCCTGATGCAGGGTCAGCACATCACCTATGTGACCGAACGATGCGTTCTGCGATTGATGGCGGACGGGTTGACCGTGACCGAAATCGCCCCTGGCATTGACTTGCAACGCGACATTCTGGATCAGGCAGCAACACCGTTACGGGTTGCCGGTGATCTGAAACCCATGGATCCGCTGTTGTTCGGCCAAGGTCTGATCGGTCTGCCGCTATGACCGATCCGCGCATCGAATTGCGGCTTGACGGGCCGGTGGCGGTGGTGACGATCCGCCGCCCCGAAAAGCTGAACGCGCTGGATGCGGCGATGGTTGACGCGTTCATACCCCTGTGCCGCCGGATCGAACGTTCGGCTGCCCGCGTGGTCATTCTGACGGGCGAGGGTGGGGCGTCGTTTTGTGCCGGAGGGGATATTGCAGCCTGGTCGGGCCTTGGGGCGGACGCCTTTGCGCGGCACTGGCTGCGCGAGGGTCATCAGGCCTTCGATGCTCTGGCCCGCCTGATACAGCCGGTCGTCGCCGTGCTGAACGGCCATTGTCTGGGCGGCGGGCTGGAACTGGCGGCCTGTGCCGACTACCGCATCGCAGAACAGCATGTGACGCTGGGATTGCCCGAAACCGGCCTTGGCATCGTTCCCGGCTGGTCCGGCACGCAACGCCTGTCGCGCCGCTTTGGGCCGCAGGTGGTGCGGCGCATGGCGCTGTGGGGCGAGGTTTATCCGGCGCAAGCGGCACTTGATCTTGGCATCGTCGATCAGATCGCGCCGCAAGGTCAGGGCATGGCCGCCGGGCTGGCCCTTGCGCAGCGGGTAATGACACGCTCGGCCAAGGCGACCGAGCTGACCAAGATGCTGATCAACGCCGCCGAGGGCGAAGAGGGTGGCCGCATTGGCGAAGTGCTGGCCGGTGCCATAGCGGCCACCTCATCCGAACTGGCCGAGGGTCTGTTGGCGTTTCGCGAAAAACGCAAACCCCGCTTTGATGAAGACGCCGGTTGATCCGTCAGAGCGTGCCCGCATTTGCATGGGTTCAGGACATTCGCTTTGCAACCTCGGGGCAGTGTTTGCCCTTGCAAAGGCGTTCGGGTTGCAAAGTTCGTCCGGTGCACTGCAAGCCGCGCTAAAAACCCGGGGCGATTACGGACTGGCGCAGCATCATCAACTGGTTCTGCCCCAGTTGCACGACCTCGCCGCTTTGGTTCAGAACCTGAAACGACAGGGTGACGATACCCCGCGCGGCATTGCTGGTCGGACGCTTGGCTGCAACCGACATGACGGCGCGCAACCTGTCATCCAGCAGAACCGGTTTGCGGAACGACCAGTCCCAACCCAGCGACGCCACCGCCCGCAGTTGCGCCGGGCACTGGTTTTTCAGCCCGTCGATCAGGCTCAGCACCAGCAAGCCATGCGCAACCCTGCGCGCAAAGCCCAAGGCCTGCGCGCCCGTATCCGTCATGTGGATCGCAAAGCGGTCGCCCGTCAGATCGGCAAAGGTGTCGATCATGGCGGCGGTCACAACGACGCTGCCCGTCTCGACAAGGTCGCCGATCTGCAGGTCATCAAACCCGTGCAGACCCGCTGCAAGATGCCGCCCGGTCATACCGGAACCGGCGCATCGTCCCGCATCAGCCCCTTTGATTTCAACGCGTCCCAGAACGCTGCCGGGATCGGATGGTTGAACCAGGCCAGATTCTGATCCAGTTGCGCAACAGTGCGGGTTCCGGCGCAAAACGACGGAATGGCCGGATGGGCCACGACAAATTGCAAGGCCGCAGCGGGCAAGGGCACATCGTATCGGGCGCAGACCGCCTCGATCCGGGCCACTTTTTCCATCACCGCAGCCGGGGCGGGGGCATAGTTGTATTTGGCACCGGGCGTGGCGCCGGTCGCCAGAATGCCCGAGTTGAAGCCACCGCCGACCAAGACCGCAGCCCCGCGCCTGACGCATAGCGGCAAGAACGTATCCAGCGCCTCCTGCTCCAGCAAGGTATAGCGCCCGGCCAGCAGAAAGGCGTCGAAATCGCCCTGTTCCAACGCGGTCTGACAGACCTGCCATTCATTCACGCCCACGCCGATGGCCTTGACGACACCTTGATCGCGCAGGCTGAGCAACGCCTTGTAACAGCCGTCCATCGCCTGTCTGAACACCTCGGGCTGATCCTTGCCGCGTGTAAAGACGTCGATGTCATGGATGAACAGAATGTCGATACGTTCCAGCGCCATACGTTGCAGGCTGTCTTCGACCGACCGCATCGTGCCGTCATAGCTGTAGTCGAAGTCCACTGTAAAAGGGGCTGCATTGACCCAAGGGGCAAAGTTGATGTCACGGCGCCGTGTCGGGGTCAGCAGCCGCCCGACCTTGGACGCCAGCACAAGATCATCCCGGTTCTTCCAGCGCAAGGATTGCCCGGTCCGCAGTTCGGACAGGCCATGGCCATACATCGGCGCCGTGTCGAAAAACCGGACGCCGGCATCCCATGACCGCTGAAACATCGCGTCGGACGTCGCTTCGTCAATCTCTTTCAGGAAATTGCCCACGGGGGCTGTGCCAAAGGCAAAGGCCGTGACGTTCAGGCCAGACCGACCGAATTTGCGCTGATGACCGGGTTGCATTCCATCCTCCAAAAGTAACCATTTGGTGCATTGATGACATCGCCTGTGCACCTTCGCAAGAAAAATGCGCAGGCAGGCTGTCGCTTGCTGCGCTGCGCTGATCCCGCTTGACCGGGTGCGATCACCGCGTCTATGTAACTGTATGGTTACAAACCGGAAAGGCATCATGTTTTTAAGTGACACGCAAGGTCAGGTCCGTGACATGACGCGCGCCTTTGCCGACGAAGTGATCCGCCCCGCTGCCGAGGCTTTGGACCGTGACGAACGCTTTCCCGCCGAGATTTATGACGAGATGGCCAGGCTGGGCCTGTTTGGCATCAGCGTGCCCGAAGCGATGGGCGGGCCGGGTTTCGATACGCTGACCTATGCCGTGGTGATGGAGGAATTGTCGCGCGGTTATTCCAGCGTGGCCGATCAATGCGGTTTGGTCGAGCTGATCGCGACCTTGCTGGTGCGGCACGGAACCGAGGCGCAGCTGCGGCTGTTGCCCGATATTCTGGCCATGCGGGCCAAGGTCGCCTATTGCATCACCGAGCCCGAGGCCGGGACCGACGTGTCTGGCATCCGCACCACCGCAACCCCCGATGGTGCAGGCTGGCGGCTGAACGGCGGCAAGATCTGGATCCACAATGCGCCGGTGGCCGATCTGGGCTTTGTGCTGGCCCGGACGGACAAAGCGGCTGGCAATCGCGGCATGTCGATCTTTATCGTCGATCTGCACGCGGCTGGGGTCGAACGCGGCCCCAAAGAGCACAAGATGGGCCAGCGGGCCAGCCAGGTCGGCGCGCTGGCCTTTGCCGATGTGGCACTGGGGCCGGATGCAATGCTGGGGACGGCAGGGCGCGGCTTTCACATGATGATGTCGGTGCTGGACAAGGGGCGCACAGGTATTGCCGCCCTGGCCGTCGGCATCGGGCAGGCCGGGCTTGAGGCTGCGGTGGATTACGCCGCAACCCGCAGGCAATTCGGCAAGCAGATCGCCGAGTTTCAGGGCGTGCAATGGCTGTTGGCCGACATGGCCAAGGATATCGAGGCGGCGCGGCTGCTGGTCCACTCGGCAGCGGTCAAGATCGACCGGGGGCAGGATGCGACCAAGGCGTGTTCCATGGCCAAGTGTTTTGCAGGCGACATGGCCGTCGCTCGTACGGCAGACGCGGTGCAGGTCTTTGGCGGCTCGGGCTATATCCGCGGGTTCGAGGTCGAACGTCTGTACCGCGACGCCAAGATCACCCAGATCTACGAAGGCACCAACCAGATTCAGCGCCTGATCATCGCGCGCGAACTGCTTAAAAAGGGGGCCAGATCGTGACTGGCGCTGGCATCAGGCCCGTGGCTCTGGTCACCGGATCATCGCGCGGGATCGGTCTGGCCGCAGCCAAGGCGCTGGCCCGCGCAGGCTTTGCCGTGGCGTCGATCGGCCCTGCGATGGACGCCGAACTGGCCGCCGCGGCCGAACGGTTGCGCGCATCGGGTGCCGAGGTGGCACTGGCCCCGTTCGACGTCAGCGACCTGTCCGCCCATGACCAGGCCTTGCAGCGCATCGAGGATACGCTGGGCCCGCTGACCACCCTGGTCAACAATGCCGGTATCGGCGTGCTGCAACGCGGCGACCTGCTGGAGGTGACCGAGGCAAGCTGGGACCGCTGCATGGCGGTGAACACCAAGGCGATGTTCTTTCTGAGCCAGGCCTTTGCCAGACGGCTGCTGGCGCGGGACCGGTCGGCGCTGTTTTGCGCCATCATCAACGTCACCTCGGCGAACGCCATCGCCGTGGCGGTACAGCGCGCCGAATACTGCGCGTCCAAGGCAGCGGCGGCGATGGTGTCCAAGGCGCTGGCCGTGCGGCTTGGCCCCGACAATATCGCCGTCTATGACGTGCAGCCCGGCCTGATCGCCACTGAAATGACCGCCCCCGTCATCGACCGCTATGCCAAACGCGCAGCCGAGGGGTTGACCTTGCTGCCCCGCGTGGGCCTGCCTGCCGAGATGGGTACCATCAGCGCCACTTTGGCCACCGGCCAGCTTCCCTATACCACCGGGCAGGTGATCTCGGCGGATGCCGGGCTGCTTGTTGCACGCTTTTGAGGTTTGGCCATGCTGATAGCGCTTCCTGATACTACGGGCCGGATGGCGGATTACCGGCTGACCGGCACGCCGATCGCAGCGGGCCGCCTGCCCAAAGACTCCGCCCGCGTGGTCTATTCCGCCGCCCATGTGGTTGCCGATCCGTTCAGCGCCAATGATCCGACCGGGCCCGCCGCTGTCGATTGGGCCAGGACGATGGAATACCGCCACTATCTGGCCGGTCTGGGTCTTGGCATAGCCGAGGCGATGGATACCGCCCAGCGTGGCATGGGGCTGGACTGGCCCGGCGCATTGGAACTGATCCGCCGGACCAAGGCCGAACTGCCCGACGCTCTGGTGGCCAACGGGTGCGGCACCGACCATCTGAACCCTGCCGATGTGGCGAGCCTCGACGATGTCGCCGCGCCTATCTGACCCAGGTCGAGGCCATTCAAAAGGTCGGCGGGCGGATCATCCTGATGGCCAGCCGTGCGCTGGTGCGCATAGCCAAAGGGCCGCAGGATTACATCAAGGTCTATTCCGACGTTCTGGCCGCCTGCGACCATCCGGTGATCCTGCACTGGCTGGGTCCGATGTTCGACCCGGATCTGGCGGGCTATTGGGGTGACACGTCGTTTGACGCCGCCATGGAAACCGCACTGGCGGTGATTTCCGCCAATCAGACCAAGGTGGATGGCATCAAGATTTCGCTTCTGGACAAGGACAAGGAAATCTTGATGCGACGCCGCCTGCCCGCCGGGGTCCGCATGTACACGGGCGATGACTGCAGCTATCCCGAACTGATCGAGGGCGACGCGCTGGGGTATTCCCACGCCCTGCTGGGTATCTTTGACCCCTTGGCCCCCGCAGCCGCCTATGCAGTGCAGCGGTTGGGTCAGGGCGACACGGCAGCCTTTCGTGCCACGCTTGACCCGACTGTGCCGCTGGCCCGCCTGATCTTTCGCACCCCCACCCGGTTTTACAAGACAGGCGTGGTCTTTCTGGCCTGGCTGAACGGCTTTCAAGATCATTTCATCATGCTGAACGGTGCCCAGGCTACCCGCCCCCTGCCTTATTTCACCGAAATTTTCCGCCTCGCCGATGGCTGCGGACTGTTGCGCAAGCCCGACCTTGCTGTCCAGCGGATGAAATCGCTGCTGACCCTTTACGGCGCCTGACATGCGCGACTTCAGCCGTGACCATTCGGCGCTGGCCCTCAACACGGCCACGCTTGGCCATAACCTTGAGGGACACGGCGCCGGCTGGTCGCCTGAACGCGTGATCGACGCCTGTGCCGCACGCGGCTATGGCGGCATCGTGTTCTGGCGGCGCGAAATCGGCGCGCGCGCGGTGGATATCGGAAACCGCGTCCGGGCCGCGGGCATGCAGGTCAGCGGCCTGTGCCGCACGCCATTCATCGTCGGCCGCGATGCAGGCGGCGACGACGCGGTCAGGGCCAGCATCGACATGGCCGCAGCACTTGGCGCACCGATGTTGACCGTCGTGACAGGCGGCACCGAACCAGGCACAAGGGGCGTTCTGGAAACCGGCAAGATCCTGGCAGACCGCCTGTCGCGCATCGCCCCCTATGCGGCCGACCGTGGCGTCGGTCTGGCGCTGGAACCGCTGAACCCGATGTTTGGCGGCAACCGCACCTGCCTGTTCACCACCGCCGAGGCCTTTGATCTTTGCGATCAGATCGGCGCGCCCAACCTCGGCGTTGCCGTGGATGTCTATCATGTCTGGTGGGACACGCGGCTTGCCCAGACCCTGCAACGGACGACGGGCCGAATCTTTGGCTATCACCTTTGCGACTGGCTGGAAGACACCATGGATATGCTTTTGGACCGTGGCATGATGGGCGATGGCGTGGCCGACCTGCGTGCGCTGCGTGGCGCTGTGGAAGGGGCGGGCTATGTCGGCCCATGCGAAGTGGAAATTTTTTCAGCAAGGGACTGGTGGCAGCGCGACCCGGCTGACGTGCTGGACATCATCGTTGACCGGTTTCGCGCCCACTGCTGACACCCGGCAATGGCATCGCCGGTTGCAAGTCGCTGATCGGGCATGAATGCTTCGCAGATGAAACATGTCCGCGATTGCCCGGTTTGCGCGCGTGTATTGCGGACCCTTGCGCGCTGATATGGTTTGAGAAACCTGAACGGCACGGATAGAGCGTGCCCGCATTCAATTGAATTCGCCTTGCAATCCGCACGTATTTGCAAGGGCAAACGCTGCCTCTGATTGCAGACTGAATATCTGAATCCATTCAAACGCGGGCACGCTCTGGTCTGTTCGGGGCCAGGGGAACCCCGACTGTCAGGCCATTTGCACAACAAAACCGGATCAATTGATCGACCGGTTGGCCTTTTGGCAGCTCATCGGGGCCTGGCTGAATGGCCCTGCAACCGAACCCGAAAGATCCGGGTGGTGTGCCACTGGGATGGTCAAGCCCCGGATCAGGCACTTGAACTGGAACATATCGGGTTGCAAAGTGAGTTCGGTTGAATGGGGGCACGCTTTGGTCACCCACGGCCAGAAACCGGCGCTGACCCTGGCGAAGTTCAGCGGGCATGACGACGGCAGGTCGGATGGCTCGGCCGCTTTGGTCGCGATCCGGCCGCAAAAGCTTGCGCTGCACGCCGCATGCCCGGCAAAAGGGCGCTGTTGCGGGCACGGTGCAGGCCGGGCGATACCCTCGCAGGCGGCCTGCGGGCTGCAATTCAGGTATCGCGGGCCGCAGCGGTCGCCGTCGCCTTGCAGGGCGGGCAGGAGGATGCGGCCTTGACCACGATGCCGGGACAGGCCGTCTGGCTGACCATGAAAAGGCGATGCGATGCCGGCGACGGATGCGGACTGACGATGAAGCTGTGGCGATTGAACAGGGCACCCTCAGAACGGATGCAGCCCCCCCCCGCACAGCCCAAGGCAAGCCGTGCCAAGGCCAGGGCCGAACGGCGCAAGCAACGTAAGCGCGACGCCGACCACCTCCTGGCGTCCTCGACTTTATAAAGCGCGGCAACGCGCAACAGCGCCTCGTCCACGATGGGCGAGCCTTTCCTGGGTTTAGCGGCGATCAGCTTTCTTCGCCCGTGTGCCCGGCAAAACACCAGCTGCATCGGCTCGCCGCCCGTGCGCTTCGGCGTGGCCAGTTGCGTATAGCCACCATAGGCGTCGACTTGGATCGTGCCGTTGAAGCCGTCCAATATTTCGGCGGCATATTCGCCTTTACGCCCGGGGCGATAGTGAAAGACCACGCCCGGTGGCGCAGGGCCATTCCAGCCGCGGTCGTCGCGCAGAACGGCCTAAAGATAGCCCGTTTTCGACTTGCCACGCCCCGGATCCAGAACCGGGGCGGTGGTTTCGTCGACATAGAGCCGGGTGCTGCCCTGTTTCAGCAGCACCGCCATGCGGTCCACGACTGGTGCTATCAGCGCACCCGTCCGGCCCATCCGATCCGCAAGAACCGACCGGTCGATTGGCACACCAAGCCGCGCCATGACCACCGCCTGCCGGTTCAGGGCCAGGTGTTCGGAATGCCTGGACACGGCGATCTGCGCCAGCAGCGCTTCG
>Ga0105044_10003157_pt1 | contig 22569 bp, 17 predicted proteins | sample MAT01_FD_78092 | JGI IMG/M metagenome (GOLD analysis project Ga0105044, IMG submission 78092) | Freshwater microbial communities from Lake Fryxell liftoff mats and glacier meltwater in Antarctica - MAT-01 | ecosystem: Environmental > Aquatic > Freshwater > Ice > Liftoff microbial mat | place...
ACACGAAAACGGCTGCATTGCATACGACACCGTTCTAGTTGATTCAAGATTAACACCACCTTCACCGCCTTCAGTAGATAGCATAATTGAATGTGGCACTAATCAACTATTAATATTTTTAGATGGGCAACAACCTTTTTATTGGTTTTTAGGAGAGGAATTAACCTCCAACGAACCTTCATTATTCTATAATTATACTTATTCTAGCAATAATGAAGGGCTTTACATCGCAAATTATGATTCTATTCAAGGCTGTTACAGTATTAGAACGGAAGTTCCCGTTTTAATTAAGCCCTATTTTAGTTTACCAATTTTGCCAACAGTAACTAAATGCGTGGGCGAAAATGTTCAATTCTCTTCCAATCCAATATCTTCCGGAGCAATAAACAATAAATGGATGTTTAATAATACTATTATATCTACCGACTCATTATTAATTATGAGTAATTTACAAGTCAATCAACAAGGAATTTACACCTTAATGGCGGAAGGTAATAGCAACTATTGTGGAAGAGATACCATTCAATTTATATTAAATGTTTCGCCCTTACCCCTAGCTTCTGTAACTTCTATTCCAGCGAATAATATCTGTAGAGGTTCTAATTTTGAAGTTACATACGCTTCTGCAGAACCTTACACATCAACTTGGCTTCTAAGCAATGGAAGTACACTACAAAATACTACGCTGCAGTTTAATCCATATAATCTTTCTGGGAATATATTTAATGTAACCTTGCAACTTGCCAATGGAGCTGGCTGCCAGTCGTTTATACCATTTAGCATTCCTGTTTTTAACCCGCCTTTACCTCCTCCAACCGTTTCAACTATAACTTTGTGCGGCACATTGCCTGCATTAATAGATTTAGCATCAAGCTATTCGGTTGTTTGGTATTTGGATGATGAAATAGCTCAATCAACACCATCATCTAGTTTTACACTTCTACCAGATGGATTAAATTCAGAAATTACCATTGCAAATTTCGATGCAACAACCAATTGTACCAGCCAGACAGTTATAGTTCCTTATATTTTGAAACCTTATTTTGAGCTGGCTCAATGGGACGACCTAGATGTTTGCAAAAATGAGGAAGTCTCGCTACCATTTGACCCAATACAAGAAAATGCTCAATCATACAATTGGACAAATCCTGCGAACCAATCAGTTCTTGGAAATCAGATTTTCTTTACTGAAGTTCAACCTACAGATAGTGGTTTATATACACTCATTGCCCAAGGAAATGATAATTTCTGTGGGTCTGATACGATGAGTTTTAACATTAACGTGTTACCATTGCCTACACCTCAAATTTTAACCTCAGCACTTCCCTTTTGCACGGCTTACAATTGGCAAACTTATGTGAATCAAATTAGCGGCAACACCAATTTTTGGAATTATAATGGTGCTACACTCGTAGGCGACACCGTCAACTTTTTGCCCAACACTTTAGATACAGGCAACTTTGATGTTATTTTAGAGCAAACAGCAGCAAACGGTTGCTCTGCCAAAGATACAGCAACTATTACAGTCCAATTATCTCCTGCACCTCCACCACCTGTTGATAGTCTTTTTACTTGTGCTGGTCAACAGTTGAATATTAACTTAGCTCCTTCTTTACAAGTTTATTGGTTCGAAGGCGATACCAGTATTCAGACTTTTCCAAGTTCATCTTTTGTTTATGAATATGATGCCAATGACGCAGGCTTGTTCATTGCGAATTACGACCCGATAGAAAATTGCTACAGTACTTTAATTCCTATTCCAATAGAACTTAAACCAAATTTCGAATTACCTTTATTTAGCGATACTGCTGCATGTGTTGGAGATTCTATCACTTTTGTATTTTTGCCCAATGAAGTAAATGCAACAACGTACAATTGGATAAATCCTGCTAATGAAATAATTAATGACTCTTTATTTCGAATCAATGAAATAGCACTTTTAAATGGAGGAATTTACCGAATAATTGCAACTGGCGATAGTACTACTTGTGGTTCTGATACAACTGGATTTACATTCACCGTTAACCCTTTACCTTTTGCAACTATTACAACAAGTAATTCTATAATATGTACCAACAGGTTATGGTCGGCAGCCGTAAATCCAAGTTCAAATTATGTTGCCCAATGGAGTTATAACAATTTCATTTATGACAGTGACGCGGTAACTTTAGAGATTAGTGATACGGTCCAAAATCCTGCTACTATTTATTTAAACCTTACCTCAACAGAAGGTTGCAAATGGAGTGATTCGATATTGGTGAATGTTTATCAAACTCCCGCAGCGCCCATCTTTGAATTGCAAGATTCCGTGTGCTTTGGAGATACTATAGTATTGAATGTTAATTTGCAAGGAGCAACAATTGACATGTTCACCTATCAATCTAATGCAAATTTTTCTTACCAGTCGGAGCAATTAATCTATTACCCTGATTCTACCGATCAAGTAATCAACATTATAGGCTATAATAATTCTGGTTTTTGTATTTCAGATACAATAAGTAATTCCTTTAATGTGGGCGCATTACCTATTTTTAATTTTCAGGACACCCTAATTTATTGCTTAGGTGATGTATTAACCATTCAAAGTTTTGGCAACTATAAAGAGTATAGTTGGAACGATGGTTCTTCTAAAGAATTTCTTGATGTTCAAGAGCCTGGATATTACACGCTAACAGTTACAGATTTTAATGGATGTATTTGGAAAGATTCGGTATATGCTTTTGCCGATTTTTGTGATGTAGATCCTGTTCCAAATGTTTTTACACCCAACGGTGATTCCTACAACGATAAATTTATTTTGGAAGCACATGGCATGACAGTATCTTCTATTGTAATTTTCGATAGATGGGGAACGCTCATTGCAGAATATACAAACATCAAAGATGGTTGGGACGGCAATAATACGGTAGGAAGTGAAATGCCTTCGGGAGTATATTTTTACACAGCAAAAGCGGAATACATTAATGGAAATATCCAGGAAATTAAAGGCTATATACAGTTGATTAGGTGACGTTAAATCACCAAATCAACTCTTAAATCTTTTTATGCCACAACCAAACCTGGTTCATAAGCTAATACAGGGCTCAACCATCTTTCAACATCTTCTAAAGTCATGTTTTTACGCTGTGCATAATCTGAAACTTGGTCTTTGTTAATCTTACCCAAACCAAAATACTTACTTTCTGGATGTCCGAAATACCAGCCACTAACGGCTGCAGTTGGTAGCATTGCAAAACTTTCTGTTAAGGTAATTCCAGTTTCTTGCGTTGCATTTAACAGGTCGAACAAGATTTCTTTTTCTGTATGGTCGGGACAAGCTGGATAACCTGGGGCTGGACGAATGCCTCGGTACTGTTCTATAATTATTTGTTCTACGGTTAAACTGCTTTCATCGGCGTAACCCCAAAATTCTGTGCGAATGCGTTGGTGCAAGCGTTCTGCGAATGCTTCAGCTAATCTATCGGCAATTGCTTTTATCATTATAGAATTGTAATCATCATGATTCGCTTCAAAACGAGCAATATGTTCTTCAATTCCGATTCCCGTTGTAACGGCAAACCCTCCGATGTAATCATTTATACCAGAAGATTTAGGAGCTACAAAATCACTCAAGGCATAATTGGCTTGAGAAGATGCTTTTTTATTTTGCTGTCTCAAGGTATGAACGGTATTCAGCAACTGCTTACGTTGTTCGTTTTGGTACAATTCAATATCGTCTCCTACAGTATTTGCAGGCCACAAACCAATAACAGCATTTGCTTGCAACCATTTTCCTTCCACAACATCTTTTAGCATTTCCTTTGCATCAGCAAATAACTTTGTGGCCTCTTCTCCAACTACATTATCTGTAAGTATTGCTGGATATTTTCCGTACAACTCCCAAGTAGAAAAAAATGGAGTCCAGTCGATGTACTCTGCCAATTCTGCTAAATCATAATTTAAAAATACTTTGGTTCCAGTAAATTTCGGCTTAGCACAATGTTCTTGTTTAAAGTCGATTTTAATTTTATTGGCACGTGCATTTTCAATAGAAACGTATTCTTTTTGATTTACTTTGCTCGCATGTTGTTCACGAATACGCTGGTATTCAACATCGAGATCGTTCATAAAATTTGTATTGAGCTCTTTATTGAGCAAAGAGCCTGCAACTGGAACCGAACGAGAAGCATCTAACACATGCACCACTGGACCTGAATAATTTTGCGAAATCTTAACAGCAGTATGTGTTTTAGACGTAGTTGCGCCACCAATAAGCAAAGAAAGTTTTAATCCTGCTTTTTCCATTTCCTTGGCAACTGTTACCATTTCATCGAGAGAAGGAGTAATTAATCCGCTTAATCCTATAATATCTGCATTAATCTCGATGGCTTTATCTATTATTTTTTGATAAGGCACCATTACGCCCATATCAACGACTTCGTAATTATTGCAACCTAACACTACTCCAACAATATTTTTTCCAATATCATGCACATCTCCTTTTACGGTTGCCATTAATATTTTACCATTGCTGCTAGAAGTTCCTTCTTGCTTTGCGGCTTCGATAAAAGGAAGTAAATAAGCCACGGATTTTTTCATTACACGAGCTGACTTCACCACTTGCGGAAGGAACATTTTTCCGGCACCAAAGAGGTCTCCTACTATATTCATTCCATCCATCAATGGACCTTCGATAACTTGCAATGGTCTATCGAAATGTTGACGAGCTTCTTCCGTATCTTCATCAATATATTCAACAATACCTTTAATTAATGCATGAGAAAGACGTTGATTTACTGGCATTTTGCGCCACTCTTCATTCTTTTCCTGAACTTTACCTTTAGATTTAATTGTTTCTGCAAATTCTACCAAACGTTCGGTTGAATCTTCCCTCCTATTGAGCAATACATCTTCAACTCTTTCTAATAAATCTTTTGGTATTTCTTCATACACTTCTAATTGACCCGCATTTACAATTCCCATGTCTAAGCCAGCTTTGATGGCATGGTATAAAAATGCAGAGTGCATGGCCTCACGAACATGGTCGTTTCCTCTGAAGGAGAAAGAAATGTTAGAAACACCTCCACTTACGCGGGCTCCAAGCAGATTTGCCTTAATCCATCGTGTAGCGTTAATAAAATCAACTGCATAATAGTTGTGTTCAACAATACCAGTTGCAACTGTTAGAATGTTAGGGTCGAAAATGATATCTGTTGGATGCATTTTTACTTCATTCACTAAGATATTATAGGCACGTTGACAAATGGCTGTCCGTCTTTCGAAACTATCAGCTTGTCCTTGTTCATCAAATGCCATTACCACAACAGCAGCACCATAGCGTTTTACGAGTTTTGCTTGTTCTATGAATTTTTCTTCCCCTTCTTTTAAGCTAATTGAATTTACGATTGATTTGCCTTGTACACACTTCAAACCCGCTTCAATTACGCTCCATTTTGAAGAATCAATCATAAACGGTAAGCGTGAAATATCTGGTTCTGATGCCATTAAATTTAGAAATTTAACCATCGCAGCTTCAGAATCGAGCATTCCTTCGTCCATATTAATGTCGAGCACTTGCGCTCCACCTTCCACTTGGTCGAGAGCTACAGTAAGGGCTTCATCGTAATTTCCTTCTAAAATAAGTCTTGCAAATTTACGAGAACCTGTAACATTGGTGCGTTCCCCAATATTCATGAAGTTGCTTTCTTTTCGAATCAATACAGGTTCAAGTCCACTGTAGAAAGGCATTTCCTCAAATTCAGGAGCTTCATGCGGAGCAAATTCTTTGGCTATTCTAGCAATTTCGCGAATATGATCAGGTGTGGTACCGCAGCAGCCACCAATAATATTAATGATGTTACTTTCTAGAAATTCACGAATTTGAACACCCATTTGTTCGGGAGTTTCTTCATATTGACCAAAGGCATTGGGCAAACCTGCGTTCGGGTGAGCACTGATACGGAATTTTGAGTTTTTTGCCAATGTTTCCACATACGGTTTCAACTGCCTTGCACCAAGTGCGCAATTAAATCCTATTGACAACAAATCAATGTGCGAAACAGAGTATAAAAATGCTTCAGCAGTTTGTCCTGTGAGCGTTCTTCCACTTTGGTCTGTAATTGTTCCTGAAACCATCACAGGCATAACACGATCAATTTTCTCACAATACTTATCAATGGCAAAAAGGGCAGCTTTACAATTCAGTGTATCGAAGACGGTTTCAACTAGCAGAATATCAACACCTCCATCAATCAATCCGCGAATTTGTTCGGTATAAGATTCTACCAAATCATCGAAAGTTATGGCTCTATAACCAGGGTCATTTACGTCTGGTGAAATAGAAGCTGTTCTATTTGTTGGACCAATTGAGCCAGCTACAAAGCGTGGTTTATCAGGTTGAAGTGCGGTAAATTTATCGGCAGCACGTTTGGCTAGTTGAGCAGATTTTAAATTTAGTTCATATACAATGTATTCTAAACTATAGTCTGCTTGAGCTACGGAAGTTCCGCTAAAGGTATTAGTTTCAGCAATATCGGCACCTGCCTCAAAATATGCTTCGTGTATTTCTTGAATTATATCGGGTCTGGTTAATGAGAGCAAATCATTGTTGCCTTTAAGTGGTGAAGCGTGGTTTTTAAATATTTCCCCTCTGAAATCCTCCTCCTCAAGCGTATGACGTTGAATCATGGTACCCATAGCACCATCTAAAACTAGAATTCTTTTTTTTAATTGATCTTGCAATAATGTCATCTAACAATTTTAGTTGTTCAGAAGCAGATGAGGAAGAAAGAAAAGGGCAGTTCAATGAGTTTTATTCATCTTATCTGCCACTGAAAAGTATTCAGCGAGGATTGGCACCTTCCATTATTCTTTGATAATGCGGTTGCCAAGACGTCTTAGGGCCTTTTCCCTCGGTCTTTCTTGATAAGCTACTTCAATGAACGATTTTGAGGTGCAAATATAAACAAGAAAACGACGTAACAAACTTCTAAAAATATTTCTTTACCTATTTCCTTTTCTGATTATTTGAACTCTATTATCTTCGTTTCGAATGTAACCAACCTCATAACAGTAAACTACAACTTGCCCCGCTCTATCGGGTCTGCAATGGGTGTAATAAGAAAAATCAAATCCTAAGTCTTGTAGCAAATAGGTATCTGTAGAAGAAACGCTGTTTCTATCAGAAGCAGTTTCTAAAAGAATTCTTCTATTCTTTAAAAGCACTTTATTGATTTCGCGCATGGTCACATCTCTTTGGTTCGCGGCACTATTGTGAAATGCCGTTCTGCATATATCACCGCAAAATTTCTTATCGCTTCTACCAATAATTGGGTCTTTGCACTCTGGACAAATTCTTTGTTTAACTAACATAATTTTAATATTTATAAGATTAATAGAAGTACAATTATATAAAGAAAATCAACTAAAATCAAGTAGTTAAAACAATTAAACGTTTATAAACGCATCTATACGACTAATACCAAAAAGAGTGCTGACTTTTGGGCTGTCAATTGATTTCCAGAACGTGGGTGCACCCTTTCTTTCAATCAAGAAAAATTAAAATTTAACACTCTAAAAACAAGAAAAATGAACAACTTACGTAACTCGGTCCGCTTGATTGGTAATCTTGGCGCGAATCCGGAAATTAAAGAATTAAACAGTGGTAAAAAAATAGCAAAAGCATCCTTAGCAACAAGTGATAAATACAAAGATGCGGATGGTAATCAGGTTACTGAAACGCAATGGCACAATCTAATTGCTTGGGGAAAAACGGCCGACTTTTTTGAAAAATTCTTAGAGAAAGGGAATGAAGTTGTGGTTGAGGGGAAAATTATAAATAGATCGTATGCTGACAAGGATGGCGTGAAAAAATATGTTTCAGAAATCAGTGTGAACGAAATATTAAAATTGGGAAGTAAGAAAGATAAATAGATTTAAGCTTCATGCAGATTACGCACGTTCAGTTCTTAATTGGGCTGAATGTGTGTTTTTATACATCGAAAATTGTGGGAGAAAAATTAAATGTATTACTTAGTCTTCGTAATTTTTTGATCGTCCCAAATAATGGCGCCATCTAAAAGGTATTCTTCAATTTTTGCTTCACCAATTTTGATGAAAATTCTGTCTATTTGAAATTTAATTTCACACGCGGCATTTGCTTTCTTAACATTTTCTGCTGTTTCTGGTAGTGTTGTAATTCTGCCTATTTGAACTTGCGTACCTTGAATTGTGTCCACTTTATCTATTGTTATTCCATACCATTTATCTTCAGGGCCGGCATTCACTTGCAAGGTATTTTTCTTTTTATTCCAAAAAACAGTGTAAGCAACAGGCTTTATCCCTTCCGAAAACATTTTACTTTTTCCAATAAAAGAATTTCTGATTTGTGTTCCAGAATACTCGAAACCTTTCTTGCTTTTCTGAGCAATTACGCTACTTAGAGTTGCAAAAAGGAGTAAAATCAAAAGTAAATAATTTTTCATTTTAAAAGCTTGTGTTAGGTCTTCAAAAATAATGAATTGAATTGAATTTTTGCAATGAATGTTGATTTTAAAACGATAATAGTTACATTAGCACAAAATACTTCAGTTGAAACCAGAAATTAAATTTGGATTTTTATCCGGTATCTTACTCATTTGTTGGACATTGACGCAGTATTTTCTGAATTTCCACACAACAAGAATTGCACTAGGCCATTTTTCTGGCTATGGTATTTATCTCATTATTTTTGTTTCTCTTTTTTTGGGTTTGAAAGAAAAACAAATTGATTATAACGGCCATTTTACTTTGAGGAAAGGAATTCGTTCAGGGCTTTTCCAGCTTGTAATTACTGCAACACCAGCTTCATTGTTTCTATTTTACTATTCTTATAAAATAAATCCTTTGTGGGTGGAGAAATTAATTATTTGGCAAAGAGAAAATAACATGAACCTTGCCGTTTTGCAAATCACAGCAAACGAACAAAATGCATCTGCTGTAATATTAAGCAATACAGAAGTTTATTTATGTGTATACTTTTTAAGCATTATTTTAGTTGGAGGTCTATTTTCATTTTTAATTTCCTCCTATCTAATCGGCACATCAAAAAATAAATGATTTATTTGGTTTAAAATTTTATTCCCGCTTCTATCCTCAAGCCAATATCGAAATTATAAACTTTAGAAGTTGTAAAACGCTCAAAAATTCCGGCACCAAGGACGAGACTAACTTTTGATTTAGTAATAAAATAAAAACATTGCTGAGGCTCTAGGCCTAAAATGATATTGTTAGACTCTAGTATAGAACCTGAAGCGAGTGTTTGAGTCAATTTTTCAGTACCTATTGGAATTAAGGCATTCAATGCAAAATGGAAATCTTCTCCCACACGCCTCATTAAACCGACACCTACTTTGCCATAATTCAAATCTAAACTGTTAAAGCCTTTTCTAGTAATCAATCCAGGGTCAACTGTATAGCGGTCGAAAGAAGCAGAATAACTCAAAAACCAACCACCTCTTCTCTTGGTTTTAAATCCATAATAAGAAAGACCCCAACCTTCTGCGTTCGTTCCAAAAGCACCGTGGCCAGTAATAAGGTTATTCCATGTTTCCTTTACGTCTTTATTGCGTGTTGCAGCAATTTCTAGGGTTTGCATTTTCACCAACGATAAAGGTTCGTAAACCAATGGAGCTTGCTGCCACTCGCTATTATTGAAACTCATTAAAACATTTTCGAGCACTTTTCTTATTCTTCTTTCATGGCTTAAACTTATGTCGGGACCTTTCTCTTCTGCAGTTGCCTCTGTTTGAAAAACTTTTGCCAACTTATCTTTATCAGAAACATAAAATACAACTTGTAATTCTGCTGTTCCTATCTCTTCTGATCCATCTTCTCTTTCAGAAATTCTAAAATCTACCACCTTCATTACAATGGGAGTTTTGGTAGAATCGCTGCTCAATGCAAATTTTAGGTAAGATGAAAATGCATCTTCGAGTGAGCTCGCAAACTTTGCTGGAATACGTTTGTTAAAAGCTCCTTTGGTAAAAAAACCGATATCAGATTTATCTAGCCTTCCATCCATCACTCCTAAAAGAAAAAACTGCTGATTGGGCAGGCGTAACAGTGAATTCTTTATAACAACTAGATCGCTTTGGGAATAAATTTTCTCAGAAGAAATAACTGTGAAAACCAACATTAAAAACCAGGTAAATTTTAACTTATTAGACATAGAACGGATGCTTATTTCAAATTTCAAATGTAAGATGCTTATTTACATTTACAATTCAAATCTTTACTTTTTACCAATTTGGAAAAATAAGAGATTTCCAAATTTATTATGAGGAGCTTCTAAATTAATATTTAAACTATCACTTAAATGATTTATCGAATCATTATATATAAGATAGTCAGCTCCCTCTTTTTCATATTTTTCAATCAAATCTAAACTAATTTTATTATCATTAAAAGTCCAACCATTCCTGTTTAAGTAATATAAAGTGATAAAACCAGAATTATCATTACCAACTACACAAATGGCATCTTTAGGAAGAAAAGCGTTTATTTCATTTTTGTATTTTAAATAACTTACTTCAAAACCTGGGTTATTTGTATCCCACCTTTGCTGTATTCTTAAATACGCTGTTAATGGCATAATTATAAAAGCAATACTAGCCAAAATCTTTATCCATTTTAACTTGCTTTGGAATATAAATTTAAAACCCGCTACAGCAATAATTAGTATGAAGGGCAAAAATGGAAACATATAATAATCATGCACAACATCAATCATATTAATCTCATATAGAAAATAACAAAGCAATAATAAAAGGAGAAATAAATATGGAAAAAAAAGCAAGGCTTTCGCTTTGAAGTTGACAACAAGAAAATAAATTCCAATTATAAAAAATAATACAGTTGCATAATTTAAATACAACTCTGGTAAAGCAGCGCTGAAATGAAACCAGACTATTTCCCTTATTCTTGAAAATGAAATTTGATTGTCAAAAATACCCAATATGACTCCATTTCCGCCCCATTGAGGAATTACCCAATAATACCATAATGCAGGAAAAACACTGCCAACAAAAACTAAAGTGGATAATAAAATTATTCTTTTTCTATCTATAATCTTTTTATAAAAAAGCATAATAAGCACTAGAAAAGGAAAGCAAAGAAATAATAAGTAAGGCAATTTGAATTGTTATTAACTGCAAAATTCCTAGTCACCGTTTCGGTTTGGGTTTGACGCCAAACATGAAAACCAATTAGATCCAAAGAAAAAACATTCCAATGTAAAATTATACTTATTAACAGAGGAAAAAATATAAAATGCTTTTTTGAGAGTATTTTCTCTAGATACATTTATCTTCCTTTTGCAGCAATGTAATTGCTCAATTCTTCTCTATCTGAACTAGAAGGTAACAGACCGCTTACTGCAAAGAAATAATTATTTCTGTCGCTTACATAATCATAAGCAAATTTCGCAATTTCCAATTTGTCAGACGAGCTAGAAAATAAAGAAACAATTTCTTTCAATTGAGAAGAGGTGTAACAATTAAATGTAGGAAGTTGCGCCTTAGTTATTGAAACTTTTGTACTAGAAGACGTCTGAGAAGCCAAGTTATTGCGAATCATGCTAAATTGCTGAGGAGTTACCTCACAAATAGGAACTGGAGGTGCAACGGGAACTATTGGTTGAACTGGCTCTACAGGAATAATTGGCCGAACTGGTTGCTGAGGCTGCGTTGGCCGCACAATTGTTGGCTCTAAAATAATCGGGGGAGGCAAAAAGACATTTTGTTGTGTTCCAAAATATTGGTTTATATAGTCGTGCAATCTTAGAGCAGTGCTAAAATTCGCAAATGCGTCATACAGAAAATAATAATCTTGTCCATTGGCCAAGTTATTAATTCCATAAACAGCAATATCCATTTTGTCTTGTTCTTGAGGAAAAATAGACATTACCTCAGTTAACTGTTGAACACTTAAGCATACCCCTTGAACAGTGTTAATAGCCGTTTGAAGGCGTTGATTATAATTAACTTGATTCGTAATACCGCGTTTGAGTTGTCCGAATTGAATTGTAGGAACTGGGGCAAAACAACCGTTATTTTGACCAAAACTAGTAGTGGAAAAAAAGATCAATAGTGCGATAAACTGTTTCATTTTGAAGTTAAATTAATTGAAGTTTGGTTTTTGGATAAAATTGCGGGCCGACCAATTCAAATCTATATTTTTTTTGCAAATATAATTTTTGTTTCGGAAAAAAATAAGGGTCGGCATTTTTCACTATAATTTATTGATTATATGCAAACTAACATAATTATTTATTTTACATTGTTCATCAAATGAAGGATTAATTAACAGATGTTAAAAAAATTATTAACTATTGCATGAATTCAGTGTAAATCGTTCAATATTACCTGCATTCTTTTACTAAGTTTGCATCATCATTCCAACTGCTCCATGCCCGAACGCAAAAGAATCAAAAGTGCCTTAATATCAGTTTTTTACAAAGATGGTTTAGCAGACATAGCACATGAATTAGTTTCAAAAGGTATAACATTATATTCGACTGGAGGGACTAGAACATTTTTAGAAGAACTCGGTTATGCTGTAGAAGCAGTAGAGGACTTAACTTCTTACCCATCAATTTTGGGTGGAAGAGTAAAGACTTTACACCCAAAAGTTTTTGGAGGAATTCTTGGCAGAAGAGAAGAAGCAGCAGATATTTCTCAATTGGAGGAATTTGATATTCCGTTGATTGATTTAGTAATTGTTGATTTGTATCCTTTCACCGAAACAATTTCAAAAGGAGCATCAGAACAAGAAATTATAGAAAAGATTGATATTGGCGGTGTAAGTTTAATTCGCGCAGCAGCAAAAAACTTTAACGATGTTGTAATTATTTCATCCAAAAATCAGTATGCAGCCTTTTTATATCTTTTAAATAAAACGGAGGCTGCAACAACTTTAGAGCAACGTAAGGAATTTGCTTCTCAAGCATTTACATTAACAGCAAGTTACGATGCAGCCATTGCAAATTGGTTCAATCCACCTGCTGAAATAAAATCATTGAGATATGGCGAAAATCCTCATCAAAAAGCACTATTTTCAGGTAACTTGGAAAATGTATTTACGCAATTGCATGGCAAAGAAATATCTTACAATAATTTACTAGATATTGATGCGGCACTTTCACTTATCGAGGAATTTCCTTCTAATGGCTGCGCTGTAATTAAGCATAACAATGCCTGCGGCGCTGCTTTGTCAGATACCACGTTAATTGCTTGGAAATTAGCATTAGCAGGAGATTCAGTTTCTGCATTCGGAGGTATTATTGTATTTAATACCCCTATTGATATCGAAACTGCTGCTGAATTAGATACTTTATTTTTTGAGATTCTCTTAGCACCAGATTTTAGCGAAGAGGCGTTATTAAAACTTAAATCTAAAAAGAATAGAATTCTCTTGAAAACAAATAATTTCCAACGTCCTGCGCAAAAAATTAGGACTGCGTTAAATGGAGTTTTAGTGCAAGATAGAGATGTAAAAACAGAACAAAAAGAAGATTTTAAATGGGTTTCAGAAACTCAACCAGACAGTTCAAGAAACGATGATTTTGTGTTTGCTAATTTGTTAGTGAAACATACAAAATCGAATGCTATTGCACTGGTAAAAAACAAACAATTAATTGCTAGCGGAACAGGTCAAACATCACGTGTTGACGCATTAAATCAGGCAATTGATAAAGCAAAAAGAATGGGATTTGATACAGCAGACAGTGTAATGGCTTCTGATGCATTTTTCCCTTTTACAGATTGTATTGAGATTGCTGCCACCGCAGGAATTTCTGCAATAATACAACCAGGAGGTTCTATGCGCGACCAAGAAGTTATTGATGCTGCTAATCGTTATAAAATCTGCATGGCCATTACAGGAACACGACATTTTAACCACTAAAAACAAACGCTGAAATATAAAACATGGGTTTATTTAATTTTTTCACCCAAGAAATTGCAATTGATCTTGGAACTGCTAATACAATAATTATTCACAACGATAAAGTTGTAGTGGATGAACCGTCAATTGTAGCCATAGAGCGATCTACAGGAAAAGTAATCGCAGTAGGAAAACATGCACAACAAATGCATGGTAAAACGCACGAAAATATAAAAACAATTCGTCCTTTAAAAGATGGTGTAATAGCAGATTTTAATGCTGCAGAACACATGATTAGAGGAATGATAAAAATGATTAATCCGGGTAGAAAATTTTTCTCTCCTTCTTTGGTCATGGTTATTTGTATTCCATCGGGTATTACAGAAGTTGAAAAAAGAGCGGTTCGCGATTCTGCTGAACATGCGGGCGCTAAAGAAGTTTATCTTATTCATGAGCCAATGGCCGCTGCAATTGGAATTGGAATAGATGTAGAAGAGCCAATGGGAAATATGATTATTGATATTGGAGGTGGTACTTCTGAAATTGCTGTAATTGCTTTAGGTGGAATTGTTTGCGATAAGAGCATCCGCGTTGCAGGTGATGATTTTACTGCAGATATTGAAGATTACATGCGCCGTCAGCACAACATTCACATTGGAGAAAGAACCGCAGAACGCATTAAAATTGAAGTTGGTGCAGCTTTAACCGAAATTGAAAATCCACCAGAAGACTTCGCTGTTCATGGTCGTGATATGATGACTGGTATTCCCAAAGAAATTATGGTTTCATACCAAGAAATTGCACATTGCTTAGATAAATCAATTGCTAAAATTGAAACAGCGATTTTAAATGCATTGGAAATGACACCTCCAGAACTTTCTGCAGATATTTACCGAACAGGTATTTATTTAGCAGGTGGTGGCTCAATGTTGCGTGGTTTAGACAAGAGAATTTCTGCAAGAACTAAACTTCCCGTTTACATTGCCGAAGATCCACTTCGCGCTGTTGCAAGAGGTACAGGAATAGCACTAAAAAATCGCGATAAGTTTAAATTCTTGATTCGCTAAACATATAATCATTCATATTAATGTTAGGAAAACGGAATGCGTAATTTCATCCTGATTATTAGAAAGTATAATTTCTTTATCTTGTTTCTTATGTTACAAGGTTTATGTATTTACTTGCTAGTTAAGAATACTACGTATCAAAAAGAAAAACTGGTTTCTACCTCAAATTCATTTGTAGGTAAAATCTATACCGGTTACAGCGATGTTGCTGATTACTTAAAATTAGGAATCACCAATAAGGCACTTTCTGAAGAAAATGCGCGCTTGCGCAAGGCTGATTCTGCTTCGTTTTACGACACTTCTTTTCGGGTAATTAGAATGAATGATTCCATTAACAAACAGCAATACGAATACACAACTGCTCGTGTAATCAATAACTCAGTTTCTCGCATCAATAATTACATTACACTCGATAAAGGAAGTTTGCAAGGAATACAACCCGATATGGGCGTAATTTCGAGCAATGGCGTGGCTGGTTATGTAAAGATGTTTCTCCACATTTCAGCACTGTTGTTTCCTTATTACACAGTGGATTTAAAGTATCTTCTGTAATAAAGAAAAATGGATATTTCGGCTCCACTGTTTGGAATGGAACTTCTCCAAGGTATGCGAATGTGCTCGACATTCCGATTCATGCAAAAATTTCCATTGGAGACACCATTGTTACTAGCACGTATTCAGGTATTTTTCCAAGAGGAATAATGGTAGGAACAATCCATCAAATTGGAACAGCAGGTGAAAGTTTTAAGGAAATTAAAATGCAATTATCTACCGACTTTCAAAATCTTTCTTATGTGTACGTTGTGAAAAATATAATGAAGGCGGAAAGAGATACTTTAGAAGTTAAATTGGAGGATATAAAATGATAGGCGACATTGTTCTCAATTTCTTTCGATTTTTTCTTTTGATTTTTATTCAAGTATTGGTTTTAAATCAAATTGAAGTTGGAGGAGCTTTAAATGGTTATTTAAATCCCTATTTATATGTGCTATTTATTTTAATGCTTCCAGTAAATATCAATAAAACACTTCTTTTATTGATTTCATTTATTACTGGATTAAGTGTTGATTTATTTTCTGGAACGGCGGGTATGCATGCATCTGCTAGTTTATTTGTTGGATTTATTCGACCTTCTTTCTTAAATTTAATTGCTCCACGTGAAGGTTATGAAACTACACTTCGCTTAAATATGCAAGGTATGGGAGGTAGTACTTTTCTTATTTATGCTGCAGTATTGGTGCTCATTCACCACTTGGTTTTATTTTTAATTGAATCATTTAGTTTTTTAAATTTTTTCGATTTATTGTTACACGTTTTAACCTGTAGCATCACTACTTTGCTTTTAATAGTATTGAGCCAAATTCTTACCCAGAAAAATAGGGAGGCCATTTAATGAATTTATTTTCAGATAGAAAATATGTGATTAGTGCGATTTTTATCACGCTAGTAAGCATCTTTTTGCTCCGTATCTTTTACATTCAAGTGCTCGATAATTCCTATAAACTTGCAGCTAATGACAATGCGCTTCGTCATAAAATTGAATATCCAGAACGTGGTGTTATTTACGACCGTAACGGTAAAATTTTGGTTTACAATGAAGCTGCTTACGACTTAATGGTGATTCCCAAAAGAGTGAAAAAAATCGACACCACAGACTTGTGTAAGATTCTTGAAATCTCTAAAACGGAATTCATATTGAGGTTAAACAAATTAAAGGCACAAAAATTCAGTTCGTTTCGTCCTGAAGTGTTCGAAAATGAAATTTCATTAGAAACCTATGCAACACTTCAAGAAAAACTGATGAAATTTTCAGGTTTCTTTGTTCAAGCGCGGACATTAAGAAAATATCCATTAAAAACTGCACCTCACGCTTTAGGTTACGTGGGTGAAGTTGACAAGAAATTGATGGAAAGCAATCCATACTATAGAATGGGCGACAATATTGGCTTGAGCGGTGTTGAAAAATCTTACGAAATACCCTTACGAGGTCAACGAGGTGTTAAAATCGTAATGGTCGACGTTTATAACCGAGAGAAAGGAAGCTTTGAGGATGGAAAGTATGACACCGCTTCCGTACTTGGAAGAAGCCTTACTTCGACCCTAGATGCTGATTTACAAGAATATGGTGAGAAGCTAATGCAAAATAAAATTGGAGCTGTTGTAGCAATAGAACCTGCTACTGGAGAGGTTTTAGCTATGCTTTCTTCACCAAGTTATGACCCTAATCTTTTGGTAGGGCGTTTAAAAAAGAAGAATTATCCTATCATGGCAATGGATACAACTAAGCCACTTTACAATAGAGCCACCATGGCAAAATATCCGCCGGGTTCTACTTTCAAATTAGTGAATGCACTTATTGGCCAGGAAGAAGGAGTAATTACAGAAACAACACTTTTTAGCTGTAGTCGAGGATTCCATTTTGGAGGTCTTACTGTTGGTTGTCACCCACATGCTTCTCCGGTCAACCTAAAGTTTTCAATTACAACTTCTTGCAATTCTTATTATTGCAATACCTTCAAAAATATCTTACAAAAATATCCAAAAACTGCCATAGGATTTCAGGTTTGGAGAAACCATGTAATGAGTTTTGGTTTGGGTAAAAAATTCCCGATTGACCTACCTCAGGAATCTAGTGGAAACGTGCCCACAATAAAGTATTATGACAAATATCATGGATCTGGAAGATGGAATGCAATTACAGTAATTTCTCTTGCTATTGGCCAAGGTGAAATGGGTGTTACTCCGCTGCAAATGGCAAATTTCTGCACAGTAATAGCAAATAGAGGTTGGTATTATGCGCCGCATGTTATTAAAAAAATAGAAGGGGGAAAAATTGATACAACTTATTCCAAAAAACGATTTACAACAGTCGGTAGGCCTTATTTTGATCCTGTTGTAGAAGGAATGCGCAATGTAATTATTGCAGGTACGGGAAGAATTGCTCAATTAGATTCAATCACAGTTTGCGGAAAGACGGGAACAGCTCAAAATCCGCATGGAAAGGATCACTCCATTTTTATTTGTTTCGCTCCAATGGATAATCCTAAAATTGCAATTGCCGTTTATGTAGAAAATGCCGGATTTGGTGCTGCTTGGGCCGCCCCTATTGCAAGTTTAATGCTTGAAAAATATTTGAGAAGAGAAGTAAAGCGTGCCGAATTAGAAAAAAGAATTATGGATGCAAATCTTCTTCCTAAAAAGTCTGACTGGATTGCTAAAAAAACTAAAGGATAATGGCAAATAGAAGCAGTGAAGCGGTATTGCAAAATATAGACTGGGTGCTAGTACTACTTTATTTGGTACTGGTTACTATGGGCTGGTTTAACATATATGCTGCAGTATATAATGAAGAATACAAAAGCATTTTTGACACCTCTCAAAGTTACGGAATGCAGTTGGTTTGGATTGTGACTTCTTTATTTATTGCATTTTCCATTCTAGTAATTGATGGGGAATTCTTTCCCTCCTTTGCTTACATACTTTATGGCGCTTTTGTTTTACTGCTGATAGTAGTAATTTTTGCTGGTGTGGAAGTAAAAGGTTCCCGATCATGGATTGGTGTAGCTGGTTTTAGAATTCAACCTGCCGAATTTGCTAAATTTGCTACAAACTTAGCTATTGCAAAATTTCTTAGCAACATCAATGTAAAATTTGAAAAATTAAGTACGAAACTAATTGCAGCTGCATTATTTGCTGTTCCTGCCTTAATCATCATACTACAAAATGAAACTGGTTCCGCCTTAGTTTATGCTTCATTTATTCTCGTATTGTACAGAGAAGGTCTTTCTGGAAATATATTGATCATGGGGCTTGTAATGGTAATACTTTTTATTGCTGCATTGCTTATTGATGAAGGTGTTTTAAGTATTATTCTTGCCATTATTGCTGGCTGCAGTTTCCTTTTTATCAGGTTTAAATTGAACAATGCATTAATTGTTGGGGGAATTTTGCTCGCTTCCGTTGCATTTGTTTATACGGTTGATTATGCTTTCATAAATATTTTGGAACCTCACCAAAAAAAGAGAATCAATGTACTTTTGGGCAAAGAGATTGATTTAAAAGGAGCTGGATATAACGTAAACCAAAGTATGATTGCTATTGGTTCTGGCGGATTAATTGGGAAAGGTTATTTAAATGGAACGCAGACAAAATATAATTACGTTCCAGAACAAAGCACTGACTTTATTTTTTGTACAGTTGGTGAAGAATGGGGGTTTTTGGGAAGTACTATCGTTCTTGGTCTGTTTGTGCTGCTCTTGCTCCGCCTTATTTTCCTTGCCGAACGACAGCGAAGTGCTTTTTCGAGGATTTATGGGTATGGTTTAGCAAGTATTATTTTCTTCCATATCGCCATAAATATAGGCATGACAATAGGTTTAGCGCCTGTTGTTGGTATTCCTTTACCTTTTTTTAGCTATGGAGGTTCTTCTTTGTGGTCATTTACAATACTTACGTTTATTTTTGTAAGATTAGATGCCTACCGTTTTCAAATACTTAGATAACACTTTACCCCTACTTTTTGATAGATTCAATAAGTGGAGCGTTAAAATAATGCTGTGTATTGGAGTGCTTTTCCCGCTACAATTCTCCGCCCAGCATTACAGTCAGGATAGTATTAGAACTTTAATTAAGAATGGGTTGCGATACATCAAAAATGATCAAACACAAATCACTATTCCTGCATTTCAATACAGGGGAGAATGGCCTACTTATATGTGTCTGCAAAAGAGTTACCCCTTACTAGGAAAACCTAAGAGATATTACGATTCGAATTGCTTTTCCATTGCATCCATCCACAATATGCTCGCCGAAACATATTATAATCATCCTGAATTTTCTGAAATTGCTGCAATGCTCCAGCTTGCTTACCCTCAAATATTAAGCTATAAGTCCGCAAACAATGGGTTCAATTTTTGGCCACTCCTCCCTCCTTCCGGCAGGTTAAGACAATTAGGAAAAAATAATAAGGTAGAATCTGTGAGAAGACCCGTTCAATATAGCATGCTGATGCCATACATAAGAAAAGCTGCAAACATTATGGACGATAATGATGACACTGCTCAAGGGTGGATGGCGATTCTAAATCATGAAAAGTTAAAGGGGAATAAAATAGATAAAGATCTATTTAAGCTGTTCGAAAACTTTAAAGATTCTGCAAGAGAAAATCAGCATTACTACAATTTATGTTATGGAAACATAATAAATACCAATGCTTACAAGACATGGAGAGGCAAAGAAGAAATATTTCCAGGTTGGAATATACCGAGATTGTTGGTAAATAATGCATTGTTTTTATTTCCAATTTCTACAGCATATCCGCATGCATATACACCCTATATGCCTTATGGCGCAAACGATGTAGATGCTGTAGTTAATGCAAATATTCTTAGCACATTAGCAGAAAATGGTTCACAAGAAAAAACGACTAGCGGTAAAGCTGCTGCTGATTTTATAACCTTAAAAACGAAGTACGGTGCTTGGAATACTGCAGGAATATATTACCCTAATAGGTACCATTTCCATTATTCTGTGATTCGTGCAAAGTACAAAGGTGCTCTGTTCCTCGATTCTGCAGCAGCTCATATTGAAAGACATTTATTAAAAAGTCAATTAAAAGATGGAAGCTACGAAAGTCGAATAAGAGTCAACAAAAGAGACAAAATACAATCTACTGCTTACGCGCTAAATGCATTGTTAAAACTAGGAAATCCTTTTGGAACTAACAGAGAAATCAGCATACATAAAGCGTTGCACTTTTTACTCCTTCAGAGTTATATTGATAATGGGGCTTTATGTTGGGAAGGTGGCGTGTTCTTTTCGGGTGGCACTGTTATAAGAAATATTCTTGTGTGGAAATCCGATTCTTACACAACAGCGCTAATTGTGGAATCTTTAAGCATCTATTTAACGTATCTAAAGTCATCAAATTTAAATTGACCTAATAAATTTTAGACTAAAATGCTTAATTTAGCAGCCATAAATGAAAATACTTTTTACTTATCTAATTTCCTTTTTTGTATCTACTATGTTATCTGCACAAGTTAGCGTGCTAGAACAAGGTACAGATAGAGACAGCAGTTATTACGACATTTATAAAGTTGCAGAAAATGAAATTTGGTTAGGTGGTGAATATGGAATACTAAAAAGAATTATTACCAACAATAAGATAGAAACCATAGATATTCCAAATAACGGGGCCAATATTCTTAAAATAATTCGTGACGGAAAATACGTTTATGTTGCAGCAGATAAAGGCACTATTTATAAATATAACTTAGAAAATAAAGAGTGTATTCGTAAAGAATTTCCAGAATTTAAATCAAAATGTTTTTATGATATTGCCCTTTCAGAAAATGGAAACTTGCTCGTTTGTGGCGGGAATAGCCGCATTGCAAGAGGTAAAAAAGCAATTCCAAATGGATATATTGCATCAATTGATTCTAGTTTAAATTTCTCTCCCGAGATAGTTTGGAAAAATAAAAAAAAATTCGTGTGGGCATTAATTAAAGATAGCTCTGAAAAAATTTTTGCATCTATTTTTAATGGTTTAAATTCATCAATATATACCTTGGAAAAGGAGAATAATAAATGGAATAAAACACAAAAAATAAAAGGGCTAATTCATGGATTGTCAGACATAAATGGCAAAATATATTATGCAGGAAGTGCTTCCATTAAGTATCATAAAACTGGAATTTGGGGAGAAATAAATAATTCCCCAAAGCATTACAGAATTAAGAATTGTGGATTAATTTGTAACATAGTTGAAAATAAAAATGAATTATTTGGCCTTACTCAGCAAGGAAAGCTGATTCAATTAAATACCAATCAAGTAGTGTGCGAATCTCAATTAAAATACCCATTTTACGAGGCATTACAAGTCAATGAAAATACAATTTATTTAGTTGGTCACGGTAAATTAGTATATCAAGTAAAATTGCCCCTTTAGGGAACGGCAAAAAAGCCTTCACGCTACATATAACTTCAAAATTAAAAGCCTTACAAAATCGGTTTGGTTGGTAATTATTTTGAGTCAAGAAATTATAACTCCTGTATTATAATTACTTTGCACAATTAAATTTCTTAATTCTGTAAAAATAGTATGCACTTCGATTTTATTTTACTCATAATTCTCTTTGTCTATATTAGAAATAAATTACAAACCAAAATCTTATTACCACAATGGAATAGAGTTTTTATGGGCGGTATTGCTCTCTGCATTACATTGTTAATTATTGAAGGATTTTTTCATGAGAGCGTTAAAGTAACAAGTTGGATTGCTCATTTATTCAATTTTACCTTTATTTATTTTTGCTTTTCTAAAAAAGAATTAGAAAAAATTAGAAATGTAGCCATATCGATTATTCCTATGGTTCTAATTAATTTCATAGAACATATTGTAGAACTTGCAAATCAGGTATTTTATCTTCAAAACGAGGGATATTTTGAAACAGCAGACACTTTCGCAGTCATTTGGCTTGGGATAATTTTATTTATAGATAATAGACAACGAAAAACACAAGAAAAAGACCGAAAAATTGCCGCCGAAAAAGAAAAAGAATTTCAACATACCTCAAAATTAAAAGCAGAACTAGAAATACAA
>Ga0105044_10003159_pt1 | contig 22565 bp, 15 predicted proteins | sample MAT01_FD_78092 | JGI IMG/M metagenome (GOLD analysis project Ga0105044, IMG submission 78092) | Freshwater microbial communities from Lake Fryxell liftoff mats and glacier meltwater in Antarctica - MAT-01 | ecosystem: Environmental > Aquatic > Freshwater > Ice > Liftoff microbial mat | place...
CGGCAAGCAGGTAGAGTTCGGCTTGCTGATGCGGCTTGTGGGTGCGGTCGAGCTGGGCGTACACGGTGTCGCGCAGCACGACCAGCTCGGTGAGCAGCTCCAGCGGCGGGGTGGTCAAGTAGGCGTGCGCGGCGGTGCGTGCGGCGGCGTGTAGGTGCTCCATGACCGACGGATCCAGTGCGCTGGCCGCGTCGATCGCATGCTCCACCGACCGCCGGCCAGCCTCGGTCACAAGATCCCCTCCGTCCAGGTCAGGAGTGGTGGTCAGGTCATCGGGCGGACCGAGCAGACGTTCGACCGGTTCCCCGAACCAGGTTTCCAGTACCCGACAGGCTACGGCGCGCGGGGTCGGTGCACCCCCGGCGAGCCAGCGCTTGAGCTGTCGCTCGGAAACGTGCATCTCACCTTCGCCCTGGCGCTCGGCCTCCTCGGGGAAGCGGCGCAGCACATCACGTTGTGAGAGCCGAGCGGCCCACAGCTTCTGCTCCAGACGGGTGCGCGGTGCGCCACCAACGGCCATGACCAACGGTAACCAGTCCGGCACCAGGCCGGACATCGTTTCCGCGAATCGGCCCGCCGATGGCCCGTAATGGCCCCCGAATGGCACGTCGGCGCCAGGTCGGGCCACGGCATCGTGATCGGCACGCCACGGTACGTGACCACGCAACCGTGACCGTCCCGTTACCCGGTCCGCCCGAGGTCCCCGCTGGCCCTCGCGCCGACCGGAACCAGCCTTGTCAACCGAAAGGAGGCCGCGATGCGTCATCGACCCGAGGTCGTGGGCCGCTCCAAGCTGCTCCCGCGGCCGCAGCCTCCATGTGGCTGGCTGCCGGCAGCACTACGGCACGCCGCCACGAGCGGTCTGAGCCGCGACGGCTATGCCTTGTCAGGCCTGTGGCTCTGGATCACGTCACAGCTGCACCCGCAGTGCGGTAGTACGCGGTGAGCGCCTCCTTCCGCGTGCAGGGCCGCCTTATCAAGCGTCGCGGGCCCGTCGTGGTCCGTGACGAGACCCGCCGACTGGACGCCGACAGCCGCGACGAGGCGTTGCGCGTTGCGAAGGTGCTCAGCGGCGACGGATTCACAGTGTGGGTGTGGGCGGTCGACACGCGGTCCGCGCCTGCCGAATGGGACCTCGTCGACCGCATACACCCTCCCCGGCACGCCACGGACCAACATTGGACGCGGGGCGCGACCGGGCGAGTCGTGATGGGGAAGGCGTGATCGCCAACTCGCCGCAGATCGTCGTGTCGGTTGCTGATCAGCGCACTGGGGCCGCGCATCTCGTATCCGAAGACCTGGTTGCCTGTAGTCGACCCATGCGGGCCATGTGTGGCCAGGAGTTCCTCCCGGCGGCGCTGTGCGCCCCTCTTGGTCGCCCGTGCCCTCGGTGCCATGAGGTTGTCGACACCAGGCGGGTACCCGCCACCAGGTCCGACCGATCGAGCAGGTCTCTGCGCCGCCTCGCCCGGTGGGCAGGACTCGACGACCAGCGGGCCCGGCGCGCTCCCCACTCGCCGCCGGGCTTGCTGGTGACCACCGCCACCGGGGGCGGCCCTGACCTGCCGCACGAGGTGGCCGCGCGGTACTGGCCGGCCGGTGATCCCCTCGGCGCCGTGGTCCTCCGCTCCCTAACCGCCACACAGGCACGAGCCGCCCCGTCTCGCCGGCGGTAGCCCCTGAGATCCCGGGCTCATCAGGCCACCGCCCGCGTCACCTGCCACACGAAGGAGTTCCCGAGACGCCCATGTGTACCTGCACCGCCCGCAGAGACGACTCAGCCGACTTGTCGGCCGTGTCCCTCCTGCTGTTCCTTCTCAACCGGATCGATCGGAGCACGTCGATCGACGAAAGGCCTGGACTTCTCGTGTACGACGCCTGGCGCAGGCAAGCTGCACCGATACTGGCGCGGCCCCGAGGGACTGACGACTACTGCGGACTACTGATAATTGATATCGACAACTTCAAATCGATCAATGACGAGTTCGGTCACCTGGCGGGGGATAGTGTCATTGAGGTGGTTGCGGGCATTCTTCGTGAGGAAACGCGCAGGTTCGATGTCGTTGGTCGCTTCGGTGGCGATGAGTTCATCGTACTCATTGACCGGCTCGAAGACCGATGGGCGGTTGAAACCATCGCAGAGAAGATCCGCGGAGGGGTCGAAGATCTCGCGGTCAGTGTGAGCACGCCTGACGGCCTTCGGGTCATCACCGGTCTGACTGTGTCGATCGGCGGGGCGCTGCATTCCACCGCCGATGGATATTCTGGTCTTACCGGGTTTGTGTGGGCTGCGGACGCGGCGCTCTACAGCGCAAAACACGCGGGACGCAACGCAGTGCGTGTCCAGTCGATGCCCAAATAGAAGTGACCACGTTTGATGCCAGAGATACAGGCAGGAATGGAAAGGTTCTACGTGACCACACTGCATGACGAGGCCAGGTCGTTGCGTGAGGCGATGGTCGAGCAGTTGCGTTCGCTCGACGGGATTCGTTCTGAGGCCGTCGCGGTGGCGTTCCGGGCCGTACCGCGGCACGTGTTCGCCCCGGGCGCGCCGCTGGTGCAGGTCTACGAGGCGACGACGACGGTGTGGCCCAAGCACGACGGGACCGGCCGGATGGTCTCGACGGTGTCGGCAGCGCACATCCAGGCGGTGCAGCTCGAGCAGGCCGAGGTCCGGCCGGGGATGCGGGTGCTGGAGATCGGGTCGGGCGGCTATAACGCTGCACTCCTAGCCAGCCTGGTCGGTGTTGAGGGCGAGGTGACCTCGGTCGACATCGACCCGGAGATCGTCGACCGGGCCCGCGCCTGCCTGGACGCCGCCGGCTTCGACCGGGTGCGGACCGTCGTCGCCGACGGCGACAACGGAGTGCCCGAGCACGGCCCATACGACCGGATCGTGGTGACGGCGCGCTCGTGGGACATCCCGCCCGGCTGGGTCGCCCAGCTCGCCCCGGGCGGGCGGATCGTCGTGCCGCTGCGGTTGGGGACCATGACCCGCAGCGTCGCCCTCGACCGCACCGACGGCGTGGGCGCGCTGCTCGCTGGCGGTGATGCTCGGCTGTGCAGCTTCGTGCCCATGCAAGGTGCGGGCGCCCACGAAGACCAGATCGGGCTCCTCCCGGACACGGCCCTGGCGGGCGAGGCCGGGCCGGGGCGGGTGCAGCTGCGCGCCGACGCCCACAGCACCGACGACGACCTCGCGCGCCTGATGTCCGTGATCGGCGCGGCGATCACCGGGCCGACGCGGCACCGGCCGGTGACGGTGTGGACCGGTGTCAAGTTCGACCACGTCGACGATCTCGACCTGTGGCTCGGGCTGCGGCTGCCGGCCGCGGGCATCCTGACCGCCGACCGCGAGATCACCGCCACCGGCCACCCGACCTCCATCACCCGCGCCGGGGCACCAGCCCTGGTCAGCGACGGCGGGTTCGCCTACCGCACCAAGCGCACAATCCCGGACGCCGCCAGGTTCGAGACCGGGGTTCTCGCCTGGGGCCGTGACGCCGCCGACCTGGCCGCCCGCTACGCCCACACCGTCACCGAGTGGGGCCAGTACCGCGCCGGGGGCGGCCGAGGTCCGGGGTTGCAGGTCCTACCGGCCAGAACGCCAATCGAGCCCGACCCGCGGCATCGGGTCCTGGACAAGAACCACACCCGCATCGTCGTGTCCTGGCCCACCGCACCGGACCCGATGTCGAGCTGATCCGACCACCCCGCGCCGTCCGGCCCGGGGGAGAACGACAACCGCAAGGAGTTCCACCGTGAGCACACCGACCATCGATACGCGCGCCGACAACGCCGAGATCACCGGCACGGACGCGGAGTTCGACCTCGACATCCGGATCTTCGAGTCAGGGATCGGGCTCGACGAGGTCATCCGCATGACCGACGACGGCTGCGGCTCGACCTGCCAGAGCGCCTGCAACAGCTGCTGACCCCGGCTTCGGCCTGGCGCGTTCCTCCGACCCGACGCTCCGGCGGTATGAGTCCTTCGATGCCCACCGCCGGGGCGTCGCCCACCCCCCGATGACCGATCCGACCGGCAGGAGCAGGGCATGTACGAGTTCGCCGGTGGCGCAACCCTGCGGATGAGCGCTCGCCCGTCCGATGAGGTCACCGCATGTCCTGATGTCGACCGCGCCCCGTCTACCGAGCTGCTCGCCTGGCTGGAGCGGACGTGGCGTGACCGGGTGTTCGCCGCCGCGGTCGAGCTGGCCAGCCCGGCACTCGCCAGTCAGGTCCACGCCCTGCTGACGGCGCCGCACCCGTGTCCCCGAACCACTCGGCGCGCCGTGATGGCGTTGCTGCGCTACCGGCTGCGTTCCACCAGCCGTGCAACACCGTTCGGCCTGTTCGCCGGGGTCGCGGCCTTGCGGATCGGCCACCCTGCAGCAGCACGTATCGGTGCCGCACACCGCGCCGTGGCCCGGGTGGGTCACCCCTGGCTCACTGCGGCGATCGGCACGCTTGGACGCGCCCGGGACGGTGCGCGGGGGATGCCGGTGGCGGTCGACGGGCGCGCTGTCGTTCGTGACGGCCGCCTGGTCCTGACCAATGCGGCGACGCCACCAGCGGACGACGCTCGGGACCGGGAGGTATCGGTCTGCCTCACCGCACCGGTCGCCGCCACCCTCCGCCGCGCACGCGAACCGGTGACACGGTCGGAGCTGCTTGACGGCCTGGTCGCCGATTTCCCCGCCGCCAACCCTCGTGCCATTGACCACATGATCGCCGCCCTGTTGGGGGAGGGTTTTCTCGTCGAGGCGCTGTACCCGTCGATGACCGCACCCGACCCGCTCGCCCACGTCCTCGACACAGCGACCTCCGCCGGTATCGACCACGATCCGGAGGGCGCCGCGGTCCTCGCCGAACTCCAGGCGATCAGCGACCTGCTCAGTTGCCATGACACGGCCGCCGCAGCGTTGGGGCAGCGGGACTTGCGGGCGGCCGCCACCTTGCGAATGCGCGAGCTCGTCGACGGGGTCACGCCGCTTGGAGTGGACCTTCTCCTCGACGCGGATGTCACCGTCCCGCCCTCGGTCGCGGTGGAGGCGGCGCGGGCCGCCTCGGCGCTCGTCCGTCTCGCCCCGGAACCGACCGGGCCGGCCGTCTGGCGGGACTACCACCGTTGTTTCCTCGACCGGTACGGGATCGGCGCCGTGGTCGGGCTGCCCGAGCTGCTGCATGCCGGGACCGGGCTGGGCTATCCGGCCGGTTTCCGCGGCACCCACCTCCCACCCATCACCCCCATGCAACGTGCCCATGCTCGGCACCGGGCCGAGCTACTGGCCCGCCTCGCGCACGCCGCCGTGTGGGACCGCTGCCCGGAGGCCGAGCTCACCGACGCCGACCTCGACACCCTCACCGCCAACGTCGACCTCGCGCCGCAGCCGCACACCGACCTACGGGTCGAGGTCCACGCCCCAACCCGCGCCGCGCTCGACGCCGGCCGCTTCGACCTGCTGGTGGTCGGCGCCTCCCGTGCGGCCGGCACCATCACCGGGCGGTTCCTCGACCTCCTCGACCCCGACGGAACCGGCCCGATCACCGCGGCCCTGCGCATGCTGCCCACCGCCACCCGTCACGCAACGCGGGTGCAGCTGTCCGGCCCTCCCGCCGCCCCGGCGGCGGCGACCATCACCCGCAGCGCTGCGGTGCTGGACCGCCAGCTCGTAATCGGTGGTCACGCCCCGGCCGGGAGCCTGCTCCCCGGGGACCTGGCGGTGTCCGCCGACCCGACCGGGCTCTACCTCGTGATCGCCGCGACCGGCGAGCCAATCGAACCGACCGCGCTCACCGCGCTCGAACTCGTCCGCTGCGCCGACCCGACCCTCCGCTTCCTGGCCGAGATCGCGACGTCGGCCTGCGCACCGTGCAGCCCGTTCCTGTGGGACCCAGCTCTGCGCGAGCTGCCGTTCCTGCCGCGCCTGCGCTACCGGCGCACCATCCTGTCCCCCGCCCGCTGGACCGCCCAGGCCGCCGACCTCCCACCCGACACCTCGTCGGACACGTGGCGCGCGTGGCGGGAGCGCTGGGCCGTACCGGACCGGGTCCTGCTGGGCCAGCACGACCAACGCCTCGGCCTGGACCTGACCGAACCCACCCACCGCCGCATCGTGACCGACGCCCTGCACAAGGCCGGCCGGGTCACCCTGCTCGAAGCCCCGGCACCGGACGCCTTCGGCTGGATCAACGACCACGCCCACGAAACGGTCCTGCCGCTCGCTACGACCGTAGCGGCCCGCCACCCCACCCGGCCCCGGCCCACCGCCACATCCCATCCCACACCGAGGACCGACCGTCCGCGGCACGCGCCCGGTACGAGCCGGTGGCTGTCGGTCCACCTCGCTTGCCGCCCCGACCACCAGACCATCGTCCTCACCGACCACCTGCCCCGGCTGCTCACAGACCTCGACAGCTCGTGTGCCGCAGCGGCCGACGGCGCGGCGAGTGCGTGGTTCCTGCGGCTCACCGAACCCGATCATCACCTGCGCATCCGCCTGAAGCTCCGCGACGCGCACCACATCGGCCAAGCCGCCGCGCAGGTCGCCGCGTGGGCGGACCGACTCGCCGACGCCGGCCTGATCGGCGCCCTGGAGTTCCACACCTACCTGCCCGAGACCGGCCGCTACGGGTCAGACGCCGCGCTGCACGCCGCCGAGACGGTGTTCGCCGCCGACTCCGCCGCCGCCCTCGCCCAGCTCGCCACGACCTCGCCGACCAGCTCCGCAACAGCCGCCCAGGCGTTGACCGCGGCGTCGATGCTCGACCTCGTCACCGCGTTCACCGACACCCCGCAGGACGGCTGGGACTGGCTGATCCGCCACGCGCCGCGCACCGTCACCCGCCCGCCGGGGCGTGAGCTGCGGGCCGCCGCCCTCGCCCTCGGCCACCCCGACCGCCGCCACCTCATCGGCCTCCCCGGCGGCGGCCGTGTCGTGGAGGCGTGGGACCACCGCCGCGCCGCTCTCGCCGCCTACCGGCAGACCCTGCTCGCGCAGGACATCGACCCGCAGACCGTGCTGCCCGACCTGCTGCACCTGCACCACGCCCGCACCGTCGGCCCTCACCTCGACCGCGAAGCAACCTGCCTGCAACTCGCCCGGGCCGCTGCCCTGAGCCAGCGCGCCCGCGCCGCACACCCCAGGACGGCAGCATGACCACCACTGCCCTTCGTACTCGCCGCGCCGATGACGACGCACCCGACCGTGTCGCCGACCGGATCGCCGCGGACCTCACCGACCCCGAAGACGTGCGCCGGCGTCACCGCCTGCCCGCCTGGTGGGCGCAGTCCTTGGCCACCGGCGCGCTCGGCCCCGCGCTCCTGCACGTCCACCGCGCACGCGCCGGCCGCGCGGGTTGGCGCACCGCACACACCTGGCTGGCCGCCGCCGCGGGCACGGCGGTCGACGACGGCCCCAGCAGCCACCTCCACTACGGCGCCCCGGCCCTGGCCTACGTCCTGCACCACGCCAGCACCGACCACCCCGATACCGATCGCTCCGACCGCTACGCCCGCGCCCTGACGACCCTCGACGCCCGCATCACGCTCCTGACCCGCGCCCGGGTCGACGCCGCGCACCGGCGCATCGACCGCAGCGACACACCCGCGCTCGGCGAGTTCGACGCGATCCGTGGACTCACCGGCCTCGGCGCGCTGTGGCTGCGCCGCGACCCCACCGGACCGCAGCTACACGCGATCCTGGAATACCTGGTCCGCCTCACCGAACCACTCCCCGGCCCCGCCGGGCGGTCACGGCCCGGCTGGTGGACCCACCTCGCCCCCAACGGACGCCGCACCCCCGAGTTCCCCGACGGGCACGCCAACAACGGCCTGTCCCACGGCATCGCCGGACCACTCGCGCTGCTCGCCCTCACCGCCCAGGCCGGTCACCGCGTCCCCGGACACGACACCGCCATGCGCCGCATCCTCGACTGGTACGACACCTACCAGCGCACCGACAACCGGCATGTCGAGGAAGGGCGGATCTGGTGGCCCTACTGGACCACCGACCCCCACCCCGCCGACACCGGGACCGGCCCGGGACGGCCGTCATGGTGCTACGGCACACCCGGGATCGCCCGCGCCCAGCAACTCGCCGGGATCGCCCTCGACGACCCGCACCGCATCCGCACCGCCGAGACCGCGCTGCACGCCGCGATCACCGCGCCCGACCTGATCCGCACGCTCGACAACCCCGGCCTGTGCCACGGACTCGCCGGCGCCCTGCTCATCACCCGCCGAGCCGCCACCAACAGCACCCACCGCCGCCTGCACGACCAGGCCGCACACCTGCAGCAGTCCACCACCGGCTTCGTCACCGACCTCCCCACGGCCCCCGCCGAGCCCGGCCTGTTCGACGGCCTCGCCGGCACCGCCCTCGCGCTCGCGCTCGCGCTCGACGAGGACACCACGCCGCACGGACAGGAGTGGGACGCATGCCTGCTGATCAGCTGACTCCCCACACATCCGAACTCGCGGACGACCCTGGGCGCGGTAGTGACTGGTACCAGGTCAACATCGAGTTCCACGACTGGACCGCAGCCCCGGGAATCGTCGCACGACACCTGCGGCCCCTCCTCGACCAGACCTCCGCGGGCTGGTGGTACATCCGCAAGCACCCCCACTGGCGCTTACGGCACCACCCGCGCCCCGCAGCGTCGGCCACCACCGAGCAGCGCGACGACATCCTGCGCTCCGCCCTCGACGCGCTCGTCAACGACGGCGCTGTCCGCGCCTGGCATCCGGCGATCTACGAACCGGAGACGCTCGCGTTCGGCGGGCCCGCCGGCATGCACGTCGCGCACGAGCTGTTCTGCCGCGACAGCGCCACCACCCTCGACCTCCTCGCCAACCCGCCCACACCCGGCCGCCAAGCCGGCCGGGCCGAGCTGAGCCTGCTCGCGATCTCCCGCATGCTCCGCGCCGCCGGCCTCGACTGGTACGAACAGGGCGACGTCTGGGCCAAGGTCACCGCCACACGGCCCACCACCACAACGACCCGATCCCCGGCCCCGCACGCCACCGCAGCGGTCCACCGACTCCTGACCCTCGACACCGGGCCCCAGACCGCCCTCGTCACGGCCGGCCCGCTCATCGATCACCGGGCATGGCTCGACACCTTCGACCACGCCGGAGTCGAACTCGGCGCCCTCGCCCGCACCGGCCTCCTCACCCGCGGGCTGCGCGCGATCCTCGCCCACCACGTGATCTTCCACTGGAACCGTCTCGCCCTGCCCGGCGACGACCAAAGCACCCTCGCCGCGCTCGCCCGCGACGCCCTACTCCCACGCGATGAGACCGCGCCATGAGCGGCACCACACCCGCCGCGGTCGAGCAGCTCGCCCGACGCTTCCCCCTCGTGCCACGCCCCCGCCCGCCTCTCCCGCCGCTACCCCAGCAGCTCGCCGAGATCGCCGACCTCGCCCACACCCCGCCCGAGCACCCCGCCGCCGACGCCCGCATCGCCACCGCGCACAACAAAGCCGCCCTCATCGCCAGCAACTGCGGCCAGCCCGAACTCGCCCGCATACTCTGCTGGCAACACCACCACCGCTACACCAACCACCACCCCTGGACCGCCAGCACCGCCCGCTACGCCCTCGAACCCCTAGTCAACCTCGCCCGCCTGCACATCCGCGACGGACACCCCGACACCGCGATACAGACCCTCGAAGCCCTGCTCACCGCAACCACCCACGGCGGCATCGCCGACATCGACGGACACCTCGTCAGCCTCGGCGCCACCATCGCCACCCGTGCCGACCGCAACACCATCCGCCGCTGGCTCTGGACCGTCACCCTCGCCGACGGCATCCGAGCCCTCACCCGCGCCGGCCGCTGGGACGACGCCCTCGCCCACGCCGAACGCCACCACGGCATCGGCGCCACACTCCTCGACGGCCGCCAGACCGCCGTCCTCACCCACGCCCTCCGTGGAGATCACGACACTGCGAAATCCCTACTCACCGGGTCCGAACGGGGAGAACCATGGCAGGACACCGTCGCGTACATGCTCGCCCTACTGATCAAGCGCTGCGAAGGAACGCCGACTCCGTCACCCCAGAACGGAGGCGCCGCCCCCGACACTCTCGCCGCGGTCGACGAAGCACCCGACGCCTTCGACCTCGAAGTACGCCTCGCGAGCGCCGACCTCGCCCACGACCCAGCGCGACAAGCCCGCGTCCGCGAACTGGTCCGCAGCGCCGCCTCCATCACCGACGCCGCCCTCGCCCACGTGATCCTGACTCACCCAGCACGTCGACACCTACCTCTGTCGCTGCTCGATCACCTCGCCGCCATCAGCGACCGCGCGCACCGACCTGACCTCTCCGCCCGCCTACAGGACGAGCTGCTGAGGGCGCTGGACTCCTCTACATCTCTACTCGTTGGAGGCTGCCTCGGCCCCGCCGCGGGCATGACACCACCTGCGCCGCACCCACGATGATGCGCTCGACGACTAGACCGACGGCGAGCGCGCCGTGCTCGCCGACCTGGACTACGAAGGCGACAACACACGACTGACGACCCCGATCAAGAAGACCCGTGGCACAGCCCTGGCTGCCGAGCAGCGCACGACCAACCTTTAGCACGCCGCCACCCGCACAGGACGAATTGGGTCGGCTGGCGCTCGCGCTCAGCCTCTCCATCAACCTAACCAAGTACTACTAGAGCTTGATCAGCATGACGGCCACACCGACCGTCAACCGTCGACGTCCCATCGCGGGGCCTACCGAGCGGGCGGCCCTGGAACGACGACTCCGCCGATCGACACCGCAACGCTCGGCCTCTTCGCGTGACTGTCTGACTCCGCCGCTAGCCTCACTCGACGCATGAGAGGAGAGCCCAGCTGATGCGAGTGCAGCTGAAGGACGGGGTCTGGCTCCTCGGTGACCGGATCGGCGACGGCGGATACGGCCGGGTGCTTGAGGCCCGCGGCGATGCCGGCCAGGCGGCCGTGGCCAAGCTCGTCCCGAAGGAGCCCGGGGCGGAGCGCGAACTGTTGTTCGCCAACCTTGACGACGTCCGCAACGTGGTGCCGATCATCGACAGCGGCGAGACAGACTCCGACTGGGTGTTGATCATGCCGCGGGCGGACCGCTCTCTACGAGAGCACCTGGACGGAGCTGGGGGGTGCCTCGACCCGGCCTCGACGGTGACCATCCTGCAGGACATCGTGACGGCCCTGGTCGACCTTGACGGCCGGGTGGCGCATCGCGACGTCAAACCCGAGAACGTGCTACTTCTCGACGGCCACTGGTGCCTGGCCGACTTCGGTATCTCGCGCTATGCAGAAGCCGCAACCTCGGCCGACACTCGCAAGGGCGCCCTCTCGCCGTTCTACGCGGCACCTGAGCGTTGGCGGAACGAACGTGCCACCGCCGCCACCGATGTCTACTCCCTCGGCGTCATCGCCTACGAACTACTCGCCGGCTCACGTCCGTTCATCGGCCTAGATATGCACGACCTGCGGGACGCTCACCTGGGCGCTAGCCCGCCGTCGCTTGCCTCCACTCCGGCAGCGCTGGCGGCACTTGTCGAGGAATGTCTCTACAAAGCCCCCCAAGCGCGTCCCAGTGCGGCGAATCTGGTCAAGCGCTTGGAACGAGTTGCAGAACTGGCTTCCTCACCAGGACTCGCCGCCCTGCAGGAGGCCAACCGGGCCCACGCTACACAGAGGGCCGAATCTGCCCGCGCCGCGTCAGTGGCCGAGTCGGAACAGAAACGACGTGCGGGCCTATTTGAGGCCGCCACGACCAGCTTCTCCAAAATCGCTGAAGCGTTCAAGGATGCGCTGCTCAGCAGCGCATCCGCTGCCGTGGCGCAGTCTCTACGGGGTGGCGGCTGGGAGCTTCGCTTGGGACCGGCAGCGCTCACCCTGACCGGTCCGGTGCGGACGGCAGAGTCGGTATGGGGTTCCTGGGACAAGCCAGCCTTCGACGTCGTTGCGCACAGCTCCATTAACCTCCGGATCCCGCAAGATCGCTACGGCTACGCCGGGCGTGAGCACTCACTGTGGTTCTGCGACGCCGCTCCAGATGGCGCGGGCAACTACCAGTGGTTCGAGACCGCCTTCATGGTCTCGCCCCTCGTGCCGAAGCGCGCTCTGCAGGACCCGTTCGGGCTTGATCCAAGTGAGGAGGCCGCAAAGGCCATCGGGCGAGGCATCACGGAGTGGCAGCTCGCATGGCCGTTCACCCCGCTGACCGTCGGGGATCTAGAAGAATTCATCAGCAGATGGGCACGCGAGTTCGCGGCAGCCTCGGTTGGTCGATTGTCGCACCCCAGCACGATGCCCGAATGCCGCCCGGACGGTAGCTTTCGCCGGATCTGACCGCAGCAGGAGGTCATCGCCGAGGGACCTCACCGGCATGCGACGGGCGGCTACCAGTTGTCAGCAGCACCGCCCCTCACGTCACCAAGATCCAGCTTCTGAACAAGTGCAAGACGATCGACTGACTGGCTCAAGCGCAGATGGCCGGCGCGCCAGCAATAGAGTGGACAGCCGGAACACCACGGCGTTGAGCCGCCGCCCGCTGATAAGCAAGGACCCCGACTGATGGCAGTGACGCAGCAGGAAATCGAGAACCGGTTGTGGGACGCCGCCGACGAGCTGCGCGTGGCGATGCCCGAAGCGCAGTACGCGTCGGTCGTCTTCCCGCTGATGTTCTGGAAGTACCTCTCGGACACCTGGGAGCACCACCACCAGGAGTTCCTGGCCGACAACGAAGACCTGGACGATCTCTCCGCCGAGGAAGCTCACGAGATCGAGTACCGCGACTACCAGTCGTTCGAGATCCCGTACATCCACCTTGGCACCGTCCAGCAGCGTCGCGCGTCCTGGTCGTCCATTTTCGCCACAATCACCCAGCCCGGCCTCGGCCAGCGAGTTCGAGCCTCCCTGCAGGCCATCGAGACGGCTAACCCTGACAAGTTCTCCCGCCTATTCGGGTCCATGACATGGACCTCTGAAGAGGTGCTATCGAGAGATGTGCTGGCGGCGGTCATGCAGGCAATGCACCGCGCCCCGAAGATGCACGAGGGCAACATGTCCCATGACGTTCTCGGTGGAGCGTACGAGTACCTGTTGAAGCGGTTCTCCGACGGGTCCGGCACCCGAGCCGGCCAGTTCTTCACTCCACGCGAGGTTGTTGAGCTGATCGTCGAGGTCCTGGACCCCAGGGGCTTCGAGTCGGTGTACGACCCGACGTGCGGGTCAGGCGGCATGCTCATCGCGTCCGCGAACCTGCTGAAGGCTCGCGGCGGGCGTGGCTACACACTCGCCCTGTACGGGCAAGAAGCCGTGCCAGACACCGCAGGTGTGGCACGCATGAACCTCTTCATGCACAACCTCACCCAGTTCCAGGTCGAGGTCGGCGATACTCTGAAGGACCCGCGCTTCAAAAATCCGGACGGGTCCATCGCACAGTTCGACGTGATTGTCGCTAACCCGCCCTTCAGTCTGAAATGGAAACCTTGGGCTAAAGATCCGCGCGCCATCGGCGGTGTCGCCCCGCAATCGTCGGCCGACTGGGCGTTCGTACAGCACATGATCGCCAGCATGGATCCGAACAAGGGGCGCGCTGGTGTCGTCCTGCCTAACGGCGTCCTTTTCCGCAGCGGCCAGGAGGGTTTGATCCGCAAGCGAGTCCTTGACAATGATTTACTTGAGGCCGTGATCGGGCTGCCGCCGAACCTCTTCTACAACACGACGATCCCGACATGCATCCTCGTGTTCCGCGCCCCAGGCACCAAGACCGGCGAGCGCAAGAACGGGGTACTGTTCATCGATGCCTCCAAACGGTTTACCAAGGGAAAGAACCGCAACATCCTCACCGACGCTGACATCGCAGAAACAGTGGCCGCCTACCACGCGAGCTTTGGCGCCGACGGCACCACGGACCACCCGGACAGAGACGGTGGACTGACCTCCCGGTTCGTATCAACGAGCGAGATTGCAGCGAACGGCCACGACCTCAATCTTAGCCGCTACATCAAGCAAGTCGCCGCCGAGCAGGCGGACTCGCAAACCCTGATTGCGGCCTACAATCTTGCCCGAGTCGAACGCCAGAAGACCGAGCAGCGCATGCTCGACATCCTCGCGGATGCTGGAATTGAGGGATTTCATGGGCAACCCGACGAACAGTGACTTGGCACCTGGCACGCAGCAGGAGTGGGTTCGGGCACCTCTCTCGCGGTTCTTCACATCAAACGTCGAGGTCGTCGATGTGGACCCGAGTCGCATCTACCCGACCGTGGGAGTCCTGAATAGGGGAAGAGGGCTGCTCTACCGCGATCCCGTCGCAGGAAGCGTTACGGCCTACAAGAAGTTGAACCGGATCGGCCCCGGCGTGCTGGTCTATAGTCGACTTAAGGCGTTTGAAGGAGCAATAACGGTTACCCCTGCCGATCTTCCGGAATCGTTCGCGTCCCAGGAGTTTCCTACCTTCGCCTTCGCCTCTGGGATGGATCCCGACTTCTTTCGCATCCTTACCACGACGCAGGACATGCGGGACGCACTCCAAGGTGCATCGAGGGGAATGGGTGGCAGGCGTGAGCGAGTGAAGCCGGCAGACTTCCTAAGAATCGTTATGGACTTTCCGCCGTTGCCAGTGCAGGAGCGGATCGTTGAGGTTATTACCGCGATTGAGGAACAAATCGCGGCGCTCGAAATTGAGGCAAACAGTCTTCTGCAAGTTCGTTACGCCGCTTTGGGAGACATGCTTTCCCGTGGCGGCGAAGGATGGTTTTCTGGTCCGTTGTCGGAAGCTGGAACGCTCATCCGCGGCCGCCGGTTTGTAAAGAGCGACTATGTGGAGTCCGGCCTCGGCTGCATTCACTACGGCCAAATCTACGTGGACTACGGGGCGTCGGCCACTTGCACGGTGACCCACCTGCCCGAGAGCTTCCGCCTTTCGATGCGCCTGGCGCAGACTGGCGATGTGGTGATCGCAGGGACGAGCGAGAACGTCGAGGATGTCGGCAAGGCTGTCGCCTGGTTGGGTGATGATGGTGTGGCTGTTCACGATGACTGCTTCATCTTCCGTCATGATCTTGACCCGAAGTTCGTCTCCTACTTCTTCGCGTCGCCTCTGTTTCAGCGCCAGAAGCGTCGGTTCACGAGCGTGACTAAGGTAGTTCGTATCTCCGCCCAGAACCTCAAGAAGATCATCATGCCCGTACCGCCTCGCGATGAGCAGGAACGCATCTCAGGGATGGCTGACGTGGTGGACGCGCAGGTCGTCGCCCTCCGTGGTGAGGCGGAACGTCTCCGTCAGACGCGGGTGGCACTGCTCTCGGGGCTGCTGGACCGCACCATCGACATCAAGTCCGCCGAGCTGGAGGTCTGAGCGGTGGCGAAGGGCATTCGGGAGCGTGAGTTCCAGAACTTGATGATCCAGTGGTCGCTCCCGATGGGCTGGAGCTTCACAGCGGGCAGGTCGCTGCCGCGTGAGACGACCCAGACGGTGGTCGCCGGCCAGCTGCGGGACGCCATCGTCCGGTTCAACCCCGGGTTGATCGACGGGTTCGACGTGGAAGCGGTGGTCGAGGAGATCATCGCTACGGTCAACGCTGTTGAAGGCGGGCTGGTGCGGGCCAACGAGCAGGTGCTATGCCTACTGCGCGGCCAGAAGGAGTTCCGGGACGCCGACGGCGTGTGGCACGCCCTGAACGTCATCGACTTCGAGCACCCGACCGCCAACACGCTGGTCGTCTCGGACGAGGTCACCATGACCGTCCCCGGCAAGACCTTCCGCCGGTTCGACCTCGTGTACTGGGTCAACGGCCTGCCTGTGGTCGTGGTCGAGGTGAAGTCACCGACCGCGAAGTCCGGGTGGGCCGATGCCGCCCGCGAGATCAACCACGTGTACGCCGCCGAGTACCCATGGTTCTTCACCCCCAACGTCTTCGCCGTCGCCTCCGACGGGCTGAAGCTGCGATTTGGTCCCGTTGGCGCGCCCACGAACCTGTGGCAGCCGTTCCGTTCCACGGCCGACGACGAGAACCTGTCCGGGCAGGCGGACGTGCGGCGCTCCGTCGAGCTGCTGCTTAACCCGGCGACTGTCCTGGACATGCTCGCCAACTTCGCTCTATTCGACACCTCCGGAGGTGGGGCGGATACGAAGTACTTGCCCCGCTACCCGCAGCTGGAGGCCGCCCACCTGATCCACGAACGAGTCTTGGCCGGCGGTCAGAAGGGCATGATCTGGCACCATCAGGGGTCCGGGAAGACACTGCTGATGGTGTTCGCCGCCTCGCTACTACTGGCCGACACCCGCACCGAGTCGCCCACGATCATCCTACTCTCGGACCGGACCCAGCTCGTTAGGCAGACCTCAGGGGTGTTCACCTCTGCGATGGGGGACGCCTACTTTCACCAGCCCGCCACCAGCCAGGAGCTGCGTTCCCTGCTGGGCGACGACGTGCGCGGCGTCATCTCCACGACCGTCCACAAGTTCGCCGACGCCGGAAAGAACCTGTCGACCCGGGACAACATCATCGTGCTGGTCGACGAGGCACACCGAACCCAGTCCTCCAAAACGAGTTCCCTGGCCGGGCAGATGCGCGCAGCATTGCCGCACGCGAAGTTCTTCGGCATGACCGGCACCCCCGTCAGGAACCTCGCAACCGACACCTTCGCCCTCTTCGGTGAGGAGACCGACCCAGGCAAGGTGCTGCACCGGTACTCGGTGTCTCGGTCTCTGCTGGACGAGGCGACCGTGCCCGTCATGCTGGACCCGCACCCAGTCTCCTTCGACATGAGCGACCAGGAGTTGCAGGCTGAGTTCGACCAGTTCGCCGACGACTTCGCACTCGATGACCTCGATCGTGAGGCCCTGTCCCGCAAGTTCGGTCGCCTCACCTCGGTGTTCGCCAATCCCAACCGTATCCACGCGGTCTGCCAGGACATCGTGGACCACTACCTGGCCGGCGCCTATCGCAACGGCCTCAAGGCCCAGGTCGTCACCTACAACCGCGAACTGGCCGTGGCGTACACGGAAAAGATCAACGAGCTGCTGGCCGGATTCGAGGCGTCACAAGTGCTCGCCGAGGTTGGGAAGCACGACCGGATTGCCGCCGAGGTGAACATCTCAGTATCGGACTCCAAGGACGAAGACCCCGCGATGCGGCCGTACCAGCTCTCGGAGGCCGAGGAGGAGGAACAGAAGCGGCGGTTCCTCACCCCGGACGACCCGCTGTGCTTCCTGGTGGTAACCGCGAAGCTGATGACTGGGTTCGACGCCCCCAACGAGGGCGTTCTCTATCTGGACAAGCCACTGAAGGCCCACACCCTGTTCCAGACGATTACTCGCCCGAACCGCACCTGGGTGTCCCCGACCGGGTTCGTGAAGACCTCCGGCGTGGTCGTGGACTACATCGGCCTGGCCGAAGAGGTGCAGCGGGCCGTCGTCGACCCCGCCTCGGACGGGACCGGCAAGGGTGGCGGGTTCGTCACCGAGGTTTCCGAGCTGGTCGCCGAGTTCCGCGTCACCTTCGCGCGGATCGAAGACCTCCTCGCGGATGTGGACGGCCTGGACCTCACGGTCCACGGATACGAGTCCGTGCGGGCCATCAACGGCTTCCTGGACGCCAACCCCGGCGCGGCCGAGGTCTTCTCCAAGGACTACCGGCTCCTGGCCCGCCTATACCCGCTCATCAACACCGACAAGCGGGTCGCCAAGTACCGGGACGGCTTCGGACTGTACGGGTCCGTGTACACCACCCTGTTCAAGAAGTCCTCCGACGAGGAGAGGAAGGAACGGCTGAGCGAGCTGGGGCCGATGGTCCTGGAGATCATCAATGCCCACGTCCACTCCTTCTCCGTGGTTGCCTCCCGAGAAGAGGCCCTCATCCTGGACGCCCAGGGCATCGCCATCCTCAAAGAGCTGCTGGCACTCGTCCGCCCCAAGCCCGACAACGACGGCGGCGAGGACAAGTCAACGCCGTCAGCGGCAGAGATCCTGGATCACATCAAGGCCGCGCTCGAAAAGGGCGTCGAACCGGGGTCCGCAAAGTATACCGCGCTCGCGGAGCGGATCAGACTGCTGCGTGATCGGATCATCCAGAATGCCCAGGACGCCCTGGACTTCTTGTCCGAAGCACTACGGGTCGCCCGTGCCATCGTAAACGCTGAGAAGCACCCTGACGAAGCCGTCGTCGTGCTAGACGACGACCACGTGGGTGTCCTGTCGCGGATCATCCGCGACCACGCCCCGGCTGGCCTCACCATCACGGAGAGGAACCTCGCCGAGGAGATCGACCATGTGGTCACCCAGACCCTAGCCCGGTCATGGGACAACGCCGACGCTCGCAACCGAGGTGTACGCCGCGCCACCGCCGCGGTGTTCCGCCGGTACCTGCTGAAGCCAGTGGGAGAGCCGTATGACTCCACTGTCGCCTACATTGAGGCCCATTACCTCGTTGACTGACGCCGAGGGCTGATCAGCCGGATCGCAGTCTTTGAACGACGACAAGGTGGGCACCGGGCGCGAGGCAGGTTCCGCCCACCAGCACCACGATCTACGGCTTCACCCGGGGTGCGGTTTCAAACAGCTTGCGAAATCCTTCGTCCGTCGCGCACTCGCGAACCAACTTGTCGACGTAGGCTTGCGTGTACCCGTAGTCCTTGTGTCGCTCGTCGTATATACAGTACTTCTCATCTGTTTTCTCAGGATAAGCGTTACCTGTCGCCGGCCTTACTCCAAGCTGCTTCCAAGCGTTAATGAAGTCGGCCGTTGTGAACAGGAAAGGGATCCGGGCCTGTACGGCCTTCGCGGCTTGGGTTGGCTTCAGGAGGCCGTGGCCAACGACGGGGCGCTTGCGCTCGCGGACGACGACATAGCCCTTCCTTCCAATCGCTTCGATGGCTTCACGCTGTTCTTCGGTAAGGTCATCGTAGCGAGTGAACTGGACGGCCAGGGCGTCGGGATCCTTAGGGGCAAGTTCCTGAAGAACGCGAAGGCGAAGTTCGTACCGGGGATCTTTGACGATCGAATCATCGAGGCCAGCGTGGTAGTCGGCAATGAAGGTGCGCAGCGGCACGGGTAGCTGCTTTCGTAGACGGCGCAGGGTCCGTTCGCCTTCGTCGGTAAATGAGCCAATGAAGACTGGGAAGCGCAATCTTGTTGCGAGGGACACGGCAATGCCGAACTGGCTCGTCAACTCCTCCTCGTAGTTCAGGAGTAGGGCCTGCGTCTGTCCTCCGACTACTGCTGCCAGTGCTTCTTGTTGCCTGGCGTATCGGTGCTCGATCTTGTTGCGGAGCCCGATGAAGAAGCTTAGGTTCGCCCGGACCGGCTCTCGCTCGTTCGGCCACCTATTCCTCATTGATGTTGCCAGGTCCCAACGCTTCGGTTCACCGTCAACGCGCTCCAGACGTCGCACTCGGCCCTCGGTACGCCAGAAGCGAAAGTCGACCTTGTCGCGGTCTAGTTCAGCGTGGAGGAGATACAGCCACGCCAGGTGCATGTGAACAACGAAGCCCTCGAACGATCGTCCTTCTGACGGATCGTTGTAGAGTCGTACGGCAAGAGAAGCCTCATCTCGTGATGCCTCGACCATCTGCATGTACCTTGGCCGTGGCGCCAACGTCAACTCCCATCGTGGCACAGAAGTATAGCGGATTCCGACGGCAGGATGAGGACTGGGTTGCGACAGCGTGGTCGTACCCGATGATCACTCGGATCAGAACCGTCGAGGTGTTAGTGTGGGGCACGAAGGCTGAACGTAACTGTTCAGGTGCCGTGAAAGGCTCGATGGTCCGCGTGGGATGATCATGTGGTGCAGGCCGGGGGTGGGCGTCCGTCGTATGACGAGCTCGCCGCCCTGGTCGCCGAGCAGGCGCGGGTGATCGTTGAGCTTCGGGAACGGGTCATCGCGCTGGAGGCGGAGAACGCTGAGCTGAAGCGCCGGTTGGGCATGAACTCGACGAACTCCTCGATGCCGCCGTCGTCGGACTCGCCGTTCGTCAAGCCGGCGCCGCGGTCGTTGCGGCGCCGCAGTGGGCGCAAGCCCGGTGGGCAGCCCGGACATCCGGGGTCGACGTTGGCGCTGGTCGCCGAACCGAACGAGCGTGAGCGGCACGAGCCTGGCCCCTGCACGGGCTGCGGTGCGGACCTGGCCGGTGCCCCTGAGGTCGGGGTGGAGCGCCGCCAGGTGTTCGATCTGCCGCCGATGACGGTGCGGGTCACCGAGCACCAGCTCATCGCGCGACGCTGTGCTTGTGGGGCCACGACGTGCGGTTCGGCCCCGGACGAGGTGGCTGCGCCGGTGCAGTACGGGCCGCGGGTCACCGCGATCGTGCTGTATCTGTATGTCGGGCAGTTCCTGTCCCGCACGCGCACCGCTGCGGCGCTGACCGAGCTGTTCGGCACTCCGATCGCCGAGTCCACCGTGGCCGCGATGACCCGCCGCGCCGCCGCCGGACTCGACGAGTTCTGCGCCCAGATCGGCGACCGGATCGCCGCCGCGCCGGTGGCCGGGTTCGACGAGACCGGGCTGCGCGTGGCCGGCGCGCTGCACTGGGTGCACTGCGCCCGCACCGACCGCTACACGTTGATCACCTGCTACCCCAGGCGCGGCCGGGCGGGCATCGACCATGCCGGGGTCCTCACCAGGTTCGCAGGGGTCGCGGTGCATGACGCCTGGGCGCCCTATGACACCTACCCCGACGCCGAGCACCAGCTGTGCTGCGCTCATGTGCTGCGCGAGTTGGCCGCCGTCACCGAGGCCGCACCCACCGACACCGGCTGGTGCTGGGCCACCCAGGCCGGCGACGCGCTCGTCGCGATGCAGAAGCTGGTGAACCAGGCGATCGCCACCGGCGCCGAGGCCATCGACACCGACGCTCTGACCCGCCAGACCCGGCTCTACCTCTCGGCAGCCCAGATCGGCCGCCGCGCCACCGCCACACGGACCACCGCGGCGATGCGCAAGCACCACGCGCTGGCTCGCCGCCTGCTCGACCGCCAAGACGACTACCTGCGCTTCACCCGCGGCTGGCAGGTCCCTCCGGACAACAACGGCTCCGAACGCGACATCCGCATGATCAAACTCCGACAGAAGGTGTCCGGGTGCCTGCGCACCCTTACCGGCGCCCGCCAGTTCTGCACGATACGCAGCTACCTGTCCACCGCCGCCAAGCACGGCCGCACCCACTTCGACGCCCTCGTGATGCTCACCGAGGGCCGACCCTGGCTGCCCGCAACTGCGTGATCACCTCGCGAAGACCTGACCAGTTACCGCGGGCCATCGCTGCCCAGGCGATGACCACCGCGGCGAACAAGGCGGTCGTCATCCTTCGATGGCACCCCGCTCTCGATCGACCGGATCGGAATAGTCGCGGGCCGCGACTGGCCGTTCTACCCCGGAAGCACGAACGCCTGCCCCGCCGTGGAGGAGCGGGTCCGGGCCAGGTCGGCGAGCAGGGTCCGAGCCTCGTTGCGGTGTGCTTTGCTCCAGCGCGCGAGGCGTTGCGCGGCTCGTGCGCGCACGTGGACTGGGATGGTTCGGTCCTGAGCCAGGGACCTCGCCAACGAGGCGGCGGAGCCGCGGTGGTCGCGGTGCAGGTCGGCGACCAGCTCGGCGCTGCGTAGGCGCTCGACCGGGCTGAGGGGCTGGTCCCGTTTCATCGCGAGTACGGCGAGCACCGCCTCCTCGGGTTCGAAGTGGCCGAGCGCGTCGAGGACTTGCAGGCGCCGCAGCGGTGGTTCTGCGACCGCCAGGGTCCGCAGGAGCCGGATGCACCTGCCGCGGTGGTCGAGGCGTTCGGCGCCGAGGGTTCGCGCCGCGCAGGCCCGGGCCAGCGCGGGGAAGGAGGTGTCATCCGACATCGCGAGGAGCGCAGTGGTGCCCGTATCGCGCCCGCGATCGCCGAAGCCCATCAGATCGCGTGCGGCGCGCCAGCGCAGCGCGGGTCGGCAACTGGGATCCGTCGCTATCGCCTGGAGCGCACGTGCTCCTGTGGCACGGTCCTTTGGATTGTGGGTGCGAAGACGTGTCGCCGCGGCCCATCGCACGGCGGTGCTGGTGCGCGGGTCGTCGCGGAAGGTCCGGACGGCGTTCAGGCCGTCGTACTCGCGGATCGCGTAGTGCGCATCGAGCCTGTCCGTCACGGCATTCCGTTCGTCCCGGGCCACCGACCGCAGGTGGTCCAGCACCGGCTGGGGCAGGACGGCGACATTCCTCCGGATCAGGTGGGCCGCCCGAGTCCGCTCCCGCAGCGGGCGGTCGCGGTCCTCGACGACCTGCAGCGCGTCCGTGATGACGCGAGCGCGGCGCGCTCCGCTCATCCCGATGAGTTCGAGCTGCGCGTGGGGCCGGACAGATGCCTCAGCGCACATCAGTTCGAGCGCCCCGGCGGCTTCGGACTCACCCTGCGAGGAGATCCGGCCAAGCGCAGCAGCTGCTGCCGCTCGCTCGCTCGGAGTCGACTCAGCCCCGGTCAGGGCGTCCCGGAGCACCTGCTCCACCCACTGCAGGGGAAGGGCGTCGAACCACCATGGGCCCAACAACCATGGCGTGCGCTGCACGATCGAACAGGTGGGATCTCCCAGGAGAGACC
>Ga0105044_10003160_pt1 | contig 22564 bp, 14 predicted proteins | sample MAT01_FD_78092 | JGI IMG/M metagenome (GOLD analysis project Ga0105044, IMG submission 78092) | Freshwater microbial communities from Lake Fryxell liftoff mats and glacier meltwater in Antarctica - MAT-01 | ecosystem: Environmental > Aquatic > Freshwater > Ice > Liftoff microbial mat | place...
GGGCGGCGAGAAGCCGATGGGCGGCGAGAAGCCGATGGGCGGCGAGAAGCCGATGGGCGGCGAGAAGCCGATGGGCGGCGAGAAGCCGATGGGCGGCGAGAAAGGCGGGCAGCCTTCACCCAAGGAGTCACAAAACGCCGGAGAACTCGCCAAGGCTCAGGAGCAACTGAAGAACGCCACCGAGGCCTTGCAAAAGTCCCAGGAAGCCACGAACGCAGCCCAGGCCGCCATTCAGCAGGCTCAGGGTAGTGCTCCGATGGCGGTGCAAGGCGAACTGCAAAAGGCTCAGGAACAACTCCAAAATGCCGCCCAGCAGCTTCAGAACGGCCAGCCCGCCCAGGCTGGAGAAGCCCAGGCCAAGGCCGCGAGCGAACTCAATAGCGCTCTCCAGGCCTTGAACGCCGCAGCCCAGGCCATGGGCCAACCTCAGGCTCAACCTGGCCAGAATCAGACCGCCCAGGCCCAGCCACAAAACGGCCAGCCGGGCGAACCGGGTCAGCCAGGCCAACCTGGACAGCCAGGCGAACCGGGTCAGCCAGGCCAACCTGGACAGCCGGGTCAGCCTGGGAAGCCTGGTCAGCCGGGCCAACCTGGTCAACCGGGCCAGCCCGGTCAGGCTGAGGAGAAGAACGACACCAAGGGTGAAGGCGATCGCGAAGGCCCCGCCAACCTCAAGATCGTTGGCTCTTCCGGCAGTCGAACGAATGCGGATGGCAGCTTCATCAAGGGCCAGAGCATCGAACGCGAGAAGGTGCGTCAGGCGACGGAAGCCCAGTTCCCCGCCGAGTTCCGCGAACTGATCAAGCAGTACAACATCAACATCAAGAACACGAAGCCCACGGAACCGGGCAAGCGTTGATTCGTAACCCTGTGTCATTGCCCAGCCGCGAGTCGAATCTTTGAGAACTGCGAGACGGCCTGCTTCGCTCGTCTCAAAGATTGGACTCGCGGCTCAACCATTCGGCAGGCTGCGACGTAGAAGAGATGATTCGTCCCGAGGTTCCGCCGATGCGTACCGTCATGACCGCGCTGCTTTTGCTCCTGTTCGCCATGCCGGTCTCCGCGATCGCCCCGACGCCGCGCGATAAGCATCCCCGCCTGGACGATCAGACGAAGCAAGCGGTCGATCGAGCTCTCAAGTATCTCAAGAGCCGGCAGAACAGCGACGGTTCCTGGGGTAACACCGCGATCACGGCGTTCACGCTGCTGGCATTCATGTCCAATGGCAACGTCCCGAATCAGGGCGCGTATGGGCCCGAAGTGGCCAAGGGAATCAAGTACCTGCTCGCCTGCGCCCGCGACGATGGCTATCTCGTCGGCCCCCGTGGCGGCAATATGTACTGCCATGGCATGGCCACGCTGGCCCTCACGCAGGCGTATGGTATGTCCCCCGATGAGGACGTGAAGAAGGTGCTCAAGAAGGCTGTCGATCTCATCGTGAAGACGCAGAACAACGAGGGCGGTTGGCGGTATGACCCTGCTCCCACCGGCGCGGATATCTCCGTCACGATCATGCAGGTGATGGCTCTCCGCGGCGCGCAGGACAGCGGGTTGCAGGTCTCCAACGATGTGATGAAGAAGGCCCTGGTTTACATCAACCGCTGCCGTGACAGCGGCTCGGGCGGCTATCGCTACCAGCCCTATTCCTCAGGGGCGGGATATGCTCGCACCGCGGCGGGCGTCTGCGTTCTGCAACTTTGTGGTCAGTACGAAGCGAAGGAAATCAATGCGGCTGTCGAGTATCTCAAGCGAACGGCGGATGACCGGTCCCACTATTGGTATGGCCACTACTACGCGGCCCATGCCCTGCACCAGGTCGGCGGCAAAACCTGGGAAGACTACTACAAGCGCATGAAGGAAAGCCTTCTCAGCAAGCAGCGCGGAACCGGCGAGTGGTACGATCGGGCCGAGCAATCGTACGGCCCCTCGTACCAGACGGCGATCGCCGTCCTTATCCTTTCCGTGCCAACTCACTTCTTGCCGATCTACCAGCGGTAATCGGGGAACGTCGGTGAGGATCCGCCCGGAAGGACCATGACCTTTAACTGGCCATCGAGAGCATGAAGCAAGCGATCAAATCCGTGGCCTCCCGCCCGGCCATCGCTGCGTATCGAGCGCTTCCTTGCCGGCCGTTGCTTCACGTCGTTCGCAAGGCCAACAACATCCAGTTAACGACCACGGAACTAAGCGAGATTATCGCTTCAGTCCGTCGTCGGCCGCGGTGTCGATTCCTCGTCTTCGGCCTCGGCAACGACTCGCACTTCTGGGCCGCCGTCAATCGAGGTGGCCGCACGCTTTTCCTGGAGGACCACCTCGACTGGATCCGACAGGTCACGTCTCGCCATCCGCATCTTGAAACACTCAAGGTCCAGTACACGACTCGCATCACACAGTGGAAGGAACTGCTGGAACGCCCGGAGCAACTTACGATGGAGCTGCCACCCGAGGTGCGTGAGAGCGAGTGGGACGTCGTACTGGTTGACGCGCCCGCGGGGTGGAACGACATGGCACCCGGCCGAATGCAGAGTATCGCCATATCGCGAAGCCTGGCGGCCCCGGGCGGCGACGTGTTCGTTCACGACTGCGATCGCGAGGTGGAACAGACTTACAGTGACCGCTTCCTACCCGAGAAGGGACTGCTCAGCACGGTCGGAAAGCTACGTCACTATCGGGTGTGAGCGCGAACCCCTTCGCTTCTTCCCGAGTCCTGCCTGGTATAGTGGATTCGAGGACTCCTGAGCCGTCGTGGCCCGGTGGAATCGTTCGGGGAAACGAATTCTCCCAATATTCCGATCTCCCGGGCGAACAACTCTCGTGAGGGGGACCGGCGCCTCGCGACGGGGATCGACCATGAACTACACCTATCGTGGCGGAGATCGGCCGCTGGATGGCTTCACCATCAAGTGCGGCATCGGCCGTGGCGGCTTCGGCGAGGTTTACGTCGCCGAGAGCGAGGGGGGGAAGTTCGTCGCGCTCAAACTGCTGACGGACCACTCCGAACTCGAGCTTCGCGGCATCGCCCCGTGCCTGAACCTCAAGCACCCGAACCTCATCCACCTTTACGACCTTCGCACCGACGATCGCGGCCGATACTGGGTAGTGATGGAGTATGTGCTTGGCGATTCGCTCGCCCGCGTGCTTGATCGGCACCCGCACGGCCTGCCGCCATCGCTTGCGAAGGAATGGGCCATCAGCCTGGCCCGGGCCGTGGGGTATCTTCACGACAAACTCGTCGTTCATCGCGACCTCAAGCCGGCCAACATCTTCATCGAGGACGGCCAGGTGAAGGTGGGCGACTTCGGCCTTTGCAAGCGGATGCTCGGCACGAGCCACCGTTCCGCACAGTCGCAGGGCGTCGGCACCGTGTATTACATGGCTCCGGAGATCGACAAGGGGCAGTACACCAAGGCGATCGACATCTACGCCACCGGTGTGATCCTCTACGAGATGCTCACCGGCAGCGTGCCCTTCACGGGCGATTCGCCGCTGGAAATCCTGCATCGCCACCTCACGGATGCCCCGGACTTCAACAAGGTGCCGGCGATCTTTCGACCGGTGATCGAGAAGGCTCTCGAAAAGGATCCCGCGAAGCGCTTCGCCAACATGGGCGAGTTCGCGCGAGCCCTCGAAGCTCTGCCCGTTGGCGAGGCCACCACACCGGCGACGCGGCCCCTGGCGACGCCCGTGACGCCTGCGAACGCCCGGACGATCCCCCCCGCGATCCCCGTTGCTCCGGTTGTGGTGGCGGAGGTTTTGTCTCGGCCGTCCGGCCCGCTCACGGATGTGGCTCGTGGCAGGCTCACGGAGATGCTCGGGGCCCTTGTCGCGGTGCCCGTGGTCGCAGCGCTCGGCACGGCCCCCTGGGCCATGCTCTCGACTTCCGTGGAATGGCCCACGATGGCTCATCTCTTCCTGATGACCACCGCGCTGAGCTGGGCCGTGCTGCTGATCGGCCGATTCTCAAAACGAGCGAACTCGGACACCTGGAATCGGCGGGCGCGCCTCTTGGTCGTCGGTTTTGGCGTCGGCCTGCTTGGATTCTGGCTCGATGGCTGGACGATGCCCGCGTCGATCTCGACCGGCGACAACGATGTCCCGTACCGCGAGCAGTACCTTGGCGGTTCTTTCCGCATGACGCCGGAATCGTTCCAGCAGGCGGTGCGGTACATGTTCTACTTCGGACTGACCTGCGCTGCGTTTCGCTGGTGGACGATTACAGACCCGCGGCGAACAGAGCGAATCCGCTTGTTCCCGATCCTGGCAATGGCGTTCTGGGGCGTGCTGTTGCTCTTCATGAGCCCCGGTTCGTCCACGACGCAAGGCTTTCGTATCGCACCGCTGGTGCTCGCCGTGATCACGGTGCAACTGGTGGCACCATGGGCGCCGCCGCCGCCACCGACGCCAAAACGCTATCGACTGCGGATGTCCTGAGCGGATTCCGATTCATCGTGACGTGAAGCCTGGGGAGTGGAGTGAGGAGAAACAAGATGACCACACCGATTCTGCATCATCGAATCGCTCGCGTTCTCCTCGGCAGCGTGGTGTTGGCCTCCGTGTTGACGCTGGGCTGTCGTCCACCGACGGATCACTCGGACCGGGCTCGGCGAGCCAGCCCGCCGACAAGTGCCGCAAGGGCGAAGCCACCTGACGAACCCAGGAAGCCTGTCCCGGTTCCCGCGCCGCCAGCCGTGACTTCCAGTTCGCCCCGACCCCCGATTCAAGAAGTGGTGCGGAGTGGACTGCCTCACGTCTCGATCCCGGAAGCGGACGAAGACGCGATCGAGCAGGCACGGCTACGAATCGTGGAGAAGCTGACCGCGATGAAGCCGCCGATTCGCCAGATGCCGCCGCTGACGGCGGTGCGTGAGCAGTACGTCCGCAAGGAAAGCCGGGTGGTGCGGAAGCCGAACGAGGTGGAGCAATCCGTGATCGACCAGGCAGGCCTGGAGCCGAATCAGGTGTATGTGGAGTACACCGTCGAGGTGAGCGATTCGCAGGTTCGCCAGCTGCGAATGCACGATCGCCTCGTCGACGCGCTCCGCGTCGTGGGCGGCCTCTTTATCGTGGCCCTCGCAGGCTTCCTGTTCCTGCGTGCGGACGACTGGTCTCGCGGCTACCTCACGAGTTGGCTTGGCCTCTTCGCGGGCCTTGGCGTGATCGCGGGCCTCGTGGCCATCCTCACGGTTTCGTAGAGGGTAGAGGGCAGAGGACAGAGGCAAGACAGAGGACGGAAGTCCTACGGAATGTTTCTCTTTGCACTTCCCAGCCTGTTACGATGGTGGGTGAGGGAGGTGCATCATGCCCGAGTCATTTCTGGTGACGGGTGTCCTCACGGACGGGCAGAACCTTCGGCTGGATGTGCCGATCCCGCTCGAGGGCCTGGTTCGCGTGACGCTCGAAGCGATGGAACCGGAGGAACCGACCACTTCCGCGGAGTCGCCTCGCTGGCTTTATCTCATGTACCAGATCTGGGAAGCCCAGCGGCAACGGGGCTGCGTTCGCAACACCTTCGAGGAGATCTCAAGCGAGATCTTTGTGGAACGCGAGTGCTGGGGAGATTGAGATCACACATTTCTCGGCTCGGCACCGTTCACGGGATTCGGTAGTCTGACTGCACCATGATCCACCACAATCTCTTACGTGTGGCCGCTGCGACACCTGAGCTTCGCCTTGCCGATCCTGCCGTCAATGCGGCTCGGACGTGTGCCCTGCTCGTTGAAGCGGAAGCCAGGGGCGCGAACCTCGTGGTCTTCCCCGAGGCGGGGCTGACGGGGTACACCTGCCACGACCTGTTCCACACGCTCACGCTGCAACGAGCCGCGGAAACGGCCCTGGCCACCGTCGTGGAGCACACGAGCACGCTTTATCGTGGTGTCGCCGTCGTGGGGCTTCCCTTCGCGGTCGATGGGCGACTCTTCAACTGCGCCGCGGTGCTCCATGGCGGCCGCATCCTCGGACTGGTCCCGAAGAGTTACCTGCCGAACTACAAGGAGTTTTACGACGCTCGCTACTTCAGCCCGGCTCGCAACGCCACGGTGAGCGAGGTGATGATTGCGGGCCAGCGTGCTCCTTTTGGCACGGACGTGCTGTTCGAGTGCGAGACGCTTCGCGATTTCGTGCTGGGCGTCGAGATCTGCGAAGACTTGTGGACGCCTGTGCCGCCGAGTTCGCTTCAAGCGATGGCCGGGGCCACGGTGATCGCGAATCTCTCCGCGAGCAACGAGGCCATCGGCAAGGCGAGCTATCGTCGGCAACTGGTTGCGGGGCAGTCCGCGCGATGTCTCGCCGGGTATGTCTACGCCGCGGCCGGGGTGGGCGAATCGACGACGGACATCGTCTTCGGCGGCCATTCGATGATCGCCGAGAACGGCTCGATCTTGGTCGAGTCGCCGCGATTCCAGACCGAAGGCCACCTGATTTGCGTGGATGTCGATCTCGATCGCCTCCGCCACGATCGCATTCAGACGACAAGCTTCAACGAGTGCCAAGGAGATTCGCAACGGGAGACATCGTTTCGCCGGGTGTCGTTCTCGCTCGAGCTATCGCCGCGTGCGTCGCCGTTGCTTCGCCATGTCGATGCTCATCCCTTCGTGCCGCAAGACCCGGCGACGTTGCGGGAACGATGCGAAGAGATCTTCCACACGCAGGTGGCGGGGCTCGCTCGCCGTCTAACGCACGTGGGGCATCCGGCGACGGCCATCGGCGTTTCCGGCGGCCTCGATTCCACGCTCGCCTTGCTGGTGCTCTGCAAAACGATGGACGCCATCGGTGTGCCGCGATCCCAGGTTCGCGCGCTCACCATGCCCGGTTTCGGCACCACGGGCCGAACGCTTGGGAATGCTCGCGGCCTGATGAAAGCCCTGGGCGTCTCCAGTCGCGAAGCGGATATTCGCGCCCTGTGCCTCGATCAGATGCGGGCACTTGGCCACTCACCCTTCGGCCTCACGCTCGAGGGGCACACGATCGAATCGCTGACGGAGACGCTTCGCGCTCTGCCCGCGGAGGAGCGATCCGATTTGATCTTCGAGAACGTGCAGGCCCGCGCCCGCACCAGCCTGCTCATGAACACTGGCTTCGTCATCGGCACTGGCGACCTCTCGGAACTGGCCCTCGGCTGGTGTACGTACAACGCCGACCACATGAGCATGTACAACCCGAACGTGAGCATCCCGAAGACGCTCGTGAAGTTTCTGGTCGGCTGGGCCGCGGAAAGCGAGTTCGACGGCGAGACCCGGCGCATCCTGCGAGACGTGGTGGCGACGGAGATTTCCCCCGAACTGCTGCCGACCAACGACCAAGGCGAGATCACACAGTTGACCGAGGACGTGATTGGGCCTTATGAACTGCACGACTTCTTCCTCTACCACTTCCTGCGTTTCGGCCTGGAACCGGAGAAGATCGTGTTCCTCGCGAGCTTCGCGAGTTTCCATCGCGACTACTCAGCTTCGGAGTTGAAGCAGTGGCTACGGATGTTCCTGCGTCGCTTCTTTGCGAGTCAGTTTAAACGCTCGTGCCTGCCCGACGGGCCGAAGGTCGGCTCGGTGAGCCTTTCGCCCCGCGGCGACTGGCGCATGCCCAGCGACGCCGCCGCGCAGGCGTGGCTGGGAGAATTGTGAAGACTCGGGGAGTCACTCAAGTCCATTCTCGACGACACGGTTCGGTCGTGGTCAAACTGTTGTTTCAAGGGTTGGTTGCTTTCGGCTTGGCAAGATTCTCACGATTCGTACAATCCCTGAACCGACTCTCCGCGCTTGCGAACCGTTGGTTCGCCGGAGTTCGTATTCTCTAACCCCCCGCCCCAGCACCTTAATCGGATCGCCGGGCCACATCCCAAACTATGGTTAATCGTAATTTGATGCGCCAGTTCGATGTCGAACTGGAAGACGAACAACAGACCCAGAACGACTGGGAAACCGCAATCACCGAGTGGATCGGGCAGGCGGACAAAGACTATGAAGCCAACAAGATCGTCACTGGTAAGGTGATTGAGATTCGTGGCGAAGACGTGGTCATCGACATCGGCTACAAGTCGGAAGGCGTTATCAAGCTGGAAGAATGGAAGGACGACGGCGATCCCACCGTCGTCTTCCCGAAGGCTGGCGATACGGTTGAGGTGCTCCTCGAAACTGTCGAAGGCGACGACGGCAGCATCTCCCTTTCCTACCGCAAGGCGAAGCGGCAGAAGGAATGGAACGCCATCCTGGCGAAGCACAAGGAAGGCGATGTCGTCAGCGGCGCCGTCACCAAGAAGATCAAGGGTGGCCTGCTCGTCAATATCGGCGTCAACGTCTTCCTGCCCGCATCGCAGGTCGATATCCGCCGGCCGCAGTCGATCGACGACTACATCGGCCGCACCATCGAGTGCAAGATTCTCAAGATTGACGAACAGCGTCGCAACATCGTCGTCAGCCGTCGCAAGCTCATCGAGGACAATCGAGCCGCCCTCAAGGCCAAGCTCATGGGCGAACTCGAGATCGGCCAGGTCCGCAAGGGCGTGGTCAAGAACATCGCCGAGTTCGGCGCGTTCGTGGATCTCGGCGGCATCGACGGCCTGCTGCACATCACCGACATGGGCTGGCACCGTGTGACCAACCCCCACGATGTGGTGAAGATCGATCAGGAACTCGAGGTCTACATCCTTCACATCGATCGCGACAAGGAAAAGATCGCGCTCTCGCTGAAGCACAAGACGCCGAGCCCCTGGCAGAACATCGAGGCCAAGTACCCGGTCAACAGCCGGCACAATGGCGAAGTCGTCAACATCATGCCGTACGGTGCCTTCGTCAAGCTCGAACCTGGCATCGAAGGCCTCGTCCACATCTCCGAAATGTCCTGGGTCAAGCGCATCGCCGACCCCAAGGAACTCGTGCAGATCGGGGACAAGGTTGAAGTTCAGGTGCTGAACATCAACCACGATAAGAAGGAAATCTCGCTTGGCATGAAGCAGTGCCAGAGCAACCCGTGGGACGAAGTCGCCAAGAAGTACCCGACCGGCACCGTCATCAGCGGCGTCGTGCGGAACCTCACCAACTACGGCGCCTTCATCGAAATCGAGGAAGGGATCGACGGCCTGTTGCACGTCAGCGACATGAGTTGGGTCCGCAAGGTTTCCAACCCCAGTGAAGTCGTGCAGAAGGGCCAAAAGATCACCTGCCAGGTGCTCAGCGTCGACCAGGAACGCAAGCGCGTGGCCCTCGGCCTCAAGCAGATGGCGACCGACCCGTGGGAAGGCGACATCCCCGGCCGGTTCAAGCCGGGCCAAAAGGTCGGTGGCGTTGTCACCAAGCTCACGAACTTCGGTGTGTTCGTCGAACTCGAACCGGGCCTCGAAGGCCTCCTCCACATCTCCGAACTCTCCGATGCCAAGATCGAGAGCCCCGAGGAAGTGGTGAAGGTTGGCGACACGATCGACGTGAAGGTGCTTCGCGTCGACGCCAAGGATCGCAAGATCGGCCTGAGCATGAAGGATGTGGACATCCCGACGGTTCCGGATGACGCCGAGATCCCGTCGCTGGACAAGCCGGCGCCGGAGAAGCCCGAGAAGAAGACTGGCCTCCGTGGCGGCACGGGTGTGGCGGGTCCGCTCATCCAGATGCCGCCTGACGAAGAGTAAATCCTCGTCGGCACAGTCGCAGTCTCATGGCCCCGGAGAGCAACTCTCCGGGGCTGCCCATCAGCCTCACTTCACCAACCTCACGCAGTTCGACGACGAAGCGAGTTTCCCCGGGCCACCCGCACCTCGGCGCCAACAAATCCCCTGTCGGAATGACTAGACCAGCATGCGATTCCGGAGGAAGCCAAGGGTCTGTGATTGCGACAGAGCGGTCACGACTCAAAACAGGTTGCGCTGCCATCAAGGGCCACGCCGCTCAGGCGACGAAATGACGGGGCGGGCCGCCGGCACTTAGCAGGCCAGGAGTGATTTCGTTTTTCCTCAGACTCTCAAGCTGCGGTGAGGCGAGATGAGAATGCGGATCGCTTCGAGAACTGACTGATCGTTTCCGAAAGCCGCTCGACTCGTCGTTCCCAGGTGTGGTTCTCTGCGAACGAGCGACGGTGAAGGCGATCCGCGGAATCGTTTCGGGCGGCCTCCTCGGGGATGGCTTGCACGAACTCTTCCAACGAACGAACCGTTCGCATCGGTATGGGCCGTGTCGGTGCCACCGTACTGACAATGGGCTTACCGAGCGCACAGTACTCGTAGGCTTTGATCGGGTCAGCGAGGGCGGTCACGCGATTCTGGCGAAAGGGGATCAAGCAGACATCGTACGCGGCCAGCCACCTTGGCACTTCGTGATGGGGTGTGGCGGGGCCGACCCAGACGTTCGGCAATCGCCTCAGTTCTGGAAAGACGATCTCCCGACGGCGCGGTCCAACAAGAATCCACTGCCAGTGAGGCAAGCGTTTGGCGGCCGCGGCGAGCAACTCGAAATCGACCCATTCGAACAGCGCACCCAGAAAACCTGCGACGGGCCGCCGAGCATCCAACCCCTTCGAGGCGAGATCGATCGGCTTCGCCACCTCATTGAGCCAGTGCTCAGGCACTCCGTTGGGAAGGCTGAGGATCTGCGAGCGGTCGAAGCGATTGTTCGCCTCCGCTTCAAGACCTGGGCTCACCGTCAAGACGAAGTGGCTCCGTCGGAGGATGCGTTCTTCGTCATCGCGAAGTTGCTCGAGTTTCCGACCGGAGGGGCCGGCATGGACTGCGGCGTCATCCAGCCAGTCGTAACAGATATGGACATCGCCCGGCAGCGTGTCGACGACAGGGGCCCAACGTGGAGTCGAGACGATGACGACGAGCGGCCTCTGCTTCGGGAGTTGACGGCACAGACGCCGGACCCATGCTTGTTCCAAACGTCCACCGCGAAGACAAGCCGGGATCGGTGGCATCGTGATCGTTGGCATCGCGGGGTTGGGGCATCGCCAGGAATTCCAGTACGAACGCCGCCCTGGCACCGACACGAAGGTGACACCGTGGCCAAGCCGCGAGAGGCCTTCCGCGAGCCGGCGTGTGCGGCCCGCGAGTGGGCAGTGCCAGGAGACAGCCGCGAGGAAGACGACATGGGGTTTCATGCCGCGGCTCGCTTCAGGGCAGGTGTCGATTCCGCAGTCGAAGGCTTGTGCGCCAGGATCTGCCAGAAGCTGACGCCATAGCGAATGAGGAACTCGCGACTCTCCTGAGATGAGGCTCGCGGGGCTGAGTGGAAGCGATCAAGGAACGTCCGCAACTCCTCGCGGACGCGCTCACGGGCTATCTCGGGAACAGTCGCAAGCCTCTCCTCTGCCACGGCGGCAAGCGTCTTCGCGGAGCGAAGCACTGTCGCTTCCTCGACGCATTTCACGCACCCTTCGAGAAGCGTCATCTCCAGACCGACGCCCTTGAGCAGCATCTCATACTCGGGCAGCGTGAGGTAATGGCCGACGGTGTAAGCCGCGCCTGGAAAGGCCGCCTGGTAGTACGCCTTGGCTTCCGCGTGTTCGAGAAGCGTGATTCCGAAGAGCTTGAAATGCCCGTCTTCGACGATGTACGGAAGGTAGTCCTTATTGGGGATTTCCAGGTAAAGATAGCCGCCGGGCCGCAAGGCTTTCGAGAGGTTTTTCACGAGCAATCCGGGATCGTTGACATGCTCGATGACATCGTTGCAGGTGATCACATCCTGCGAGTTCTCGAAGCGGTTCGCCATCAGGTCGGACGTGGCGTCGATCTGGTGTAGCGGGCCGTGAATGCTCTGTTCGCGGAGGTTGGTGCGAGCAAGGCGGAGCAGGGTCGGATCAAGATCACAACCCTGGACGTTGGCGCCATGCTGGGCGAACGCGGCCACGAAGCCGCCATAGGCACAGCCGACATCGAGGTAATCTTGACCCCGGAGACTGGTGTGCTCGCTGAGGATCTGGGCCGTGTGCAGTCCCCGCGTGTTGGTCGTGAGTGCGTACTCGAACCAAAGGCGATAGCACGGATTCTCGGTGGAGGGTTCAAAGTAATCGACCAGTGTCTGGAAGAAGCGGTCGTTGTGCGGGGTCCGGAGTTGGCGAACCTGATCCAGTCCGCGGAGCCGACGAAGCACGATTTCGCTGCGAACGCTCCAGGAGTTCGCTTTCGCGACGGCCCGACGCTGCGCGCAAGCATCCTCGTCCTTGGAGTCGCCGATCGATTCCTCCATCGCTTTCACGAAGTCCATCGCCGTGCGGACGATGCGGACCTCGGGATAAGCCATGCACTCGGGCATCGGCGTCGTGATCACGGGTTTGCCGCCCGCGAGATACTCGTAAAGTTTCAGTGGCGAGGTGGCGAGAGTGATCTCATTGATCTTGAAGGGGATGGTGGCACAGGTCATCGCCTGGAGATAAGCGGGGAGTAGTGAATAAGGTTTCGGGCCGACCCAGTGGACGTTGTCCCGCTTCAGCACAGCATGGCCCGGCAGGCTGCCGTCGTAATCCGGGCCGATGAGCAGGAAGTTCCAGTTCGGCCGCAACCCCGCGGCACGGTCCAGGAGTTCGAGGTCAAACCACGAGGCCATCGCACCGTAGTAACCCGCGATGGGTTTACCGGAAGCGATCAGCTTGCTCAGCACCGGATCGCTCACTTCCGCGGTGGGATTCGCGAAGCGATCGTATTCCACCGCATTGGGAAGGTAGATCGCATCCGGTCGAACCTTCAAGGCCTCCGCGTGGAGTTTCTTCGCCACGCTCACGACGACATCGGCCTCACGCAGGGCTCGCTCATGCTCGCGGCGAAGCTTTCGCTGGTCGTAAGGAAACACCGTGAGGTCATCGATCCAGTCGTAGACGACCGAAGTGCCGAGGGGGTACTGGTCCCGCTGCGAGTAGTTGTACGTGAAGGACCAAAGCGTCACGTCGGGCAACTCGGTGAGGTCGTTGGCGTCGCCTTTGAAGCGGTAAAGGTTCGGCTCTGTTTCTTCCAGACCGTACAGATTCTCGGACGTTCCCGAGCAGTCATAGATGACGAGATGCCCGGCCTGCGCGAGGTTCCGAGCCAGATGCTGGGGCCGCTGGAAGAGATCGCAGGTCCACGGGATCGAGGGAAGGAAGATGAACAGCCGCTGCCCGGGTTGTCGGCGTGCAAGGAGATCGTTGAAAGCGGCGTCGTGCTCGCGATTCGTGATTCCCAGGCGGCGGTGGGCCTGTGAGGCCCCGGACGGCGAGGAAGCCGCTCGCAGTGTTCGCCACACCTTCCGCGCGACACGGGCCCGGAGGCTTCCCGGCGGCACCGCGAAGCGACGCAGCCGACGGAGCGCATGCACCACCCTCCACGCCCGGCTCGAACGCAAGCCCTGAATCTCGGACAGATGGCGTTCCCACAGACGGCGATCCTGCTGAAGTTGCGACAGCGATTCGTGCAGGGCATCGTCGAGATCCTTTGCATCCGCGACCTCCGCAGGGACCTGCAAGATGGCGCTGACGATCTGCCGAAAGGCGACCTCGGCGTCGGCGGCCGTGCTGGAAAGGCTGTGTTCGCTCATGGGAAAACCAAGCGTTCGCTTGTGACTCAACCGAAATCGAGAACCACGGAATCCGTTTCACTTGTTATGTGGAAGCGGCCGATACTTTTGTTATCGGACACCGAGTGGAGAATCTGTACCATGCGTTCCGTGAATGTAGAAGAATGCGGCCAGCGATTCTTGATCGTGATTGGAACACGCCCTGAAGCCATCAAACTGGCCCCCGTGGCGCGACTGTTGCGATCGACTCCAGGAATCTCCCTTGAGGTTTGCGTCACGTCGCAGCACCGTGATCTCGTCGCACCCGTCCTGAATTTCTTCCGGGTGGCAACGGACTACGATCTCGGCGTCGGCACAACCGCCCAGACACCCTCCGAAGTGACGATGCGAGTGACGCAAGGCGTGTCGAAAATCCTTTCGGAGAGGCCGTACCATCGCGTGATCGTGCAGGGGGATACGTCGTCCGCGTTGGGTGGCGGTCTCGCCGGCTTCTACCAGCGCGTGCCGGTCGCTCATGTCGAAGCGGGGTTGCGATCGGGTGATCCCCTGCTGCCGTTTCCCGAGGAAGGGCACCGGCGAATGCTCGATGCCTTGGCTCAGGATCTCTTCGTTCCCACGCGAGAAGCGTTTCGCAATCTCGTGAACGAAGGACTACCCTCCGAGCGAATCCACCTGACCGGAAACACGGTGATCGACGCACTCCAGTGGGCACGCGAGGAACTGCGTCGGCAACCCCGGCCGCTTCCGTTTGAAGCCGCCGAGTCGCAAAAGCTTGTGCTCCTGACGACGCATCGTCGTGAAAGCTTCGGTGCCCCGATGCGGCGGATTCTGAGTGCGGTTCGCGAACTCGCCAGGCGAAACACGAACCTCCTCGTGCTCTTTCCGGTGCATCCCAATCCGCAGGTTCGCGAGGCAGTCGATGCGGAACTGGGCCGAGAGGCGAACGTGATCCTGACGAAACCGATGGACTATCCCGATTTTGTGCAAGTGCTCCTGCGAGCCGATCTCGTGATGACCGATTCCGGTGGTTTGCAGGAAGAAGCGGCCGCCCTGGGGAAGCCGATCCTGATCCTGCGCGACAACACCGAACGCCCCGAAGGTGTCGAGTTCGGCCTCGCGGAACTGGTGGGCTCGGATGTGACTCGCATCATCGCGGCTGCGGAGCGACGACTTCAGGAGCCAACGAATCGACAAGGCGATTCCTGGGTCGGGCTTTACGGAGACGGCCATGCGTCCGAGCAGATTCGTGACGTGCTGCTGGGACCGGTGCAAGGGCTGAAGATCGCAGCGTGAGATCAGGAGTGGTTTGCCATGAATGTGTCTGCATGTCGTATGATCGTGCTCCTCGCAGGCGTCTTCGCGCTGCTGGTGATGTTGCGTGTTCCTGCCGAGCCCACGCTGCAATCGTCGCCTGCGCTTTTGGCGTCGAGCACCTTCGAGACACCTATTACTTACGAGACATCCACGAAGGTCGACTTCCACCGACAGGTGCTACCGATCCTGGCAGACAAATGCTTCCCATGCCACGGACCGGACGCGGGATCACGCAAGGCGGACCTGAGGCTTGATACCTTCGAGGGGGTTCGTGCCGCTCGCAAGAAAGGCATGCCGGTGGTTCCTGGCGACGCGAGCCTGAGTCGAATGCTCCATCGCATCGAGGATGCGAACGACGCGATGCCGCCGGCCCCGATGGACCCGTTGAATGGTGAAGAGAAGTCGATTCTGCGTCGCTGGGTCGAGGAAGGGGCCGTTTGGGGAGAACACTGGTCGTTCACGGCTCCGCGAAGGCCCCAGCTGCCCCGCACGCAACGGAAGGGATGGGCACGAAACGCTATCGATCGCTTCATCCTCGCAACACTGGAAAAGCAGGGTCTCTCGCCCGCTTTGGAAGCGGATCAAGCGGCGCTGCTTCGCCGGCTGACGCTGGATCTCACGGGCCTGCCGCCCACGCCGGAGGAACTCGACGTGTTCCTTCATGAGGCCTCACCTGAAGCGTACGAGCGCGTGGTCGATCGTCTGCTGGCCTCGCCGCGACATGCCGAACACCTCGCCCGTCACTGGCTGGATGCCGCCCGCTATGGCGACACCCACGGAACCCACCTGGACAACTATCGCGAAGCCTGGCCTTACCGCGACTGGGTGATCCGGGCCTTCCACGAAAAGATGCCTTACGATCGCTTTCTCACGGAACAGATCGCGGGGGACTTGCTGCCTGGCGCGGGAACGTCCCAGCGAGTGGCGACGGGGTTTCTTCGCAATCAGGTTTCCACCGGCGACCTGGATTCTCTGCGGGAATCGGAGGCTCGCTTCGCCCAGGTTGCCGGCATCGCCGAGGCAACGGCCACCGTGACGATGGGCCTGACCATGGCCTGCGCGAAGTGCCATGACCACCGTTATGATCCTCTCACGCAGAAGGATTATTACCGCTTCTTCGCGTACTTCAACAACAACGATGGCGCTCCATTCGACTTCGGTGCCCCGTATCCGCACCCCGCTGTCGCCGTGCCGTCACAGGACGAAATCGCGACGGATTACAACCTCCGAGTGGCGATCGCGGCAACGGAAAAGTCGATCCAGGAGCGTGTGCGGAAGCTCCCGGCGGACCTGGCGATGGGGCCCGCGAAAGGTGCCGGGAACGAGCCTCGGGATTACGTCTGGCTCGACGACCAGCCAATGCGATCCGAGTATGTTCGCTTCGAGGCGGGAATCGAGGATTGCTTCTTCGCCGAGGCACCTGAGCACCCGGTCCGCAGCGGCAAGCACTCACTGCGGATGCAGGGCGGCAACCAGCAACTCTTCTGGGTCCACAAGTTCCAGCCGACTTTGATTGTCGACAAGGACGATGTTCTCTTCGCCTACGTGTGGATTGACGCGGCCAAGCCGCCTCGAACGATGATTCTGGAATTCCTGGGCAACGGCTGGAACCATCGCGCGTTCTGGGGCGAAGACCTTTCGTATCAGGGGAAGCTGGGCACCACCACTCGTCAGCACATGGGCCCGATTCCGGAAGTGGGAAAGTGGGTGCGCCTCGAGGTGCCCGCTCAGCACATCGGCCTGATGCCCGGCATGGAAGTGACCGGCGTTGGCTTCCGTCAGTATCAGGGCGGAATGTACTGGGACCGAGTCGGCCTTCGCACCAAGCTCCGGCTTGGCCGCATGGACCTGCCGACCTTCGCTGACTGGCTTGCGGAGCAAGAAGCCCAGCAGGCCCACCACCTGCCTGCAACGCTTGCGGTGTCTGCACGGAAGCCGGCCGCCGAGCGGACTGATGCGGAGTTGGCTTCGCTTCGTGATCACTACCTCAGTCACGACTGCCCCGAGACGCGGCCGCAATTTGGAGGCCTGCTGTCGGTGCTTCGCCGGAAGGAACTCGAACTCCACGACCTGCATGCGAACATGCCGAGATCCCTGGTTTTCCAGGAGTCCGCGGTGAAGCGGGCCACCTTTTTCCACACTCGCGGCGACTGGGACAAACCGACTCACGAAGTCTCTCCCGGCACACCAGCCTGTCTGCCAGCCCTGACAGCAACGCCCGGCGACCGACTCGGACTCGCAAAGTGGATCACGCACCCCGAGCACCCTCTGACCGCTCGTGTGGCGGTCAACCGATTCTGGCAGATCCTCTTCGGCGGCGGCCTTGTGCGAACCGCCGAAGACTTTGGCAAACGCGGCGACCTCCCCACACACCCTGAACTTCTCGACTGGCTCGCCATCGACTTCCGCAATCACGGTTGGGACGTGTCGCGGCTCCTCAAGCAGATTGTGATGTCCTCGACCTATCGCCAATCGAGCCACTGCACATCGGAGTCGTTGCGTCGCGACCCCGAGAATCGCTGGCTGAGCCGTTCGCCGCGGCATCGCCTTGACGCCGAGACACTTCGCGACCAGGCCCTCAGCCTCGGTGGCCAGCTTGTGGAAAAGCTTGGCGGCCCGAGCGTGAAGCCGCCACAACCTCCGGGCATGTGGGAACTCGTCGCGACGCGAAACAGCAACACGAAGGTCTTCATCGCGGATACCGATCCTCAGAAGGCTCACCGCCGCAGCATGTATACGTTCTGGAAACGCACCGGGCACTCGCCGCAGATGGGGATTCTCGACGCACCCAGCCGCGAAACCTGTGTCGTCCGCCGTGAGCGAACCAACACGCCGATGCAGGCTTTGCTGATGATGAATGAAGAGCAATTTTTTGAAGCGGCTCAGGGCCTTGCGAAGCGGAGCCTGTCCCAAGGCAGCGTGCCCGAACGGCTGACCTGGATGTTCCGCACCGCAACGAGTCGGAGCCCGAGCAAGATGGAGCAAGCGGAGATGCTCACGCAATTCGAGGGGCACCGACAGCACTTTGCGACTCAGAAGGGGTCAGCCAACCCCATGGGAATCGATGCGGAACAGACCGCGATGACGATGGTGGCGCACCTGATCCTGAACCTGGATGAGGTGCAGTGCCGTCCGTGATTCGGAACAGGAACTCGTAGCAAGGGTGCGAAAGATGGATCCGATTGAGCAGCATGGCACGGCCTTGACTCGCCGCCATTTCTTTCGCCATGGGGCGATCGGCCTTGGCGCAGCCGCGATGCACGTACTCACGGCTCGCGAGGCGCCGGCGGTCACCCCGGCTCCGCGACTGCACCACCAGGCTCGGGCCAAGCATGCCATCAGTTTCATCATGAATGGCGGGCCGAGCCAACTCGATCTTTGGGATTACAAACCCAAGCTCATGGCCCTGCAAAATCAGGATCTCCCCGCCAGCGTCCGCGGCGACCAGCTTCTTTCGCTCATGACCGCGAACAATGATCACTATCCAATCACACCGTCGAAGTTCCGCTTCAGCCGTTACGGCAAGAACGGCGGTACCTGGGCCAGCGAACTCCTGCCTCACACCGCCGGGGCCTTCGAGCACATGACGGTCATTCGCTCCATGCACACCGAGGAAGTCAACCACGATCCTGCCATCACGTACCTCTGCACGGGCCAGTCCCTGCCCGGTCGGCCATCGCTGGGCTCCTGGATCAGTTACGGTCTGGGCAGCGGCAACGACCAACTCCCCACGTTTGTTGTGATGTCGACTCGACCGCCTTCGAATCGCTCCGACCAAAGTCTCTTCAGCCGACTGTGGGGTTCGGGATTCCTGCCCAGCAAGCACCAGGGAGTCGCGCTGCGAAGCGAAGGCGATCCCATTCTCTTCCTTCACAATCCCCAGGGAATCGACTCGGCCACTCGCCGACGCATGCTCGATGGCCTTGAGAAGCTGAATCAACAGCACCTCGCAACCGTCGGCGACCCGGAGATTCAGACTCGAATCGACCAGTATGAGATGGCGTTCCGCTTACAGTCGAGTGTACCGGACTTGCTCGATTTCCGGGACGAACCGAAGCACGTCCTCGAACAGTACGGCTCCGAAGTCCACCACCGTGGCAGCTTTGCCGCCAGTTGCCTGATGGCGCGTCGGCTGGTTGAGCGAGGCGTCCGTTACGTGCAGATCTTCCACCGCGGATGGGACCATCACGTCGAGGTGCCCCGGCCGATTGTGGTGCAAGCTCGCGACATCGACCAACCGTGTGCCGCCTTGCTTCGCGACTTGAAGCAGCGCGGCCTGCTCGATGAAACGGTGGTGTCGTGGGGCGGGGAATTTGGCCGAACCGTCTACTCTCAGGGCAGCCCTTCGCCGACGTCGTATGGCCGCGATCACCACCGTGGTTGCTTCACCATGTGGGCCGCTGGCGGCGGATTCAAGGCGGGATACAACCACGGCGAAACCGACGACTTCAGTTTCAACATCGCTCACGACCCCGTGCACGTGCAGGACTTCAACGCCACCGTCCTGCACTGTCTCGGGCTCGATTCCAATAAGTTGGTCTACCGCCATCAAGGCCTGGACTTTCGGCCCACCGGCACCACCCCTCGCCAGGTCTGCCAGAAGTTGCTCGTGTGAAGAATCCAGCCACCAAGTGAGGCCCGCTGTGTGGCAAGGGTGAGCAATCCGAACACAAGTGTTGCCCCATCGACTTCCGTATGTACCGGCCTCGGACACACGATGGACTCGAAAGTTCAGATCAAAACGAACACCACGGTCGCGTTGAAGACCACGAAGGCCATGAAGCTGTACACGCCAAGGTTCCACTTTGGCAACCGGTCGAAGTAGCCTTCCCGATTCACCAGGCACCAACCGGCGTCGAATACCCAGAGCAATGTGAAGGCGTAGCTCACGAAGATCCCGGCACCGAAGCCGCTCGATCGTTGCACGTGAAGGAACGCTTCCCGGTGCGACCAGCCGTGAGCGAGGTGAAATGCTACCGCCACGTGTAGCAGATAGGCCGCACATCCCCAGATATAGACGCCCCGGAACAGTTGCCGGGAACCCCGCCATCGCAAGGCCATCGCGGCGTACCATGCCGCCGCCGCGATCCAAGCTGTGCGAGCGATCGCGGAGCGCGAAGGATCGATGGCAGCCGGGCCCGTGAGATCGCTCCAAACACTGACGAGCATGCCCACTCCCGCAAGCAGGAGAGCGAGGAACAAAAAGCCTGGATTTGATTGAAGGACACGCAACACGAGGCTACACCATTGAGTGTCGAATTCCGAACTCCGAATATCCCCCCCCGAGTCTCCCATGCCTCGCCGTACCAAGATCGTTGCGACCCTCGGGCCGGCGACCGATTCGCCGGAGATTCTGGACGCTATCCTACGTGCAGGAGTGGATGTCGTTCGCATCAACTTCTCTCATGGAACGGGGGAGGAACAACTCCGCCGCATCGCCAGGCTTCGCGAATCCGCCTCGCGTGTCGGGAAGCCCGTCGCCGTGCTCGCGGACCTACCGGGTCCGAAGCTTCGCGTGCGACTGACTGAGGCGCGAGTGCTTTCGCCGGGCGATCGCGTCCGCTTCTCGCTTTCTGACACGCCCGGTGACGCGGCCGACCTGGTGCTTACGGAGCCGGAGGTTTTGCACGATGTTCGCCCGGGCCAGCGGATGCTGCTCGACGATGGCCGGTTGCAACTCGAAGCGATGACGGTTCGCGCCGGCTGCCTTGAAGCGAAGGTGGCGATCGGCGGAGTTCTCCTGCCGAATAAAGGGCTGAACCTGCCGGACACGCCTCTGACGATCGCTAGCGTCACGCCGCGAGACCGGGCGGCACTCGAGGTCGCGGCGAAGGCCGGCGTGGACTGGGTGGCGGTCTCTTTCGTGCGAAGTGCAGCCGCGGCAGCGGAGGTGCGGCGAGCGATGGCCGAGGTCGGGCTCGACGCTCCGGTGCTCGCCAAGATCGAACGGCCCGAGGCGGTCGATCATGTGCCCACGATCGTGGCGGCCTTCGACGCGGTGATGGTCGCTCGCGGTGATCTCGGTGTCGAATTGCCTCTCGAACGCGTGCCGACGGTGCAGAAACGAGTGATCGCCGAGGCTCGCGCCGCCGGCAAGCCGGTGATCACCGCCACGGACATGCTCGACTCGATGCGATCGAATCCGCGACCCACACGGGCCGAGGCCAGCGATGTTGCCCATGCGATTTTCGATGGCACCGATGCCGTGATGCTCTCGGGCGAAACCGCGGTCGGCAAGTACCCGGTTGAATCGGTCGACTGCATGCACCGCATCGCGATGGAGGCGGAAGAATGTTTGCATCGGTCGGAAGTCTCGGTGAAGCTCAAGTCGCTTGCCGTCCGGCCCAGTGATCTTGAAGATCCCATTACACTCGCCGCCTGCACACTGGCTCGCGAGATCGACGCCGCGGCGATTGTGGCCCCCACCGTGACCGGCCGCACGGCGGACTTCGTGGCCCGGTATCGGCCGTGGGCCCGAATCATTGCGACCTCGCCGAGCCAGGCCGTGCTACGTCGGCTCGCACTCGTCTGGGGCGTGCAGGCCGTGGCGATGACAGGCGTCTCCGTCGGGCACGATCGTATCGATCGTGCCATTCGCGACGCCTTTCAAGCCGGTGCGGTTCGCATCGGGGAAACGATCATCGTCATTGCCGGGCACCCGATCGAAGGAGGACCGAAACATCCAACGATTCGCGTCGTGCGGGTCGGACCAGATGGCCAGTCTGAAGAGCCTTGAACGCCACCATTTCCTGCAACTCCTCCGGTTCTCCGGCACATGCCGCTGCGTATCGACTCGCGATCAAGGCCTCTTCGTGGAATCGCTTCGCTGACTCGCCACGCTTGGTCGAAAGTGGAAAGTCTCCTTGATTTCGCACCATGATGGACATCCCTCGGAGTGGTCTTGCCAATGGCTCTTCCGGACAGAACCGCGCCCCCGCGCCTCCAGGAACTGGAAACTCGTGAGACCCCGGCCGTTCTGGCGGGCGTGGAAACATTTGACCAGGCCCCGGCGTTTCCCGTGGGCTGGGTGACGTGGAGCAACGACGCCATCAGCCTTCCCAGTGTTCAAGCCGGCGTCGGCGTGAACAACTCCGCAGCCGTTGTCAGCCCGGGATCCAGCCGCACCGTCGGCTATAGCTGGCAGACACAGAGCGTGAACGCGGACACGGGAGCGTCCGCATCGATCTTCGCGGATTCACTCGTTCCTGCGCTTGTAATCGCTCGGGGTCAGAATCTCGATTCGAACACTCCCAGCTACCTCGCCGCGGTCGTCACTCGCGGCCTCACCGTGGAACTTTGGCAGGTCACGGCCGGGCAAATCACGGTGCTTGCCAGCCTCAGTTCTCCCTCGTCCACCTATGTTTCGCGCCAGTGGGTGAAGGTGTCGCTCGTGCCGACGGGGACGAACGCGACGATCACCGTGAGTCGTCAAGACACAGGTCAGTTTCTGAATTCCCAGGGCCAATGGCAAGCGACGGAGACGACAGCGATCTCCGCGAAGGTGGCGGCACAGAGTGGCGATGGCCTGCTCGGAATGGGTCGAGCCGCCCGTTATGCGGGCACCGTCAAGTTTGATAACTTCGCGCTGGTCCCGAGCCCGACGCCAACGCCCACATCGCCACCACCAGCGTCGCCCCCTGCGACGAGTCTGCCGTTGGTCGTCGAGAACTTCAACAACGTGGTGGTCGGCACGATCCCGAACACCTGGACCACCTGGAGCAGTTCGCCGACGGCCAGCTTCCAGGCTGCCGCTCCGAAGGTGAGCCTGCCCACGAACTCGATCGCTTCAA
>Ga0105044_10003161_pt1 | contig 22561 bp, 16 predicted proteins | sample MAT01_FD_78092 | JGI IMG/M metagenome (GOLD analysis project Ga0105044, IMG submission 78092) | Freshwater microbial communities from Lake Fryxell liftoff mats and glacier meltwater in Antarctica - MAT-01 | ecosystem: Environmental > Aquatic > Freshwater > Ice > Liftoff microbial mat | place...
TCGTCATTATGGCCACGAGGGAGCCCAGGGAAGGTCAACCCTGCGAATGCGATCGGCCCGGTCCGCTGAAACATGACGAACCCATTCATGCTCAAATCCGGGCTGTCGATGCCTGATTTGTGTGCATCTCCTCGAGTGGTGACTCGGACCTTGTCGATAAATATCGATTTCCCAGTCTTTTGCTTGGGGCTCATTCGAGGTATGTCATTTGCATAACAGGTTCGACTCGCCAAGAACTGAAGCGGTGCCTACACCAGGAAGAACCCCCATGACGCGCCAAAGCGCGCCCTTGTCCGTTCCCAGACCACCGATTCCCGAGGGGCTTTACGACCCCGCCTTTGAACGTGATGCTTGCGGGGTTGGCTATCTCGCCAACATCCGCGGGCAAAAGTCGCATGGCATCGTCGCGGATGCCCTCCAACTCCTTCGGAATCTTCAGCACCGCGGGGCCTGCGGCTGCGATCAGAACACCGGAGACGGTGCTGGCATCCTCATGCAGATGCCCGATCCGTTCTTTCGTGAGCAGGCGGACAGGCAGCAGATCAAGCTGCCCCCCGTCGGCCAGTATGGCGTGGCCTTCTGTTTCTTCCCCACGAACAACGATCTCCGGGCCCACTGTCAAAGTGCGGTGGCGCAGGCTGCAATCGAAGAAGGGCAGGTTGTCCTTGGCTGGCGGTCCGTTCCTGTGGAGACCAAAGCCATTGGCTGGCTGGCGAAGTCGACCGAGCCGGTGATGCAGCAACTGATCATCGGTCGCGGCAAGGCGATCGCGGACGAGGCGGCCTTCGAGCGAAAGCTCTACGTCATTCGCCGCAAGGCGGAACGCTGGGCCGTTCGGCATGGCACCGCGACTGCGGCGGGCTTCGCCATTCCCAGTTGCAGTTCTCGCACGGTCATCTACAAGGGCATGCTGAAGTGCGATCAACTCCAGGAATATTTCCCGGATCTCGGCCATGCGGGAATGGAGTCCGCGCTGGCCGTCGTCCATAGCCGGTACAGTACGAACACCTTCCCCCAGTGGGCCCTGGCTCAGCCGTTCCACATGCTGGCCCACAACGGCGAGATCAACACGCTCAACGGTAATGTCCACTGGCTGAAGGCCCGCCAGGACATGCTCGAGGGCGGCCTGCTCGCAGGCGACCTCGAGAAGACGCTTCCCCTGGATTTCCTGGGCCTCAGCGACTCCGCGGTGCTCGATCGCACGATCGAACTGCTGGTGCGCTCCGGACGCAGCCTGCCTCACGCAATGATGATGCTCGTGCCCGAGGCGTATGAAAGCCAGCCGTCCCTTGATCCTGCGGTGCGAGGCTTCTTCCGCTACCACCGCTGCCTCACGGAACCCTGGGACGGCCCGGCCGGCCTGGTGTTCACCGACGGCACACTCCTCGGCGCCATGCTCGATCGCAATGGTCTGCGACCTGGGCGTTTCTTCCTCACGGACGATCTCGTCATCGGCGCCAGCGAGGCCGGCGTGCTGCCCACGTCGTTCAGCGACATCCGCAAGGCTGACCGCCTGCAACCGGGCAAGATGATCCTCATCGACACGGCCAAGGGCGTCGTCTACACCGATGCCGAGGCGAAGAGTGCCGTCGCGGCTCAGAAGCCTTACGCGGTGTGGGTCGAACAGAACACGGTCGAGATCGACGACCTTCCCGACGCCGTGGCCAGCGAATCGGACCCCAGGACCTTCCGCTCCCGCCTGCACTCGTTCGGGTACACCCTGGAGGATGTTTCCCGCGTGCTGCTGCCAATGGCCCAGGACGGCCAGGAGCCGATCTCCAGTATGGGGACGGACATCCCTCTTGCCGTGCTCAGCGATAGGGCCCAGCTGCTCTTCAATTACTTCAAGCAACTCTTCGCCCAGGTCACGAATCCGCCGATCGATCCGATCCGCGAGAAGATCGTGATGAACACCGAGTCGCTCCTTGGGGCCGAGGTGAACCTGCTCACCGAGACGCCTGAGCATGCTCGCCTCTTGCGGCTGAAGTCCCCGATCTTGACGGACGAGGACTTCGCGAAGGTTCGTTCGCTGGACCGCCCGGGGCTCAAGGCTCGCACGCTCAGCACGCTCTTCGATCGCTCGCTGGGCGAGGATGGCCTGGCCATGGCGATGGACACGATCCTCACGGAGGCGGTCGCGGCGGTGAAGGCGGGGAGCAGCCTTCTCGTGCTCTCCGATCGTGGTGTGGGTGCCACGAAGGTGCCCGTCCCCGCGCTGCTGGCCGTCGCGGGAGTGCACCATCATCTCATTCGCGCGGGGCTTCGCACACGCTGTGGGATCGTCGTCGAAACCGGCGAAGCTCGTGAGGTTCATCACGTCGCGTTGCTGGTGGGCTACGGAGCCGGTGCGGTGAATCCTTATCTCGCTTTCGAGACCTTCCGCGGCCTGGCGAAGGACGGCCTGCTCATCGATGCCAACGGCGGCCCGCTTGACCCCGCCAAGGCCGTGGCCGGCTACAGGAAGGCGATCGACTCCGGCTTGCTGAAAGTCTTCAGCAAGATGGGCATCAGCACGCTGATGAGCTACCGCGGCGCCCAGATCTTTGAAGCCATCGGCCTCGACAAGGACTTGATCGACCGATTCTTCACTGACACGCCCAGCCGGCTCCGTGGCATCGGCCTCGGCGAGATCGCTCGCGAATCGCTGACCCGGCACGAGGTGGGCTTTCCACTCGATCCGAACGACTCTGTCCCGGACCTCGACGTGGGCGGCGAGATCATGTGGCGCCGCCGTGGGGAGCACCATTCGTGGAACCCCGAGACGGTCCAGAAGCTTCAGCACGCGGTGAAGAAGAAGAGCGAAGCGACTTACAAGGACTTCGCGCAGGCGGCCAACGACGAGAGCAAAAAGCTGTGCACTCTCCGCGGCCTGCTCGGCGTCAAGACGGCCAAGCGTGCGATCCCGCTGGATCTTGTCGAGCCGGCGAAAGCGATCGTGAAGCGATTCTTCACCGGGGCCATGAGCTTCGGCAGCATCAGCAAGGAAGCCCACGAGACGATCGCGATCGCGCTCAACCGCATCGGCGGACGCAGCAACACCGGCGAGGGTGGCGAAGATCCGTCCCGCTTCAAGCGCGAAGCCAATGGCGACCTCCGCGGCAGCGCGATCAAGCAGGTGGCCAGCGGCCGATTCGGCGTGACGGCGCACTACCTCGCCAATGCGGTCGAGATTCAGATCAAGATGGCCCAGGGAGCCAAGCCCGGCGAAGGCGGCCAGCTTCCCGGCCACAAGGTCGATAGCGCCATCGCCAAGACTCGCTACAGTACGCCGGGCGTCGGGCTGATTTCGCCTCCGCCGCACCATGATATTTACTCCATCGAGGACCTCGCACAACTCATCTTCGACCTGAAGAACTCGAACCCTCACGCCGAGATCTCGGTGAAGCTCGTCGCCGCCGCCGGGGTTGGCACGATCGCCGCGGGCGTCGCCAAGGGTTACGCGGATCGCATCCTCGTCAGCGGGGATAGCGGCGGCACGGGCGCCTCACCGCTCTCGAGCATCCGCCATGCAGGCGTGCCCTGGGAACTCGGCCTCGCCGAGGCGCAACAGGTGCTCGTCCGCAACGGCCTTCGTGGCCGGGTCCGCCTGCAGACGGACGGCCAGTTCAAGACCGGTCGGGACGTTGTAATTGCCGCCTGCCTGGGGGCGGAGGAGTACGGTTTCGCCACGGCGCCGCTCATCGCGATGGGCTGCATCATGATGCGGAAGTGCCACCTTAACACCTGCCCTGTCGGCATCGCGACCCAGGACCCGGTGCTGCGAGCCCAGTTCGCGGGGACGCCGGAAGATGTCGTCAACTATCTCTTCTTCGTCGCCGAGGAAGTGCGGGAATTGCTGAGCCAGATGGGCTTCCGCACCCTGGACGAAATCGTGGGGCGGCCGGACCTGCTCGAACCGCAGGATCTTGACTGGCACTGGAAGGCTCGCCACCTGGATCTGTCCGCGCTGCTTGATCGGCCGAAGGTGCCCCACGGCACGCCGATCCGCTGCATCGAGAAGCAACCGGATGTGCTCGCGGAGCAACTGGACTGGGAACTGGTGAAGCAGGCGAAGGACGCGATCCAGCATCAGAAGCGTGTGCAGTTGAACCACCCGGTTTGCAACAGGAACCGCACGGTGGGAACGCTGCTGAGCTACTTTGTCACAGAGAAGCACGGCGAGCACGGCCTTCGCGAGGATACGATCGACATCCGCCTCACGGGCATCGCGGGGCAGAGCTTCGGGGCATTCGTCACCAAGGGCATCACGCTTCGCCTTCGCGGCGCCGCCAACGACTATGTCGGCAAGGGGCTCTCGGGCGGGAAGCTCATCGTGTCGCCGCCAGCGGAAGCGGGGTACGTTCCCGAGGAGAACGTGATTGTCGGCAACGTCGCCCTTTACGGCGCGACGAGCGGCGAGGCGTATTTCCGCGGCCTGGCGGGGGAACGCTTCGCCGTCCGCAACAGCGGTGCGAAGGCGGTCGTCGAAGGCTGCGGCGATCACGGCCTGGAGTACATGACCGGCGGCATCATCGTCGTGCTGGGGCCGACGGGCCGCAACTTCGCCGCGGGCATGAGCGGCGGCCTCGCGTTCGTCTACGACCCCGATGGCACCTTCAAGCAGAACTGCAACCTCGAGATGGTCGACCTTGTCCCCGTCGAGGAATACAAGGACGTCGGCGTGCTCAGCAATCTCGTCAATCGGCACGTGTTGTTCACCGGTTCCACCGTCGGCGACGCGATCGCCAACGACTTCGCCGCCGCCCTGCCGAAGTTCGTCAAGGTGTTCCCCAAGGACTATCGCCGCGTGCTCGAACAGAGCAAGCTCGTCCAGCGCCAGTGGGAACTGGTCAACGGGTAGAAGTTGTGAGTGATCAGTGTTCCGTTCTCAGTCAATCCAGAAACAGGAGAGTGGTACAGTCGGTTCGTGGTTTTCAACTGACCACCGATCACTGACAACTGACCACGATTCACCAATGACCGACCCCCGCGGGTTCCTCACCATCGAGTTGCAAAAGGCCACGGCCCGGCCGGTGCACCAGCGTGTTCGCGACTTCGATGAACTCTACCAGGCGATGCCCGAAGCCAGCACGCGGGCGCAGGCCACGCGCTGCATGGACTGCGGCATCCCCTTCTGCCACACTGGCTGCCCGCTTGGCAATCGCATCCCGGACTGGAACGACCTCGTCCATCGCAACCGCTGGGAGGAAGCGCTTCGTACGCTTCACGACACCAACAACTTCCCCGAGTTCACCGGCAAGACCTGCCCGGCCCCGTGCGAGTCGTCCTGCGTCCTCGCCCTCAACGGCGAGGCGGTGACCATCAAGACGATCGAACAGGCCATTATCGACAAGGGCTGGGAGATGGGCTGGGTGGTGCCACGGCCACCGAAGGCGGAGACGGGCAAGTCCGTGGGCGTCATCGGCAGCGGCCCCGCGGGGCTCGCGGCGGCGCAGCAGCTTCGCCGCGCGGGCCACGCCGTCACCGTCTACGAACGCGACGATCGGCCCGGCGGCCTGCTCGTTTACGGCATCCCGGACTTCAAAATGGCCAAGGTTTACGTCGAACGCCGCATCCAGCAGATGGAGGCCGAGGGCGTTCACTTCGCCCTCAATGCCGACGTCGGTGGCAAGCTCGACGCCGAGGAAGTCACCCGCTCCCACGATGCCCTCGTCCTGACGACCGGCGCGACTCGACCCCGCGGCCTCGATATTGCCGGCCGCGATCTCGACGGCGTCCAGCAGGCGATGCCCTTCCTCACACGCCAGAACCGACTGGGCTTTGGCGACGACCTCAGCGGCGATGCCGTCACCGCGACGGGTAAGAACGTTATCATCATCGGCGGCGGCGACACCGCGGCGGACTGCCTTGGCACCTGCCACCGCCAGGGGGCGAAGTCCGTCCTCCAACTGGACTACAACCCCTGCCCGCCCGAGAGCTACAACCCCGATACGCCCTGGCCGCTCTGGCCCAAGATCCTCCGCATTACCCCGGCGCACGAGGAGGGCGGCAAGCGCGACTGGCAGATCAAGACCAAGAGTTTCGTCGCCGACGACAAGGGCCGAGTCAAGGAACTCCACGGAGTCCGAGTCTACCAGTACTTCGACGAGCAGGGCGACCGCCAGTTCGAGGAAATGCACGGCTCCGAGATCATCTTCCCCTGCGACCTCGTGCTTCTTGCGATCGGCTTCTCGGGGCCCGAACCGGTCCTACCCCAGGCGCTCGGCCTGGAGTTCACCGAAGGCGGAGCGCTCAAGTCCAACGGGAACTACATGACGACTCGCCCGGGCGTTTTCGCCGCGGGCGACTGCCGACGCGGCCAGTCGCTGGTGGTCTGGGCGATCGCCGAGGGCCGCGAGGCGGCGAGAAACGTCGACGAATACCTCATGGGCAAGCCAAGCCACCTCAAGGGCCGCGATTTGTCCCTGGTGATGATCGATCCCCGGCAAGCCGCACGGACCTGATTTGCCCGCCTCGGGTCATGGTTCGACAGAGCGATTTTGGAAGTCAAGCAGGCGCCCTGGGTCGACGGGTCAAGTCTGTGACACCGGATTTAACGGCAAGCAGGGTCGCCTTTTCCCGCCGATCGGTCCACAGACATTATCATCTACAATCGCGGTCGCCGATACACTCCACAGCACCGGAGTCGCCGGTCGCATCCCGGACAGAGGCACGACCGACATGACCGCGACCGATACGACCTCTCCCACCACGGCTTCGACTTCTCGAGCCGCCGCGCTGCTTCAGGTCGTCGACCATGAAGCCCGCTGGTCGAACCTCCAGGCGAATCGAGCCGGAGGCCCTCCGACCCTGCTGACGCTTAACGAGAAGCAGCGAGCCTACGAGTCGTTCCGCCTTCGGCTCTCTTCGTACGAGGCTCGGTACGCGACGACGTACGAGTCCGAACCGCTGCTGGGCAATCCCGTCCGCCTGGCGGCCTGGTGTGGGGCCATGCGTGCCCTGTGTCTGGAAGCCGCGGCTGACGGCTCGAGTGCCTGTCCGTCACATCTGATCGTCAAGGCTTATCGGCTGGCCGAACGCTCGGGACTTAAAGCGGGGGAAACGCCCCCTCACCTCGGCGCCCCAGCCCAGGGCATTTTCCAGGCGGCGGAGCAACTCGAAGCCCTGGGCGTCTGGCTCGAGAGTCTCGCACGAGTGGGAAGCCGCCCCGTGAAAGTCCCCGCGTAAATCGCGTCGCGTCCCGCGATCTCCCCTGCACGTGTCCGTTCATCGCGTAGCCGCGTCGCGGCTACGCAAAATCCGTCGAGATCACGTAGTCATCCTACCTCACGCCGCGGGGGCCATGCACCCGGGGCTGTCGGTCTTTGGGCTGTTCACGGTCGAACTCACCGGCACCATCTCCATCTCGTCCGCGGGGTACGGCGTCAGCATGCCGAGAAGGTCGACCGTTGGCGTTTCGGGGTCAAGCCAGGCGTCGTAGTGCTCCGGCTTCAGGATCGCGGGCATGCGGTCGTGGATGCCTCGGACCAGATCGTTCGCGGCCGTGGTAATGACGCAGCAGGTGCCGACCTTCTCCGTGCCGCCGCTCCAGACGTCCCACAAGCCCGCGAAGGCGAAGAGGCCGCCGCCCTTCATACGGATGTGGTACGGCTGCTTCGCCTTGTCGAGTTTCTGCCATTCGTAGAAGCCGTCCGCCGGGATCAGACAACGCTTGTGCAGGAAGCACTCGCGGAACGTCGGCCTTTCCAGCAGCGTTTCCGCCTTCGCGTTGATCGGCTTGATCTTCGGGTTCAACTCGTTCGACCACGACGGCACCAGCCCCCAGCGCAGCATCGCCAGCCCTCGGCGCTGGCCGTCCGGCTTCAGGCCGACGACCGCCACGACCTGCGACGGGGCGACGTTGTACCTTGGGGCCAGTTCCGCCGGCGGCTCGGGCAGCCGAAAGAGTCGAGCCACCTCGGCGGGCGGCGATGTTCGCGTGAAGCGTCCGCACATCAGATCACCTGGTTCACGAACACGGGCATCCGGGAGGTCTGGCCGGTCATGTTGCGATAATAGTTCGTCGACGGCACCATCAGCATGTACGCCACCGGGCCCAGCGGCGTCTCGGGGATCAGCACGCCGGCGATGCCTTCCTCGATGAGGAACCACGTGCCATGCTGGAAGCCGAGGTTCGCGGGGATCACGACCTCCTCGGGCTCCATGTGGGCCAGGCTGCCCGCCTCCAGTGGCTCGCGTTCGATCCAGCCGCCGAGGGGCAACGGCGATCGCTTCAGCTTGCTGCCCCAGCGAACGTTGACGATCTTGCCGCCCCACCGCACCGGCAGCATCGCGGGCGACTGCCACCAGTGGAATTGTAGCTCCTCGCGGCCTTCGCGAAGGTACAGATGATCCACGTTCGCCTCCACAAAAGAGGCGGGCAGTTCCGAACAGGAGATGGCGAGGCCGGTACACATGGGAATTCATGCGAAATTCGGAATAGGGGAATGAATCAGAAACAGAACTTCCCCCGGATGTCGCAGACATCGTAGTTGTTGGCGGGGTCGTCGTAGAAGTTGTTGGCGTAGAGCGTCGCACCGCTGCGGAGCTTGAAGCGGCCGAAACAACGATTCACCTCGAACTTCAAGCGTGAGAGCGACTCGGCCCGCTCGCTTTCGACCTCGTCGAAGAGCCCTCGCTGCCAGCCGCCGGGGCGGACGAGTTCCGTGGCGATCAGGTGCATGTGCGTGGCCACGGAGCCCTGCCGCCAGGCCTGCCGCAGGGCGACCTTGGCGGCCTCGAGCAGCGTGGCGAAGTCGGCGGTCGGCACGTTCAGGTTCACGGCTCCGCTGGCGCCGTCGTCCTCGTGATAGCTGAGGTACAGGACCAGCGTTCGCGTGCGGACGCCATGGTAGTGAAGCTCCTCGATGAGCCGTTCGACGTTGCGGACCAGCCAGCCATATAGCGTGAAGGGATCGCGAACTCGCCCCGCCAGGCTGCCGCCGCGGCTGATCATCTTGTGCGGCGTCCGCTGCGGGCGGATCGGCGTCGCCTTCACGCCGTTGAGTTCGAGCCAGAGATCCTGCCCCGCGACGCTGAGCAGCTTGCGGACGAGGATGCCGTTGGCCTGGCGAAGCTCCAGGCAGGTGCGGATGCCGAAAGGAGCCAGCCGGGCCGCCCGACGTTTGGCGATGCCGGCGATCTCCGTGACGGGGAGCTTCGCGAGCAGGGCCTCCTCCTCGGCGGGGTCCGTGATGGCGACGGCGCCGTTGGGCTTGGACGCATCCGCGAAGAGCTTGGCCAGCGTCCGCGTTCGGCCGTACGCAACGGTCATGGGCACGCCCACCCGTTTGCGGATATGCTGCTGCACGGCCACGGCGGTTTCCTTCCAGGTGGGGTGCGTCGGCTCGGCGGTCCAGAAGAACTCGTCGATGGAGTGATACTCGATCCTCGGGCTGAAGCCGCTGAGTTCGTCGAGCATCTTGCGGGACAGCGATTCGTACCAGCGGAAGTCGCGTTTGAGGTAGATGCCGTGGGGACATTTGACCTTGGCCTCCCAGATGGGTTCGCCGACCTTGACGCCGTACTTCTTCATGGCGTAGCTGCGGGCGATGACGCAGGCGCCCTGGTTGCCGCAGACCCCGAGCGGGAGCCCTTCAAGCCAGGGGCGTCGAACAACTTCGGCGGAGGAGTAGAAGGCGTCGGCATCTCCGAATCCGACGAGTCCGGTAGCTCTCATGTCAGAGAGTGTGCATGTGAACGAGTGTACAGTCAAGGTGAAAGTGGCCGACGACGCGAGGCATGAGGAAGGGAACGCCTGAGAATGCAGTACAGCTCTTCCAGATAGCCTGAAATTGCGGGCGGTGCCGGTGCGGTCCGGGACATGATCACTTTCGCGGCGAGCCTCGGCCGAGGCGATGAAGTGAGCTTTTCCCACGAGGGGCGAGGGATTGGACTTTCCGAGGTGCCGGGCCGGGTGGCCGGGCTGGAGGATTCGCATGCTTCCCCCCACGATCGATCGACGCCTCTGGCACATCTACGAGATGGCCGAGCAACGTTATCTTCGCTCCTTACCCCCGGAGCATTTCACGGAAGCGACCACGCAGGCGACACAGCGGAAGATCACACTCGAGAGCTTCGACCTCATACATGCGAAGCGGCCGGAGGTGCAGATCTTCAACGAGTTGCTGGTGCAGTATCGCCGTGGGCCGGACGATCACAAGCCGGGCCAGGTGGTGCCGGGCAACATGGTCGTCGTTCACGACGAACCGATCGCGGGCATTACGCGATTCCGGAACTCGAACTGGAAGCCGCGATCCACGAAGGGTGGGTGCGTTTCTGGCACAAAGGCGAACTGCTGCCCCTACCTGGCGACCTGATGCGCGACCTCGAAGCAACGCAGGAACGACTGACCGAAGCCGAGGAGGAATTGTTTGAAACGAAGGAAGAACTGGCCGAGGCGAAGAATCGCCTGACGAGCGCGGAAAGCCGATTGCGGGCGGAGGTGGCTTCGCGACATTCGCTTGAAGACGAACTCACGAGGATGCGCGAGGAACTAGCGAGAATCAAAGCGGCTACGGGATAACCTGACACCACGAGATCAAGCATACGCCCCTGTATTCGCTGCGGCTTGGCGTTGGAGAATCGAGTCAGCATGTGCCCTCAATGCGGAACGACCCAGGCGGTGGGGCTAAATGTCAATCCCTCGGGCCCTCTGCCAACACCTCACTGGTTTCGCCAGATTTGCCGGGAGTTTCTCCCCATCCCCGTTCTGGAGATCGCTCCACTCAAGTCCTGGTTGCTCTGCGTGTTCGTGGTGGCCCTTGGCGGGTTGCTGGGCTACTGGATTGCTGAGGGAGTGGGGGCCTACGTGGGAGTCATCGTTTTTGCCGTTGGCCCGGTCATCATCAAAATCATTCAAGAGGAACGACAATAACGTCGTTCATGGCAAGTTGCGCAAGCATGATAGTGTGATTCACGAGAGGCTCAGGGTGGCGAAGCGACGTCTCCGAGTCAAGCGAGGAGCGGTGCGAAGAACTCGTGAATCCCCTTTCGAGTGATCGCGTCTATAAACACTTCTTGCGACTCCTGCATGACCTGATTGGCCGTAAGATTGTCTCGGTGCGGGCTTGAGGTTCGAGGACACCAGGAGGGGTTCATGAACATTCGTGGGCGAGCGTGCCGGACGTTGTGGGAAGCGCCGGGGGGCGACGGGCTCGAGGTCATCGACCAGCGAGCGTTGCCGCACCGGTTCGTCACGACGGTGCTGCGGACGCCGGAAGAGGTCGCGATCGCGATCCGCGACATGGTCGTTCGCGGGGCTCCGCTGATCGGCGCTGTTGCGGGCTATGGCGTCGACTTCGCGGTGCGGCGAGCCGAGGATTCCGAGATCGATGCAGCCCTTGATCGCGATGGGGCCATGCTCGAAGCGGCCCGGCCGACGGCGGTGAATCTGCGCTGGGCGGTGAGATTCGTCATCGAGGCCGTGAAGCGGGCCTCCTCGCCCATGGAGAAGCGAAGAGCGGCGCTTGATGCGGCCCGGCAGATCGTGAACGATGAACTCGACCGGTCGCGGCGCATGGGCGAGGCAGGGCTGGCGATTCTTCGCGAGATCGCAGCCCGGAAGCCAGCGTCGCCGGTGCAGGTGATGACGCACTGCAACGCCGGCTGGCTGGCGGCCGTCGACTACGGCACGGCGACGGCGCCGATGTATGCCGCCTTCGAGGCGAAGCTGCCGCTGCACGTGTGGGTGAGTGAGACGAGGCCGCGGAATCAGGGAGCTTCGCTGACGGCGTACGAACTCGGCGAGCATGGCGTGCCCCACACGGTGGCGGCGGACAACGCCTGTGGGCATCTCTTGCAGCGGGGGAAGGTGGATGTCGTGATCGTCGGCGCCGATCGCGTGGCCGCCAACGGGGACACGGCCAACAAGATCGGCACGTACCTGAAAGCCCTGGCCGCGAAGGCTGCGGGCGTTCCGTTCTATGTGGCCCTGCCGTCGTCGACGATCGACTGGTCGCTGGCGGACGGCTCCGGCATTCCGATCGAGGAACGCAGCGGCGACGAGGTTCGCTTCATGGAGGGGCTTGGCAAGAACGGCCCGGAACGCGTTCTCGTGACACCCGAGGGAAGTGCCGCGTGCAACCCGGCGTTCGACGTGACGCCTGCGAACCTCGTGACGGGGTTCATCACGGAGTTCGGCGTCGTGACGCCTGCGGAACTCCTCGAGAAGGTGAGGGGCCGGTGACGGACGAGAAGGGGTACATCCAGTTTCAGTGCGACTGGCAGCCGGGGCCGGCCCCCGAGGCCGCGGAGGTTGCGGAGTTGCTCGCATGGCGGGATCGGCTGTTCGCCCGCGGGCTGATCGGCGTGTACCCCAACGGCATCGGCTACGGTAACTTGAGCCAACGCGGGTCAGGGCGGATCGCCTCGCGGATCACCGGCACCGCGACGGGCGGATTACCCACGCTGACGCCCAGCCATATCACCTCGGTGACGGCGTATGATATCGCGGGCAACCGCGTGAGATGCGAAGGACCGCTTCAGGCGTCGAGCGAAACTCTGAGCCACATGGCGGTGTACGAAGTGGCACCGGAAGCGAACGTGGTCATCCATGTGCACCACCTTCGCCTGTGGGAAGAACTGTGCCATCGGATTCCCACGACTCACGTTGCCGCGGAGGCTGGCACACCGGCCATGGCCGAGGCCATCGCGGCCTTGTTTCAGAGCGAAAACCCACCTCGAGGTCTGTTCGCGATGGGGGGCCATCGTGAAGGACTGATGGGCTATGGGCGTAGCTTTACTGAGGCGGGAGAGAAAACGATGCAGGTTCTGGAAGAATTCGAACGAAGCTCAGGAAGTCAGGCATGAGGTCGACAGTGGCATGAGGTCGAGGGTGGGAACATTCAAACTTCGTAGAACCCTAGATCCGCAGCGGACTTACCTTTTACGCTGACTTCGTACAGATCGTTGCCCAGAGGCTGAAAGAATTCGTGCTCCACCAGCCAGTCGAAGTGTTCCTGGTCATTGCGCGTCTGGTTTCGGCAATCCGTGAAGTTAAATCGCTTCGATCGCAAGGCACGGCGTAGCATCCGCCAGCGGCTTTCGCCCAGAGAAATCAGTGCCATCGGGTTCCCTAACTACGAGATAAGAGTGGAGATCAGACGAAGAACTCAAGCCAAAGAGGATCCGTGTTCAATCTTTGATCGAAACAAATCTTACGTTGGCAATGGGCGCAACGATCAAGGGCGACCGATCGAAAAAACTGCGATGCATGATCACCTTATGATACAAGATCTGAAAGATTTATTAGAATGAGGCCCGTCGGGAGATTCCACGATAAGAAACCCCCAGAATTTCTGGTACAAACTGAGGAATTCCTCGGATTCCAGAGACTGAAAAATTCTCTAGCGTTGGTCATCATCATGCCGCAGTCAGGCACCACACCTCACCCCTCGGGCGAACCAGGACGTTTTGAGCTCATTCTTGAAAACACCCCACAGATTATCTGGGTCGCTGGGCAGGACGGTGCCTTACAGTATTTGAATCGGCAAGGCCGCGAGTACACGGGTATGCCCATCGACGACCTGCTCGGTTGGGACTGGGGCTGGGTCGTTCACCCCACGGATCTGCCCAATACCCTTTCGGTTTGGAACGAATCACTCCGCACGGGCGATCCTTACGACGTCGAATTTCGTCTCCGTCGCAAGGATGGCGAATATCGCTGGTTCTCGTCACGCGGGCAACCGCATCGCGATGCGGACGGAACCGTGATTCGCTGGTATGGCGTCTGCCACGATATCGAGGAAATCAAGCAGGCGAACATCAATCTTCGCGGAACGCACCGGCTCTTCAAGGCCCTCATCGAACGCAACCCCCGTGGCTATGCCCTGATCTCGGCAGACCGCACCGTTCGCTATCTCAGCCCCGCCTGTGCGAGAATCATGGGCCATCGGCCGGAAGATATGGTGGGCACCGATGGCCTGAATCAAGCCCATCCCGACGATCGCGAAGCCCTCGGGAAATGGCTCCTCCACCTCCTGGCCCATCCCGGCGAGGAGATCGAGATCCAGCTGCGATTTCTTCATCACGATGGCTCTTATCGGCGTCTGGCCATTCTCGCTGTGAATTTGCTGCCCGATCCCGACGTTCGAGCCATCGTGACAACCTTCTGGGATCCCTCGCGACCGATGCCCCAGGAACCCGTGCTGAATTCTTAGGCAAACGTGACGATCGTAGGTTAGACTTACCCGACGAGGCTCAACTCTCGCCCCATCAGGCGCCTGGAAATGGCCACCCCCCTTGCTTGCGGAAGGACCGTCTCCCAGCGAAAGTGGACGGCCGCCGATCCGATCAATCGCGGCGATCCTTGCGTACTGACCGATGAGTCGATGAAATCCGGTAACAAGCGAGGTTCTTCTGCCTTGTGACTGCAGAGGGTACCGAAGGCCACATTGCCCGATATTCTAGCTTCCATCCACCTGCTCTCTTGGATTTGGAGTTCACCTCATGACTCTCTCCCGCGTGGCATCGTTGCTGGTGCTGCCCGCTGTTCTCGTCGCTGTCGCACTATTGGCAGGGCCCGAGGCGCTGTCGCAGAAGAAATCGACACCGCCCCAGCCGAAACCCAAGAAGCCCGTGCCCACCGGCCAGGCGGAACTGCTTCTCAAGCCGCAGCCTCGTGAGAAGCGTCCCGAGCTTCCGCCGGGCTCGTTGCCCTTGCAGTTCTTGAAGAACGAACGCATCGCCCTCGTTGGCAACAGCACGGCCGAACGCTTCAATCTTTACGGTCACTTTGAATCCCTCCTGCACACCAAGTTCCCTTTAAAGGAACTCGTCGTCCGCAACTTCGCTTTCCCGGCGGATGAGGTGGCGAACCGTCAGCGTTCCACGGACTACTCACGCCTCGACGATCCGCTCCTCGCCTTCGGGCCGGACACGTTCTTCTGCTTCTTCGGTTACAACGAGTCGTTCGTCGGCCAGCCCGGTGTCGTGAAGTTCATTGCGGATTACGAGAAGCTCCTCGACGATTACGCTGCGAAGTATCCTCGCGACGATGCCAAGAGCCCGCCGCGGTTCGTGCTTGTCTCCCCGATCGCCTTCGAGAACACGGGCGACAAGATGCTCCCGAACGGCCAGAAGGAGAACGAGAACCTCAAGCTCTACGCTGATGCCGTCAAGGCCGTCGCCGAGAAGCGGAAGCTCGCGTTCATCGATGTCTTCACGCCGACGCTGGCTGCCTTTCAGCAGAAGAAGGGCACCGCGAATTACACCATCAACGGCGCTCACCTCAACGAGGCCGGCGACAAGTTCGTCGGCAGCGCTCTGATGGCGAAACTCATCGGCGAGGCTCCGAATGAAGCCACCACCTCGCAGTTCGAGAAGCTTCGGGCCGCGATCAACGACAAGTCCTGGATCCACTCGCAGGATTACCGCATGCTTGACGGCTGGTACGTCTACGGCGGCCGACGGACCTACGACACCGAAACGTTCCCGCTCGAGTATCTCAAGATCCGCAACATGGCCGCGGTCCGAGATCAGTACGTCTGGGACATCGCCAAGGGCAAAGGCGTGGCCGAAAAGCCGGACGACAGCAAGACGGGCGACCTGCACACGCCGCCGACTCGCTTCGGCCAGGTGACGAAGTCCGAGATGCCCGAGGGCCCGCGTATCCTGCCGCCCGAAGACCTCATCAAGACCTGCACCGTGCCGCCGGGCTTTGAAATCAAGCTCTTCGCGGATGAGCAGACCTTCCCCGAACTCGCGAAACCTGTGCAGATGAACTTCGACAGCAAGGGCCGGCTCTGGGTCTCCACGATGCCAAGCTACCCGCTGTGGAAGCCGGGCGATCCGAAGCCGAGCGACAAGCTCGTGATCCTCGAAGATACCAACGGCGATGGCAAGGCCGACAAGAGCACGGTCTTCTACGACAAGCTGCAATGCCCCACCGGCTTCGAGTTCATCGATGGCGGCGTACTCGTCGTCGACCAGCCTCGCATCCTGTTCCTCAAGGACACCGACGGCGACGACAAGGCGGACGTGGTGATCCCGATCCTGGATGGCTGGGCGACGGATGACACGCACCACACCGTCGGCGCCTTTGAATTCAGCCCCGGCGGACAGCTTCGCATGCTCGAAGGCGTCGCCATGAGCACCGGCGTCGAAACCCCGTGGGGCCCCTTCCGCAACTTCGGCTCCTCGGGCGGCTATGTCCTCGATCCGCGGACCCAGAAGATCAGCCACTTCAATACGCCCGGCTACGGCAACCCATGGTGCTACGTCTTCAACGAATGGGGCCAGGGTTTCTGCGGCGACGGCACCGGTGCCAACCAGCACTGGGACACGCCGCTCTCGGGTGCCCAGTATGTTGGCCGAAAAGGGCTCAACCCCGTCTTCAACACCGAGGGCATGCGGCCCGTCGTTGGCAGCGATTTCCTCGTCACACGCCAGTTTCCGGACGATGTCCAGGGCCAGTTCATCTACGCCTGCGTCATCAACATGAACGGCATGCCCCGCTGGACCTTCTCCGACGAAGGCGGCGGCTACAAGGGCGCCCGCGTCCGCACGAACCCCGAGGATCCCAAGACCGCCTTCGACCTGATCAAGAGCACCGAGAAACACTTCCGACCTGTCGATCCGATGATCGGCCCGGACGGCGCCCTGTGGTTCGGCGACTGGGCGAACCCGCTCATCGGCCACATGCAGTACTCGCAACGCGACCCGAACCGCGACCACGTCAAGGGCCGCATTTACCGCCTGGTTTACAAGGACAAGCCGCTGCTGAAGCCCGTGACCCAGCACGGCAAGCCGACGAGCGAGATCCTGGACCAGTTGAGCGAGTACGAATGGCGAACCCGCTACCGTGTCCGTGCCGAGCTTCGCAACCGCCCGGAGGCGGAAGTGCTGGCAGCCGCCGCCGCCTGGGTGAGCAAGCTCGATCCGTCGAACCCGGCGTACGATCGCCTCCGCTGCGAAGCTCTCTGGATCCAGCAGGGTCGCCACGCGGTCGATCCCGCTCTGCTGAAGGCCGTGCTCAAAGCCAAGGAGCCAAACGCCAGGGCCGCGGCGGTTCGCATCGCCGCAGACGAGCGGGATTTCCTGCCGGACGCACTCGCCATCCTGAAGGAAGCCTCCAAGGACGTGAACCTTCGCGTGACCGTCGAGGCCTGCCGCGGGCTCAGCTACTTCCCGACCTCGGATTCGATGGCCGCGATCCTGGAGGCCCTGTCTCTCAAGGGCTCCGACTACTTCGTGCAGTACACCGCCGAGGCGGCGCTGACCGCCAACGAAAGCGCCTGGCGAGCCGGTTACCTTGACGGCACGCTGACGAAGGACAAACCCGAAGTGAAGAAGTTGCTCGACACGATCCTCGCGAACCAGAAGAAGGGCCAGCAACTGATCCCCTATCTCCAGATTCTGCTCGGCAAGGATCAGAAGTCCGGCGAGGAACGGAACAAGGCGATGCGGGCCATCGCGGACATGAAGGGCGGCAACGCCACCAACGGCCGGGAGGTCTTCCGTCGGACGTGCATCGCCTGCCACAAGACGCCCACGGGTGAGGGCATGGAGTATGGCCCGAACATGGGCGACGTGGATGGCAAGGGACAGGTCGGCAAGCGGCTGACTCGCGTCAAACTCGTCGAGTCGATCATCGACCCCAATGCTGACGTCGAGCCGAAGTTCCAGTCCACGAAGATCGTGAAGGCCGACGGCAAAACCGTGATAGGGCTGCTGGTGGCCGAAACACCCACGGAGGTCGTGATCTTCGATGGTAAGGTGAAGCAAGCCGTGAAGAAAGAGGACATCGAGCTTCGCCAGGTCATCAAGCAGAGCAGCATGCCCGAGGGCATGGGCGGCTCGCTGGCCCCCGTCGAATTCCTGGATGTCATTGAGTATCTGAGTACCCTGAAGTGATTTCGTAGTCGTAACCTGATCTCACCCGCCGCGATGGTGCGGCGGGTGCCCTGAAACAGCTCGTTCGCGCTGCTTACCATCATTCCAGGCGTCGGCACTTCACCTTCCTCAAGCGGCAGCGGCGCCGCGACATCTGCAAAGCGGCGGAGACTCAAGCGGCCACCACCTCATTTTCGACTGTCTGCTTGCTTCCGTGGTGGGATTCATGGTATGCTAGGGTTCCTGCCAGTGGCTCGTTCCCGCCTTGCTGCTCTTGCCCTCCCTGCCTGTTTGGACCATCGCCATGATTTCGATTCGACTCTCTCTCGCGATCGCAGGGTTGCTCTCGTTGTCGATGTCGTCTCACGCCGCCGATCTGGATCCGTCGTCGCTCAAAAACCTGTCCATCGAGACCGGGAACGCCAGAGGTTTTCCCCTGGCCGGCTCCGATGCGTCCAGGCAGCTTGTGGTGACGGCGACGACACCGGAAGGCCGAGACATCGACGCCACCCGCATGGCGACTTACACCGTCGAACCCGCGGACGTCGCAAATGTGGATGAGACCGGTTTCGTGACGCCACGCATGGACGGCAGCGCCACCATCACGGCCACGGTGGGGCCGCACTCCGCGAAAACGAGCGTCACCGTCACGCGGTTCGTCGAGGATGTGCCCGTCCACTTCGTGAACCAGGTGGTGCCCACATTCACCAAGTTCGCCTGCAATTCGGGCGGCTGCCATGGCAAGGCGGACGGCCAGAACGGCTTCAAGCTCTCACTGCTCGGCTTTGAACCGCAGGAGGATTTCGAGTTCCTGGTGAAGGAAGCCCGGGGGCGCCGCCTCTTCGCGTCGTCGCCTGAGAACAGCTTGCTCCTTCGCAAGGCGATTGGCGTCGCTCCCCACGGCGGCGGCAAGAAGCTCGAATCGGACTCGCCCTTCTATCGCATCCTGCTCCGCTGGATCCGCCAGGGGGCTCCGTACGGCCAGGCCGACGGCGGCGCGGTGGCGAAGATTGAAGTCTTCCCCCGCGAACGACTCCTCGGCCGCAACGGGCAACAGCAACTCCTCGTTCTCGCTCGCCACGCGGATGGTTCCACCACCGACGTGACCCGCATGGCCCAGTTCGAGTCGAACGAAACCAACCTCGCGACGGTCAACAGCAATGGGCTCGTCGCCGCGAAGCAGATCCCGGGCACGGCCGCCATCATGGTTCGCTACCAGTCGCATGTGGATGTCTTCCGCGCCACGGTGCCGCTGGGTGTGAAGGTCGTGAACTTGCCGGAATCGGATTCGTACATCGACAAGCTCGTCTTTGATCGCCTGACGCAACTGGGAATTCCCCCCTCGGCCCTCAGCGATGATGCGTCGTTCCTCCGCCGCGTGACTCTGGACATCGCGGGAAGGCTGCCGACGAAATCCGAGGTGGAGTCGTTCATCGCGGAGTCGGCGAAGGACAAACGAGAAAAGCTCATCGATCGCTTGCTGGCCTCGCCGGAGTATGCGGACTTCTTTTCGCAGAAGTGGAGTTCCGTGCTCCGCAACCGCAGGAAGACGCCGAACGACGACCCGAAGCCGACGCAGGCCTTCCACGACTGGATTCGCAAGAGCCTTGAGGACAACGTGGCTTACGATCACTTCGTTCGCGAGGTGCTCACGGCGAAGGGGCCCGAAGTGGACAGCCCGCCGGTGGTGTGGTTCCGTGAAGTGAAGGACAGCACCACCGCAATGGAGGACGCCGCCCAGCTATTCCTCGGGCAACGTCTGGGCTGTGCGAAGTGCCATCACCACCCCTTCGAGAAGTGGAGCCAGCACGATTACTGGAGCTTCGCGGCCTTCTTCAGCACGATCGACGTGAAGGAGTCGAAGCCCGCGAAGAAGAACAAGGACAAGACGATGGTCCCCGCCGAGCCAGCCCGCGTGGACCTCAAGAACGGCAAGGTGGAGATGATGAACCCCCGCACGAGCAAGCTGGTGCCCGCGGCCGGCCTGGGCGATGCGGTGGCCAAGATCGATGCGGGCGAAGACCCCCGCGGCGAACTCGTCGACTGGATGACCGAAGCCGACAATCCTTACTTCGCGAAGGCCCTGGCGAATCGCTACTGGAAGCACTTCCTTGGCCGAGGGTTGATTGATCCCGAGGACGACATGCGGGCCACGAACCCCGCCACGAATCCCGAACTGCTCGACGCCCTCGCGAAGCATTTCATCGATTCCAAGTACGACCTCAAGAAACTGATTCGCTCGATCTGCACCTCGAAGACCTACCAGTTGAGCGCGGTGCCGAACGAACACAACGCGGACGACTCCCAGAATTACTCTCGCTTCCTGCCCAAGCGGTTGCACGCGGAGGTGCTGCTCGACGCGATCGACGACGTGACCGGAGCGCGGACGAAGTTCAAGAACTCCCCTGCGAACGTGCGGGCGGTGCAACTTCCGGACAACTCCGCGGACTCGTACTTCCTGAGCGTCTTCGGCAAGCCGGACGCCGCCAGCGCCTGCGAGTGCGAGCGTAGCGGCGGTGCAAGCCTGGCCCAGGCCTTGCATATGTTCAACTCCCAGGAAATGATGGCGAAGGTCGGCGGACCGAGGATCGTTGAACTCGTAAAGGACAGCCGCCCCCATGCGGCGAAGCTCGCCGACCTGTACCTGATCGCGCTGAGCCGCAAGCCCACAGACGTGGAGCTAAAGGCCCTGGAGGCGTTCATCACCAAGAAGGGCGACGTGAAAGCCGCGTACGAGGATATCTGCTGGGCGCTTTTGAATACGAAAGAGTTCCTCTTCAACCATTGAGGTTCGGCCTGGTTTTGTTTCATGCCTTACTCGACTCCAGGATTCACTCATGCTCACCATCACCGAATCCGCTCTCTCTCGTCGATCCTTCCTCACGGTGGGTTCGCTCGGCCTGGGCGGGTTGTCGCTTCCGGGTCTGCTCGCCGGGCGTGCGTCGGCCAGCGATTCGTCAAGCCTGGCCACCGGGAAGTCCGTGATCTTCCTGTTCCTCCAGGGTGGGCCAAGCCAGTTCGAGACGTTCGACCCCAAGCCGGAAGCGCCCGATGGCATCCGCACCGTCACGGGAACCATCCCGACGAAACTGCCCGGCGTCCACTTCGGAGATCACCTCCCGAAACTGGCAGCCCTCGCAGATAAGGTGACCATCGTTCGTAACTACCAGTCGAACAACAACGGCCACAACATCCAGCCGATCGTCGGGCCGGATTCGCTCAACGCCAACATCGGCTCGCTTTACTCCCGCGTGGTCGGCTCCACACGAGCCAGCACCGGCATGCCTACAAACATCGTCGTCTTCCCCGATGCCGTGGTGAAGGACGTCCTCAAAGGCAATGCCCGTGGCGACATCGTCGCCACCGGTGCCCTCGGTGCGGGTTATGCCCCCTTCCTCCCCGGCAATGGTGGGCAACTTCAGAAGGACCTTCGACTCACCCTGGACAAGGACCGACTCACCGACCGCCAGGCGCTCCGCGCGGAACTGGACAAGCTCACGCAACAGATCGCCCAGGCGGCCGAGCAGAAGCAGATCGACGACCTTCAGCGACAGGCGTATGAGGTGTTGCTGAGCGGCGGAGTGGCAGAAGCGCTCGACCTTTCCAGGGAGGATGCCACCACCCTGGCCCGTTACGAGACCGGGCACCTCTCACGCGATGGAGCCTGGAACAAGGTGAATCGCGGCAAGAAGGGCATGTACAACGGCCACGCCAAGGCGATCGGCAAGCAACTCTTGATGGCTCGCCGACTCTGCGAGGCCGGTTGTGGGTACGTCACGATTCACGATGGCTACGACGGCATCTGGGATATGCATGCCGACAGCAACAACCTGAACATTCGGGATGGCATGCAGGCGTGTGCCCCGGCCTTCGATCATGCCGTGGCGGCGTTCATCGAAGACCTCGAAGCCCGAGGCCTTAGCGAAAAGATCCTGCTGGTGATCAGCGGCGAGATGGGCCGAACGCCACGGATCAACAAGAACGGCGGCCGCGATCACTGGGGCAAGCTTTCCCCCCTGCTCCTCTACGGCGGCGGCGTGCCGCATGGCCAGGTGATCGGCCAGTCGACTCGCGACGGCGGCGAACCCGCAGCCAATCCCGTCGGACCACGAAACCTGATATCCACGATCCTGCACGCCCTCTTCGACGTCGGTCGCCTTCGGGTCGCGCCCAGCCTTGCCCAGGTCGCGAAGCTGGCGGAACCTGCCCCGATCCCGGGCACTTTCTAACAGGCAAATCCTCAGGGCAGCGTCTCGAGGAACTGCTTCAACGCTTCCCGGTACGACGCCGTTGTGGGCGACCCCGCCCACAGGTTGTTGTGATCGCCGCCGCGAATGGCGACGAACGTCTTCGGTTCGTTCGCGGCCTGGAAGAGACGCTTCCCCAGATCAAACGGCACCACGTCATCCGCATCACCATGCGTTTGAAGCAGCGGCCCATGGTAGCGCGCGATCTTCGCTTCCGAATCGAATCGGGTGCTCATGACCCAGTGCACCGGCAACAGGGGATAGTGGCTTTCCGCGACATCGGGCAGCGAGGTGAACGTGTTCTCAAGGATCAACCCGCGGGCTCCCTCTTTCGCGGCAAGATCGACGGCAATGCCTCCGCCAAGGGAGAATCCCGCCAGCACGATGTCCTTCTCCTGCACTCCCGCCTGCTTCGCCAGCCAGCGTCTGGCCGCGCGAGCATCCGCCAGCACCCCGGTCTCGCTGGGTGTTCCTTCGCTAAGGCCGTAGCCCCGGTAATCGAA
>Ga0105044_10003162_pt1 | contig 22560 bp, 27 predicted proteins | sample MAT01_FD_78092 | JGI IMG/M metagenome (GOLD analysis project Ga0105044, IMG submission 78092) | Freshwater microbial communities from Lake Fryxell liftoff mats and glacier meltwater in Antarctica - MAT-01 | ecosystem: Environmental > Aquatic > Freshwater > Ice > Liftoff microbial mat | place...
GGACTCGACGGCTCGCTCCGTCAGGCAGCATCATCCGGCCCCGGGACAGCGCTCGTCATCGCCGTCGGTGCCGGCCTGCTGGTGTTCGGGGTGTTCTGTGCGATCAGCGCCCCCAAGCAGCGCCTGGTCGGAGCCGACACGTGAGCGTCGACGCCGTGCCGGAGGAACGTTCGGCTGGAGCGCCTGACCGATCCGACCGAAACCACCACTCGTGGGTCCGCACGACCTGGCCGGTCGCTCGTCGGCAGTGGCTGCGCTTGATTCTTGCGATGGTCGCCGCAGTGGGCGTGTTCGCGGCGATCGGGTTCCTGATGACGGATCTACTGGCGCCGAACCCGATCACACGGCTCGACGGCCACGTGGCAGACCGTTTCGCGTCCGGGCGCACCGCCCAGCGCGACGACCTCGCCCACTGGGGGGCGTTCATGGCATCGACAGAAGTGAAGGTGGTGGTGACCGGCCTACTCGCGCTCGCCGCGATGGTCGCCTGGCGACGCTGGCACGAGCCGGTGTTCCTCGCGTTCACACTGATCTTCGAAGCAACGGTCTTCATCGTCGTCACGTTCATCGTCGGCCGTGCCCGCCCAGATGTGCCGCGCCTCGAGGACTCTCCGGTCAACTCGAGCTATCCCTCGGGCCACGTAGCAGCCGCAACCGTGTACGGGGCCTTCGTCGTGATCGTGTTCTGGCACACCTCGTCGAGGTGGATCCGCAGCATGTCGGTTGCCGTGTTCGTCGCGGTCGTCGGCGCAGTCGCCTGGTCGCGCATGTACCAAGGGATGCACTTCCTCAGCGATGTGATCGCCGGCATCGTGCTCGGTCTCGTGTCGCTGGGAATATGCCTCCTCGTCATCGGCCGCCCCGCCGAAACGTCAGGTCGAGCATCCGATCGGTGAACCCAGGTGGACTACTTCGTCATCCTGGCGGTGCTCGGCATCGCCGTTCTGTGCGCAGCCGTGCTCCCTGGCCAGCTTCGGCGACTCCCGTTGTCGATGCCGATGATCGCCGTCGCGGCGGGAATGGCCCTGTTTGCGTTGCCGCTCGGCCTCGATGGCCCGCGACCAGGCGCCGACGACGACCTCGTTGAACGACTCACCGAACTGGTGGTGATCGTCTCGCTCACCGGTGCCGGGCTGAAACTGACGCGCCGCGTCGGTTGGCGCAGTTGGATGACGACCTGGCGTCTGCTCGCGATCACCATGCCGATCACGGTCGCCGTCATTGCCGTGCTGGGCGTGTCGGTCCTGGGGTTGCCGATCGCCGCGGCCGTCCTGCTCGGCGCCGTGATCGCTCCGACTGATCCCGTGCTCGCCTCCGAGGTGCAACTCGCCGGCCCGCGCGGCGACGCACCCGACGACGACGATGCGCCGCCCGAAGGCGCCGATCCCGAGCAGGACCATGACGATTCCGTTCGGTTCGCGCTGACGTCCGAGGCAGGATTGAACGACGGTCTGGCCTTTCCGATCACGAACTTGGCCATCGCGATGGCGGTCGGCGGGAACTGGTTCGTGGGCTGGGTCGTCGAAGACGTCGTCGTCAAGCTGTCGATCGGTCTGGTCCTCGGCTACGTACTCGGGCGCGTCATCGCACGCCTCACGTTCCGGCGGGGCACCTCGATGGCATTCGCCAGATCAGGGGAAGCACTCGCCGCGTTCGGAATCACCTTGACCGTGTACGGCGTCACCGAACTCCTCCACGGTTACGGATTCCTCGCCGTGTTCGTTGCCGCTGTCACGTTGCGCCAACACGAGCCGACGCACTCGTACCATGCCACGCTCCACGACTTCGCCGACGCACTGGAACGCATCGCCAGCCTGCTGTTCCTGCTTCTCCTGGGCGGGGCCGCAGTTGACGGCGCGCTGGCTGCGCTCACGGTGCCAGGAGCGGCGGTCGCCGTGGTGATCGTGATCGTCGTGCGTCCGCTGGCCGGCTGGATCGGTCTGCTCGGCGATGGGCATTCTCGCTCGACGACGTGGACCATCGCGTTCTTCGGAATCCGTGGAATGGGCACGATCTACTACCTGGCCCACGCGGTCAACGAGGAGTTCTTCCCCGCAGCGCGCGAGGTGTGGGCGGTGGCCGTCTTGACGATCCTGGTCTCGATCGTGGTCCACGGGGTGACCGCCGGCCCGGTCCTGCACCACCTCGATCGTCGCGCTGAAAGAAACTTCACGGTTCACGCGCCGAGCTGATGTCGCTGCGTGCGGCGTAGGCGTTCCGCGACGATCCGCCCCACACCCCGACGCGAAGAGCCGGATATCTCGACTGCCTCGGACATCTTGTCGTGGCTCACCATCGCTTCCTGCCTTCGCTCTCGGCTCTCGCCTCGCGGAAACGGCGGCGCACGGTTGTCCGTGCGCCGCCGTTTCCTTGGTGGGGGGTGGGGGGTGGGGGGGTGAGGGGTGTAGACCCGCGCCGTCCGTGGCGCACGCCGTTGTCAGGCTGCGGCGAGTCGTTTGACTTCGTCGTGGACGGCGGTGATCTCCACGAGCTGGCGTCGAACGACCTCGGCGAGTTCGGGCGACACCTCCTCGTCGAGGGCTTTGCGGTACTCGCTGACGGCGTGACCCTCACCCTGCTCGGCGGCATCCAACACGCCATCGGCGCTCGAGCCCGCCAGTGCGTCCTTCAACGACATCCACCCTCGATGGAGAGATGCGGCGACGGAACCATCCTCGTTGAGGTCGTCACCGTATGAAGCCGCCAAGTTCTCGAGTTCGGAGTACATCGCCGATCGCTGCTCGCTGAAATCACGGAATCGAGGTGCGAGATCAGGCCGGTCGGTGTCGGCGAGCTTGTCGGCGGCATCGGCGAATCCGTTGCGACCGTCTTCGACGGTCTGCATCAGATCCTTGGTGACCTTGGCATCGGTGGACATGGTGTGCTCCTTTGTTGGTTGGTGAGTAGTCGGGTACCCCATCGATGCGTCGGCCAACCACGGAGTTCGATGCCCCTGATGATCGAGGGTTCGACGTCGGCCAGCCCGGGAAGAACACAACGCCATCCTGTTCTCGCCAGCGGGTGGACGATCGACCCGCAGGGTGGTTCTCGTATCGGTGTTCGGCGTTTCGGTCCGGTTGTCGTCGACCGCCACGTTTTCTGCGTCGAACGGGGATTGCCGGCCGTCGCGTCGGGTACTTCGCATCATGTCCATTTCTTGGTCCATGCCCAGCTCCGCTTCGATCTGGACCGAACACCGGCAACGGCCCGTCACGGGCTTCGCTGACGCGCTGCCGACCACAGCGTCGGTGGTGGTGGTCGGCGCTGGTGTCTGCGGGCTCGTGACCGCGGCGATGCTCGACGACCATGGTGTCGACGTCGTCGTCGTAGATGCGGGCAACGGGTTCCAGAGCACGTCGGCACATTCGTCCGCGAAGGTGTCGCTGCTGCACGAACTCACAGCAGCCAAGGTGGCGCAGCGACGTGGTCGGCACATGGCGCTGGAGTATGTGCGGGCGAACCAGTTCGGTTGCCACTGGATCACCCGCTACATCGAAGATCGCAACGTCGAGTGCGCTTGGGAGCATCGCGACGCCGTGACGTACGTGAATGACCTGTCCTCGTTCGATGAACTCGACGCCGAGGCGGAGCTGCATGTCGCGGCGGGTGTGGACATCGCTGTGGATCTCCCTCGGAATGCGTCGTTCGAACTCACTCGTTCGATCACTGCACGCAATCAGGCGCAGTTCGATCCGGTGGCGTTCCTCGACCACATCACCACCGACATCGTGGCGAACGGGAACGAAGTGTTCTACGGAACGAGAGTGCGTGGTATCGCACGCAAACGTGGAGGGGTGATCGTGGAGACATCGGCGGGGAACATCGCTGCCGGCCACGTCATCGTGGCGACAGGTCTGCCGTTCCTGGATCGCGGGTTGCACTTTGCTCGAACCGAGCCGCAATCGTCCTACATCGTTGCCTGTGAGGTCGAGTCACCGCCGGAGCAGGCGATGTATCTCGCAGGGGACGGCGACAAACGTTCGATCCGGACAGCGACGACCGTTGACGGCACCCAGGTGCTGTTGGTAGGTGGAGAAGGCCACAAGACCGGCCAAGGCGGCGACACCGAGCAGCGCTACCGCACCCTCGTGGCCTGGACGAACGAGCACTTCGGCGTGCGAGCAGTGACACACAGGTTCATGGCTGAGGACTACACGACCGGCGACCACATGCCGTTCGCTGGCCCGATGACACCAGGCAACGACCGGGTGCTGGTGGCGACCGGCATGAACAAGTGGGGCTTCTCGAACGCACCCGCCGTTGCGGCGATCAACATTGCGGCCATCGTCGACGGCGAGTCACCTTCATGGACCCGAGCGTTCGCATCATCTCGGATTCCTGTTGCGAGCCTGCCGAATCTGGCCAAGGCCAGCGCCAACGTTGCGACCCACCTGATCGGCGGCTGGATTGGTGCGCTGACGAAGAAGTCCGACCCCGACCCCGGGCACGGCCATGTCCGTTTCGAGAACGGTCGACCTGTCGCTCAATCGACGAACTGTACGAACGCCGACGTCCTCACCGTCGACGGCAAATGCCCCCATCTGGGTGCGGTGCTGACATGGAACCCCGCGGAGCAGACGTGGGACTGTCCGTTGCACGGCTCGCGCTTCGAAGCCGACGGACGTCTTCTCCACGGACCTGCAGTGGACGATCTCCGCCGACGCGCGAACAAGTAGACGTCTCGGCTCGTTCAGGCGACGATCGTCCGTGCGGGCGTCAGCGGGCTGATCGTTCGCCGGCGCTGCCGGACTCCCGGTCGGCGAAGAGCTCCCACAGCTCCGACGTCGACTCGAGACCATTCTCGGTGCGCAGACTGATGTGGCCGGACGGTTCGAGCACGGCGAGCGCCACGTCGTCGAGTTGTTCGACGCCGTTCGCCCGCAAGGCCTGGAACAGTTCACTGACGCTCATCAGCTCGTGGCGCAACGCTTTGTAATCGACGACGCCGTCGCGCACGAGGACCGTCGGCGACGAATCGACCATCCGCTCCACCCGCGCCTGCCGACTGGTCAGCAGCGCCAACAGGCGCTCCAGTGCGACCACGACAGCGACGACCACCATGCCGTACAGGAGCGGCACGTCCTCGTAGAACATCGGGTCCCCCACTGCCGACCCGAGCGCGATGATGATCACGAAATCGAAGATCGACAGTTGACCGAGACTCCTCTTCCCCAACGTGCGGATCAAGATCAGCGCGAACAGGAACATCACTGCCGTCCGCAGCACGATCTCGAGGTAGAAGGCTCCCGGTAGGTCGCCAAGGAAGATCCGGTGGAGGTCGAAGGAATAGTCGCTCATCCCAGCACGGTACGTGCTGAGGTCGCGTGCGCTGGACCTGTCCGAATGAGGTGTTGCACCGAACGGTGCGGGGTACGACGCCACGCAGGCGACCCGCGGTCACAGCGACACACGGCCGACCTCGGTGAGGACGGGATCATCTCCCGTGTCGCTGATGGTGGACTGTTCGAACACTGCGACGGCGCCCGCCTGGGCGTAGTCGATGACACACATGTTGTTGGCGAAGTACGGACCCGCCTCGACGGTGAGCCCCGGCCGGGTGTCGACACCTCGGCTCGCACGCCGGAGCGCAGCGCCGACGAACGCGCCGGTGCGTGTGATCGCAAATCGCATGGCGCCCCGCTCGTGGGGGATCAGCGCGTTCCGGATCGGTGAACTCACGATCTGCCACACCGCTGGTCCGGGTGAGCCGGCGACCTGCTCGACGCTGGCGGCGTAACTGAAGTGGATGTCGCCAGAGGCCACCACGATCGACGCAGGCGGCACATCACGGGCCCGGAGCGACGAGATCAACCCGCCGAAGGCGGCGAAAGATACCGGGAACGCCGGCCAGTCCTCGAGATCGAGCGAGCGGCGAACCCGCTCGCCGAGTCGACGTCCCCATCGCCCCCAGGCCCCGGCGTCGCACACCCGCTCGTTCCAGGTTTGGAGGTCGTGGATGCCGTCGGCGATGTACACCGGCAGCGAGGTGACGAACATGACGTGTCCGACTGCATCGTGTGCTGCCTGCTCGATGAGGTCCCATTCCGACTGCTGCACCATCAACCGTTCACCGCCATCGAGAACACGGCCGTTGCGACAGTCGATGGTGATGACGGTGACATCGTCGAGGTGGCGGACATGACTGAAGTGCACCCCGCTCGTCGAGCCGGCGGTGTCGAGGCACCGTCGGGCCCAGGCTCGAAGGATGTCGGTGCCGTCGTCGACGGCACACAGTTGCTCCAGGAGGCCGTCCTCACGCATTTGGCGCGGAGAGAGATTGCCGAGGTGTTGGTAGACCCAATACGACATGTAGCCGTCGACGGCTCGTTTGGCCCACGTCGGCTCCGACGCCATGTCGTCGAGCCACGACGCCGAGATGTTCCAGTCGTCGATCATGTCGTGATCGTCGAAGATCATCGCTGTCGGGACCGTGGAGAGCAACCAGCGTTCGCTTCGAGGCGACCAGGCTTCGTTGTAGAGCCAGCAGTACTCCTCGAAGTCATGGACCTTCGAGACGTCGAGGTCGAGGCCGTCAGCGCGTCGTGCCTCGATTCGCTCACGCGCCTTCGGGGACGAATCGTCCGCGTAGATCTGGTCGCCAGCGAACACCGCCAACGTCGGCCACAGGTCGGCGTCCTGCGTCATCATCCGGAGCGAGTGCGCCCAGAGGGTGTCGACGCCACGTCCTTCGGGATTGAAAGCCAGCTCCTGTGTGTAGGGCGCCTCGTGGGGGGCCGCCGCCCGACACGAACCGAGCAGGACTCGAACCGGGCGCTGCGCTCCGCTCGTTCGGATCACACTCGCCGGAACGTCGCTGCCCGAATCAGGCCAGACGCACCGCCCGTCGAGATGTACCTCGTAGGGCGTCGTCGAACCCGGATCGAGCCCGGCCACGATCACGAGCGCATAGTGCCGACCCTCGACCTGGAAGGTCCGAGTCGCGTGTCCCAACACCTCGACGCTGCACGCGGCCGAGGTCTCGACCCAGACGGTCGCGCTGTCGTCGTCCACCCATCGGAGCATGGGTCCGAGCACCAGGTCCGGCGCGACGTATGACCCGTCACGCATCGATGACCACGACGTGTTCGACACGCCCAGGCGAATGCCGCGTCGTCTCGAACCGATCGGACAGGGCGGCAACGATCGCACGACCACGTCCCGCCCGCTCGTCAGGGAGGGCCATGACCGAAGGCTCGGCGACACCGAAACGTTCGACACGGTCGTGGTGCGACGTTCTGATCACCAGACCATTTCCGCTCGTCGCCTGACCGATCTGGATCGCGACCTGACGTGCAGCGCCGTGGGTCAACGCGTTGACCGTGAGTTCGGTCATGATCAGCGTGGCATCGTCGATCACCTGCCGACCGTAGCCCGCCAGTTGCAGAGCCACCGAAGCGTCGTGGCGGGCCTCCGACATCGCCGCCTGCGACTGGAGGATGCTCGACCACAGCGTCGCCCATGGCGCCGTAGGAGTGCCCTGCTCCGTCTCTTCGTCGGTCACCGCGCGCAGCCCATCGGTTCGGACCTGATCATCATCGGCCCCGCTGGGCTGACTCGGCGATCATGAACGCGTTGCGAGCGTCGATGAGCTCGGGTATGTACCGCTTCAGCACCAGTTGTTCTGCGAGCCAGCCGAGCGGGCCGAGCGGCGCAGTGAAACGCACGTGATCGGTCACCTGGGTGCCACCGTCGACGGGCACGAATGTGTGCTCGTGGACGAATTCCTCGAACGGTCCTCGACGTTGGCGATCGACGAATCGATTCGGACGGTCCAACTCCGAGATCGTCGTCGTCATCGTCCACGTGATGCCGAAGTGGCGGGCCCGCCACGTCACGGTCTCGTCGAGACCGATGATCCCCGTGGTCACTCCGTCGATTGCTCGTTCGCCGAACGCCTCCATGGAGCCCATGTGAGCGTCGATGTCGAGCGCCAGGTCGAACGTGTCGTTCGCGCCGAGCGGAATCACCGAGCTGCGCTCGAAGCTGATCATGTCGGAATGCTGCCCCCTCGATGTACGTTTCAACCGACCGCGTGGTGTCGTCTCCTCAGGCGGTTGGAACCGGGGAGCGACGGGGATGGTTCATCCATGAGCGATCGTGCATTCCGGTTCGAAGTCGACGACGCACTTCGGCCATGGTCACGCCTGTTCCTCGTGCACCCCGAGGCGTGCTCTGTCCGGATCGAGCACGGTCGGCTGATCGTGTTGTTCGGGAGATGGTCGTTGACGACGCCGCTCACCAACATCGCCGATGTCGCGATCACCGGGCCGTACACGTGGTGGAAGGTGGCCGGCCCCGCTCACTTGTCGCTGAAGGACCGAGGCATCACGTTCGCCACGACCGACAAGAGGGGCGTCTGCATCTCGTTCATCGAACCCGTCGCCGCATTCGAGCCGTCCGGTGTGCTCAGACACCCGAACGTCACGGTGACGGTTGCCGATGTCGGTGAGTTCGTCGACGCCCTGAACACAGCCCGATCGACCCTTCCAGAGCAGTCGTCAGGATCGACCGCTCCGGAGGCGGTCGACGGGCTGAGACGCGGTGGCCTGGTCACGACTGCCGCCAGCCTGGTGAGCTGGCTACGCCGATCGGACCAGGAGGTCGAGCACCGGCGTCGTCTGGTCGATCGGATCGACCCTCCCGCTCGACGGGACTCGGAGTCCGATGACGAACAGCCCTTCGACGATGGCGTCGGACCGGCATTCCATCGGGAGTACCGCGTGCGGATCGCGGACACCGGTGTCTCCGCCATCGACGCGATCAGTCGGCTCCGACAGGATCTGGAGCGCGCTGTCGATGGCAGGTTGGCACCTGTCACGAAACTCGACGGCGAGATCGGCGAGCTGTGCACAGGCGATCGTTACCTGTTGGCGCTTGCTGGCCCATGGAGCGCCCCCGTGGCGGTGATCGCGAGCGATGACACGAGTTTTCGTTTCGGCACGCTGCGAGGGCACCTCGAAGCCGGGGTGATCGAGTTCCGGGCCGAACAGGGCGAGGAAGGACTCACCTTCACCGTGGAGTCGTGGGCTCGCAGCGGTGATCAGGCGATACGGCTCCTGTACGACGTGCTGGGAATCGCCCGCGTGCTCCAAGCCGAGCTGTGGGTCCGCATGTGCGAGCGGTTCGTCGATGTGGCGGGCGGACTCCAGATCGGGCCGGTGCAGATCACCACCGAGCGCACCCGCTCGTGACGCCATGCAGCAGTCGATCATGCGAGTCCGGACGTCTCCGAGCGAGTCTCGGATCCGGCGTAGTCGATCAGGAACATCGTGGCGTCGTCACGAAGGTCGCCTCCGACGGCGTCGACGACGTGACCGGTGAGTCGACGGACCGTCTCGGCCGCCGGCACGTCATCCAACGTCGCCCGCACGAGGAAATCAGCCAGCAGATCCACCCCGAACAGGCGACCATCGGCGGAACGGGACTCCGTGACACCGTCGGTGTAGAACAGCACTCGATCTCCCGGTTGGAGTCGTGCGGTGGCCACCTGACGCACCGCTCCCCCGAGGCCCATGGGCAGCGACGGCCGACACTGGAGCTCTCCGATGAACGACCTGTCGCGCACGTGCAACGGCAGGACGTGGCCGGCGTTGATCCAGGTCAACACTCCGGTGGTCACATCGAGAGCACACAGCTGCCCGGTGACGAAGAAGGAGTGGCCGAACTGCGCCTGGATTCGCCGGTCGATCTGCGTATATGTCTCGGTGAGCGAACGACCTGACCGTCGCGCATTTCGCAGGCAGTGGACTGCGGCAGCCGCCATCAACACCGCTTCCAGCCCATGACCAGCGGCATCGAGGACGGCGAAGTCGAGCTTGCCAGGGTTGAATGCGTAGTCGAACGAATCGCCTCCGATGTCGTATGCCGGCTCGAGTCCCCCTGCGACGGACACGCCTCCAACCGAGTGGCAGAGGGGCGGGAGCAGATCCCACTGGGCCTCTGCGGCTTCGGAAAGCGGATGCGATCGCCGCGCGAGATGTACGACGTCGGTGTACCGCCGACGGCTGACGATCACGAGGCCGAGCAGTTCGACCACGCCGCGTGCGTCGAGCTCTGTCTCGAACAGCGAATCGAAGTGCAGTTCCACGACACCGATCCGTTCGACCCCGTCGTTCAACGGCAGCCACGTCGTGGTCGAACCGTCGACGGAGCTGACCACATCGCCGGTCGCGAAGCACCGACCGGCCATCGTTCCCTCGATCTGCAGTGCCTCGCCGAGCGAGTCATCAGCGAGCAGTGGCCGCAGCGATCGAAGCGCATAGTCGGCGATCAAGAGGCGGCAATCCGACGCTTCCAGCACACGTGCAACGGCCCCGCCGAGCGCGGCCAGCGAAGGAGCCTCCACATCGAGCAGCATCGAGAGTCGGCGATCTCGGTGCCCACGCTCGCTCGCATCCTGGGTGCTCATCGTGCTTCGGTCCAACCGTACCAATCGCCGGGTCTGCTGATCGCCTGAACTCGGTGTGCCTACAGTTCACCGCGGTGCAACGTCCCAAACTCCGCGTACCTGCACGCGCGTCTGGGTTCTGGCCGTGAACAAGCCACCAACGCCGGACGAACCGATTTCGGCGGCCATCGATGGATTCCGTTTCTCCGAGCTGACCGGGGTGGTGATCGGCGAGGAGGACCGGATGTACGGAGCCAACGACCGGGCGCGGCAACTGTTGGAGCTCGAAGAAGTCCCTGTCGAAGGCGTCAGCTGGATTGCACTGACACGGGTCGTCACCACTCCCCGTGCAACACGCGTCGAGCATCTCCGGCACCGGGGGCTCCTACACCCCGAACGACGCGACGTTACGACTCGCTCGCCGACTCGCCGGCGCAGCGACACTCCGCGACGTCGTCACCGCAGTCGACCGGCTGGCAGCGAGTTCTCTCGGAAGCGACGACGTCAACTTTGCGCTCGTCTCCGAACACCAGACATTGCGCATCCACCACGTCCCCAGTACCGACCCCCTCATCGCGGAGCGCTACGACGAGATCCCGCTCGATCGGTCGACGCTGCTCGGCGAGACCCTCCTGAACGACATCGCTGCAGTACTGACCATCGACGAATTCGAGCAGCGATACCCGACACTCGGAAGCGACGGCCGAGACATGGGCTTCGCACACCTCGGCGCAGCGGCAATGCACACCGAGGATGGACGCGTCGTCGGCGTGGTCGGGTTGGGTTGGCGCGACGGGCGACCCGAAGTCGATCTCGACCGGATACGAACGGTCGGCGACGTCATCGGCAATGCCATCGACCTCGCGTTCAACATCGACCTCGCCCAGTCGATGGCTGCTTCGTTCCAAGAGATGCTCTTACCAGCACGCCTCGATCCGATCATCGGAGGCGACGTACAAGTGCGTTACCGCGCCGTCGATCGGGCCGTGGGTGGAGACTTCTTCGACGTCGTCACCTGCGCAGACTCCAGCACCTGGCTCGTCATCGGAGACGTCGTCGGACACGGTCTCGAGGCGTCACGGACGATGGCCAAGGTCCGATTCTTCCTACGAGCGTGCGTGCGCAACCGGTTCGACCCCTCGGAGGTGCTCGGACTCGTGCACGATCTCCTCGAAGCCGAGGATTTGCAGGAACTCGCCACGTGCCTGATCGCACGATGGGATCCGGTCGTCAGCGAACTCACCGTTGCCACCGCCGGGCATCTGCCGCCCGTCGTGTGCTCGGACGCGACTGCCGTGCTGGATCTTCCGGTGAACCCTCCGCTCGGTGTGGCCGGCGCCCGATCGAACGTCGCGACGAGGCGATCGACGTCCCGATGCAGACACTTGCAACCCGACTGCAGCACCACGACTCCGGTGGTCAGCGACCCCTGAGAGAGATCGCCGACGCCCTCATCGACGAATCGGATTCGACTGTCGACGACGATCTGGCCCTCCTTCTCCTGTCACTCATGCCGTTCGGCGCATCCCCCGTGCCAGAATGATGCCATGCCCGAGCAGATGAACACCTTCGAAGTGATCGCCACCCCGAACGGCTGGAAGATCACGGGTGACATCGACGCCAACACCGTCGCCGCGCTGTCCGAAGCATTCGACGGCGACCATTCGGCGACGGATGGCGGAGTAGTCCTCGACCTCGAGGGAGTCACCTTCATCGATTCGAGTGGACTGCGGGTGCTGCTCGATCTCAGCAGCCGCGCGCAACCCGGCGGCGTGACGTTGCGATCTGCCCCGCGGAGTGTTCGACGCCTCCTCGAGTTGACCGGATTGTCCGACACGTTCCGGCTCGACGACGCCGTCACCGACTGACAGCGTTCGGCCGGGATTGGCGACACCGCCGGCGGGGCACTGCCGGGCAATGGAACCGACCGCTGACTTCGAACCACCAGAGGCGCATACCGATACGACGGCGCCCGGCGACTGCACGACCTTGATCGAGGCCCTCGCGAAATTCGCCAGCGACGGCTTCGGGGCGCAGTTCATCGCAGCTCCGAACGCATCGGTGGAATGTGCCACCTGTCGAGCGGTCGTCCCCGCCCTTCGACTGGAAGTGATCCGGGCCCACCGTTTCGAAGGGGCGTCCGACCCTGCCGACATGATGTCCCTCTACGGTGTCAGATGTCCGGCGTGCGCAGCGATGGGCACGCTGATACTCGGATATGGGGTCAACGCTGACGAGGTCGACGCCGAGGTCGCGACGAGCCTGCTGGTCCCGAGCGACGCCGTAGATGTCGTGGGTCCCGACGCCTGAGTCGAGGCTCGGGAGACCGCCCTGATGTTCGGTGGCCCGTCGACGCTGCATCGAAGAAGGGCTTCTGTGTGCCCGGGCCGTGCCGGGCCGATGCTTGAACGTTCGACGAACGGGAAGTGTGGCGGCGTCAAGTCAGAGTGCAACGCATCGATTGGAGCGTGTGTGGTGTCGTCGAAACGTCGTGGTCCCAACAACATGTTGCTGTCGGGGTCGCAGCGCCACCACACCATCGACCACGTGGCGATCGTCGTTCCGGCCCGCAACGAGGCCGCCACGATTCTCCGGACGCTCGACGCAATCGACGCCGCACGCCAGCGGCTTCCAGCGACGGTGACGAGTTCTCGCCTCATCGTCCTCGACGACTGCACTGACGAGACCGAACACGTACTCCGCCAGCGTCTCCGCCGAGAGACCGGCAACTCGTTGCGCATCGTGCGTTGTGATGCTCGCAATGTCGGCGCCGCACGAGCGCTCGGTACCGGTGCCGCCCTCGACGACGCGCGTCATCGAGGGGCCCAGCTGTCGACGACGTGGTTGGCAACCACTGATGCCGACACCTTCGTGCCGCCGCACTGGCTGCACGAACAGCTCCGCCTGGCCAACAGGGGCGTCGACGCTGTTGCCGGCACCGTCAGCCTCGCGAACAACGTCGACTCACGACTTCGCAAGCGGTTCGAGGAGACGTACCGGCTCGGCCACGACGGCACTCACGGCCACGTGCACGGCGCCAACATGTCGATGCGGGCAACGACCTATCTCGAGGCCGGCGGATGGCACCCGCTGGTCTGTGGGGAGGACCACGACCTGTGGGGTCGCCTCGGCCAGGTCGGCAACTGCGTCTCATCGACTGCAATCGCCGTGACCACGAGCGACCGGCTGCGCGGACGCGCTCCCGAGGGATTCGCTGCCGATCTCGCCGAGCTGCAGCGAGCGGAGCCGGTCGCATGAGTGTTGCCGCCACCGTCGGGACGCTCCTCGCCAGCGGCGCACTCGATCTCGCCGATCCGGGCGACGGGCAAACCGCCGACCGACACCTCTCCTTGTTCGACATCGCCCGGTCACACCCCGTCTCGGTGGCACGCATCGTCGAAGCCCACACCGACGCCGTCTCGATCTTGGGATCAGCAGGTCGGGACCCAGCAGACGGAGCGATCTATGGTGTCTGGGCATCAGCTGGCCCCTCCGAAGCCACCCACCTCGACCGCCGCTGCCAGGCTGAAACCGACTGGGCGGCCACGACCACGGTGCTGAACGGAGCCAAGCCCTTTGCGTCCGGCCTCGGACTCGTCGCCCGTGCTCTGGTCACCGCATCCGACTGTCGACATGCCGACTCGACGACAACCGCCGAGGCCCTCTTGGTGGAGGTGGACGTGACGACGAACTCGTCGATCGTCACCGATCTCACGAACTGGTCGACACCGGCACTCGCCGATTCGTGCACCGGGTCGATCCGGTTCACCGACCATCCGGTGAACGCCGCCGACGTGATCGGCGCGCCCGGTTGGTACCTCGACCGGGTCGGCTTCTGGCACGGTGCCTGCGGACCTGCTGCGTGCTGGGCGGGCGCCGCAGCTGGCCTCGTCGACGCCGCCGAGAACATCGTCGACGGCGACCCTCATCGACGCGCCCACCTCGGCGCGATGCGCAGCGACGTGTGGGCACTGCAGGCACTGGTCGGCGCCGCGGGCCGTGAGATCGACGAGGACCCTGACGATCGCTGGCGAGCTCGCGTCCGCGCGTTGGCGTTGCGTCATCAGGTGGAGCGCATCGCGTCTGACATCCTCGACCGGTTCGGGCGCGCCTTCGGGCCGCGACCGTTCGCTCATGACGCCGATGTCAATCAACGCTGGCTCGACGTGCACCTGTATCTGCGCCAGGACCATGGCGAACGGGACCTGGCGGTGTTGGGCGGACCAGCACCCGCAGCGGTCGATGTCTGACACACCGATCGACTACTTCTCGTCGATGTACGCCGACGACGTCGACCCGTGGGGGTTCGACCGGCACTGGTACGAGCACCGAAAGTACGCACTGACACTCGCCGCACTCCCCCATCGCCGCTTCCGTCGAGCGCTCGAACCCGGATGCGCCAACGGGGCGCTGACGGAACTCCTCGCGACCCGCTGCGACGAGGTCATCGCGTTCGACTTCGAACCTTCCGCAGTCGAACGGGCTCGCCGACGACTCGATCGTCACGATCACGTGCACGTCGTGAACGCCCGATTCCCCGACTGGTGGCCCCACGGTGGCGGCGACCTCGTCGTCTGGTCGGAAGTCGCCTACTACCTCGGCACCGATTCCGCCGACCGGGCCGTGGACGGGCTCGAGGCGTGGCTCGAGCCCGACGGAACACTGATCGCCGTCCACTACACCGGCGAGACCGACTATCCGCGGCGCGGTTCAGCGGTCGGACCATGGCTCGACACGGTCGGCTTCCTTCGCCGGGTCACGACCGTCGTCGACGAGTCGTTCGAACTGGGCGTCTGGAGACGCATCGGATTCGGCTCGGCCCCAGTGACGTAGTACTCGTCGGTCCAATCGAGCGGTTCCAGCATCTGCGTGCTCAGCAGCGCCGGTGCGATGTCGTCGGTGATCTGGCTGCGATGTCGTGCCATCGCATCCCGGCGACCTGTAACCAGTTCCGGGGTGAGGGGCAGCCGGGTCAGGCGTTCGTCGGCCAGCCGTTCGGGATCCGTATGAGTCCACGACCAGAACAATCCGAAGTAGGTCGCCGCGCCGGTCCGGGCAGCAGCACGAAGCGCACCACGACCAGTTGCCTCGTGGTCGCAGTGATGATCGTGTACCCACGGAGCCACGATGATCGCAGTGTCCAACTCGACGACGGCATCGGTGACCGCCGCCTCCCACTCGGTGACTGCCCCATCGGGGACACCGAGCCGGTGGACGTCTCGCTCACCCACACCGAGTACCGAGAGTGCCTCGCTCTGTTCGTGGCGACGAATGGAACCAAGTCGCTCCGCCTCGATCTGCGGATACGAGGCGTCGCCGTCGGTGACCGCGACGACGTGTACGTCGACCCCACGCGATCGCTGGAGCTGGATGAGTCCGCCGAACATCAACACCTCGTCGTCCGGATGCGGGACGACCACCGTGGTTGCGAGGGCCGGCACCTGCCAGATCGGTGCATGTTTGCGAAGTGCCGCCCATCCAGCACGTGTCGTCGACATGGTGTCGTGTTACCCAGACCGCGCTCGGCGTAGTCGCTGTCGTCACGCCGAGGTTTTCTGCGGGCGGAATGGGGAACTGCATCGATGTGACCAACTCCCAGACCGAGGACTCCGTGACCGCCTTGTTCGACCGACCCTCCCGCTGGCGTGCAGACATCATCACTGACTTCCGGTTGCGCGGCGTCGAGCGCTGTGCCGCAGCGTCACCCACACCAGGGTTCCCGCAGCTGCTGGACTCGGTCATGTCGGTACTCGCTGACCTGCCGGACGGACCGTGGCTCGACGTCGGCGGAGGTCTGGGAGGCACTGCGAGTTGGCTCGACCGTACGTTCGGCCGCCACGTCATCGTCGCCGACGTCTCCATCGAGAGCGTGCGTGGTGCTCATCGTCTGTTCCCATCGTTGGATGTCGTCGCTGCGACAGCGGCGTCGCTCCCGGTCAGAGATGCCTGCGCCCAGGTTGCCGTCGTCAGTGGGATGATCTCGCTGGTCGCCGACCCTGATCCGTTGCTGGCCGAACTGAGGAGAGCGCTCGTCGAGGGCGGCCGCATCGCCATCACGGACCTCTGGTCTGCCAGCTCCGAGACGTTCGGTGACGATCCCAACACCTTCTGGGCGATCGAGGACATCGAGCGTCTCGGCAGGCGACACGGCTTCGAGACGGTTCACCTCGCCGTGGCCGACTTGTCGAGCCGATGGTGGTCTGCGACGGCAGTCCAGGTCACGGACGAGATCATCGTCCGTCACTCCAAGGATCCCGTCTACACCCACTGGCGTGGAGATTGCGATCACCTCGACGAGGTCATCGGCGCCGACAAGGTGCTTCCAGCTGCTCTCGTCTTGGGTTGAGGGACCGAGTTGATCGTGTCAGAGACACGTCAGTACTGACGCCGGTGTCTCGACGTCGTTCGGGCGCGGTCCACCCCGCAACAGCCCAGCAAAGTCCGCCACGACGACATCGTTGTCCACTCGGAGGGGATGGAGATCCAAGCCGCGCGGAGCGACTCCACTCCGGTACGCCCCCGTGACGTCGAACTGCGATCGGCAACATGGGCATTCGAACAGACCGGACTCGGCACAAAAGACCACGCGACAGCCGTCTTCCGGACACTTCTGGCTGATCGCCAGGAGCCCGCCGCCATCCGTTTCCGCCGTCGATCCAGGGATACGGACGACCCACGCCCTGTTCTCCGGCACGGGGAAGGCGCCGCCACCCTCGCTCGCCCGCTGACGAACCTCGCCGATGTCGCCGAGCGTCACGAGATTCGCCTCGGGCTCACCGCCGCCACACGCTGCCAACGCCCCGAGAGCCGCGCCGACGAACAGTGCGCGCCGATCGAACGCCATGGACCACGAGCTGGGTGTGTTGGTCGGTGTCGTGCGTTGCCGTTTCGTCATCCGTATCTCCGAACGTCCTCAGGTCGCGCGAGCGCGCCGCGCTCTCATCATGCCTCCGACCGTTCCCCAGGATGGCAGTCTCGACGGTGCCGAACCGCTCGGCTGGTGGAGTGTGCGGGAGCGCATCGACGCCGTCCAGCATCGCGCACGGCACGATCCGCACGACCTACGCCGCCACCCCGAACCGTTTGCGGGTGTTGTTCGCGAAGCTGGCGGTGAACTCGATCATCATCGCCGTGACCACCGCCGTCGCCGTCACACTTGCGTGGTTGGTCGGGGCGATCATCCTGTCGGGCCGCGACCGGTCGGTGTCGTTCACCGAGGTGCCCGAGATCCGCTCCGCAATGCTCGGTGTCGTCGTTCTGGTGGTCATCGTCGGATGGTTCGGTGTCGGCGTCGGACTCGTGATCCGCAACCAGCCGGCGTCGGTGGTGGCCGTCGTGCTCTGGCCGCTCCTGATCGAAGGTCTCCTCGCGCTCGCGCTCACATTGTCGGGTGCCGAGAACGCTGCGAGGTGGTTGCCGTACGGCGCGTCGATCAACGCCTTGCAAGTCTTCCCACCGGAGGATTCGCTCGGCCGACCGGGTGCGTTCATCTACTTCGGCGTGATCTCGTTGGCGATCGTCGCCTTCGGCTGGTTCCTCGACAACCGTCGCGACGCCTGAGGGCTTCGACGAAGATCCACCTGCCGGGTCCCCGACCTTCGTAGGGGCGGACGTCCGGGGCCACGTTGCCCTCGAACGGGCGCTGCGTTCCGGCGCGACCGCCGGGGCGCTCGCGAGCAGCACGCTCGGGTCATCGTGGTCATCGTCGGGCAGCTTGTTGTCGGGCAAGCTGCTACAGGAGCGGTGCTTCGGGCTTGCGGTAGCTGTCGACATCTACTAGACCCGCTGCGTGGATCTGGGGACGGCGATGGCTTCGAGTTGGGCGTCGGGGATCAGTGTCTACGGGGTGACGGCGATCGTGGGTCTGGCAGGGCGGTTCGACTGGATCGACGCGCCGGCGTTCGTCGAACGAGGGTGGGTGATCGCTCTGGCCCTGCTGCTGTTCGCGGTCGAGTTCGTCATCGACAAGTTGGCACTGCTCGACAGCGTCTGGGACTCCGTGCACACGTTCATCCGCCCGGCGATCGGCGGCTACCTGGCGAGCTCGGCAGCCGATACCGAGCTGTCGGTCGCCGCGCTCGCAGCGACCGGTATCGCGCTCGCGTTCAGTAGCCACAGCGCAAAGGCCACGACCCGCTTGATCGTGAATTCGTCGCCCGAGCCGTTCTCCAACGTTGCGGTCAGTTTCGGCGAGAACGGGCTCGTGGCGGTGTTGATGGCATTCGCCCTCACCCGTCCGGAGCTCGCACTCGTGCTGACCGCAGTGCTGGCGGTCCTGTCGACGATCGTGGCAGTGGTGCTGTTCCGCACCGCTCGCCGGATCACCCGACGTATCCGAGCCGGTCGCGCGACGCCGCCCGGCACCGCATGATGGCTCGAACCGAGCGCGTCGCGTCTGGTTGCTACAGCAGCGATCTCCGGCTGCTCCCCTGCCAGTGGTTCGTCCGTGATGACCGGTCCATCAGGCGAGGATCATCGGCGGGTTCGGCCATCGCTGGCACCAGCGAGGGTCGTGATCGCCCTCGAGCGTCGGCTGGGCGCCACGCTGCCACCGTCCTACGCCGCGTTCCTGGGTGTTTCGCACGTGCAGCCGCCGAGCCCTGAGCCGATCGGGTCCACGGGACGTGAGCGGCGTACACATGCGGCGCGACCTGCCCGTCGACGACCTCGAAGCGAACGCCAGCCACACCCCAGTCGGCGATTGCGCACTGGGCGTCTCGGCGCCAGCAGATGATGGCGCCGTACGACCGACTCACCGACGACTTCCGATGTGAAGGCGCACACCGTCCAGCCGACAAGACGAGCGGTGGCGCTTGCCGATACGGACCCGGCGTCATCGACCGGTGCGGATTACCTGGGGTGCGGTCCGAACGACAACACGATGATCGTGTCGGGTTCGTCGCTGTCCCATTGCCACCACGCCCGCCACGCCCCTGGCGTGTTCTTCTCGATGTAGGACTGCCAGATCCCCCGACTTGCGTCGTACTTCTCCGACGACAACGACGGATTGCGGGGTCGTCGCCGAGCCGCTCCAGCGCCGATCGGACCTTCTCGCGTTCGTCCGGGTGACGACGAAGCAGCGTCTCCATCTCCTTATCGGCGAAGGCTTCGTCGATCCGGACCTCGGGCATTCCAGCATCGCACTCAACTCCGTCATCGACCGAACCCGCATCTACAGCGTCACCACCAACGCCCAAGGCGTCATCACCCTCACCCCCATCAGCGTCGTACTCAACGACGAACAACTCGCCGACCTGCGCACCGACCCCTCCGGCTTCGTTGCCCTCCTCGACGCCTCAGACCGCCACCGCGACGGCACCGGCCGTGGTGGGCTTCGGTCGGCGGCGGGGTCCGGTTGCGATGGAAACGCCGGTCTCGGGGCGGGGCCGTTCAGATCACGACCGAGCGAACCCGGTCGCGATCTGATGTGTCGCCCGGTTCCTGCTCGGGTACAAGGACCTCATGACCGACTACACCGAGCAGGGCGCGATCCCGGTCGAGGACGCCGCCATCGATGACCCGCCCACCGAGGCCGAGGTTCGCGAAGCGCAACTCGAACAACACCCTGAGCAGGCCCGAACTGCCACCGGTCGGCCCGGGCCGCTACCCGACGAGTCCGATCCCCCACCGCTCCGAGTGCTCGCACTCAACTGCACGCTCAAGGCGTCGCCGGCAAAGTCGAGCTCTGACCGCATGATCGAGTTGCTCACGGCGTCGTTCGCTGAACTCGGCGCTACGTGCATTGCGAAGCGGGTCGTCGATCACGATGTGCGATTCGGCGTGTCCACCGATGAAGGCAACGGCGACGAGTGGCCGCTCCTCCGTGCCGAGATCCTCGACGCCGACATCGTGCTGGTAGCAACGCCGATCTGGTTGGGACATCCGTCGTCGGTGTGTCAGATGATGATGGAACGCCTCGACGCGGAACTTTCCGAAACCGATGATCACGGACGGCTGTCGATGGTGGGCAAGGTCGCAGCGGTCGCAGTGGTCGGGAACGAGGACGGCGCCCATCACGTCGTCGCGCAGGTGCTCCAGGGACTCAATGATGTGGGCTTCGCCATCGCCGCCCAGGCGGGCACCTACTGGGTCGGCGAGGCGATGCAACGGGTCGACTTCCTCGACCTCGACAATGTCCCCGAAGCGATCACGAACTCGGTACAGACCGTGGCCCGGCACGCAGTCCATCTCGCGCAGTTGCTGCGCGTGGCGCCGTTTCCTCCGCCGGAGTGACCCCAGCGACAGCCGTGCCCGGCAGTCTCCTACGCTGAGTTGCGATCGTGGCGTCGTCACGAAGGTCGCCTCCGACGGCGTCGACGACGTGACCGGTGAGTCGACGGACCGTCTCGGCCGCCGACACGTCATCCAACGTCGCCCGCACGAGGAAATCAGCCAGAAGATCCACCCCGAACAGGCGACCATCGGCGGAACGGGACTCCGTGACACCGTCGGTGTAGAACAGCACTCGACCTCCTGGTTGGAGTCGTACGGTGGCCACCTGAAAGTGCCGACGGTGGGAACCCGTCGGCACCGTGGGCGCAATGCGCGACCGTTCGTCAGGCACGTTCGCGGAAAATGCTGTATCCGCCCGGGCCGACGACGCAACCGCCGATGATCAACGCGATGCCGAGGAGGATCTGTCCTTGGAAGATCTGGACGATGCCGACGATCACGAGAATCGCAGCAACGATCCAGAGTAGGGAGCTCTTCATGGGTTTCTGCTTTCTGTAACTGGGTGACGGTGGGGAACGAGTGCGGAAGGTGGTGACGAGGGTCAGCTGTGTGCGATCGTGCCGCGCCAGCCGCCGCTCGACTCGGTGCGGTCCTCGATGAACGACTTGAAGTTCTTCATGTCGCCGGCCAAGCGGCCACTGACGAAGCCGAGCTTGTCGCCGACGGTCTCCAGGAACCCTTCGGGCTCGAAATCCATCTGCAATGTCACGCGGGTGGTGTCGTCGTCGAGAGTGTGGAACGTGACCACACCGGCGTGCGAGGGCCCTGAGGTCGTGGCCCAAGCCACTCGCTCATCAGGAATCTGCTCGGTGATCGTGGTGTCGAATTCCCGGGTGACGCCAGCGATGTCGACGATCCAGTGGAGACGGTCGTCCGCGACTTGGGTGATGGACGAAACTCCGTCCATGAACCGCGGGAACTCTTCGAACTGGGTCCACTGGTTGTAGGCGACTCGGACTGGTACGTCCACGTCGATGGAATGCTGCTTGTCGTTTGCGTTCATTGCGTGCTCCTTCGAGGGGGGGTCACGGCGGCTGCCGTGGGGCTCCGATACCCCGTCGTCGCCGCCCCGAAACGATTGCTCGGAACTCCGCCACGTCTTCCGACGAGTGCGTTTCGGACCCGCTGGTCGGGGTACTCGCATGGGGTCGAAACCATGGTTGGAACGAAGAGGGACCCACCCGATGAGCGATTCCCACATCCTGGTGGCGATACCGGCACGCAACGAGACTCGAACGATCGTTGGCTGCATCGAGTCGATCGAAGCAGCATCACGGCGCGTGGATGTTGTAGCCGTGTTTGCGCCCGAACCGGCATCGACCCTGCGGCGCGACTCTTGGTCCCGCGACCCGCAGAGGAGTTCGTCGCACAGCGAATCGGGGACGGCCGCACCGGTCGACGACCGCTGTCGGCGAGTCGGACGAACCTACGTGTACGGCCGGCACCGTTTCGGGTGTCGTCGATGCGACAACGCCATCAATTTCACACGTTTCCGGGTGGCGTCGACGACGAGAACTTGGCACCCTCGGCCGGTTCGCGCTCTTTGCGTCGCAGGAGGAACGCTGTCACCCCCAGGAACAAAACGACGACGCCGAGCACTGCGATCTGTCGCAGCTGATCGTCGAACGCCGCCCCGTCACCGGTCTCATCTGCCGCCTTCACCGACAGCACGACGATTTCCTTGATCGACGCGATGATCCCGACCAGCAGGAACGGCTCTGCGATCAGCTCCCGCTTCGAGACTGTGACGCGCACCGCCGCCAGGAGCTCGACGACGATGAACACCAGCAGCAGCGTGTCGAGTGCGTTGACGATCGGATCGGTCGAAAGGCCGCCCCGGATCCCGAGCAGCTCGTCGCCGGCGACGACCAACAGCCCACCCGCCGTAACGACGAGCAGCAGCGCGATCCCCGCGTAGACCACGTCCTCAGCGAAGGCGA
>Ga0105044_10003164_pt1 | contig 22558 bp, 24 predicted proteins | sample MAT01_FD_78092 | JGI IMG/M metagenome (GOLD analysis project Ga0105044, IMG submission 78092) | Freshwater microbial communities from Lake Fryxell liftoff mats and glacier meltwater in Antarctica - MAT-01 | ecosystem: Environmental > Aquatic > Freshwater > Ice > Liftoff microbial mat | place...
ATTGCGCGTGATGCACGCGTAACATGCGCGCAATGTCAGATCAGAAGCCGGACCCACGCGTTCGCATGACTCCGGCTTTCGATTTTGCGGCCTCCATGTACCTCCGGTAACGGCTACTTCGTCGCTGCCGCCTGGTTCCTTATTGCCGCGGACATCGCGCGCACGCGATCGGCATCTTTGGCAGCAGCGGCGTCGGCATCAACCTGTGTTGCGAGCGTGGTCAGTGTTGCCTTGCGCGCTTCACCCTTCTGCTTTTCGGCGGTAGTCGGTGCCGCATCGATTGCCGACGTCCGTGCCGCCGCGAGGCCCGTGTTGCGCACGAGTTGGTCGAGATACGAGCGCACCACGGGGGATGCAGCCGGCCACGTGATCTTGGGCTGACTCTGCGGATTGAACTGTTCGAGCACGACGAGCTTGGCCGCTGCGATTTCATTCGCTGGAAGATTAGCCGACGGCTCGAGTTCGAGGATGTCGAGACCACGCGACATTTCCGACGAGTAGATCGCGCCGTTGTAGCAGTACGCGCCCCATGAGCCAGCGATCGTGCCCCGAGGCGGCGGTGTCCGCGTTCCACCCGACGGACCAGCGTCGATGAGGGGTAGTGCGTCAGCCGGACCACGATCGAAGAATCCGATCTCGAAAGGCTTGTCGGGATCGGTGAAGTCGATCACGTCAACACCGCCCTGATACCAACCTTGCACCATGATGTCGCGACCCGGCACCGGCACGAGGGCGCCGTTGTGCGACGCGCAATTTTCCTGCGCGCTCTGTGCCGTCGGAATCATCGTTGCTGATGACGGCCGTGTGCCAGAGCGAAAAGTTCGTGTCCGCCGCGGCATGAAGACGAATGGGCTTCTCGGGATTCGAAATGGCGACCAGCAAACCGTGGCTGCCGCATGCGCCGGCGAGAAAGTGCATCGCGGGTACACGACGTTCTTGTCCGACGGACTCGGGACCACCGTATTCGTGTGCGAGCCTTTGCAGCACTCGTTCGCGCCGCTGGCGAAGCGATGATGACGTTGGTGCGCGACGTGATTTGGTGTGCACCGTTCGGAATCGTGGCGACGGTGCTGCCGTTCGCGGCGCACGCCGGTGTCGCGCTCGCCGGCGCGATCGGTGTGTACATCGCGGCGGAGTCAGAGCTCAAGCTGCCGAAGCCAGTGACGGGATTCGTACTCCCGCTTGCCGCAGCGATTTTCAAGCTCGCCGGGCCGAGCGCGTGGATTTCCGGCGCGCTGTTCGTGAACAGGTTCTACTGCACTCCGCTGCACGCACCGCAGTTGGCGTTTGTTGCGGCAGCATCGGTGTTCATGGGGTTTGGGTTGCCCGGAATTCCGCGCGGCTCGTGCATCCTGTCCGCGCCGCCGCTGCTCGCGGTTGGGTTGCCGGTGGAGGGCGTTGGCATTCTGATTGCCGTGGACGCGATCGGGGACACGTTTGCGACGGTGTTGAACGCGACAGGCAATCTTGCGGCGACGGTGTTGGTGGGGAGGCGGGTGGGGTGAGGTTGGGGGCAGGAGTTGGTGTTCGTGGAGCCGAGGGGGGAGATGCGAGCGGCCGATGGCGTGGTTGAGCTGGTGGTTCAACCTGTGCGTCAGCGGGTTTGGGAGCCGCTGGGCGGGGCGGTCAACCGGGATGAGGTTGGACCAACCGGGGATGGCGTCGTGTGGGCCAGCGGGAAGCGCCAACGTACCGGTGTCGCCGGTTGCAGTATTGCGACGTTAGGTAGCCCCGCCGTCCATCCTTGCATTGGCTCATCGATCACACTAGCGTTGTACATCACGCTTATCGATGAGGCTCCTATGGCGATCGTGACCGTTTCCCCCAAGTTCCAAGTCGTCATTCCGCGGGAAATCCGGGAGGCGCTGCGGCTAGAGCCTGGGCAGAAGGTGCAGGCGCTCCAGTATCAGAACCGGGTCGAGTTTATTCCGGTGCAGAGCATGCGGAAGATGCGCGGCTTCTTGAAGGGTATCGACACGACCATCTCGCGCGACGAGGATCGCGTGTGAACCTGATCGATTCGTCGGTGTGGCTCGAGTACTTCGCGGGCGGGCCGCAGGCCGGGCAGTTCGCCGCGGTGATCGAACAGGTCGACGCGCTCCTCGTGCCGACGATCGTCCTAGTCGAGGTCACCCGGCGCGTGCTGCAGCAACGCGATGAAGACGCGGCACTGCAGATCGCCGCGATGTTACACCAAGGGCAGGTCGTCCCGCTGGACGCCGGCATCGCTTTGAGTGCGGCGCAGCTCGGCGTGGCGCACAAACTCCCGCTGGCTGACAGCATCATCTATGCGACGGCGAAGCAGTATCAGGCGACCGTGTGGACGATGGATGCGCATTTCGCCGCATTGGTGGGCGTGCGGTACATCGCCAAGCGTCCGTAGGGCTACCTAACTGTGCGTTGCTCGGCATCCAAACAGCGTGGTTTTGATGGTTTGTGCGGCAAGGGTTTTGCGGAGGCGATGGAAGTAAGCTTCCCGGCCTAGCTGAGTAGGCGCGAGGTGCGCCGGCAGCCTTGCTGTCGTACATTCCAGAAGACCCACCGCGACGAGGTTCCCGCATGGCCGTAGAGCTGACCGCTGTCTATCAAGAGGTTCCCGAGGGGTACATCGCCTTCGTCGAGGAGCTGCCGGGCGCTAATACCCAGGGCGCCACGCTCGAAGAGGCCCGCGCCAATCTGCGCGAAGCGGTCGTGCTCGTGATGGAGGCCAATCGCGCGATGGCGGAAGAAGATCTCGCGGGCGCCTCCGTTATTCGCGAACCCCTGCGCCTGACCGCGTAAAGCGCGTTGATCTCGTCCGGCATGTGGAGGCAAATGGCGGTGCATTGCTGCGCGAAGGCGGAAATCACTCGGTGTATGTCAATCGAAGCGCGCGACGCACGTCCGTGATTCCCCGGCACCGGGAAGTGAATGACTCTCTGGCGCGCAAGATCTGTCGCGACTTGGAGATTCGGGAGCCGTGATGCCGAACAAACCGTTGCAGTTGAACGGTAGGCGTTAAATGGCTTTTGTGCCCGCTTGGGGGGTCGCTGTTTGCTGGTATTGTATATGATACCACATGAAACACCACGTCATCCTCGACACGAATGTCCCGCAGGCTTACGCTCGCGACGGGGCGCGTCATTCGCGCTACTCGGCCTGCTGGCCGACGGCGCCTTCGAGATTAGCGGGTCAGTCCCCCTGGTCTTGGAGTACGAGGCCGTGGCGCGGCGGCAGGCGCGGGAATTGGGGCTGACGCATGCGGATGTCGATGCCGTGGTCGACTTTGTCTGCGCTCAGGCGCATCACCGCAAGATCTTCTATTTGTGGCGGCCGTTCTTACGCGACCCTAACGATGATATGGTGTTGGAAGTCGCGGTCGAAGCGCAGTGTCCGTACATCATCACCTTCAACACGCGATATTTCGCGGGCGTCGAGCAGTTCGGATTGCAGACGCTGACGCCCGGCGAATTCTTGGCCCTTCTTCAGGAGGAGGCATGAGCACGATCAGTCTCCGGTTGCCGGAGTCGTTACACGCGCAGGCGCGCTTGCTCGCCGAGCAAGAGGGCATCTCGATCAACCAGTTGATCGCGACCTCGTTGGCCGAGAAAATGTCCGCCCTGCTCACCAGCGAGTATCTCGAGGCGCGGGCCGCGCGTGGTTCGCGGACGACGTTCCAGCGCGTCTTGAAGAAAGTGAAAGATCGGGCGCCGATCGCCGGCGACGAACGGTGACGGTGCGGCGAGCCCCCATCCAACCTGACGCTGCTGGAGAGCTAACGCGTTAGGTGGCGCCGGACGATATCCACGGAGTGGTTGTTGGCGAAGATTCCCAGTAATAGTGAATCGCAACGAGGGGTCGCCGCCGACGCCGGCATCGATGCCACCGCGCTTGACGCTGCTTTCAGCGGACGGCGCGCATCGGGCTGATGCGTCCACCATTCTGGGTGCGTTTCGTCTTGTTTGGCGTACCTGATCGGGCCGCCGTGATGGGCTTCTACTGGCTGTTTGTCATCGCGCTCGTCCTGCTGGTCCCTGCGATGAAGCTTGACTGGCTTCCGCGGTCGAAGGGCTCCTTCGCGCTGTGTTGGTTTGCATTCTCCTTGCTCACCACGAATGCCGCGATTCGATGGCTCGACCGCCACGGCTGGGAGGCCCGTGCCTAGCTGCCGAGCAATCGCGCGGTTCCACATAGGTCGGTTCGACCATCCAATGCGAGCTGATGGGCGGCGGCCAGTGTGAACGGCTGAAATTAGCTCCCATAAGCCTCGGAGCGAGAAGCGGGCGAGAGTCGCATCGTGTCCACCTACCGATGCTTGCTGCAGTCGGGTGATTGGGTGACTCGCTAAGCTCGCGTTTGATTAGATCGCCCGCTGCAGAGCGCAGCGTTAAACCGCGTATCCTGGAATGTTCATGTTCAAGATCACTGACTACTTCGCGCACACGCGCCAGCGGTCCGATCGTGGTTCGATCCGGGACGAGTGGATCGTCTTGGCCATCGAGCAGCCGATCGCTGAGGCCGTACAAGGGGATGGCCGCATTCGTCGTTGGGCGTACACTCCAGTGGTGGAGCGGTATCTCAGGGTAGTCCTGCTCGCGGACGGGGTAACGGTTCCCAACGCTTTCTTCGACCGCAGGTTCGAGCCATGAACGTGAAGTACTTCAAGGACACCGACACGGCGCTGCTCGAGTTCTCCGACGCGGAAGTTGAGGAGACGCGCGAGATCAGCGAGAACGTCTATGTCGACCTCGACAAGGCCGGGAATCTCGTGAGCATGACGATTGAACATGCCGCGACGGTCGCGCGCCTTCCGCGGGTTCTGGTCGAGGAGATCGACGCGAGCGCCGCCTAACGATGCTTGCGGCAGAAGCCAGCGTTACGCCGTCGCCGACTGAGTCGAGCGCTAGGTCAGTCTTGCGAAGTGTATATACACACGCATATTGAACACGTGCCATTCACCTGGGATCCACGCGAGAACGCCTCGAACGTCGAGGAACGCGGCTTCGACTTCGCGTCTGCGGCGGCGATCTTTACCGGGCCGCCGTTGGAGCGCATCGCCGTGGGCCGGTTTGCGTCGGTCGTCTTCACTGTGATCTACACCGATCGTGTCGCATCGGACGGCACGCCAGAACGCCGCAGCATTTCTGCCCGCGTGAGCAAACACCATGAGCGCAAAGCCTGCGAGCAAGCGTATCCGGAAGCCTGAGGTACCCTCGGGCGGCCGCGCCGACCTCGCCCGGCGCCGTCGGCTGACCGACGCCGACATCGAACGGACGTCGCCGCCGGAGCTCAAGAATCTGCCGAAAGACTTCTGGGATTCGGCCGAACTGGTCCCGGCGGTCGTGAAAGAGCCGATTTCTCTGCGCGTGGACACCGACGTGCTGACGTGGTTCCGCGCGCAAGGGCCACGCTACCAATCGCGCATGAATGCCGTGCTCCGCGCGTACATGAAGGCGAAGGCGTCCTCGCCGAAGAAACGGCCGGCATTGGCGGGCCGCGCGGGTTGACAACACGTTGCAGTCGACGAGCAGCCGATTGTGCGCTCGCTTCGCTCGCTCTATTTCCTTCGCTCGCAGCTGAACATGAGGCGTTAAAAGGCCCAAAGGACAGTATCTTCTCGGAGGAATGATGAACGGCTACAACTTCAGTGAACGGGTGCGGCGCGTGCTTGTCTCGGCGGTCGACGAAGCGCGACAGCGACAGCACGAGTACGTCGGCACGGAACATTTGCTCCTGGGACTGCTGCGAGAGCGGGACGGGGTGGCGACGGCGGTTTTAGCCGCGGGACACCTCGATGTCGTCGCGGTGCGGCACGAGCTCGATGCCCACCTGCGTCCGGGTACCGTGGCATCGCCGAGCGGATTCACCCTGCCATATACGTCGCGGGCGAAGAAGGTCTTGGAACTCGCGATGACCGAAGCGCGGGAGCTCAATCACACATACCTCGGCACCGAACACCTCCTACTGGGCCTGTTGCACGAAGCAACCGGCGTGGGGGCGCAAGTGCTCACGCATTTCGGCCTCTCGCTTGCCGGTGCACGCGAGGAGACCTTGCGGCTGCTTGGCCCGGTTGCGGCACCCGTGGAGCGACCGGGGCCGAGTCGGTCGATTGCTGGCATTGCGATTGAGGTGCGCTTTGCGGACGGGACGGTCGTGCACGAACAATTTGAAGCCGTGGTCCCGGCCATTGGATTCCTTACCAAGCAGGTGTAAAACACGACTCCGCTCGGCCGCCGCACCTTGTTGAAGGCCGCTGCAACAGAACGCAAACGTCAGGCGACAGCGCCGCAGGCGCACACGCAGAATTCTCGCGAGGTGCGTACGCTGGGATGGCGCAATGGAACCGCGGCTCGGGCACCCGCCGGCGATGTGGGCACCTCGTAAGGCCACGTCCACTCCGTGTGGCTCGCACCGCAGGGATCCGACGCTTGCACTGTGTCACGTGACGCGCTGCAATGGCTCCATGATCAAGTCGTTCGCGGATCGCCGGACCCAGGCCTTGTATGTCGCCGGCAGGGCGAAGCGGTTTCCACCGGAGCTCGCCGCACGGGCGACACGCAAGCTGGAGTACGTGGATCTGGCCACCAGTCTCGACGATCTCAAGGTGCCACCCGGGAACCGACTGCACACCTTGAAGACTGATCGGAAGGGGCAGCATGCCATCGCGATCAACGACCGGTGGCGGATCTGCTTTCGATTCATGGACGGCGATGCGTACGACGTGGAAGTCTGTGACCATCATCAACCGATTCCAGAGGACGCTCCTATGAGCATTCCCAATACCCGCGCGCGGACACAGCGGCCGGTGCATCCGGACGCAATGCTGCGCGATGATTTTCTTCCCGACTACGCGCTCACCGTAGGTGGGGTCGCGGCGGCCCTCTGGGTGTCGCGGCAGTCGATCAACGAACTGCTGCGCGAGCGGCGCGCGGTGAGCCCCGAGATGGCGCTCCGACTCTCCCGCCTCTTTGGGAACGCGCCGGAGTTCTGGTTGAATGGGCAGCGGGCGGTCGATCTGTGGGACGCGGCCCACGCGATCGAGGCGGACATGGCGCGGATCACGCCGCTGCGCGTCGCCTGAATCGCTGCCGCCCGCTTGGAGCTCGGTGCATCGTCAGTCGCCTAACCGTGCGTTGCTGTTGACGGGGCCTCAACGCATTGCGACCTGTCCGCTGTGCTGACTGGTCGCATCCTACGGAAGAGCCCTGCAGCTGAGCCGATTCGTTCAGCGGCAAATCATAAATCCGTGTCACACCAGCCATCACTCAGCGGACCCCGCCCGGTTCAGCAATCCGCAGGATCCAGCGCGCTCATCTCAGTGGAGTGCGAATGATTGTCCAATTGCCCGTCGTGCCCCCTTGCTCGGTCTGGTCCCAGCCCAAAGAACTCTCGGCCAAGCTCCCGTTTACCACGATGTCGCGATCGTGAATCCGGACAGCGGTCGTCGTACCACCACCGGGCAGACCGTCGTGACCGAGCACGATCGCATCGTGTACGCCGGACCAGCGGCTAGCGCAGCGGCGTCACTCGCCGGAAAGCGCATCGGTGGCCGGGGCAAGTTCCTCATTCCCGGCCTATGGGATGGGCATGTGCACACCCTCCGTCTCGCACTGTAGCTGCAGTTGCCGCTGCTGATTGCCAATGTCGTGGCCAGTGTGCGGGACATGGGCGACACCTGTTCATGGAGCACCGGCCTGTCCTGTGTTTCGCCAGCCTCCTGCTGGCACTCAAGGCGCGCGGCGAGAGCATGATCAAGCTGCAGCTCGACCCGACCATCGAGGCGCGTGATGCAGCGGAGCTGTTGCGCTTGGCCGACTCGCTTGGTCTGCGCGTTGGTGGCCACTTGCCCTTCACCGTCGACCTGGCGTCGAGCCCCGTGGCGTGGGTCAGTGTGGAGCATGACTGGACGCTGCTGCCACAGTGCTCACGGACTCGCGCGTCGTTGGATGACCGGACAGCGTCGAAGCCCGCTCTGCTCCGTACCTTCGACGGCGCGCGGTGTGATACGCTGTTGGCGACGGTGCGAGCGCGTGGAACGGCGTACGTGCCGACACACATCGCGTCGACCGGGCAGGATGCGGTCTTTGCGTCAGGGCCACCGGCGTCGGCGAACACGGCCCGCTGCATCCCGGCATCACAGCGGCTGGCGTAGTAGATCGTTCGTGCAGCCGGCAAGGTGTCTGATTTCGAGGCGCGCGACCTGCGGGCGTATCACGCGGCCGCGCTGCAGCTCACGAAACGTGCACACGATGCCGGGGTGGTGGTCTTGGCTGGCAGCGACGCAATTGACCCGGAGGTCATTCATGGCTTTGCGTTGCACGAGGAGCTCGGGTATCTCGTCCGCGAAGGCCTCACCCCTGCGCAGGCGCTCGCTGCCGCAACCACGGTGCCAGCGCGGGTCATGGGCGTTGACGGCGTCGTGGGCCGGATCGCAGCCGGTTCCTGCGCGGGCTCTGTTACGGCGGCCTACCAAAGGCGCACACCGCGTGGCCGATATCACCGTGGTCGTAGCCGACAGATCCGTCATTCAACGCCCGTTGTTCTCGACCGGCAACGTCAGCGCGCATAAGCGCGTGTCGATGGTCCACCCAACCGGCCCCGTTTGAGGCACCCGTTCGAAGGTTGGCGCATCTTCGTTCGCGAGCGACACCCGAATCTGCCAACCAGTCGGCAGTGTGAATGCCACGGGGCGAATGCGCACCGACACATCTGCCAGTGCGCGGGTGTCGGAGAATGATGCGGATGTGCCAGCCGGCGCACCGCGCGCTGCGTTCCGTGTGATCGTCTGCATCCCCTCCGTGAGCAGGCGGACATGGCCCGCCGGATCAATGGATTCGACGTAGACGTGCAATGTCGCCGCCGGTTGATCGGCCGCCATCCGACAGGTAAACACACCGGCACCAAACACGGTCAGGGAGTCCGTGAGTACCGGAAGCTGGAACGAGCGAATGCCGCGTGCCTTGCCGCGCTCGATGATATCCACCGGTCGTGCAAGGCCGGTGGTCCATCGATTGTTCTTGCCCGTCGTCGCGCGGTCGGTCGTGCGCCATCGCTGCAGCGAGTCTTGGCCCGCAGGTGCGCCTGACATCGCGCCTGACATCGCGCCGACCGACACGAGCGACCAGGCGCGCATCGTGGTGCGCGGCCACTGTGATGCGGACCGCCAGCGCTCGGCGCCGGCGACATACCAGTGCACCCGGCGCGAGCTATCGGGCAGCGACGGTTTTGCGCGAAGATGTCGGTCGAAGAACGCGACCACGGAGTCGAGGTCAACGGTGCCCCGCTCTGCGGTGGCATGCTTCAGCGGGCTGGCGTGCTGATCGCCTTCGTGATTCCACGGTCCGATGCGTGCCTCCGATATCGGCATCGCGTCCTGCGCACGAAACACCGCGTCGGCCGTCGCACCATCCCACCAGCTGCCCCAGATGCCGACGACAGTGCGCGTGTTTGCCAGCGCCGGAACGTGTCCCGCAGGTCCGAGCGAGTCCGTCGCCGGCGCATCGAGCCCAAAACGATCCGAGCCACGTGTCACGCCGATCGCGCGCTGCGCAATGTCTGACGACGGGCGCGCGTCCTGTCGTTCCCGCTGACTGATTCCCTTCGGGTCGTCGTCCCGGCGACCGACACCAGTGATGAGCAACTTGCCGATCGTCGGAAACATCGCGGGATATCGTCCATGATCGAGATCGTTCACCGCATCGGCCCATGTATCAGCAAAAAGGGCGTTGCGCACACCGCCTGGTGCGAGTGTTTCGTCGGCCAACTGCCACTCGATCTGCCGCGCAAGGACTGCCTTGAGTGACGGTCGGCCGGAGGTTGCAGCGAGTAACGCGGTCGTACCTTCATACGAGACGCCGGTCGCGCCGACCGCACCGTTGGACCACGGTTGTGCGACGATCCAGTCGATCGTCGGCCCCATGTCGCGCACCTCGTCGGCCGACCAGGGCCACCGCCACACACCGTCCGACGCCCCCGTTCCGCGAACGTCGGTGATCACGACCGCATATCCCGCCTGCACCAGTCGAGCCGCAATCGACTCACGAGGCCCCTGTGGAACGTTCGGTCCACCGCCACCACGCATTCGAAAGCTGCGCCAGTAGCGCGTTTGGATGAGGATGGTCGGAACACCAGCGGCAGGGCGCTCTATCGGCAGAATCACATCCGCCGCGAGCTGGACCTTTTCGCCGACCCTGATGGCCGGGTGCGTGACTTCGACGCGCGCGCTCCGACATGCGCCAAGTGAAAGAAAGAGAGCGCCAGATGCGGTGAGGGCCAACCGCTGAGGATTCGTAAGCATGGAACGAGTATAGGTGATTGCTTATATATGCGCAATCCTATAGTACCGTCCATTGTCGTTCCGTTACGCCGGTCGCCTGTGATGCGGCGCCCTGGTCCGCGTCAGAACTCAGCTCCCCGTCGCGTGTTTTTTACTTTCCATTCTTCAACTTCGCCCCTGAGTCATGTCACTCCGCCACACCATCCTGGGCTTCCTGTCGATCCGACCCATGAGTGGCTACCGCCTGAAGCGCTACTTCGAAGCATCGGTTCGGCACTTCTGGACGGCCGATCAGGCGGCGATTTATCGTGCGCTCGCCGAGCTCACGAGCGAGCAGTTGGTGGAGCACGAGCGCGTGGCGCAGACCCCGTGCTGCTCTGGCCTTTCGGTGGGCGGCGCCGACGGTGTGGCGCGCTTGATCGAGAATCTCCGCACCGAGTTGAAGCTGGCCATGAAGCTGTGCGGAAGGCCGTCGCTGGCGGCGATCGACCGTTCCGTGCTGTGGAAGTGACGAGAGCAACCGTGGCCGAGCCACCGTCCAAATCCGCTTGACTTAGACGGTAGCGGCGTCTGCAATTGCCAGCATCGCTCCGATCTTCCCCGACGTTCTCATGCGAGACGACGTACGTCTCGCCGTCGTTAGCCGCCCACCGACGGGTCTTTCAGGTACCGGTCCATGAACTCCAGCATGTCGCCCAGCATCTGCTTCGTGTTCTCGCGCCCGTAGACGTAGTATGTCTCGTTCGGGTAGGACTTGTACTCCACGATCTTGGAATTCTTGGCCAGCTCGCGCGCGTACTTCCACGCGGCGTAGTCGGCGTCCAGGACGTGCAGGCCGTAACCATGGATAAGCATCGCCGGCGCGGTGGCGTCCTTCGCCCTGAGGATCGCCGAGCTGCGCTTGTAGATCGAGTCGACTGCCGCGGTCGATGGCCAGCGCCCGAGCTCGTAATGCAGCAGTTGGCTGTGCTGCAACTCGGGGACGATGTTGTGGAAGTCGCGTACGTCGCCGTAGCCGGACTGGGAGATCGCCGCCTGGAAGACGCCGGGCGCGTGCGAGATCGCGTACATCGTCATCATGCCGCCGTAGCTCACGCCGGTGATCCCGATCTTGTCGCGGTTCACGAACGGCTGTTGCTTGGCCCACGCGACCCCGGCGAGCACGTCGCGCAAGTCGCCGTGTCCCCAGTCGCGATTGTTGAGGTCCTCGAAGCGCTTGCCGTAGCCGGAGCTGCCGCGGACGTTCGGCGCGATCACCACGTAGCCGCGGCTGGCGAAGAACTGCGCTTGCAGCTGGTACGAGTCGCTGAACTGCGAGGTCGGCCCGCCGTGCACGAGCATGATCACCGGGGCACGCCCTCCGGCGGGGAGCGTCTTCGGCTTGTACAGGTACGCGTTGATCGTCAGCCCTTCGTTGGTCCACTTGACCTTCTCCGGCATGATGACCGCGCCGGCCAGCGCCCCGCCCCGATCGGAGAACGTCAGCTGCCTCGACTCACCACCCGTCGCGGCCACCACGTAGAGATCGGCCGCCGTGGTCGGGCCGTGCAGGGCGTAGGAGATGCGCCGCCCGTCGGGTGACCAGTCGGCGCGCGTCACCATCCCCGTGGTCGGTGCCACGACCGTCCGCGCGGCGCCGCCAGCTGCCGGGGCGACCTTGAGGCTTTGCGTGCCGTTGGTCATCGAGAGGAAGAGGACCTGACTGCCGTCCGGTGACCAGCGGGCATCGCTCTGGTCGGCGTTCTCGGGTGCGAGCTGGCGCGGCGTCCCGCCGGCCATCGGCACGGCCCAGTAGGAGGTCCAGCCGCTGCGCTGCGAGCGAAAGAGCACCGTCTTGCCATCGGGCGACACAAGCGGGAATCCGAACGAGGCCCCCTGCCGATAGTCGAAGAAATCCTTGTCCCGCAGCACGAGCTTGGGAGCGCTACCGTCCGGTGCAATCGAGTACACGTCGTGATCGACCCAGCGCGAGTCGAGTTGGGTGTACAGCACGCGGCTCCCGTCGGCGGACCAGGAGGGGAAGACCTCGTATTGCGGCGACGACGTGACCCGCCGGGCTGCGCCGTCGGCCATGTTCACCACCCAGATGTCCTCGCTTCCGCTCCGGTCGTTGGCGAGCGCGATGGAGCGGCTGTCGGGGGAGATCGAGTACGAGCGTACCCGGCCCGACAGTTTGGAGATGCGCCGTTCGGTCCGCGCCGCGATGTCCCACCCGAAGATGTCCGTGCCGCCGGGGACGTCCTTGACGTAGGTCAGCAGGCGGCCATCGGGGGTCCGGCGGAATTGCAAACCGGCGCCGGGCGCCTCATTGATGCGCGTCGGGTCGCCGCCGTCGGCGCCCACCGACCAGAGGGCGCCTCCGCCGAGGTACATCAACGTCGCGCCGTCGGCGCTCCACAGGGGCGCATTGCCCCCGATGACCGACTGGACCGACTGCAACTGGTTGATCGTGGGTTGCCCGGCCGCCTGGGCCGCCAGCGATGAGGCGAGGGCGCCCGTCGCCGCAAAGGCGGAACCGACGAGCCTGATAGTCCGTGACAACATGTGCGTGTCTCCCGGGATGGTTGGGTCGAGCCGGTCGCGAGGCGCCGACGCCGACACGGTGAACTATTCGGTACCTGACGCGAGGTGGCTTGTCCGCTGACGGAAAAGGCCGGGAGACGGCACCGTTGCCGCCCCCCGGCCCTCCCCATCAATGCGCCAGCGCTACCTGAGCAAGAGGCATGGAGTGGGCAGCGACCTCGCGTCGCACTCCGCGGCTGGGATGATCATGTTCGGGTAGATGATGTCGCCTGGGCGGTCGAGCGGGAGCGTGCCGGTGCGACCATAGCGCCGCGCATCGATCCAGCGTGTCCCCTGCGTCCACATGAGCGAATACGTGCGGTTGTAGAGCAGCTCGGTCACGAAGTCGTTGGTCGCACTCGCGGGCGTGAGCGGCGTCGGCGCCAGACCGCCGACGTTTTGGCGGATCAGGTTCACGTCGCTTATCGCCCCGGTCTGGTTACCCGTATTCCAGCGGATCTCGGCGCGGAGCAGGAGCAACTCCTCGTTGTTGATCCACGGGATGGGGGCGGCGAGGTTGGCCAGCGCGGGGTTGGCGGTCGAGTTGTACATGATCGGCTTGTGCGTGCCGATCAGGTCATTGAGGTTGATCGAGCGACCGGTCGCGATCGACTTGCTCGTCAGGCGGTTGTCCGGCTGGCCGTCGGCCTTGCGCTGCACGCCGCTGAGGAGCGAGGGATGGATCCAGAAGCGGTTGGAGGAGAGCGGCTCGGTGATCGGGTTGGCGGGCTCGTTGGCCGTCGTCGAGTAGAAGTAGGTGGCTCCGGTGCTCAACGAGTTCGGCAGGCCGGTGGTCGTGACGAAGGACAGGTTCATTGCCGTGGACGCGAGCGCCCAGCACGCCGCGCAGTTGAGGAACGTTGCCCGGTGTACCTGCATCTTCGCCGCCAGCGCCCGGTTGAATTGCGCGAAGGTCGCCGGCGTGTTGAAGCCGTTCGCGAACCCTGGCGCGACCCCGAAAGGGAAGGTGGCTCCGCCGGCCAGCAGATCGGCGTATCCCTCGTCCATCAGCGTGACCGCGGCCTGCAGCGCCGCCGTGAACGACACGAACGGGGCCGGTGGGGCGCCCAGCGGCTGGTCGACCTCGAGCGGGATCCCCAGCGCGCCGGTGCGGATGGCGACGCGATGAAGCATCCACGCCTTCATCGTCTTGGCGAATCCCTGCGAGGCCCGTAACTCGGCCGGCGAGAAGCCGGTCGCCGTGGTCAGCGACTGCAGATACGTGTTGATCGACCGGATCGCCTGATACGGACCGATCCAGTTGGCGCTATGCCGACCCGTGGGATCCGGCGGCTCGCGGAACTGCTCCTGCGTCTCACGCGGGTCGGTTCCCAACAGGTTGAAGCCTTCGCGGCCGTACAGCGCGTACACGCCGACTTCCGTGGCGACGTCGTTGTACATCTGAGAGAAGATGCCGGTCGCGGCGCGGGCGAGGATCGTCCGCGTCGGCGAGCCGGTGAGGGTCTCGACGGTCGGGGCGTTGGTGTTCAGGATCTCGAGGTCGCCGCAGCCACCAATGAGCAGCAAGCCGGCGAGCACGACAGGCGCCGCAGCGCGCGGGTTCGCCCAGTGGCGAACGAAGTGTCGAATGCGCATCAGTAGCCCAGGGAGACGGTGAGGAAGGTGCTGCGCGCCGGCGGGTACGGCCCGATGTCGAGGTTGTTGCGGATAGCGGTGGAGCCGAAGTTGGCCACTTCGGGATCGAGCCCGCGGTACGGCGCCCACATGAAGGCGTTGCGGGCGGCGAGACCGACGCGCGCGGAGCGCAGTCCGTTCACTTTCGAGAAGAAGGAGCGCGGCACCTCGTAGTTGACGGAAATCTCACGCACCTTCACGAAGCTGGCGTCCTCGATGTAGGGCGAGATGGCGCCCTTGAGGTAGCCGTTGTACCGCGCCGCCCAGGTCGGCGACCCCCAATCCGGCGAGGTACGGCCGTCATCCTGCAGGTACTCGGTCAGGTTGATGACGTTCGCCCCGTTCTGCCAGTCGATCACGGTGTTGAACGTGAGGTTGCGGAACGTCACGTCGTTGGCGAAGCCCATGCGGAACCTGGGCGCCGAGTTGCCGAGCTGCGTGATGGACGGGTTGCGATTGCCCTGTGCGTCGACGCCGAAGCCGACAAGCGCGGTGATCGGCTTCCCGACCTCGATGCGCGAGCGTCCCAGATTGCCGAAGCCTGAGCCCGCAGGAAAGAAGGGCGGGAGGCCCGCCAGGTTCACCACTTCGCTGTTGTAGTGCGTGAAGGTCGCCCGGCTGACCCACGTCAAGCGCGCGGTCTGGACCGGCGAGTACCCGACCCCGAACTCGTAGCCCCAGTTGCGGATCTTGCCGCCGTTGAAAACCTGCGTCGCAAAGCCCGACGACGGCTCGGGGACGCGGTTGAGCAGGAGGTTGGTGGTGTTGCGGCTGAAGTACGTCGCTTCCCACGTCAAGCGCTCCTTGAACAGCGACCCGTCGGCACCGACCTCGAGCTCCTTGAGCCGCTCGGGCTCGACGTCGGCGAAGCCTGCGGCCGCGGCGACGGCGATCCCTTGCGTGCCGCCCAGCAGCGGCGTCAGCAGATTGGTGAACTTCTGGCCGAAGAGCGGCTGGTTCCCCGTCTCGCCGTACGCCGCGCGCAGCTTCACCTCGTTGCCCGTCCTGAAGAGGTTCTGCAAGCGGTACGAGCCCGACACGTTGGGGAAGATGTAATACTTGTCGATGTTGCCGTTCACGCTGCTGCGCTCTGCGCGCAGGCCAGCGCGCACGAGGAGCTTCTCATCGAACAGGCGCACCTGCTCGGCGGCATAGAACGCAATCGTGCGTTCCTGCGTCAGGGCCTCGCTCGCCTGGATGTTTGTCCCCTGGTTCACGTTGCGCTGGCCGGGGAGCAGGTTCTGCGTGCGGATCTGGAAGGTCGTCAGCTGGCGATCTTCATACTGGAAGCCCGCGGAGGTATTCAGGTCGATTCCGCCGAGATCCCAGGCGTGGACGGCATTGGCGTTGTAGTTGAAGAAGCGACTGCGCCCACCGCTCTCCACCGACTCGCCCGGCAGCGCCGAGATGCGCTCGAAAAACAGGTCGTTCGGCGTCCAGACGTCGTTGCGCTGGTCGAAGACGTCGATGCCGCCGGCCATGACGAAACGCAGCGACTGGCTACCGCCGATCTTCGGAGTCCAACCGAGGGTCGTGCCACCGGTGAAGCGGTTGGTCTCCTCCGAGTTGACGCCGAGCTCCGTGAGCTGGACCGGGTTGGACTGCACGCTGACGGCCGGGACGGGATACGAACCGTCGGCATTGCGGCGCGTGAGGTCGACGAAGCTGGGGATGTACGTCAGCGCGTAGCCGTGGCACCCGAAGTTGTTGCAGTTGTTGCTCCAGCCGCGCTCGTTTTCGTTGCGGGCGAAGACGCTCGAGACGCGCAGGTCCACGGTCGACCCCAGCGTCTGGTCGACATTGACGCGCAGCCCCTGCTTGCCGGCGCCCGTGTTGCGCTCGATCCCCTCGTCGCGCTTCCAGTTGCCCGAGACGAAGTAGCGCGTGCCACCGCTCCCGCCGCTGACGTCCACGACGCTCTCGACCGACGGCTTGCGCTGGTCGTAGATCGCGGCCGGGTTGTCGAAGAACGGATTCGCGTTGTCGGCGAAGAAGGCACGCGCCGGCTCGCCATAGCGCACAAGTGCCGAGTCGAGCGTCCACCTCCGGTGCTCCATGAGGCGGAGCGGGGTGAAGCCACCCACACGCTGCATGACGTTGAAACGTGGGGCCCCGTTCTGGCCGCGCGTGGTCGTGATGACGACGACGCCGTTGGCCGCCTTGGAGCCGTAGATCGACGAGGCTGCGGCCCCCTTCAACACCTCGATGCTGGCGATGTCGTTGGGGTTGAGATCGGCCAGGCGGTTCACCGCATCCGCCTCGCGGGCCGGGTCGGCCGCGTTGTTCACCAGGCCACGGCCGCTCGGAATCGAGGCGTTGGAGTAGATCACCCCGTCGACCACGAAGAGTGGGTCGAAGCCGCCCAGCAGCGTGTTGTTGCCGCGGATCTGCATCTGGATGCCGCCACCGGGGGCGCCGGAGTTCGACTGCAGGTTGACACCGGTGATCTTGCCGGCGAGTGACGCCTCCACGCTGGGGACCGGGACCCTTTTGAGCTCGTCACCGGTGACCAGCGAGATGGACGTTGTCGCGCTTCGGCGCTCGACCGTGGTCGCCTGTCCCGAAACGACAACCTCGCTCAGGTTGAACACGTCCTGCGCCAGCGCGAAGTTCGCGGTCTCCTGGGTGACCGGGACCGTCAACTCCTCGCGCCGGTAGCCGATCGCGCGCACCTGCAGGCGAATCACCCCGGCCGGTGCCGTCAAGGTGTAGCGCCCGTCCGCGCCGGTCCGCACGCTCTGTCCACGCGTGGGGCCAATGACCGAGACTTCCGCGCCCTCGATCCTCGTTCCGGCGTCTTGCCTTGTGACGAGCCCGGTCACGCGGCGCTCCTGCGCTGACGCGACCTGTGGTGCCAAGAGCCCAACCGCCGCCGCCAACATCCAGAGTCTGACAATCCTCGGCATCCGTGTCTCCTGCGATCGAGAAAGAACCAGCCGGCGCCTCACGACGTGACGACGCGGCCCACCAACGTGGCGCGGACAGTGCGTGGACGCAAGGACAGTCGCGCAACCCGCTCGGAAGGCGGCAGTCGGTCGCGAGCGTTCACGGCGTCGGCTTGACGCTCCGGATCAGGTACCAGCGGTCCTGTGGCGCGCGAAACCATGCGTATCCATTGGGTGTGAGCACCGCATCATCCTCGAACGGAATCGTCAGCTGTCCGCCGTTCCACTCGGGGACGCGGGTTGTGGCGCTGAGTTCGATGGAGCGATAGCTGCCAATTCGTAGCGGCGAGTCGCGCTCCGGTGGCGCGGGGAGTATGGCGCCGCGCGCGTTGATGGACGGCCCCACGCCATGTCCGTGCGTGCCGATCGGATGCGAGTAGATGCTCGGTGTGAACGACACGCCTGACAGCGCGGCAACCGTCGCCTCGGCTGCGCCGTAGCCCGTCATGCCGGGCCGCGCGACCGAGCGGAGTGCATCTCGCGTGCGCATGGCGTTCAGCAGCGCCAGCTCGAGTCCGGCCGGCACGGCGTGCTGACCGGGTGGAAGGATGTACGCCACCTTCTGCCAGTCGCTGGCCAGCCCCATGTAGTTGAAGCCGCAGTCGAGGTGCACGACATCCCCGGCCTGGAAAACGTAGGCATCCGGTGCGGGATGCACGTACGGGATCATCGCGCCGGCCACCGGATCGAAGCGCTGCACCGCCGTGTGCACCTCGAACCACTGCGTCGCGCCCACGCCAAGTCGTGCCACCTGCTCGTTGAACCACCACGCCACATCGGCGGCCGTGGTCACTCCCGGTGTGATCACCTCATTGGACAACACGCGCTGGGCAAGCAGATCGGTGACGTGCACCAATTGCCGATAGTGCTCCAGCTCGCCGGGGAGCCGCGAGTCGAGGTACTCCTCAATGAGCGGCGACGCCGGGATGATGCGCTTGGCGTAGTCGGGACCGATCGCGTCCACGATGAGCTCGTACGAGTCTTTGGACAACCCGCCGTCCTGCCCGCGCGGACCATTGATTGCCAGCGCGATCGTGGCGGGCTGCGTGCGCGCCACCAGTTCACGGAGCCCGAGCGGCAAGTTGGAGGTTCCGCGGTCCGAGCGCGGGGCAGGCAGTGGCTCGAACAACCCGGCGTAGGTCGCGGTCGGTCGCCAGTAGTTGGAATAGCGTAGCAGCCCGCGTTCCCCGCCATCGACGAACACATGCGCATCGCGTCGGCTGACGTAGACCATGGGGGGCGCGACGTGCTCGGTGAGCGGATCGTTGTGGAACTCCTCATTCATCACGACCCACATGCTCACGCCATGCGCCCGCATCATGGGCAGCAGGCGCTGGTGCCGCTCCGTCAGCCAGCGCATGCGCAGATCGAACTGCTCACGGACGCCGAGCAGGCGCGGCAACGGGGGGATCACACGTCCGTCGCCGAGTTTTGCGGTGTCACCAAACCAGCGGACCGCCGGAACGGTGGGGTCGTCGCGCACGGGCCCGGGCCCGGGTTGGGCGTCGGCGACCGATGACAGTGCGACGAGCAGGCAGGCGCCGGGCAGCAGGCGCGTGCGCGTGCGCGTGCGCGTCGTGTGGTGCAGATGGCAGAAGCGCAGCATCACAAATCCGGGAGTGAGAGGTCGAACTACGGCTGCACCCGCCGCTGCTGACGGAACCCTTCCATCATTTTGATGAGCTCCGCGTTGGTCATCGGCTGCCATCCGTGCGGCTTCTTCGGTCGGCCGTACTCGAACGTGAAGTTGGCTTTCGGCCCGTCGAGCTTGGCGGCCTCTTCCTCCATCAGATAGACGGCGAGCTGGAGATAGTGGTTGTCCATGTCACCGACGTAGGTGTGGACCTTGCCGGCGAGCGTCGGACCGATCGTCGTCCAATTCTTCTTCAGATAGAGCGTCAGATCGAAATGGTCGCGCCAGTACTCGGCGACTTCTTGATCGATCGTCCCGGTGCGGCGGTCCCACAGACGACGCGGATAGCCGTCGGCGTCCGATGGACCATAGGACGCGTCGAAGGCATCGAACTGCTGTCCGCTTCGGGCGCGAGTGCCGAGGACGGCTTCGAGCTGACTCATCTGGCGGTTCGTCACCAGCGGCTGCCCTTCCTCGCTCTGCATCATGTACCGCTCCGGAATCGGCGCCACGCTGCCGTTCGGGACGAACGCGTTGGTGTCGGCGTAGTTGTCGACGAGTTGATTGCGGCGGAAATCCACCGGATCGGGATAGAGACACCACGCGCCACCGAAGAAATCGGAGCGCTGGATTTGCAGTGCAAGACATTCCCACCCGCCCGTGCTACCACCGGTGAGGAACCGGGCGTTCGGTTCCGGTAACAGGCGGAACTGTTTTTCGAGTTCGGGGACGAGTTCGTTGAGCAGTGCGTCCTGATACGGCCCGCTGTTCGCGGAGTTCACCGCGTAGGAGTCGTCGTACCACGGTGTCGGATGCTGCCACGTGATCGCGACGTAGCGCGGCATGTCGTCCTGCTGCCAGCTCTGGCCGAACAGGAAGCCTGGCTCCCGTGCACTGCGCTTCAGGCGCGCGTCGCGCTGCTCCGGCGTTTCGCTTCCCGGCTGGTCGCTGAAGCCGAACGGCGCGCCGAGCCCGAAGTGGCCCTGGATGTAGACGGCCGGATAGCGGCGTGTCGGTTCTTCGTCGAAGCCTTTGGGGAGCAGCACCGTCGCGCCGAGGTACGTATCATGTCCCCACCATTTCGTGAGGGATGGCGACTTGATGCGAATGCGCTTGACCCACTTGGTATCCGTCGGAACCGTCACCGGCGGCAACGCACGGTTCAGGGTGAGCTTCAGCGTTGCGCGCGCTTTCGGGTCCCAGCGCACCATCACGGGCTCGCTCACGAGGTTGCCGGGCGAGACGTTCCAGCGCTGGCCTTCCCACTGATCCCAGTGGACCCAGAGCGACTTCCCGTCGGCGCGCGTGACGTTCGTGTACACGTTGAGCACGGCTTGCGCGCGATACTCGCCCGCCGGCAGGTCGCGCAGGCTCGCAAATGGATAGCCGAGCGTGTCCGGGCCGATCACGGCGGAATCACCGGCTTTCCAGTTGCTGACGTCGGCGCCAAAAAATGGCGCGGTACCGCCATACGAACCGGCCGTTGTGCGCGGCTCGCCCGTCGGGGAGCGCGAGAAAATGACGAACAGGCGACCGGTCTGCGGGCCGGACAGGTCGGAGGCGAACCGAACCTCGACCTGCTGTGCCGCCGCGTGCGTTGCGGCCGTACACAGCGACAGCACAAGGAGGAGCGAACGACGGAACATGTCGACCTCGTAGGAGTGGTGACCTAAGATGTCGATTCACGCCGCCGGCCGCGAGCGGTCTTCCCGCTGGACGCCGATTGCGCGTGGCTCACGGTCGAATTGCACACTCTCTGGCTGGATCACAACCGCCACACCCGTTGAACCCGAGGGATAGGAATTTCAATCGGGGTCGGTCGCGTATCCGGCAAACGTCCGGCGCGATCGCCGACCCCGTGAGGGCGGGCGGGAGCCTTGGCGGCCCGGTCGTACGTGAGTTGCTCCAGCCACGGCACCTCCTGCCCCATGAGGCGGAGGTAGGCCTCATTCACCAGTGCGGTGGGCTGCAGCGTGTGATCGGGGCGCTCGCGGCCCAGATAGATCTCCGTCAGCTAGTGCAGTTCGTCATAGACGCGGCGGGCGGCCAGATCCTTGACCGACTCGTCACCCTGTTGGGCGGCGGCGAGTAACTCGGTCAGAGACCTCGAGTCGGGAGAGGAAATATCAGTCACGAGCCGAACATAACGCCGCTGATCGCGCGAGCCGAATAGGGGACGTACCGGTTTCGCACTATCGTTCATCATGGATCGCAACGCTCCCTGCCCGTGTGGCTCCGGCCGCAAATACAAGAAGTGTCACGGCGCCGCCGTGCCCCCCGAAGCGGCCGCACTGCCTCCCGACGCGCGTGCCGAGTGGCTGCGCGGCGACACGGTGCTGCAGCGGCAGAAGCGCGTCGGTCAGGAGCTGCTCGACTGGGCCGAGCGTAAGCTGGGCGCGGAGTGGATCGATGCCGCGTTCCATGCGTGGGGTGTGAGCGAGGAGGATGACATCGACGAGGGTGTCGCGGACCTCTTCATGACATGGTCGCTGTTCAACTACACGCCGTCGAAAATCGCCAAGCCAATCGCCGCCGCCTGGCTCGATGATGCGGTGGGGCGCAAAGCGGACGAGGACACGCGAAGCCTCGTGACCGCGGCGCTTGGCGTACCCCTCGGGTTCTGGGAAGTGGAGACCGTGGAAGCCGGCGTGGGCACGACGCTCACCGATCGACTTGGCGACACCACCTGCTTCGTGCACGAGCCGGACCTCACGCACGACCTTGGCCCCGGCGAGTGCATCCTCGCGTACGTGATCGAGACCGACGGTGTGCGTGTTTTTGCAGGGCTGCACGCCGACTCGTTGTTGCTGATGGATGGCAAGACGCTGCTGGCGAGCGTACTCGCCGAGGCCGGTGTGACGGCGGCGCCCATCCCGCGCGAACAGCAGATCGATCCGGCGTGGCAGATCCGACTCGCACGATTGTGGACCGACACTGCGGCGGCCGCGTACGGTGATGAGGACGGGTACGAGGATGGACCCGAGAGCGAGCGATAGGGTGAACGTGGCGCGTCAGCGGACCGTGCGATTCGCTTTCGTGGCATTGCTGATTTGCAGGTCGTAGTCGTCCGGCGTGGTGGTGTGATAGCTCTTGTACCTGGCGGCCGGGTCGTGGATATCGCCCTTGTCGCCCGTGTCATCGCGGCTGGCGAGTCCACGCTTGGTGAGCTCGGCCTTGATGGGATCTGTATCCCACGGGGCGATGCCGAATGACACGTGTCCCATCTGACTGCCTTCGTCACGGGTGGGTTTTCAGCTAAGGAGTGCCGCGTAGAAGGGCGTGGTCTCCTTGTAGTTGGTGACTTCAAAGGAGATGTGATCGAGCCACACCGTCTTCCACGTGAAAGCTTTCGAAGCGTGTGCCGTCGTTGTCGGCGACGGGCTATAGACCGCGCGCAGTGAGTGCGGCCTCGATCTTCTTGGCGTACCACGGTTCGATGACCTACGCGAACGAATCTTAGGCGGCTTTGTGCGGAATGCGGACCGGACCGCGTGCGCGTCCAGCGGCGCGCTCGGCCGCGGTAAGCGG
>Ga0105044_10003166_pt1 | contig 22551 bp, 15 predicted proteins | sample MAT01_FD_78092 | JGI IMG/M metagenome (GOLD analysis project Ga0105044, IMG submission 78092) | Freshwater microbial communities from Lake Fryxell liftoff mats and glacier meltwater in Antarctica - MAT-01 | ecosystem: Environmental > Aquatic > Freshwater > Ice > Liftoff microbial mat | place...
CGATGTCAACAACGACGGCTTCATCGACGGCACCGATGAGTCCGAGTTCGGGGCAACCTTTGGCTATAACCTGTGATTCGATCTGAGCTTCTCGGCATTATGAACCTGTAACTCAATTACCCTAATGTGAGATGACCCCCATGATTCCTCGCCTCTTGAGATCGATGCTCGCCCTGGGCCTGCTTGTTGTCTCCTGCTCCACAGCCTCGGCTCAGTCCACCTGGACGGGTTTGGGCGTCGGCGTGAACTGGTCCACGAGCGGAAACTGGGACACTCCCCCCACCGTGGGGGGAAGCCTCACCGAGATGATCATCCTCTCGGGCACGACCAACACGACCACCACGATGAACCTGGGGACAGGCCCCAATTCCATCTTCCAGTTGAACTCGCTGAGCGTGGATTCCAACGCGGCCCTCGGGTTCAGCGTGACGGGCGGAACCTTCGAATTCGCCGGGTCCAGCCCGGCTCTGTTGACGATCAATGGCGCGCCCGGTGTCACGCTGACGCTGAACCCGAATGTGATCTTCACGACGAACACCACCATCGACATCACCTCGAACTCCGGCGGCGTGATTCGCGAGTTGGCGTTCCTCGGCGCCCTGTCGGGCGCGGGCAACCTGCTGATCACCTCGGCCGGGGCCTCGAGCACCGGCCGCGAGGTGGCCATCGCCAGCTCCAACAACACGCTGACCGGTTCGGTGGAGGTTCAGTTCGGCCGCCTCGACTTGCTCGCCGTGAACGCCCTGGGCCGCTCGGCACCCGTGAACCTCACTGGCGGTAACTTGGTGTTGTTTAACGCAGTCATCGATGCCCGGCACCCAGTCCCCGTCGGCGGGTTCTCGCAACAGATCGCCAGCCTCGCGGGCACCAGTGCCGCCAGCCGCGTGGAGTTCGCCACCGCCTTTTCGCCCGCCCTCATGATGGGCGGCAGCAACGCAACCACGAGTTACGCCGGAACCTGGCTCATGAACGACGTCGGCAGCGCCCTCATCAAAGTGGGCACCGGCGACTTCAGCTATACGGGCAGCTCGACCTTTGCGTTCAACGGCACCCTGAGCGTCCGCGCCGGAGGATTCCTTCTCGGCGGCACTTCCAACAACGCCGGCGGCATCAACCCTGCGGGCGCCGGATCGATTAACATTTCCGAAGGCGCCGCCATCGTCCAGACGATGACGGGAACGGGCAGCAACGGCCGCATCGGCTCCAACCTCGCCTTTACCCTCAACGGCGGGCAATACCGGCTCAACGCTTTCGGCCTGGGCGCTTCCGGCACGGGCTTCTCTGAAGTTGTGGGCGGTCTCACCGTCGGACATGGCGAGTCCAACATCCGCATCGACACCGCCACGGGGCGGGGCGCCCGACTCAGCTTCGCCAGCCTCACCAACGGCGGCAACCTGGGTACGCTCTTCTTCCAGAGCGGCAACCTCGGCACCACGGTGCTGAACACCGCAGGCTCCGGCAATGTGTTCTTCAATGCTTCGATTACAAGCCAGCTGATCGGGACCACCACCACCTATGGCCCTTCCACTCTGGACTTGGCGATCCTGCCGTACGGCTTCGCTGCCGCCACCGCGACGGGCAACCCCGCCACGTTCGTGACCTACGACAGCACCAACGGGAGTATCCGCGGCCTCGAGAGCGGGAACTACGACGCCGACTTCACCGTGGCCACTCGCAACGTGAACCTCAGTTCGGCGACGGTTGCGGCCAACACCCTGGGTGCGAATGCCACGACCAACGCCCTGCGGACCAGCGGGACGACGAGTTTCGATCTGGCGCTGGGAACGAATGACCTCGTGATCACCTCCGGAGCATTACTCGATACCAACACGGGTGGTACGAATGTCACCGGTTCCACCGGCAGGCTGAGGTTCGGATCGGCAGGAACCTTGACCGGCTACCTGACCACCACTTCCTCATTTGACGTATTCACGGGGATCGATGCCAGCAACCTTGTGGTGAGCGGCCCGGGTACCGTCAATGTCCGGGGCAATGTGATGCTTGGGAACGGCGCCACGGTGGCGGTGAACAGCGGCACCTTCCAGATTGCCAGCACCGCCTCGATCACGGCCGCCAACGGCAACCTCACTTACAAGGTCGCGAGGGGGGCCAACCTCTCGGTTCCGGCGGGCGGCCTGACGATCGGCGCCAATCAGACCCTCCGCGGCAGCGGCACCATCAGCGGAACGGTGACCATCGCCAACGACGGCCGCATCGACCCCAACGCCCTGAACGGACCCGGGCTGTTGAACGTGAACAACCTCACTCTGCAGGGCGGTTCGATTCTCACCTGGACGGTCAGCAGCGCCCTCACCGATACGAACTTCGACAGCCTTTATACCTCGAGCAAGATCCTCGGCACCGGCACCTTGAATCTGCTCGGGGCATCTTCGGGCAACAGGATCGAGATCGATGTCCTGCCACTGACGCTCCAGGGCACCAGCGCACCGATTTACGACCTGGGCTTCCAGGCCACCTGGCGCATCGCCGAATTCAACTCCGTCTTGGGGTTCTCGCCGGACAAGTTCGCGTTCTTGGACTCTTCTTCGCAAATCGACGAGAGCTTGCTGAGCGTCACAAACGTCGGCGGCAGCCTGTACGTGGTGTACGCCGTGCCGGAACCTGCCACCGTGCTGGGCCTGGCGAGCCTGGGCTTTCTGGGTACGAGAGTGCTGCGGCGACGCATGCTCCAGCTCACCCGAAAGCCCCAGCTTGGAACGTGAGGCGTTCGAGTTTCGTGACAATCACGGTCCCGCTATGGCTCGCACTCGCTGACGCGACCTGCCCGCAAGTCGGACTCCACGGTTGACTCGAATTGGTTAGAATCCGCGGATTTCGCAATCGGCGTAGGCGAAATCCGCGGTTTGAACGGCCAAGGCGCAACATGGCCCGGTGGCGGGCTCATGACTTGCCCCACGTGTCATTGAGTATCCCGTTGACAAACTCCCAGCCCGAGCGTTTCAATGCCTGCCCATCCCAGACCTCGGCTTGAAGCGTCAGGAAGGCTGCCTCGTAGCACTCGGCAGAGGCGAACACCTCAGGTTCATGCGTGAGTTTTTCCATTCGCCCTACCCGTCTCAACTCTGCGGGCTGCCGTTCCTATTGCCGCGCCGCACAAGGCTCCGTCACCGGGTTCCGGGCGGCAAACGCAGCGAACTGCTCGTGCAGTCGCTCGAAGTTCGGATGGCCGTACCGCTTCTCGACCATCGACGACTTCATTCGGCGAGGTTCGACTGAAAGCCATCCTGGGTCAGGACTCGAACCACGCGACTTGCCAAATCGTCAATCAGAGCTTTATTTTACATGAGATTTCGCTCAGTTCTCTTCTTGATACCGCGTGTCGCTTGCTGGCACCTGTCAGGTGCGGTCGCAACACCTGCGCGAGTCACAAAATGAGAAACCCTCGACAGCAACGAGAGTTGCAGCCGAGGGTTCGCGGTTCGAGTTGAGACCATACCTAGATCAAGCTCCCCGAGTAGGACTCGAACCTACAACAAACCGGTTAACAGCCGGTTGCTCTACCATTGAGCTATCGGGGAATCGAAGAACCGGTCGTCTTGATTTATAAGGCCACGCTGGACCGGCGACAAGTGGAGTCATTCAATACAAACACCTTCCTTCACCCTCTACGGAGTCCGTCTATGCGTCTCGCTACGATTCTTACACCGTTCGGACCTCGTGCGGCAGCACAAGTCGGCGAGGCTTACGTCGATCTCCATGCGACAGACCCCGGACTCCCCATCTCGGTTCGCTTCCTGCTCGCAGGAAGTGCCACCGTTCGCCAAGCGGCGGCCGAGGCGGCGGCTTCCCCCAGGGCCGTGAAATATGCTGCGAATGCCGTCAAACTCCTGCCGCCTGTGCCGGATCCGGGGAAAATCGTCTGCATCGGCCTGAATTATCGCGACCATGCCATCGAAGGCGGACAGCCGATCCCCACCGAACCGGTCGTGTTCGGAAAATTCCCCAACACACTGATTGCCCACGGCGATCCGATCAAGATTCCCCGTGTCGCTCAGAAGACCGATTACGAAGCTGAGCTGGTCATCGTCATCGGTAAAACCGGCAAACACATCCCGGACGACAAATCCGCGTTCGATTACGTCGCGGGGTACACGATCGGGCACGATGTCTCCGCTCGCGACTGGCAATTCAAGGGGAACGAAAAGCAGTGGATGCTAGGCAAGACTTTTGACACCTTCGCACCCACGGGGCCCGTGCTCGTGACGGCTGACGAGGACATCGACCCGCACAATCTCAAGATCCAGCTTCGGCTCAACGGCGAGACGATGCAGAACTCGTCCACCAAGGAGTTCATCTTCGGCGTGCCGGCGCTCTTGAGTTATCTGACGCAGGTGATCACGCTGGAGCCGGGCGACCTGATCTTCACGGGCACGCCGCCGGGCGTCGGGATTGCTCGCAAGCCGAACCCCGTGTTGTTGAAGGCGGGGGATGTCGTGGAGGTCGAGATCGAGAAGATCGGCGTGCTACGTAATCCCTGCGTCGCCGAGTGAAATCAGACCCTCCAATCCAGAAGGGCTCCAGGTGTCGCAGAAGTTCCCGCGCTCCGCTCCGAAGCCCCCGCAAAACGCGGCTATCAAGGGTCAAGGTATCAACGACTGTCCGAGAAATGAGCGAGCCGACTCGTCGCACGTCGGTTGATTCCAGCGCCGGCACTCCCACCCTCGGGTGGAATCATGTCGAACGCTGGAATCACTTCCTCATCAAGCTTAACCTCAAGACCGCACTCGATTTCCGAATTGGGTCGATGACTGGAATCACATACAGTCACCGACGCGATAAGCGTCCATGGTTCTGGTGGAGCTGGCAGAGGTTGACTCGGAAATCTCGATGATTGTTGATGCACCAGATCTAAATCCGTGAGCGCCGATAGCGTGCGATCAACTCGTTCGTCGAGCTATCGTGCTTGAGGTCGCTCTTGGACTCCAGTTCCGGCACGATGCGTTGGGCCAGCACTTTGCCCAGCTCGACGCCCCACTGGTCGAAGGGGTTGATGCCCCAGATCACGCCCTGCGTGTAGACGCTGTGTTCGTACAGCGACACCAATGCCCCCAGCACCTCCGGCGTCAGCGTCTCGGCGAGGATCGTGTTCGAAGGCCGATTGCCCGGGAACGTTTTGTGCGGCACCAGCCAGTCCGGCACGCCCTCGGCCTTGCACTCCTCGGCGGTCTTGCCGAAGGCGAGCGCTTCCCCCTGGGCGAAGACGTTCGCCATCAGCAAGTCGTGGTGGTTGCCCAAAGGGTTGAGCGACTTGCAGAAGCCGATGAAGTCACAGGGGATCAGGTGCGTTCCCTGGTGGATGAGTTGATAGAAGCTGTGCTGGCCGTTGGTGCCGGGCTCGCCCCAGAAGACGGGACCGGTGTCGTAATCGACCGGTGACCCCGCGAGGGTCACGCGCTTGCCGTTGCTTTCCATCGTGAGTTGCTGAAGGTACGCGGGGAATCGCTTCATGTACTGGTCGTAAGGCAGCACTGCCACAGTCTGCGAGCGGAAGAAGTCCGCGTACCACACGTTCAGCAGGCCCATCAGCACCGGCAGGTTGCGGTCGAACGGGGCGGTGCGGAAGTGCTCGTCCATGCCGCGGAAGCCCGCGAGCATCTTGCGGAAGTTCTCGGGCCCGACAGCCAGCATCGTCGAGAGGCCGATGGCCGAATCCATCGAGTAACGGCCGCCGACCCAGTCCCAGAAACCGAACATGTTGGCGGTGTCGATGCCGAACTTCGAGACCGCGTCCGCGTTCGTGGAGAGCGCGACGAAGTGCTTCGCGATCGCCTGATCATCCTTCAGTGTCGCGAGCGTCCAGGCCCGGGCGGAGTGGGCGTTGGTCATCGTTTCGAGCGTGGTGAACGTCTTCGACGCGATGATGAAGAGCGTTTCCGCCGGGTCGAGATCGCGCGTGGCCTCGGCGAAGTCGGTGCCGTCGACGTTCGAGACGAATCGGCAGGTGATGTTGCGGTCCGAGTAATGGCGGAGCGCTTCGTACGCCATCACCGGCCCGAGATCCGAGCCGCCGATGCCGACGTTCACGATGTTGCGGATTCGCTTGCCGGTGAAGCCCGTCCAGGCGCCGCTGCGGATCTTGTCCGAGAAGGCGGCCATGCGATCGAGAACGTCGTGAACGTCCGGCACGACGTTCTTGCCGTCCACGTTGATGACGGCACCACGCGGGGCTCGCAGGGCGACGTGGAGAACGGCACGGTTCTCGGTGGTGTTGATCTTGTCGCCGCGGAACATGGCATCGATGGCCGGCCGCAATCCGGATTCGTTGGCGAGTTCGATGAGAAGCTTCAGAGTGTCGCTGGTGACGCGGTGCTTGCTGTAGTCAAGGAAGAGCCCCGCCGCCTCGACGGTGAGCCTTCGCCCGCGGCCGGGATCGTCCGCGAAGAGTCGACGAAGGTGGACATCTTTGATGGTGGCAAAATGGCCCTGGAGGTTTTTCCACGAGGCTCGTTCGCGAAGCGAGGTCGGCATCAAAATCTCCGAGTAGAGCAACGAGGGAGTCGTGAGGTGATGGTAACGCGCCGCGAAGCAGGGACAACCGCCGAACTCCGAAGTTGGTCGTAAGCGACTCGGAATGGGAAGTTTTGGTCCGACTGGAACACACAGAATCGACTGACCCAAAGCGAAGAGTCCGTGAAGCTTGCCTCCCCTGACCGAAAGTCCTGCCATCGAGACTCTCGGGCTCATTGACGACGGACTTGGTTTTGTCTATCCTTTTTATTGCCTACCCCACGTGAGCCAGGCCTGAAGGCTCACGGAAAATCCTCCCCCAAAGATTTGTATTGACCCGGCGGCCTTTCGGTTCGCTGGTGAGTTGTTCGTTGAAGGAGTGGACCGCGTGATGCGATCTCTTCGTTGCCCCGGGCCGGTTTCGAATCGACGTTCCTTCCTCCAGGTTGGTGCGCTTGGCACCCTGGGGCTGACACTCGATCAGTTCTTTCGTCTGCGCTCCGCCAAGGGGGCCGAGCCAGGCAAGAAGGGCCCGCGAGCGGAATCGTGCATCCACATCTTCCTGCCCGGCGGCATGGCCCAGCAGGAGAGCTTCGACCCCAAGCCGTTCTCGCCGGTCGAATATCGCGGGGACATGGGAAGCATCCCCACGAAGATCGAGGGTGTGCATTTTAACGAGTGCCTGAAGAACACCGCGGCGATCGCGGACAAGATCGCTGTCGTTCGCAGCATGACTCACGGCGAGGCGGCCCACGAGCGCGGCACCCATAACATGTTCACGGGCTATCGGCCCAGCCCCGCGATCGTCTTCCCCAGCATGGGCAGCGTGGTGAGCCATGAGCTCGGCGTGCGGAACAACCTGCCGCCTTACGTCGCCGTGCCTTCGATGGTGGCGAACTTCGCGGGCAGCGGTTACCTCTCGAGCGCGTACGCCCCTTTCGCCCTGGGTGCGGACCCCGCGAGCGGCGGCTTCAAGGTGCAGGACCTCACGCTGCCCGGCGGCGTCACGTCCGAACGGTTCACGACGCGGAAGACGATGCTCGACGCGGTGAATGAGCACTTCCAGTCCAAGGAAAAGTCCGACAACCTCGACGCGATGGACACCTTTTACCAGCGAGCGTACGGCCTGATCTCCAGCGAGAAGGCCCGGGCCGCGTTCGACATCGACGCCGAGCCCGCGAAGCTTCGTGACGAGTACGGCCGCAACCCCGCGGGCCAGCGGTTCCTGATGGCTCGTCGGCTCGTGGAATCGGGCGTGCGGTTCGTCTCCGTGCACTACGCAGGATGGGACTTCCACGGCCAGATTACACAGTCGACGCGGCAGCATCTTCCGGGCTTCGACCAGGCCTTTGCCAGGCTCGTCACCGACCTCGACTCTCGTGGGCTGCTGGACACGACGCTGATCATCGTTTCCAGCGAATTCGGGCGGACGCCGAAGATCAACCCCTCCGCGGGCCGCGACCATTGGCCGAAGGTCTTCTCGGTCGCTCTCGCCGGCGGCGGCATCAAGAAGGGCCTCGCTTACGGCAAGTCCGACGCGACCTCCTCCGAGCCCGACGAGGACGCAATGACCGTCGAGGATCTCGCCCACACCGTCTACGATTGCCTGGGTATCGACGCGGAGAAGAAGCTCATGTCCCCAGGCGACCGGCCGATCGACATCGTCCGCGACGGCAAGACGCGCAAGGAATTGCTGGCGTAGGTCTCGCACCCTCCGTTTGGCATCGCGAGCTGTGTCACCGGTGCTTGGTATCGCGCAGCGGCGAGACGCCGGTGCCACAGTCCCACAGTCCTGGGGGTTTTGAACCCACCATGAAACATTCGGTTCCGAGATTTCGAGTGACGCGAGCTAATATCATGTCCGTCTCTCGTTTCTCCCTCTGCGTTCTCATTGTCCTTTCCGCCTCCCTCGCTTCGGCCGCCAGCCCGACTCTTGCGAACATCCTTCCCCGCGGAGCTCAGCGTGGCACCGAGGCGAAGCTCGTCTTCACCGGCAACAACCTCGGCGATGCCCAGGAAGTGCTCGTCCATTACGCCGGCATCTTCGTCAAGGAGATGAAGGTGGCCAACCCCACCACCCTCAGTGTCACCGTCGCCATCGCCCCGGACTGCCGGCTTGGCGAGCACGCCTTCCGCGTCCGCACCGCGACCGGTCTTAGCGACCTTCGTACGTTCTGGGTCGGAGCGTTACCAAGCGTTGACGAGGTCGAGCCGAACAACGAGTTCGAGAAGCCGCAGTCGATCACGTTGAACTCGACCGTGCATGGCATCATGCAATCGGAAGATGTCGACTACTTCGCGATCGAGTGCAAGAAGGGCCAGCGACTCTCGGTCGAAGTTGAAGGCATGCGGCTTGGCAATACCTTCTGGGATCCCTTCGTGGCCATTCTCGATGCGAAGCGATTTGAACTCGCGACCAATGACGACTCCCCGCTGCTTGGTCAGGACGCGGGCTGCTGCGTGATTGTGCCTGCGGACGGCAAGTACCTCGTGATGCTCCGTGAGAGTTCGTACGGCGGCAACGCGGCGAGCTACTACCGCCTGCATGTCGGCACGTTTCCCCGGCCCACCGCTGTGATCCCTTCAGGGGGGAAGCCCGGTGAGGAACTCGAAGTCCGCTTCCTCGGCGATCCCAGCGGCGAGATCAAGCAGCGTGTGAAACTGCCAGCCGCGGCACCGTCGCACTTCCGCCTACACTGCGAGACGCCCGAGGGTGTCAGCCCCACTGGATTCAAATTCCGCCTTGTCGACCTGCCTCACGTCGTGGAGAGCGGGCCGAACAACGCTCCGAGTACCCCGTTTGCGATCACGGTCCCTGGAGCGGTCCATGGCGTGATCGGGAAGCCGGGGGAGGTGGACTACTACAAGTTCCCCGCGAAGAAAGGCCAGGCCTTCGATGTCCGCTGTTACGCCCGCCAGGCTGGCTCGCCGCTCGACCCGGTCGTGCATGTCGGCGTCTTCAACGGTGCGTATATCGCTGGCAACGACGACACCATCGGCCCGGATAGTTCGCTTCGTTTCGTGGCTCCGGACGACAAGGAGATTGTCGTCTGGGTGCATGACCATCTTTTGAAGGGCGGGGCCGATTTCTTCTACCGTCTGGAGATCACGACCCCGGCTCCGTCGGCCCGGCTGTGCCTTCAGAAGGCGGACCTGAGCAACGTGTTGAATCAGGAACGCCAGGCGATCCAGGTGCCTCGCGGCGGGCGGTTCGGCACGCTGCTGATCTCGCTTCGCGAGGATCTTAGCGGGCCTCTGACGATGGGTCTCGACAAGCTACCCGCGGGCGTGAGGATGGACGCCGAGGCCATGGACCCCGGCCAGGGCATCGTGCCCGTGGTGTTCGAGGCAAAGCCGGATGCGGTGGTTGGCGGCCACCTCACGGAACTCATGGTGAAGCATGCAGCGGATCCCAACGTCGTGATCCGCAAGGAAAACTGGCAGGATATTCCCTTCGTCCTCGGCCAGAACCAGACAATCTTCTCGCGCCACGTCGCGGACCGGGTCGCGGTCGCGGTGACGGCGGAGTGCCCGTACTCGATCGAGGTGATCGAGCCGAAGGTGCCGATCGTTCAGAATGGTTCTTACAACCTGCGCGTGGTGGCGAAGCGAGCGGCCGGTTTCACGGGACCGATCAATGTGCATCCTCTCTGGCAGCCTCCGGGAGTGAGTTTCGTGCCCGCCGCCACGATCGTTGCGGGTGCGAACGAGACGACCCTGGCGATGAACGCCGCGGGCAATGCGCAGGTCCGCAAGTGGAGGACGGCGCTCCTCGCCGTTGCAACGGTCGGCGACGGGCCGCTTTGGACCTCCTCGCAGATGTTCACGGTGGAGGTGGCTCCGCCGCTGGTCGCGATGACGATGGAACGCCCCGCGGTCGAGCAGGGGGCGCAGACGCAACTCTTTTGCAAGCTGACCGTGACAGCCCCCTTTGAAGGCAAAGCCAAGGCGACGATCCTCGGTCTGCCGCCGAAGGTCGCATGCCCGGATCTGGAGTTCGACTCGAACGCGAAGGAACTTGCGTTCCCGATCACCGCGGACAAGGGCAGTGCGGTCGGCAAGCATGGCGGCATCTTTTGCCGGGTCGTGCTGGAGAAGAACGGCGAGTCGATCGTGCAAGCCGCCGGCGGCACCGAACTTCGCGTGGATGCGCCGCTGCCTCCGAAGGTGGCCGTGACCCCGCCTCCGACGGCGACTCCAATGCCGATGCCGATGACGCCGGCGCCGGCGCCACCGCAGCCGCCGAAGCGTTTGACGCGACTGGAGCAGTTACGCCTCGAACAGGAGGAACGCGAGAAGGCAGAGCGAGCCAAGAAGTGATACGATGGAGGCGGCAAGGCATTGGGTGGGTAGCAATCATGACGGCAAAGCAGACGCTGATCGAAGTGATTTAACGATGAATGCCCGCACGAGGGAAAGCCAGTGACCGAATCGAAGAATGCTGTTCTCGAAGCGGCTCTCGCGTTACCAATCTCGGAACGTGTCGAGCTGGCAAATACGCTCTACGAATCGCTGCCTTTGGAGGATGACGACTTGCTCGTGGCGGAACTTGACTGTCGGCTCGAAGAGCACATCCGCGGCCGAGATCCAGGCGTGCCGGTCGAACAGATGTTCCGTCAACTTCGCGAGCGACGAACGTGAAACCGGTTATCGTCCATTCGCGAGCGAGAACAGAGATCCACGACGCGGTGGATCACTACAACGAGCAACGGCTTGCCCTCGGGGATCGCTTTGCTTTGGTGGTCGAGGAAGGACTGAATCGTATCTCGCGTCAACCGAAGGCGTTCTCGCCTTGCAGGAAGTATTATCGGAAGTTCGTGCTGAGTGAATTTTCCCTACTCGATTTTTTACCGCGAGTTTGAGAGCTACATTTGGGTCGCCAGCATCCTGCACTCGAAACGGCGTCCCGATGGCTGGATCAATCGCGAACCCGAATGAGTGAGACCATAGCTGCCATGCGATCTTCCGCGTTCCTTACCGTGTGCGTTCTCTCGTTCGGCAGCATCGCCTCCGCGCAGACGCTGGCCGTCTATCCGCCGGACGTGAACCTGGAGACGGCTCGCGATCGGCAGTCGTTTGTCGTGCAGTTCACGCAGGCGGATGGGCTCACGCGGGACGTGACTGAGCAGGCGAAAGTTGCCCTCTCGAACCCGGCGATTGCCCGCGTCGAGAAGAACGCGCTCGCCCCGCTCGCGGATGGGGCCACGGAGATGACGGTCACTTACGCCGAGAAGGTGGTGACGGTGCCAGTGAAGGTGGCCCGGGCAAAAGAGGAAACGCCCGTCAGCTTCAAGCTTGATGTGATGCCCGTGTTCCTTCGCACCGGTTGCAATAGCGGCGGCTGCCATGGTGCGGCTCGCGGCAAGGATGGTTTCCGCCTTTCCCTCTTCGGGTACGACGCCGAGGGTGACCACCATCGCCTCACGCGAGAGCTTCCCGGTCGGCGGATCAACCTCGCTCTGCCGCACGATTCGCTGCTGCTCGAAAAGAGCGCCGGCAAGGTGCCCCACACCGGCGGCAAGCGCATGGAAGTGGGGGACGATTATTACAACGCGCTCATCCGCTGGCTTGAAGCGGACGCGCCGAACGACCCGCCGAACCTGCCGGTGCCCGTCAGCCTCGCGGTGTTCCCGCCCGGTGGCGTGCTCGACGGCAAGGGCGAAACACAACGGCTCGTCGTTCGCGCCAAGTACAGCGACGGCACGGATCGCGATGTCACGAAACTCGCCCTGTTCCTCAGCAACAACGACAACTCGGCGAAGATCGACACCGACGGCCGGGTGACCGCGGGCGAGCGTGGCGAGGCGTTCGTGATGGCCCGCTTCCACACCTTCACCATGGGCGTGCCCTTCATCACGCTGCCGAAGGGGCTTCAATTTGCCTGGCCGAACCCGGCGGAAGCGAACCCGATTGACACGCTCGTTCACGCCAAGCTCAACAAACTTCGCATCGAGCCGTCGCCAACCTGCACCGATGAGAACTTCGTTCGCCGGGTGTATCTGGACATCGTTGGCCTCGTGCCCACGCCCGAGGAACATGCCCGGTTCATGGTGAGCACCCTGCCGAACAAGCGGGATCTCCTCGTCGACGAACTACTGGATCGCAAGGAATTCGCGGAACTGTGGGTGCTCAAGTGGGCGGAACTTCTGCAGATTCGTTCGTCCAACGAAGTCAGCAAAAAGGCGATGCTCCTATACTACACTTGGCTGCAGGAGAAGATCGCCAGGAACGTGCCAACGGACGAGTGGGTCCGCGAACTCCTCGGCGCCAGCGGCGGCACCTTCAAGAGCCCGGCAACGAATTACTATCAGACTGAACGCGACATCCTGAAGCTGACCGAGAACGTGGCTCAGGTGTTCATGGGCATGCGAATCCAGTGCGCCCAGTGCCACAACCACCCGTTCGATCGCTGGACGATGGACGACTATTATGGCTTCGAGGCGTTCTTCAGCCAGGTCGGGCGGAAGCCGGGCGATGACCCGCGTGAGGTGATTGTCTTCAACAGCGGCGGCGGCGATGTGCGTCATCCCGTCGGCGGCCGAGTGATGAAGCCGAAGTTCCTCGGCGGTGCCGAACCCGACGTCGCCGGAAAGGATCGCCGGGTGGTGCTCGCCAACTGGCTGGCCTCGCCGGAGAATCCATACTTCGCCCGCAACCTCGCGAATATCGTCTGGGCTCACTTCTTCGGCCTCGGAATCGTTGACCAGGTGGACGACATCCGCGTCAGCAACCCGGCCTCGAACCCGGAATTGCTTGACGAGCTTGGCAAACGCTTCACCGCGTACCGCTACGACTTCAAGAAACTGGTGCGGGACATCTGCACCTCGAAGGCCTATCAGCGTTCCACGCAGGCGACGTCCACCAATACCGGCGACACCCGCAACTTCGCCCGTGGCCCGATCCGACGGATCCGCGCGGAGACGATGCTGGATGTGATCTCGCAAGTGACGGAGACGAAGAACAAGTTCGCCGGCCTGCCTCTCGGCGCTCGTGCCGTGCAGATCGCGGATGGCCAGGTCAGCACGTACTTCCTCACGACCTTTGGCCGGCCGATGCGCGAGACCGTGTGCTCCTGCGAGGTGAGGCTCGAACCGACACTGAGCCAAAGCCTTCACCTTCTGAATGGCGATACGGTGGGCTCGAAGATTCAGCAGGGGAACGTTGTCGGGCGATTCCTGGCGGAAAAGCGAACGCCGCCCTGGATCATCGAGACGCTCTTTTTCCGCTGCATCAACCGACCTCCGCGGGCGGACGAGATGGCGAAACTCCTCGCGGAAGTGGAGAAGAACCCCAACAAGCAGCAGGCGCTCGAAGATGTGTTCTGGGCGATCCTGAACTCGCGGGAGTTCCTGTTCAATCACTGAACAAGTCCGACCAGGGTCATGGTGCGTCCGTGCCCAGAACTGCGCCGTCAGAGATATGGCAAATTTGTTGAAGTGTCGGGATGCTGATGGAGTAGGACACCTTTCTCACCGAGCCGTCCGCGAACAGAGCGTTCATGCTTCCGGGGTGGGACGAGCCGAACGTGTGGGCCCCCTGGTCGCAGTTGTTCCGCAAGTCCGGAATCACGCCCAGGCTGCCGTCGTTGGTCATGAGCGTGTTATCCATGGCGTAGCTAACGCCGCGATCCCAGCCGGTGACGTAGCCCCAGTTGTCGGTGTAGTCCCAGCTCGTGCCAAGGATGGGCAGGCAGAGGTTTTTCTCGCCCACTGCGAGGGTGTTGCTGGCTCCGTCGTGAATGTCACTGAATCTCATGCGTCCCTTGTCGTAACGACGAAAGAGACCGCCATCCTCATCGAACGAATACAGCGGATCCTTGTTGCCCGGCATGATTCCGTTGCCGTAATAGTCCAGAGCCGACTTATTCCATTCGGAAACCTTCGGACCTCGCCGCGTCGGGCAGTAAAAAACCGGTATGGGCGATCCCATGATGATGTCCAGATCCGTGGAGAAGTAGACGGACGAATACTCCATGTGAGGCAACAGCTGGTAGGCCCAGGAACCACTGTTGCTCTCGGAGGGAGCCGGTGGGTTCCCCGTGGCAGGACCGGGGTAATAAGGGGGATAGTACCAACCGCCGCCGGGGAAGAATCGCTCCGCTTCCTCATAGGAATGCAACGCCACGCCGATCTGATGAAGGTGATTCTGGCACTTCGATCGCGACGCCGACTCCCGCACCTTCTGGATTGCCGGCAACAGCAGGCCGATCAACATCGCGATGATGGCAATCACCACCAGAAGTTCGATGAGCGAGAAAGCTGACCGATGTGGCCGATCACGATTCAGGAATGGTGAGCTTCGCATGTGTTCTTCTCTCCATCAATCTCCCAATCCTAGCATAGATCGGGTGGGGATGGACCAAAATACGGATCCTGTCGCAGGATAAAATCCATGACAATACCATTCAACCATACCGATGGATGAAGGTCGCGTGGTCTATCGAGAGCAGGCCCGAGAAAACCACCAAGCATTATCGCCAACGGTTTCCAGCCGCTTGCGGCGGAGCGCGGTCACCTGGTGAGGAACGCGAGATCGCAGTTCGGCTCCACTTTAACAGGTGATCTCGCTCGTCAACGCTTCGCCGCAAGCGGCTGTCCTTCCCTCGAAAGAGTGGTGCTGACAATCTGACCGTCAGTCACTTTCGCTCCAGGTTCGCCTGGGGCTCTGTGCTGATGACTACCGGTTCTTCAAGGCCCACTCGAAAAACGTGAAGAGCTGGTCGTTCGATTCCTCGTTGGGGCCGTGCATCGGTCGGTTGGTCATGGCCACTCGGTTCTCCTTGCCGAGGAGCTTGTTGACGGCGACCGCGTGGTTGAGCGCCTTCCACCGGGCGGGGAAATCCTCCGAACCGCCGGAAACCAGGAACGGCCGCGGCGCCATCAGGGCGTGAAGCTCATGCAGATCACGGCCCTCGGCCATCATGCGTTTGTACGGTCCGGTTCGCGGATTCTCCGGAGTGATCAGACCGCGTTTGCGTTCGATGCCGTTCTCGAAACCAAGATACCAGGGCTCCCAGTAGTTCACGTTGCTCCGCTTCTCGTCGAAGACCACGCCGGCATCCGACCACGCAGCCGCGGCGAACTTGTCGTAGAGGCAACTGGCAAACATCGCCCACTTGCCCCCGTAAGAGTGGCCCACAATGCCGATTCGCTTGGGGTCCACGTCGGTGCGGTTCGCCAGGGCGTTGTAACAGTTCGATGCCATGTACGCATGGAACGACAGCGGCTGAATCTTGCAGGTCTCCTTGGTGGGATAATACATGTAAGGCGTATCGCCGAGCGACAGTGCCACGAAGCCTCGCTTCGCAAGCTGATAAGCGAAGTCGCGAAGTTCCGCCTTGCCCTTTCCAATGCCCGTATCCGCTTCGTAGTACACCACGACCACCGCGGGGAAGGGGCCCTCGCCGTCCGGCACCAGCAGGTAGGCATCATCCGTCGTCTTGCCCGGGGCGACTTCGAGACGAATCTTGTTCTGGGTCAAGTTCTCTCGCCTCTCCGTCGCGAGCACCTCGACCTTCGGCTTTGCGACCAGTTCCGGCCAGGGGCCCATCAGGCCGTGCCAGGTCTTGAGGATCTCCTGGCGGCGCTTGTCCCATCCCGCGGCGTCCTGCACCATCGCGCCGTCCTTGAACTGCAGCGGAGAGCGATAGCTGCCCAGGTCGCCCGCGAATTCCTGCGGCGGGGCGAAGAACTTGCTGATCTTCTCCGGCGGCGGCGGGGGCAGCTTCACCTTCGCGAGATAGATGCGGCTCTTCTTGTCGTCCTCGTGAGACGAGTAGTAGCTGACCCACAACAGCCCCTGATGCCAGACGAGCCCGGCATAGCTGGTGTCGCCTCCGGAGGGGAGCGTCAGGACGTCCTCGAGCGTGCCCGCCTCCGGGTCGAGAACGCTGACGACTGTTTTCACGGCAGGTTCGTAGTCACGAGTGACGGCGATCAGGCGGCCATCCGGAATTTGCAGGAAGTTCGGCCCGCCGATCCGCCGGGGCAGGGGCTTGAAACTCCATTCCTTGTAAGGCGCCTTGCTGATGCCGACCCAGCCGCTCTTATCCCCACCCTCGCGGCGGATGAGGGCAACCATCCGGCCATCCGGAAGGAAACGCAGCGTCGATTCGTTCGGATGGCCGGGCACGTCGAGTGAGGTGACAAGGTTGAACTTCTCCCCGTCGGCGCTGGAGACGAGCTTGAGCTTCCAGTCCGCGGGGCCGGGCGGCACCTTTCCCGTGTTGGCGGCGTTCTTCGCCTCGGGCGTGGTGCGGGCCGTGGCATTGTAAGTAAGCCCGTAGGCCGTGCCGTTCTGCCAGGTCACGCGCCACAGCCACTCTTCCGCTTCGAGGATCTTCTTCGGCTCGCTCCAAAGGATGCCATCGCGGGAGAACGACACACGCGGGTGTCGGCCCTTCAAGGTTTTGCCTTCGTAGTACGAGCCGCCCATCACCATCATCAACCGGCCGTCCGCGGTGATGGAGAGCTTCGGATCGCGAAGGTCGACGCCTTTCTCACCCACGAGTGATGCGGATTCCCAGGTCTTGCCATCCGCGGAGGTGAGCACCCGGCACTTGCCGTCACCGCCCACATGGGCGTCCGCTTCGCGGAACGAACAGTACCAGCGGTCCCCGAAGCGAATGAGATCCGTGAAGGCGTTGTGTGGCCCTTCCTCCCAGATCTTCGCAACGGAGACAAGCTCGGCTTCCACGGCAAGGAGAGAAGTCGTCGCGAGGAAAACGAGGCAGCCAGCCATGGCATGGCGAGACATTGTTGCGATCTCCAAACTCAAGAGAGTGGCGAGCGATGGAAGGTGATCATATCCGCAGCCACGGAGAGATGCCAATTCCGGATTCCGGATTCACGATTCCAAACTCGAGGGGAAACCTCAATCAGAGTGGGCGGATCATGGCAATCAATCCTTCTCCTGGATGCCATAGGCCCGGAAGCTGGACGAACCGAGGGCCCCGGTCTTGCCCTCCTTGCGAATCACGCCGGGAATGGGCGATGTCGTAAAGAGCGCGTAGTCCGGCTTGCCGTAGCTCCGCACGACATCACCAAGGCCTGTTTGCGAGTTGTACCCGATCGACACCGGGTCGAATAAGGCCACGACATCGCCATGAAGGAAGGCAAGCTTGCCGCCGTCCGGCGAGACCGTGGGCAACCCGACGATTCCGGAGAAGCCCGCCAGATATCGGAGGCTTCTCGCCACTCCAGGCGAAACCGAGGGCCGAGAGGGAAACTCATGCAGTCTCACGACGACGTAACTGACGGAGAGGGGTTGGGTTCGCCTTGCTCGCGGAATACAACGTCTTACCATGGCGAACAAACCACGATCGTCGGAATCCGCTGAGCTGCCGCCGTTTTATGCGATGGTTCACTCGGGCCTTGAACCGGTGACCGCTGACGAGATCAATCGCGACCTCGGCGGCGAGGTGAAGAAGACCTCTCGCGGCCTTGTCGTTTTCCGGCTCGATACTCTGAATCCCGATGTGCTGAAGCTTCGCACTTGCGAGGATGTCTTCCTGCTCGCTTGGGGGTCGGACACGCTGACTTACAAGGCGGACGATCTCCAAACCATCCGCACCTGGACGGCCCGAAAAGCGAAGTGGGAGTCGCTGTTTCGGCTGCATCACCTGCTCAAGCCGAAGACGAAGGGAAAGCCCACATATCGCATCGTCTGCCAGATGCAGGGTGAGCACGGCTACCGCCGTAACGACGCTCGCGATGCCCTGCGTGCCGGCCTGGCCGGGAAGATTCCGCACGGCTGGCTGCCGGCGGACGAGAACGCCTGGATCGAGATCTGGCTCACGATTCAAGGCAAGACGGCGGTCTGCGGCGTGCGGCTCTCCGATCGCACCATGCGCCACCGGACGTACAAACTCGAACACGTGGCGGCGTCGCTCCGACCCACCATGGCCGCGGCGATGGTCCGCCTCGCGGGCGTCGGCCCTGGTATGGCCGTCCTCGATCCCATGTGCGGCGCCGGCACCATCCTTGCCGAGGCCATGGAGCTCAGCAAGCAGCGGAAGTATGCCACCGTGCATGTGTTCGGCGGGGATAACGATCCGCATGCGGTCTTCACCGCGAACGAGAATCTCGTACGTGTCGGACCCGTCGACGTGGCCCGGTGGGACATCGCACGGTTGCCGCTGGCGGAACAGTGTGTGGACCGCGTGATCTGCAACCCGCCCTTCGGCGTGCAGCTCGCGAAGCCCGAGGAAATCCCGGCGATGTACGAGATGCTTGCCCGCGAGTGTGACCGGGCCCTGCGGCCGAACGGGAGGGCCGTGTTCATCACTTCCGAGCAGGAAACACTTCGCGCGTTGCTGCTTCAGAGAGGCTGGTCGCCAAGTCGGCAACTTCGCGTCCGCATCCTCGGGCAGTCCGCCACCATCAGCGTCTGGCAGAAACCCGAGGCTTGAGATACGATGAATCTCGTGACCTCAGAATTCGGAACGGATGAGGCTGGAACGAGGCGGCCGAAAGCCGTGAATGCGACGCCATGTCGAGGATGAGTGAATGTCCGTGACGTACACTTGCCCGAACTGCAATGCGAGCCTGCGGACGGGGAACCCCCTCAAGCCAGGGCGAGTGGTGCCCTGTCCCAAGTGTAAGGAATCGTTTATCCCGGTTCCTATCGACGACATCGACGACGAAGTGGCTCCCGCCAAGGCGGTGTTCAAACTCGCGGACGATCCACCTTCTTCCAAAAAGCCCGCCCGAAAGTCGGAACCGAAACCGGAAACCAAGCCCGAGCCTCCTCCGCCCGCGGCGAAGAAGCCCTTTGATGACGACGACGACGAAGACGCGGCGTCGGTTCGCAAGGGGTACGGCGTTCAACTGGAATCCGAGGAGGAAATCGCTCGAATCGAGGCCAACAAACCCAAGTTCGGCGAGGTCGCGGACAAGTTCGCCCGCAGCGCCCGCGGTCCCGCAATGGCCATGCTCGTGCAACCGGCGAACGTGCTCACCTTCAGTGGTTTCGCGACCTCGGTGGCGGGAATCTTTCTCTTCGTTTACGGAATGTGGCCGCTCGTCTTCAGCGAGGCACCCCCCGGCGACGAGGAAACGGAAGAAGCAATCTTCCTCATGCTTGGCGGCGGCATGGTCTTCATCTGGGGAGGCGTCGTTTGTATCGGCGCGAGCATGATGCACAACTTGCAGTCGTACACCATGGCCATGGTCGGAGCCGTCATGGGTGTCCTCCCGTTGCTCGCCGGTGCGTACGCCCTGGCCATGCTGCGAAACCCCAAGGTGATCGCGGGCTTTGAGGAAGTGGATATCGACGAGGAACCCGAGAAGAAAGACGACGACGAGGAGGATGATGATGAGGACGAGGATGAAGACGATTGAAACTGGCTCTTCCTTACGAAGAGCGGGGCCGAAGTCCTGCTCTTTCCACTTTCCTGGATCCCAGGCTCATTCCTTTTCTTGCGGCTCTGCGACGTTGCGGCTGTATCGCGCCAGCAGCATCTGCACGGCCTGGATCGTCTGCCATTCGCTGAAGCCGATCTTGATCTCGGTCCCATCCTCGTTGGCTTCGATGTTCTCGACGGAGGTGGTCAGGCCGCGGTGCAAGTAGTCCAAGATTTCCGCCAGTCGAGCCGCCTGAGCCGGGCTGAGTTTCATGGGCAGCGGGGGGATGTCGTCGTCGAAGGCAGACCACATTGCGGGTTGGTCGTTGTCGATCGATTTGCGAGCCCCGGTCGTGTTGATCGATGCCCCGGCCGCCGCGAGTTCCTCCGCACGGATCGTCTGGGCCTGGGAGCCACCATTGGCGGGGATCGTGCCATTCTTGCGGGCCGAAATCTCCTCCATGGTGCCGAACAGCAGCATCGACCGACCAATCGATACCTGATCGCCGGGCCGCAGTCGGCGAATCTGAATCGCCGAGCCATTCACCCGGGTGCCGTTGGTGCTGTCGAGGTCGGTAAGGATGATGTCGTTGTCTTCGATCTGAACCTTGGCGTGATACCGGCTCACGCGCTCGTCATTGAGTCGCAGGGCGTTCCCTTCCTCGCGGCCGATGGTCACGGGAATGGGGATGTCGCGAAACACACGTCCCTTATCGACACCTTCCAACACGAGAAAAGTCACGCTACGCATGAAAGGTTCCTGCTCACGACTGATTCTGGACAGCCACGAACCCGCACAAACGACTAATTTCTATCTATAGCATAAACCTGGTTTCAATTCGTGGCGAGACAATCCGATTCGACGATTTTTCTTTCACCGCAGTCTGTGCAGCTTCGCGCCACGTGTCAACTTCGTGATGCGGAAGGATCGAATGAACGCCAGAGAGCTTGAACCCGCGACGCCAGATCGGGTTCGTCCATGGAGCAGGAAAGGCAGCCCGTGAGCTTGCGGAACCAGGTGAGCTGCCGTTTCGCGAACTGCCGAGTGTGCGTCTGGATGAGCGTTATGCACTCGCCGAGGGTGGTGCCGTCGCCGTCGAGGTGGGCGAGAAGTTCACGGTAGCCAAGGGCCTGGCGCGATTCCCGGCTCAACGGGCGGGGCAGGGCACGGAGGGATTGAACTTCGTCGAGGTAACCTTCCGCGAACATCTGGTTCACGCGACGATCGATACGCTCGTACAGCATCTCCCGTGGCAGGTCGAGGCGGACGCAGGGAATCATTCGCCCTGGCGGGGCCTCGTCTGGCGATTCCGCGAACGCGGGCGAGTCCCACGTCTGCTGCCACTCCGAGATCGGCCGGCCGGTGAGCGTGTGAATTTCCAGGGCCCGCACCACCCGGCGAACGTCGTTGAGGTGCAGTCGGGCTGCGGTTCGCGGATCGACCACGGCGAGCCTGGCGTGGAGTTCTTCCCGGGGTTCCGCCTCGAGTTGCTTTCGTAGCGACTCATCCGCGGGCGGGCTGTCGAAGAGGCCGTGCAACAGCGATTTCAGATAGAAGGGCGTTCCCCCCACGAACAACGGCCGTTTCCCGCGTGTGACAATCCCCCGGCAGGCCTCCGCGGCACGGTCGAGCCACCAGGCGACATTCGCGGATTCCCACGGGTCGAGCACGTCGATCAGGTGGTGCGGAACACGTTCCCGCTCGGCCCGGCTGGGCTTCGCCGTGCCGATGTCCATGCCGCGGTAAAGTGTCATGGAATCCATCGCGACGACCTCGAGCCCCAGGCGTTCGGAAAGATCGAGTGCGAGCGCGGACTTGCCACAAGCCGTCGGCCCGGTGAGGATGAGGGCGTGTGCGAATGGATCCTCCATGGGGTCAATTTACCAGATTGGGCCGATGAATCCTCACACGTTTGAACTCCGCAACCTCCAAACCCCGCGCCGGCCTTACAAGGTCGCCATCTTCGATTTCGATGGCACTCTCTCGCTGTTCCGCGAGGGCTGGCCGAAGATCATGATCGACATGATGGTCGCCGGCTTGAAGGAACAGAACCTCCTTCGCGAGCCGGAAACCGAGGCGTGGAGATACGTCGAGGACTTCGTGATGACGCTCAACGGCAAGCCGAGCATCTTCCAGATGCAGCGTTACACCGAGGAGATTCGCACCCGCGGCGGCAGGGCCGAGGACCCGCTCATATACCTTGATGAGTATCACCGCCAGTTGCTCGCGGTGGTGCGGAGGCGGCACGAGGAAGTCTTGAGCCACGAGGCGAATCCCGCGGAGTGGGCGGTGCCGGGAGTCCACGCGCTCCTGGAGCACCTCACCCGCCACGGCGTGAAGCTGTACCTCGCCAGCGGCACGGTGGTCACGTACGTCCGCGAGGAGGCGAACCTCCTGGACGTCGCTCGTTTCTTCGGCCCCCACTTTTACGCCCCGGCCGACGACTCCGGCACCTTCAGCAAGCGCGGCGTCATCGAGAAACTCCTCGTGGACGAAGGGATCGACGGCAGCGACCTCCTCGGCTTCGGCGACGGCGTGACGGAGACGCAGGAAGTCAAGCGTGTCGGCGGCACCGCCATCGCCGTCGCCAGCGTAGAGCGCGGCCTCGACGGCGTCCACGCGGACAAGCGCGAACGCCTCCTCGCCGCCGGCGCCGATGCGGTGATCGCGGACTTCCGAGACGAGGCCGACTGGCTGCCATGGTTGATGAATCGCTAATCGCCCGATTAGGCCTGTGGCA
>Ga0105044_10003176_pt1 | contig 22524 bp, 20 predicted proteins | sample MAT01_FD_78092 | JGI IMG/M metagenome (GOLD analysis project Ga0105044, IMG submission 78092) | Freshwater microbial communities from Lake Fryxell liftoff mats and glacier meltwater in Antarctica - MAT-01 | ecosystem: Environmental > Aquatic > Freshwater > Ice > Liftoff microbial mat | place...
GCCGCTGCGCCTGCAGGCGCAACGGCGTTCGCAGGCTCGCCGCTTCGCGGCTCGAGTCAGCACCCCCGGCCGCTGCGCCTGCAGGCGCAACGGCGTTCGCAGGCTCGCCGCTTCGCGGCTCGAAAGCCCTGCTCACCCCTTCTGTGCGGCCAACTGCATATCCAACTTGCGCTTCTTCTCTTCCCGTGCCATCCACCACCAACCGATAAACGCGGCAACAAAGACCACGCCAATCATGATGGTCGCCAGCGCGTTGATCTTCGGACTGACGCCCAAACGCACCGATGAAAACACTTTCATCGGTAAGGTCGTGGAAGCGGGTCCTGAAACAAAGCTGGTGACCACCAGGTTGTCCAAGGACAGAGTGAATGCCAACAGCCAGCCGGCGACCAAGGCGGGGGCAATCATGGGTAATGTGATCAGGAAAAACACCTTGGCGCGATTGGCTCCCAGGTCCATCGCGGCTTCCTCAATACTCTTGTCGACCTCGCTCAAGCGCGATGACACCACCACCGTAACGAAGGACACGCAGAAGGTCACGTGCGCGATCCAGATGGTCATGATGCCGCGGCTGCCGAACACGCCAAACCAGTCCGACATACTGACGAACAACAACAGCAGCGAGAGACCGGTAATGACTTCGGGCATCACCAAGGGTGCGGTGATGAGGCCGCCAAACAGGGTCTTGCCGGGGAAGCGGGCGAAACGCGTGAGCATCAGCGAGGCCATGGTGCCAATCACCACCGAGGTGGTCGCGGTGTAGAAGGCGACGCGCAGGCTGACCCATGCCGCGTTGAGCATCTGCTCGTCACGCATCAACTCGCCATACCACTTGACCGAAAATCCAGACCACACGGTCACCAACCGCGACTCGTTGAACGAGTAAATGATTAAGCTCAGCATTGGCGCTTACAAAAAAACGAAGCCCAGCGCCAACCAGACCGTGGATACCTTCGGCGCGGAGAGTCGCTTCATGTCAGTCGGCCCTCCATCTCTTTCGCCTGATAGTGATGGAACATGGTGATCGGCACGATCAGCAGAATCAGCATCACGATGGCCACCGCCGAGGCCACTGGCCAGTCGCGATTGCTGAAAAACTCCTGCCACAGTACGCGGCCGATCATCAGCGTATCCGGCGCGCCGAGCAGCTCCGGAATAACGAACTCACCGACCACCGGAATCATCACCAGCATCGAGCCGGCGATGATGCCGGCCTTGGACAGCGGCACGGTGATCTTCAAGAACGCCTGCCAAGGCTTGGCGCCGAGGTCGAAAGCCGCCTCAATCAAGCGCTGATCGTGCTTGACCAGATTGGCGTAAAGCGGCAGCACCATGAACGGCAAGTAGGTGTAAACGATGCCGATATAGACCGCCACATCGGTGTGCAAGATGTGCAGGGGCTGATCGATGACGCCTAGCCACATCAGGAAGTTATTGAGCAGGCCGTTGTTCTTCAGGATGCCGATCCAAGCGTAGACGCGGATCAGGAACGAGGTCCACGACGGCAGCACCACCAGCATGATCAGCACGTTGCGAACCGACGCATCCGCACGGGCAATGGCGTAGGCCATCGGATAGCCCAATAGCAGGCACAACAGTGTCGAGATTGCCGCAATCTTCAGCGAGCTGACATAGGTCTTGAAGTACAGACTGTCACGGACCAGGTACAGGTAATTGTCGAGATTGAGGACGATCTGCAGCAGGTTGTCGGTGATCTGCAGCAGGTCGGTATACGGCGGAATCGCGATCTGGCTTTTCGCAAACGAAATCTTCAGGACGATGGCAAAAGGCGCTGCAAAAAACAGCAGCATCCATACGTACGGAGGCACGATCACCAGCCAGCGACCACCCGGCAGCAGCTTCTGCAGGCGCTGAGTCCAGGCGTTCATGAGGTCAACACGACACCGGAGTTTTCGCCCCAAGAGAGCCACACCGTGTCATTCCAGGTGAAGGCTTCCGACGCCCAGCGGCGCGCGTTCAAATGATTGGCCATCAGCTTCAAACCGCTTGGCAAACGCACGTGATAGACCGAGTGGCTGCCGAAATAGGCGATGTCCTCAACGATGCCTTGGGCTTTGTTGTACTGGCCCTCCGGTTCGGCTTTGGAGATCTCCATTTTCTCCGGACGCAGAGCAAAGCCGACCTCCTGACCCTCAAACCCGCTGATGCCATGGCCAAGATAGATTCCGTGCGGCAGCTGCGGGCTTTGAATCACTACAAAGTCTTTTTCGTCCTCTGTAATTCGGCCTTCGATCATGTTCACCGAGCCAATGAAGCTGGCCGTGAAACGACAATTCGGCTGCTCGTAAATCTCATCCGGTGGGCCGATCTGACGAATGCGCCCGGCCTCCATAACGGCGATGCGATTGGCCATCGTCATCGCCTCTTCCTGATCGTGGGTCACCATCACGCAGGTCACATCCATGCGCTCGATGATGTTGACCAGCTCCAGTTGCATCTGCGAGCGCAGCTTTTTGTCGAGCGCGCCCATCGGCTCGTCCAGCAACAGAATCTTTGGCCCCTTCGCCAATGAACGCGCCAACGCCACCCGCTGCTGTTGACCACCCGACAACTGATGCGGCTTGCGCTTGGCGAACTTCTGCATCTGCACCAGCGCGAGCATTTCGGCGACCCGACTGTCGATCTCCGCTTTTGGCCGCCCCTCGCGGCGTAGTCCGAAAGCGATGTTCTCGAACACGTTCAAATGCGGAAACAGCGCGTAGCTCTGGAACATCATGTTGAGCTGGCGCTTGAACGGCGGAATGCTGACGATGTCGACGCCATCGAGCAGGATCTTGCCCGCGGTTGGTTTCTCGAACCCGGCCAACATCCGCAACAGCGTCGACTTCCCGCAACCCGAGCCACCCAACAATGCAAAAATCTCGCCACGCCTGATCGTCAGATCCACATCATCGACAGCGACGAAGCCGTCAAATTCTTTGCGGATGGCGCTGATGGTGAGGAAGGTGGCGTCGCTGGGGGTGGGCTGTTTGGTGCCGGCCGCGGCTGGCGCTGGATGTGGGGTGGTCATGCTGGTTGCCTGATGGTTCTGAAGTTTTCGCGGACCGAGTGAATGGCTCTCGTCATTCCGGTGAAAGCTGGAATCCAGCTTTGTTGCTTCACTCGCTTGAATTGGTTTCGAGGCACGGTTTCGTCCACCTCAGCGGCAGACGAAACCGTGCCGCAAAGCATCAACACGGCGAGTGAAGCAAGGAAAGCTCAATCCCAGCCTTCGCCCAAACAACTAAAAGGCTCACCATCCCACCCCCCAATAAAGCGCAAACGGGACAGGCTCCCCAGCCTGCCCCCAAACCAACCCCTATTGCCCCGACTTCAACGTCGTCCACAACCGCGTATACATGCGATCCACTTCCGGCGGCAGCACCGCCAAGGTAAACAACCTCGCCGAGGTGGCTTCATCGGGATAGACAGTCGGGTCGCCGGTGATTTCAGGATTCACCAAGGGCTTGGAGGCTGCGTTGGCATTGGCATACGACACGTAGTTGGAGATGTCGGCGATGATCTCAGGACGCATCACGAAGTTGAGGAACGCGTGGGCGTTGTCGGAGCGCTTGCTGCTCTTCGGGATAGCCATCATGTCAAACCAGATGGCCGCGCCTTGGCTGGGAATGGTGTACTCGATGTTGACGCCCTTCTTGGCTTCTTCGGCGCGCGTGGCGGCCTGCAGGATGTCGCCTGACCAACCGACCGCGACGCAGATATCGCCGTTGGCGAGATCGTTGATGAACTGGGACGAGTGGAAATAACGAATGTGCGGGCGCACCGATTGCAAAGTCACTAGCGCCTTGTTGATCACGGCCTCGTCAAAACTGTTCGGTGGCTCGCCCAGGTAATTGAGCACCGTCGGCACCATCTCTGAGGCAGCATCGAGGAAGCTGACGCCACAACCTTCGAGCTTCTTCATGTACTCGGGATTGAAGACCAGCTCCCAGCTGTTGACCGGCGCGTCTTCGCCGAGGGCTTCCTTGACCTTTTCGACGTTGTAGCCGATGCCGGTAGTGCCCCACAGATACGGCACGCTGTGGCGATTATCGGGGTCATTGCGGGCGATCAACTCCATCAGCTTGGGATCAAGGTTGCCGAAATTGGACAGCTTGCTGCGATCAAGCGGCATGAACGCGCCTGCTTGTATCTGCCGCCCGAGAAAATTGAGCGTGGGCACGACGATGTCGTACCCGGCATCACCCGACATCAATTTGGCCTCCAAGCCTTCATTGCTATCGAAGACGTCATAGATCACCTTGATGCCGGTTTCGGCCTCGAACTTGGCGATGGTGTCTTCAGCGATGTAGTCCGACCAGTTGTAAATACTCAACACCTTTTCTTCCGACGCGGGTGCAGCGGGTGCACCCGGCGCGGTGGCCGTGGTGTCGGCAGGTGCCGGGGCCTGGCCACACGCGGCGATCAGCGTGGTGGCGAGGGCAAGAGCCAGAGCGTTACGCATCATCGGAAGTCTCCGTTAGTGGGCGGCGGGTTTAACTCAAGAATCGTGTCGGTTCGGCGCTTACTCCCTCGCCGATGTTCGGGGAGGGTTTGGGAGCGGTCAGGGAGCAAAAGCTCTCCCAAGGTTCACACAGCAGGTTGGGCGGTTCCGATTGCTGCATGAAAGTTAGAATGACATTCATCGGGCAAGGCGGCTAGCTAGCGACTTGCACAAATCAGGTGCGGCGTGGAATGCCGATTGCGTCGGCAGTCATGTCTAGGGATTTCCAGGTTTTCTCAAACATCTCGTCGATCTGCGCGCGGCTGATGATCAGCGGTGGTGACAACAGCATGGCGTCATAGGTCGCGCGCAGGATCAAACCATTCTGTAGCGCCATGTCGCGACACAGCGCGCCAACCCGACCGCGGTCGGGAAAGAAGCTTCGCTGTGGCTTGTTCGGCACCAGTTCTAGGGCGCCGACCATACCGACGATGCGGGCCTCTCCGACGAGCGCATGCTCGCCAAGCTCGCGCCAGCGCTGGGCCAGATACGGCGCGGTGTGATTGCGGCAGGTCTCGACGATGCGCTCGTCCTGCAAGATGCGAATGTTTTCCAGTGCCACCGCCGCGCACACCGGGTGACCGGAATACGTGTAGCCATGCGCCAGTTCGCCACCCTTTTCCTTAAGCACGCCGGCGACGCGGTCGTTGAACATCACCGCGCCGAGTGGGATGTACCCCGAGGTAATGCCCTTGGCCAAGGTCATGATGTCGGGCGAGAAGCCGTAGGTCTCGGCTGCAAACCAGTTGCCGGTGCGGCCGAAGCCGCATATCACTTCGTCGGCCACCAACAACACATCGTGGCGACGGCAGACCTTTTCGATCTCCTGCCAATAGTTGCGCGGCGGGATGTAGACGCCAATCGCGCCCATCACCGGCTCGCCAATAAACGCCGCCACGCGATGCGCGCCCAACTCGACAATCTTGTCTTCCAGGCGCTGCGCGCATAGACGGCCGTAACTGTCCTCATCCAGCTCGCCGCCATCGGCAAACCAGTACGGTGGCTCGATGTGGTGGATATCGGGAATCGGCAAGCCGCCTTGTTGATGCATGCCCTTCATGCCACCCAAACTTGCGCCAGCCACGGTCGAGCCGTGGTAGCCGTTGTGGCGGCCGATGAAGATGGATTTCTCGGGTTGCTCCTGCACCTTCCAGAAGTGCCGAACCATGCGCAGGATGGTGTCGTTGGCCTCAGAGCCCGAGTTCGAATAGAAGACGTGATTGAGATCTCCCGGCACCAGTTCGGCGAGCTTGGCCGACAGCCGCACGGTGGGCTCGGTGGTGCACTGGAAGAAGCTGTTGTAGTAGGCCAGCTCAGTCATTTGTTTGGATGCGACTTCGCCTAGCTCGCGCCGGCCGTAACCGATGTTGACGCACCACAAGCCGGCAAACGCATCCAGCAACTTGTTGCCCTGCGCGTCCCACACATAACAACCCTCGCCACGGGTGAGGATGCGGGTGCCCTTCTTCGCCAATGCAGCGTTGTCGTTGAAGGGATGCAGGTGGTGGGCGGCATCAAGCTGTTGGAGGGTTTCGATGGAGAGCATGGGGGTGGGTTTTTGGGTTGTGGGTTGTGGGTTGAGAGTTTTGGTGTGCGGTTGGCTTCTTGGCTTGTCATTCCGACTTTGGCCGGAACCCGGTTTTTGTTACTTCACTCGCGGGGGTGATGATTTGAGGCGAAGTTTCGTCCGCCTAGGCGGCGGCCGAGTCACTTTTCTTTGAGTCGCCCAAGAAAAGTAACCAAAAGAAAGGCGGCCCGAGCATCGCGCCTCGCTTCGCTCGGTACCCTGCGCTGCTCGCTGTCAGCCGGCCGGCACCTAACTCGCGCATCCATGCGCTCAAACAAAGGTGCCTTTCCCCGTCTGCCAGCTCCGCTGCTCGGCGCGATGAACGGGGCCCAAGGTCAAGCGCCGACGCAACAGCACCAGCACCAGCACCAGCACCAGCACCAGCAACAGCAACAGCAACAGCAACAGCAACTGCATCACCAAACAATCTCTCGCCGCCTGCGAGCGCTTGAATTGCGCTTGAATCTGCGCGCCATATCAAAGCGATCCTTCTCTTCGCCTTTGTGGGAGCGGCGGAAGCCGCGATGTGCTCCAGCCCCCCGCCCCCACCCCGCTCCCGCCCTTCAAACATTCAACAACAAAAACTCCCGCTCCCACGAACTGATCACTCGAAAGTACGTTTCGTATTCTTTCTGCTTGACCGCGATATACGCCGCCACGAAGCGCTTACCGAGAAGTTCGACCAGCACATCGCAGGCGGCCAAACGGTCCAGCGAATCTTCCAGTGAGCGCGGCAGTTGGAAGCCTTTTAGATGGGCGCTGCCGGTGATCGGTGCGGTGGGTGTCAGTTGTTCTTTGATGCCCAGATAGCCACAGACCAAGGTCGCTGCCATCGCCAGATAGGGGTTGACATCAGACCCGGCGAAGCGGCTTTCCACGCGGGTATTTTCCGGCGTATCCATCGGCACGCGCAGGCCGCAGGTGCGGTTGTCGTAGCCCCACTCGGTGTTCATTGGCGACACCTCGCCGATCACCAAACGCCGATAAGAGTTGATGTTAGGAGCGAAAAACGGCATCGCCATCGGCGTGTATTTTTGCAAGCCCCCCAAGTAATTCATGAACATGACGCTGTGCTCGCCGGGCTTTTTGCCGGCGAACAGGTTGTGGCCACGCTTGGCGTCAACCAAGCTTTGATGGATATGCATGGCGCTGCCGGGTTCGGTCGACATCGGCATCGCTAGAAAGGTCGCGTAGACGCCGTGGCGAAGAGCTGCCTCGCGCATGCTGCGTTTGAACAGAAACACTTGGTCGGCACGCGAGAGGGGATCGGCGTGTTGAAAATTGACCTCCAACTGCGCCGCGCCGGACTCGTGAATCAAGGTGTCGACATCGAGCTCCATTGCCTCGGCGAAGTCGTACATGTCATCGAGAATGGGATCGAACTCATTCACCGCATCGATGGAGTAAGACTGCCGCGCGGTTTCTGGTCGGCCTGAGCGTCCGGCCGGCGGTTGCAATGGAAAGTCGGGATCGACGTTTTTCTGCACCAGAAAAAACTCGACCTCGGGGGCGACGATCGGGGCGATGCCCATTTCTTCGTAAAGCGCCAACACCCGACGCAGCACATTGCGGGGTGCCAACTCGTGCGGTCGGCCATCGCGGGTGTAGCAGTCGTGGATGATCTGCGCGGTCGGGTCTTTCGCCCACGGCACGATGCGCACCGTGCTCGGGTCGGGCCGCAGGTACATGTCGGAGTCCGATGGACTGACCAGATCATCGTAGTTGTCGGGATAGTCGCCGGTGACGGTGGTGACGAAAATCCCTTCTGGCAAACGGGTGCCAAAATCATGCGAATACTTGGTTTCGGGGATGATCTTGCCGCGCGCATTGCCGGTGATGTCGGGCACCAAACACTCGACTTCAGTAATGCCGCGATCCTTGAGCCAGCGCTTCAGTGAGCTTTGTTCGCGTTCTTGCGGATCGGGCTTGGCGGTTGGCTTGCGCTTGCTCATGAAGGTCTACTTGGGTCGGGCGGCGGAGTGTTGTCGACAGGCCACGGCAAAGCGCTCAAATATGCCGGCGTAGAAAGGATTCTCAGCCGCGCGCCATTCGGGATGCCACTGCACGGCAAGCAGAAACGTGTCGTCGCGATTCAATCGTATCGCCTCGATCAAACCATCGTCGGCGCGCGCCTCAATCAGCATGCCCGGCGCGATGGTTCGGATGCCCTGACCATGCAGCGAATTGACCATGACGCGTTGGCTGCCAGCGATGTCAGCCAGCATGCCGCCTGCGCTCAGTTCGATGGCATGTGACGGGCCATATTGCACGTCCAAAGGATCGCTGTCGCGCTCGCGATGGTCATTGAATCCAGTGATTTCCTGGACCTTCTGATACAGGCTGCCGCCGAGCGCGACATTCACTTCCTGTAGACCTCGGCAGACGGCCAACACCGGCAGCTTGCGGGCGATGGCGAGCGGGATCATGTTCAGGGTGGTGGCGTCGCGGTGGGGATCGTGCAGGTTGCCGGCGTAGCTTGCCTCGTCGCCATAATGATGCGGCTCGATGTTGCTGCGCGCGCCGGTCAGCAGCAAACCATCCAAGCGATCCAGCAGATTCTCCAACTGCGCCAAGGGCAGCACGGAGGGAATCACCACCGCCATCAGGCCTGCTACTTCGGTGATCGCGCGTACATATTTCTCGCCCACCGCCTGGAACGGATGCGCACCGATGCGGGTGCTATCGGAAGGCAGTCCAACCAGCGGCAAGGGCGGTGATGCGGGCGGTGTCATCGCCGGCCGACACTACGCCTGCTGTTTGATTTTATCAACGAATCGAGGGTGGCTTGGGATTGGCGGGCGCTCACGTTCGACGACATCCTTTCCCATAGCCCAATGATTGCGGGGATTTTTGCCGGTGTGCGCCGCGAGCGGCACATCCTGCGGCGATGATTATTTTTTACGAGCCGTCGGGGGCGCTCTGCTAACATCGGCCGGGCCAAAACATCCTCGCCGCGAGCCCATACCCATGTCGTCCAAGGTCTTTTGCGAAGCCGATGCGACCGTGCTTGCGAGTCTGCCCGAGCTTGAGAGCATTGACCTCATCTTGGCCGACATGAACGGGCTGCTGCGCGGCAAACGCATCGACCGCAGCGCGCTGGAAAAGGTGTATCGAGACGGCGTGTGTTTGCCGATGTCGCTGATCGCTACTGACATCACCGGCAACACGGTGGAAGAAACCGGGTTGGGTTATGCGATTGGCGATGAGGATCGGATTTGTCGACCGATTTCCGGCACCTTGCGGCCCATCCCGTGGCAGACACGTCCGATGGCGCAAGCCTTGCTCAGCATGGAAGACGCCAACGGGGCCTCATTTGCTTCCAATCCGCGCGAGATCCTGCGGCAGTTGCTGGCACGCTTTGCGGCGCGCGGATTGACGCCGGTAGTAGCCATCGAGCTTGAGTTCTATTTGCTTGATGCCTCGCTCGATGCCGATGGCCGGCCGCAGACCGCGATCAATCCGGTCACTGGTCAGCGCAGTCGCGCGACGCAGGTCTATTACATGCAGGACCTCGACGACTACCAGGCGTTTACGGATGCCGTCGCCCATGCCTGTCGAGTGCAGCAAATTCCGGCGGATACCGCCGTAGCCGAATACGCGCCGGGGCAGTTTGAGATCAATCTCAAACACCGCGCCGATGCGTTGGCGGCGTGCGACGACGCCATCCACTTGAAGCGCGCGATCAAGGCCGTTGCCGGGCAACAGGGATTGCTGGCGAGCTTCATGCCCAAGCCCTTTGTCGATCAGGCCGGCAGCGGTCTGCATATCCATGTGAGTTTGCTCGACGCCGGCGGCAACAACATCTTCAGCTGCACACCGGATGCGCCCGCGGCGCCATTGCGGCACGCCATCGCTGGCCTGCAAGCCAGCGCCGAGGATTGCATGCTGCTGTTCGCGCCCAACGCCAACAGCTATCGCCGCTTTGTGCTGAATGCGTTTGTCCCGCTAAACGATTGTTGGGGCTTCAACAACCGCACGGTGGCGTTGCGCATTCCCTATAGCGATGCTGCCAATGTGCGCATCGAACACCGTATCGCTGGTGCCGACGCCAACGTCTATCTGGCCTGCGCTGCGGTGCTGGCCGGCATGCTGGACGGCTTGGAAAATCCTCGCGAGCCCGGCCCGCCGGTAGTGGGCAACGCCTATGAGCAGACTGAGCTGCGCGAGCTGTTCTGGCGTGACACCTTGGCTCGGTTTCAGGCCAGCGACTTCATTCGCGACGCCTTTGGTATCGACTTTCGGCACATTTATGGCGAGCTTAAACGCAAGGAATTGCGCAGCTTTTATCGCGAAGTGACTACGCTGGAAGTCGACTGGTACCTGCGCGGTGTCTGAACGCGCGCCCCCAGCGGCGCACGCGCCGTCGTGGTATGCGGCAAGTGTTGAGCTGCCTGCGCTGTCGGCGCCGCTTCAGGAAAACATGTGCGCCGACGTCTGCATACTTGGTGCCGGACTGACCGGTTTGTCGACGGCCATCGAGTTGGCCGAAGCCGGCTATTCGGTGATCGTGCTGGAAGCCGAGCGCGTCGGCTGGGGCGCATCCGGACGCAATGGCGGGCAAGCGATATTCGGCTACGGCTGCGATCAATCCAAGCTTGCGACCATGCTTGGCGATGCCGATGCACGGCGTACGTTTGCTTGGTCGCTGGAAGGCATTCGTTTGATTCGGGAGCGCTGTGAGAAATACGCCATCGACTGCGACTGGCGCGACGGCCATGCCCATGTACCGATCAAGCCTCACCAAGTCGTCGAACTGCGCACGCTGCAAGCCGAATGCGCAGATCGCTACAACTATCCGCTGGAGTGGTGGGAGCGTGATCGTCAACGCGACGAGATTGCCAGTGATCGCTATCGAGGCGCGCTGTTTGATCCCAAGAGCGGACATTTGCATCCACTGAAATACACGCTGGGACTGGCGCGTGCGGCGCGAACGCTGGGCGTGCGGATCTTTGAGCAAAGCAAAGTCATCGAATGCACGCACGGGGCGAAACCATTACTGCGGACGGCGAGTGGCTCGGTGCAAAGCGATTTCGCCGTGTTGGCCGGCAATGCCCTGGTACGCGGTATATCACCCGCACTGGATGCGCGAATCATGCCGGTCGGCACCTACATCGCCGCCACCGAACCGCTGGGTGAAGCCACTGCGCGCCGCTTGCTGCCACGCGATATCGCGGTCGCCGATGTCAATTGGGCCCTGGATTATTTTCGCTGCAGTGCAGATCACCGCCTGCTGTTTGGCGGTCGCGCCAGCTATTCGACTTATGTGCCGCCCAACTTGCCCGGCGTCATGCGTCGCCGCTTGCGCGCCGTATTTCCCGAACTCGCCAAGGTGACGCTGGAATACGTCTGGGGCGGCATGATCGACATCAGCTTGAACCGCGCCCCGCACTGGGGTCGGCTCGGCAACAACATCTATTTCGCCCAAGGGTTTTCCGGCCACGGCGTGAATACCACCGGCCTCGCCGGACGCCTGATCGCCGAGTCCATCCGCGGCCAGTCCGAACGCCTCGATGTGTTCGAGCGCATCAACCACCGACCATTCCCCGGCGGCCGCGCATTGCGCACACCACTGCTGGTGGCTGCGATGGCGTGGTTCAAGTTGCGGGACGCGTTGGGGTAGCGCGACTGGTTGGTTCTTGCCGCCAACGGTGTTTGACCCCACGCGATGCGGTCTGCAAGTGCTGACGAAGCAGAGTGGAATCGGGCGGGCCTTGGCACGCCGCTTCGAACGCCGAAGCATCTGCATCACGGATCGAGGGGGAACTCGATTTACCAGGAGACAATTGCTCAACGGCAATCAGTCAGCTTGCTTGCGAATCCGGCAACGCTCAGCGCGGGTAGCGCGCAGTCTTTTCCTGCACCTTCTCGCTGCGCTTGACGGCGATTCGCGGCCGCAGCCACTCAGCGAATTCGCGCTCTCCCAGGCTGCCTTCGGCGAGGCCGATGTACAACGGATACAGTTCGACGTCGTCTGCTGCGAGCGTACCGCCGTTGAGGACGATGAACACTCCGCATGCCACTGCGGCGGTGCGCTTGTTGCCATCGACAAACGGATGGTTACGAGCAAGTCCGAACGCAAGGCTGGCGGCAAGGTCTGCGAGGTTTGGTGCAGGGTTGCCGTACGCATGGGGCTGCTGCGGACGCGCCAGTGCAGAGTCAAGCAAGGATTCATCACGCACGCCGTTGCCGCCACCATGTTCGGAAAGCTGGCGCTCGTGGATGGCGAGCGCCAGCGGCCTTACTTGGCCGCCGTGCGCAATCAGCCAGCCATCCGGCGGCCCGATGCTAGCCCGGCCTACTCATGAATGCGTGCGATGATCGCGCAGGATACTGATCGCACAGGGGATTCTCTGAAGAAGCGGCGTATCGGGCCATACGGCCGACTGAAGAGAATTCCCTCTGCGGTCAGGAGACATCGGGGCGGAAGCCCCGCGTAGCGGCGAAGCCGCCGAACGAGGGCGTGCGCAATTCATGATAAGTCCGGACTAGAGTACGAATGACTCAAATCTATAGGCCAATGTGAGTGCAAGCATGACTCTCCAAGACCCCTATCCCATCGGCACTCCCGGCCAGCCTTGGAGCCGTGCCGATGTCGCTGAGTGGCAATCTCGGCAACATCGCCAACGCAGCTTTCATGACGACGTCTGCGCTCCAGTCGAGCGCCTGCGCAATCGCTTTGATGTGCTGGAATACGGTCGCCTCGACTATCCACCTGACAGCTATCCGCTGTTGGCGATCAAGAGCCGCGACTGGAATGATGCGCTGCCTTGCGCGCTGGTCACCGGTGGGGTGCATGGCTATGAGACCAGCGGTGTGCATGGCGCCCTGCAATTTGTTGAGCAGCACGCTGCACGCTATGCCGGGCGGATCAATCTCTTGGTCGCGCCATGTGTCAGCCCGTGGGCCTATGAGCGGATTCACCGTTGGAACGCAAACGCGATTGATCCCAACCGATCATTTCGCGACGGCAGCGCGGCGGAAGAATGCGCAGCACTCATGCGTCTGCTCGTTCCGCTCAAGAATCACGTACTGGTGCATATCGATCTGCACGAGACCACCGATAGTGATGAATCCGAGTTTCGCCCCGCACTGGCCGCACGCGATGGCAAGGCATCCTCGCCAGGCGAAATTCCTGATGGATTTTATGGCGTTGGCGACGCGGAAAATCCGCAACTCGAATTCCAGCAAGCGATCATCACCGCGGTGGCCAAGGTCACCCACATCGCGCCAGCGGATGAGCGAGGCGAGATCATTGGCTCCACCGTGGTCGCGCCGGGCGTGATCCTGTATGCGTTCAAGCCGCTCGGCCTGTGCGCTGGCATGACCAACGCCCGCTACACGACAACCACCGAGGTCTATCCCGACAGCCCCCGAGCCAGCGCCGGGCAATGCAACGCAGCGCAAGTGACGGCGGTGTGCGCCGCGATTGATTTTGCTTTGGAACGAGGAGGAGAGTAAGCGCGTGTTCACGCATCGGCAACACGAAAATGTCCGCAAAAATCGATATGCTCAAGCTTCCAATCACTCGCATGTGGGCGGTTCCATGAACGTGATGCGCCGTTTGGCCGTGCTTGCTTGCGTCTCGCCGCTTTTGGCTTTTCATGCGCCGCTCGGTGCTGAAACCATCCGCATCCGCGCCGACGAATGGCTGCCCTACAACGGGCCGAGCAACCAGAAACCGCCCGGATACATGATCGAAATGGCCAAGGCGATCGCCAAGACCGCCGGTCACACCATCGATTACCGGCACATGCCTTGGGAGGACGCGCTCGAAGGCGTTCGCGTCGGCAGTTTCGACTGCGTGGTCGGAGCCACTCGCGCCGACGCGCCGGATTTCAGTTTCCCCACCCAGAATTGGGGCCTGTCGTCAGTTGCGTTTTATGTGCTGAACGAATCGAAGTGGAAATACGATGGCATCGCCAGCCTGGAAGGCGTGAAGTTGGGGGTGGTGCCCGACTATTCCTATTCCGACGAGTTGGACCCGTATATCGAAACGCATGGCGACGATCCCGCCCGGGTGGTGCAAGTCAGTGGTGCAGGTCGGGTGACGATGAATGCAGCATCGCGACTGGTCAGCCGCAAGATCGACGTCTTCTTGGAGGACCCCAACGTCATGCGCGAAACCTTGCGCACGCTGGAACTTGACCAGCGCATCGTCGAGCGCGGTCGCGCCAAGGAAGGCGATCCCATCTTCATCGCCTGCACGCCTGCCGACCCGCGCGGCGCGACCTACGCCAAGCTGTTTGCCGAAGGCACCCACGCGCTACGTGCCAGCGGCGAACTGGCTACCATTCTGGCCAAGTACGGAATCGACGACTGGGTGAAGCCTGAAGGCGACAAGTGAGGCAAAGCGATATCGACTTCGCGTCGGCACCGTCTGCCGCAATGCGCTAAAGACATTGCGCCAGATGATCTGATCACCGGGCAGTTTCGGCGGGTGCCTTCAACGCGGTCTCAAACAGCTCGAAAATTCGCCGGTACTGGTCATACCAGCTTTCTGGATGCACGTAGCCGTGGCGTTCCAACGGGTATCCAGCCAACGTCCACTTGTCCTTGCGCAGCTCGATCAGCCGCTGCGACAGCCGCACGCTGTCTTGAAAAAACACGTTGTCATCGATCATTCCGTGACCGATCAGCAAATGCCCTTGCAGATTGGCAGCGAACTCGATCGGCGATGACTTGGCATAGGCCTCGGGATCGATGTCCGGCGTGTTGAGAATGTTCGCCGTGTAGGCGTGGTTGTACGCGTTCCAATCGGTCACTGGACGCAGTGCAGCGCCGGCATGAAAGTCGTCCGGCGCCCGGAACAACGCCATCAGCGCCATAAAACCACCATAGCTGCCGCCGTACACACCGACCCGCGCAGCGTCGCCTTGCTGCTGCTCGACCAGATAGTCGATGCCGTCCTGATAGTCCTCAAGTTCCGGATGACCCATCTGTCGATAGATTGCCGTGCGCCAGTCGCGGCCATAGCCGGCGGAAGCGCGGTAGTCCAGATCGAGCACCACGTAACCATGCTCGACCAGCAACTGGTTGAACATCTGCTCGCGGAAATAATTCGGATAGCGCGCGCTGACGTTCTGCAGATAGCCCGCGCCATGCACGAACATTGCAATCGGATAGCGCTTGCCTGGCTCCAGATTGGCCGGACGATACAGCTTGCCCCAGACGCTGCCGGCACCATGCTTGGACGCCACTTGCACGTATTGAGGCGGCAGCATTTGACGCGCGCGGTAGGCCTCGCTGCGGGTGTCGGTGAGTGTGTGCGGCTTACTTTCAGGGTGCTTGCCTTGCGAGAGCATACCTTCCGCGCGCTTGCCTTCCGAGCGCTTGCCGCCGTCCAGGTCGAGCACCGCCAATTGCGGTGGCGTGTGGCTGCTGGACACCCGCAGCGCCAGCTTTTGATCGTCCGGGCTCAGCACAAAACTCTCGACGCCATCGACTGCGGTCACTTCGACAAGTCCACTGCCATCGGCATTCACCGCACAGACTTCATAGTCACCCGGCCACGCCCGATTGCAGAGAAAGAACGCGCGACCGCCATCGGCTGACCACGCAACACTGCTGGCTTCCCAACGGCCGCTGGTGAGGGCCTTGGGTTTGCCGCCTTGCGCCAACGAGTACAGATGCGAAAAGCCACTCTCCTCGGACATTAGCCACAAGGTTTGCTGATCCGCCATCCAACCGAATTCGTTGAAAGTCCAGTTGATCCATGCCGGATCAGTGAGTCGGTGGCGTGGTTGCAGGGTCTTCTCGGCGAGATTGATCTCGGCGATCCAACGATCCTTGTTGTCATTGGCACGCAAAGCAACGGCTAAACGCGCACCGTCGTTGCTGAAGTGGGCGTCCATCAGTTGCAGCGCACGCAGTCCTTCCAGCGGCTTGGCCTTGGCGGCTTTACGCAGGTCGGCCAAAGGATCGCGATCAATGCCCGGCAACGCGGCGAGATCCAGTACTTTCACCGCACCGCTGTTCAGGTCGATCACATGCAGGCTCTGCGCAAGCAGCGGATTACGGCCGACCCGCGTACGCACGTCCTCGGCCTCTTCATAGCCACTCTCGGTGACATACAAAGGCATCTTGCCTGCTTGCCCTGCTTCCGCCGACTTCAGTTCGGTGACGGCAAGCATGTAGCGACCATCGGGTGACAGCCGCACATCCATCAGACGCAGCGTATCGCCCAGATAGATCGGCATCGGCGCGCGGCTGGGTTCGGCGTTGAGCAATTCGCGTTGGCGCGCTCGAAAGGCTTCGCGCTGGGCTTTCTCGCGGGCCAGCGTGCTGATGACGCGAAACTGCAAGTCGCGCAGTACGTCCGCTTCTGGGTTGGCGTTGGGATCTTTTGCTGCCAACACCTGCGGCATGGCCACGGTCTGTGCGCTGGCAAAGTCATATGCAAACCAGTCGTTGTCGACGCGCCATTGCGCGCGTTGGTCGTCGCTGGAAAACTGCGGGCTGGCCTCGACGGCCGCGCTTCGAGTCAACGCTTTGGGTGCGCCATGGCCAGCCAGATCGCGGACAAAGACATCGCCGTCGCGCACAAACAAAGCGCGGCTACGCGAGCGGTCAAATACCGGATTGGCGGCGTCCAGACCACTGCGCTCAGCGTCGTCGACGGCGCGGGGCGCGCTGCCATCGAGCTTGGCGATCCAAAGATCGCGGATCGCGGCGGTCTCGCGCCGCGAGCTGCCGGCACGGCGCAGCGAATACTGGATGCTGCTGCCATCCAGCGCCCAGTAAGGGGCCTCCACCGGCTGGCCAATCCAGTCTGGCTCGGCCATGATCTGTTCAAGCTCAAGCTGCCAGGACGGCCGTTCCAACGCGCAGGCCAGAGAACTGTGCAAGGCAGCGAGCGGCAACAACATGCAAGCAAGTGGCGAAAGCAACTGACGCATCACAGCGGCCTGACTAAAAACCAGCGCGGAGGGTAACAGGGCTGGCGTTGGCGTGAGAAAAGCAGCGGAGCAAGCGGCGCATGTGTGTTTATGGAAGCGGCGGAGCAAGCGCCGCTCTGCACGCGCGCGGTGCACTGCTGCTGCCGTGGTAGAGCGGAGCTTGCTCCGCTGCGCTTGCGGGTGCGCAAATTGTCTTCACTACAACCCGCGCAGGCAGGTAGACGCCTATTCGCTGTCCGCAACCCTCGCTTGGGTCGGCACCTGATTCAAGGGTGTCCGCGCGCGCCGTTTGAGCTCCCGCTCGGCCCAGCGCTTCAGCACTTTGGCCTTGCGCGCGCCTGCGCGTGCATCGCGAAGTAGCGCTTGCACACTGTCGAGGACCGCGTCCACGTTCTCCGGCTGCGCGTGCTGGTCATACGCAGACGACCACAGATCAATCCAGTCCTCGCTGCGTCGACCCAACTGCAACACCGCACGAAAATAGCGCGGCGCTTGCCATTTCAGCAGCAGCAAATCGAGCCCGGCGGCGAGCAGCGCCAGCGGGCTGGTGACCACATCGCGCAGCGCGTCAATCAACAGCTTCAGTTGGAAACCAAGCACGTCGCGGGCAAGCAGGAAGCCGCGACGGTCGCCAGGCCGGCCCTTGCTCGGCGTGCCTTCATCCAACATTTTCAAACTCTCCTTGGGCGACACACGGGTAGTTTTTGGGAGCGGCAGACGTCGCGGAAGTCCTCCGCTTTTAGGGGAGCCGCAAAAGCCGCGAACAAACTTGTCCTTCGGCGGCCACTTCGCGGCTTCCGCCGCTCCCACACAAGCGAAAGGGTAGTTTGCGGCTCAGCTTGCCACGCCGCGCTCGCTTGATGTCAGCGGCCCAAGGCATGATGCGACGGCCGCCGCAAAGTGACGACGGCGTCAAAGGGGAAAGTGTGGATTTCAGCATGTTGCATGGCGAGATTACCCTCGGCGCGGTATTTGGGCTGGTGTTGGGCTTAGTGGCGCTGGCGGTGCGCGCGCCCGACCGCGCTGCCATTCGTGGCATGTTGGTGATGATCGGGCTGCTGGTTGTGCTCGACCTGGCCGGCGTCGCATTGGAGGCGTGGCAAGTGCCGCGGGCCGCCAGCGTGCTGTCGGGGGTCGCCATCGTTGGCCTCGGCGCGGTAATCATCCGACTTGTCTGCATCATCGTTTTCCGCGCCGCTTTGCCGACGCTGGGTTTGGGCACGCCGCGCATCGTTGAGGATCTGACCACCACCGCACTGGCAGCGGCGTGGCTGCTGTTCTGGTTGCACGGCGCGGGGCTGAATCTGACCAGCTTGGTCGCCACGTCCGCCGTGATCACCGCCGTGCTCGCGTTCTCGATGCAGGACACACTTGGCAACATATTGGGCGGCGTGGTGTTGCAGTTGGACGACTCGGTGCGGGTGGGCGATTGGGTCAAAGTGGACGGCGTCGGCGGCCAGGTTGTCGACGTGCGTTGGCGGCACACGGCAATCGAGACGCGTGATCGCGAGACCGTCATCATTCCGAACGGATGGCTGGTGAAGAACCGCTTCCACATCATCGGCTCGCGCCGTGATGCACGCACCCGCTGGCGGCGTTGGGTGTATTTCAATCTCGATCTGGCGGCGTCGCCCAGTCGGGTCTGCAGCGTGTTGGAAGATTCGGTGCGGCTGGCGGAGATCGCCAACGTAGTGCAAGACCCACCGCCCAGTGCCGTGCTCATGGATACCGCCGCTGGCTACGGCCGCTACGCTTTGCGCTTCTGGATCGCCGACCCGCGCGCCGACGATCCCACCGACTCAGCGGTGCGCATGCACGCGCTGGCCGCATTGGCGCGGCACAACATCGAGCTTACTGTGGTCCAGGAAGAGCGCCTGATCACCAAGGAAAATGACGCTCGCCAAGCTTCTTTGCGTGCAACGGAATTGGCGCGGCGCAGCCGCGCGCTGGCTGGCGTCGACCTGTTTAGTTCATTGTCGGAAGCAGAGCGCGAGGCATTGGCAGCCAACATGGTCAGCGCGCCGTTTGTCAGCGGCGACACCATCACCCGCCAAGGTGCGGTCGCGCATTGGTTGTATCTGGTGGTGGAGGGCGAAGTGGATATCTGGTCCGAGCGCGACGCTATCAAAACTCGCGTGGCGACCTTGGGCGCTGGCAACGTGGTCGGCGAAATGGGCCTGATGACCGGCGAGCCTCGCCGCGCCAGCGTGGTCGCCCGCACCGACACCCATTGTCTGCGTTTGGACAAGGCTGGCTTCGAAGCGGTGCTGCGCGCGCGCCCTGATATTGCCGGCGAGATCTCACGCGTGATCAGCGAGCGCATGGGTGGTCTCACCAATGCCCAGGAAAACGCCGCAAACAATGGTGGCGAACCGCAGCAGGACGCGATCAGCGCAAAGATCAGACGATTCTTTGGGTTGGAATAAGCGAGTAAGCCGACTTACCGCGCCATCCCCGCCGCCTCGATGGCGGCCACATATTTATCCCAGCGCTCTGCTTGCTCGCGACCCAGCTCTTGCAGCAGCCGCCAGCTGTAGATACCGGTGTCGTGGCCATCATCAAAGCGCAACAAAATCGCGTATTGGCCGACAGATTCGATCTTCGCCACGTTGACGTTGCGTTTGCCGCCAACCAGGATTTTCTGGCTCGGACCGTGCCCCTGCACTTCGGCAGAAGGCGACTCAACGCGCAGGTACTCGGCGGGCAGACGGAACACTTCGCCAGTGTCAAAGCCCACTTCGAGCACGTGCGAGGCCTGGTGCATGACGATGCTGGTCGGACGTGGACCGCTCATACGCGTGCGCTCACAGGATGTACCGCGTCAGGTCTTCATCTTTGACCAGATCGCCGAGTTGGCGCTCAACAAAATCGCTGTCAACGGTAACGCTGTCGCCATCGCGATCCGGTGCCTCGTAGGAGAGACCGTCCAGCAATCGCTCCATCACCGTATGCAGGCGCCGCGCGCCAATGTTCTCGGTGCGCGCATTGACCTCAAATGCGATCTCGGCGAGGCGGTCGATGGCGTCATCGGTAAAGGTCAGGGTGACGCCTTCGGTGGCCATCAGCGCCGGATACTGGCGCGTCAGCGCATTGCGCGGCTCGCTCAAGATGCGACGGAAGTCGTCGCGCGACAAGGCTTTCAGTTCGACCCGGATCGGAAAGCGGCCCTGCAATTCGGGGATCAGATCGCTGGGTTTTGCCAGATGGAACGCGCCGGATGCGATAAACAAAATGTGGTCGGTGCGGACGATGCCGTACTTGGTGCTGACCGACGAGCCCTCGACCAGCGGCAACAGATCACGCTGCACACCTTCGCGGCTGACGTCGGCACCGAAGCCTTCCGAGCGTTTGGCGACTTTGTCGATCTCGTCGATGAAGACGATGCCGGTCTGTTCGCAAGCCTCGATGGCGACCTGCCGGATCTCGTCTTCGTTGACCAGCTTGCCGGCTTCTTCTTCCAGCAATATCGGTCTGGCGGCACGGATGGTCATGCTGCGCTTCTGCGACTTCTGCCCGGCTACCTGCGAGAACATCTGTCGCAACTGCGCGCCCATCTCCTCCATCCCCGGCGGCGCCATGATGTCGACGCCAACGTTGAGTTGGGTCTCGATCTCGATCTCGCGCTCGTCCAGCTCATTGGCTCGCAGTTGTCGGCGCAGCTTGACGCGTGAGTCGTTCTCCGCGCCATCGCCGTCCGCATCAATGGCGTAGCCAACCCCGCGACGCTTGGGCAACAAGGCATCGAGAATTCGTTCCTCCGCACGTTCGTCGGCTTGACTGCGCACACGCGTCTTGGCCTGCTCGCGGAACATCTTCACGGCGGCATCGGCGAGATCGCGAATGATCTGCTCCACATCCTTGCCGACGTAGCCCACCTCAGTAAATCGGGTGGCTTCCACTTTCACGAACGGCGCATTGGCAAGCGTCGCCAAGCGTCGCGCGATCTCGGTCTTGCCGACGCCGGTCGGCCCGATCATCAGGATATTTTTCGGCACCACTTCATCGCGCAGCGCCGGCTCCAATTGCATGCGCCGCCAGCGGTTGCGCAGGGCAATGGCGACGGCGCGCTTGGCGTCGTTCTGGCCGATGATGAACTTGTCGAGTTCATGCACGATTTCGCGCGGGGTCATGGCAGACATGGGTCAGAGCTCTTCAAACGTGCGGTTGTGATTGGTGTAGATGCAGATGTCTGCAGCGATGGCGAGAGCGCGCTCGACCACTTCGCGCGGGGCCATGTCAGTGGCGCTAAGCAAGGCCTTGGCTGCAGCCAGCGCAAACGAACCGCCAGAGCCGATCGCGATCAAGCCGTCTTCGGGTTCAAGCACGTCGCCATTGCCAGAGATGATCAACGAGGAATCCCGGTCAGCGACCGCGAGCAAGGCTTCCAGACGGCCCAAGCGGCGGTCGGTGCGCCAATCCTTCGCCAACTCAACCGCCGCGCGCACCAATTGGCCATGCTTTTCCAACTTGGCCTCAAACAGCTCAAACAAAGTAAAGGCATCGGCAGTAGCGCCGGCAAACCCAGCCACCACCTTGCCACCGGCCAAGCGCCGGACCTTGCGCGCATTCGCCTTGACGACGGTATTCCCCATCGATACTTGCCCATCGCCACCAATCACGACAGAAGTACCGCGGCGCGCGCAAACAATGGTGGTGGCGTGGAAGGATTCTTTCATCAGGGGTTTGGGGCGTGACTGCGACGGTTGTCGCGTGAAGGGTTCAGATGGGGGCGGGTTGGGTGGAGGCAAGGTGGAGGGCTTTGCTTTGCTTGATTGGGTTGGGTTGGGTTGGGTCGCTTCGCTCGCCTTCTGCTGGCTTGCCGCAGGGTTTCGTCTGCCTCGGCGGCAGCCGAGTCACTTGGCTTTGCTTCGCCACGAGGCGCGCAGGAGCGCGCCGGAACGCCGCAGGCGGCCCGAAGGGCGGAGGGCAGGAAGCCCGACCTAAAGAAAAGTAACCAAAAAAAGGCGGCCCCGATGTGGCGCCCGCGATGAAGCTGCGGGTTCGCGGCGGTCGGAAGGGGTTTTCGACAGTACATCCATGTACTGGCGAAAACGCACGCGCCTCCATGCGCGTGCCGCTGACGGGCCTGATCGCCCAACCGCCCCCGCCACAAAGGGGGTCCGACGTCAAAAGCCAAGATCAAGGGCACGAGGCTGCTGGTTTTTGGCTGACGATTGGGCTGTGATCTGGAAACTGCATCAGTTCCGGTCGCAGAGGACACCAACCGTTACGAAGCCGTTGCTGTTGCTTTTGTTGTGGCTGTTGCTGTTGCTGTTGCTGTTGCTGTTGCTGTTGCTGTTGCTGTTGCTGTTGCTGTTGCTGTTGCTTTGGCTCTTGACCGTGGGCCCCGTCATCGCGCCGAGCAGCGGAGCCGGGCTCGGGGGAAAGGCGCGAATGTTCGAGCACATGGATGTGCGAGTCCGCGCCGGCCCGATACCGGCGAGCAGCGCAGGGAACTGAGCGAAGCGAAGCGCGATGCTCGGGTCGCCTTTCTTTTGGTTACTTTTCTTTACGTCGGGCTTCCTGCCCTCCGCCCTTCGGGCCGCCTGCGGCGTTCC